>VFQO010000362.1_pt1 | contig 51234 bp, 45 predicted proteins | sample 3512331 | NCBI WGS metagenome assembly VFQO01 (sample SAMN10412371, study PRJNA504923) | tailings metagenome | isolation source: Replicate 3 from Balatoc abandoned mine | place: Philippines: Itogon, Benguet | collected 2017-08-28 | reverse complement strand
CACTTTTATTATAATTTATTCACACAAAAAAGGAGCTGCCTTTATGAGACAGCCCCTTTTTTTCTTTCCTGCCAGGCCATCCAGAGAGGATAGCCAAAAACGGTGATTAAAATACAAATTCCGCCCAGATAGAATCCTAAATTCATTTTTTCGGTATCGCCAAAGATAAGGTAGGCAAGTCCGATTCCATACAGGGGTTCCATATTGATACTCAAATTGAGGGTAAATGGCGAAATTCGACGAAGTAAATAAGCCATTCCCAAATAAGGGCCAATAGTACAACCAGCGCCCAATAAAATCAACCACCCCCAATCAGAGGAATTTGGCCAAACCCCGGTTGGATCTAAGGCCCAACTTACCCCGGCAGGAATACAAGCGCCTGCCAATTGAAAGAATGTGAGTGTACGGAGTGGAAATTCCTGGGTAAGGTGTGCATTGATATGTGAAAAAAGAGCGGCTAGCAAAGCACCCACTAGACCGATCAATATTCCGGCCACATAGTCACCCTCAAATCGAAAGACCAAGTAAACACCCAAGACTACCCCGAGACCCAAGAGGAGTTCGATTCGATTGATTGGTTTTTTAGTAAAAAAAGGGGACAAGAGGGTTGTGAAAAAAGAAGTGGTAGAGAATGTTACCAGACTAACTGCAACGGTGGCCCATTTGGCTGAACCAAAGAAACAGATCCAATGAATGCCTAAGACGAATCCCGCCCCCAACAACTTGATTATTCCTCTTCGGGCATACGCTTGGGTATCGGCATTGAAGAGGAGGCTTAATCCTAAGAGTCCACCCGCGATGGCAGTCCGAAAAAAAACAACACCGGTTGCAGGGAGCTCAATTAATTTTCCTAAGATGGCTGTAAAACCTAAAATCACGACAATGGCATGTAGAAATAAAAAATCTTTTCCTTTCTCTGATATCATAGGTTTTGTTTCTTTAACTGATCGATGGCATATGCACAAGCGCGGGCTGTCAGAGCCATGTAGGTCAGGGAGGGATTCACACAACTCGAGGACGTCATGGCAGAACCATCGGTGATGAAAACATTGGGACTTCCCCAGATTTGATTGAATGCATTCAAGACAGACGTTTTGGGGTCTCGGCCCATCCGAGCAGTCCCCATTTCGTGTTTCGATCGACCTACAGGAGGTTGATCCAATTTGGTTAGTTTGATATCGTGAGCACCGATAAGTTCCATCATTTCCATCGCATCTTGGGCCATTTCATCGCGCATCAATTGTTCATTTTCTTTGATGGAGGCTTTCATGACCAGTTGAGGAAGTCCATACGGGTCTTTAAGTGTAGGATGAAGAGAGATTGTATTGTCTTCGTAGGGTAGCATTTCACCCCAACCACTGAGACCAAAGTACCACTCGCCCCAAGAAGACTGGGCGGCTTTCAAGTTGGCCCCAAAGTCGGCTGTCGCTTGAGCACCACGACCACGTCCCCCACCGCCTTGAAAATCGAAGCCTCGAAGGTAATTCCGTTGATCCGAACCGATGTTTCGATACCTGGGTATGAAGATCCCATTGGCGCGCCGGCCAAAGGTAATGTATTGTTCCCAACCGGGTATTTTACCTGAAATATTCACCCGAGAGTGGTGGTCCATCACATTTCGACCGAGCATACCCGAATCGTTCCCGAATCCATTAGGGAACCGACTAGACGTAGATTGCAACAAAATCTGTGTAGTACCCACAGTGGAAGCATTCAAGAAAATCAGGCGTGATGAAAATCGATGCAAGGCTTTAGTTTGTGTATCCAGTACTTCAACTCCCGAAGCTTTCCCTTTGGCTTGATCAAAGAGTAGCTGAGTGACCAAGGAATGTGGGCGAACCGTCAGTTTACCCGTTCGTTGTGCCGCGGGTAAGGTGGCCGATTGGGTACTGAAATAGGCCCCATAAGGACAACCTTGACTGCACGCATTCCGATATTGGCAGCTAGATCTACCCAATTTCTTTTGTTCCTCGGTAGCTTCCGTAATATGAGCCACCCGTCCGATGGTTAATACACGGGAATTCCCATAAACCTCTTTCAACTTAGCTTGCACCATCTGTTCTACACAATTAAGAGGCATGGGAGGTTGAAAGACACTATCTGGAAGATGAGGCAATCCCAGTGACTGCCCACTTACACCAGCAAACTTTTCCACGTAAGTATACCAGGGCTCGAGGTCACGGTACCGGATCGGCCAGTCGATGGCTATATTTTCTTTGAGATTGGCTTCAAAATCAAGATCACTCCAGCGGTAGACTTGCCGCCCCCAGAGCAGCGACTTCCCTCCTACAACCGAGGCACGAAACCAATCAAACGGTTCTTCTTGGACATACGGCTGTTCGGCTTCGGGTAGCCAAAAATCGGCATTGGCCTCGTGGATTGGGTAATTGCCCTCTATGCTTTGAATTGGAAACTTGGCTTTTAAATCTCGTGTCATTCGGCCCCGGTGGGGTAAATCCCAAGGATTGGCACTGGCGGTGGTATACCCGGAAACATGGGGTAGGTCTCGGCCCCGATCCAATAACAAGACCGACAGCCCGGCCTCGGTCAATTCTTTGGCGGCCCAGCCACCACTGATGCCCGAACCCACGACAATAACATCGTATACAGTCTCTTCTTTCATATTTTTCTTGGTAGGCGGTTGAATAAAAGACAAGTTAAGCACTCCCCACCGAATTCTCAAATCGCCTACATCAGAATCCTTTGGAAAGTTTCGGTACCAATATCGCTTGTCTTTTCCTAAATTTGCAGTGACGTATTTACAATCCCACGAAAACCCATGGCATTAGATCAGACTCCCTACATAGACTACGACGACGAGCCCAGCGGCGAGAAGGAAATGACCTTCATTGAACACCTCGAGGAATTGAGATGGCACTTGATCCGTTCAGTGGGTGCCATTTTGGTATTTATGATTGTCGCTTGGATTTTCAAAGGGTATGTATTCAATAAGATCATTCTAGCCCCCGCCCGACCTGACTTTTGGACCTACCGTATGCTTTGTAAATTAGGGGACTTGTCCGGAATAAGCTCCCTTTGCGTGGATAAGCTGAACTTTGCCTTGATGAGCCGTGAGGTTTCTGGACAATTCATGATGGCGTTAACCTATTCAGCTATTATTGGATTGTTATTCGCTTTTCCCTATGTTTTTTGGGAAATATGGCGTTTTATTAAGCCTGGTCTGCACATCACAGAAAAAAAAGCTGCGCGCGGAGCTGTGTTTTATGTAACCTCCTTGTTTTTCGTTGGCGTTTCCTTTGGGTATTTTATAGTGGCTCCCTTTGCCATAAATTTCTTGGTCAATTTTCAAATTGATCCCAGCATTGAAAATCAGTTTGACATCCAATCCTACATTTCCGTTCTAGCTACGCTTACACTCGCCTGTGGAATCGCCTTTCAGTTGCCCATAGCCATCTTTGTTTTATCAAAAATTGGGGTGGTAACCGCCTTGTTTCTTCGAACCTACCGCCGGCATGCAGTAGTAGTCATATTGATTGTAGCTGCGATCATCACTCCTTCCCCCGACATGATTTCGCAGGTATTAGTTGCGATCCCCTTATACTTTTTATTTGAACTCAGTATTCTTGTCGCCCAACGTGTGGAGAAGAACAAAGCATTGGAGGCCGCTAAAGAAGGTTAAAATCCGCGCGCAATCGTAAAATACACACGTCCTTCCCCTTGGCGATTCATGGAATAATTGATTCGTCCGATCGTATTGTAAAAAGAAATAATATCTAACCCGGCGCCACCACCAACCAACCAGGTATTGCCAAGTTGGGTATTGCTTTTTTCTGGGTACGGATTCCACACACGGCCGGCATCTGCATACACGGTGGCATAGCCTGCCAAAGGAAAGGTATTGAATTGTCGGAACTTGATCCATCGACTCAAATCAAAAACTTGGTTGATGAGCTTATATTTCAGGTTGGTCTTGAATAAAGCAAAACCCTGCCCATCAAGGACATTTAATTCGTACCCACGAACCAAATTATTGCCAAATCCCAGTCCCACAATCTGAGCATAGGGCTGCAAAACGGGTGTAGACCAGCGCATTCGAATCGAGGCATCCCAAAACCATCGACTGGATAACGCACCATACTTCACATACCCTGACTGGATTGAAAAGAGCGATCGAATTGGCGCATGGATGACATGTTGAAAGGTTGATTGAGCGAAAAATACATCCCCTGTCAGTGCATATTGTTTATTGTCTCGGGTATCCTTTCGGTAGTCGTAAGTCAATGAAATTATTTTTTGTTCTGTCTTACCATCCAAAAAATAATGAGGATTTAAACGGGCAATGGTATCCGCTATTTTGGTTTGGGCAAAATTGGCCTGGAGTGTATGAAAATGATACAGTCCATTGCGAAGATTATACCGGACAAACGCGCCAGATCGCTCGCGCATGCGTTCCTCGGTGGGGAAAAAATCGAGCTTATCATTCCAGGTACGAAAAGCCATGGTTCGTTGTGTGGCCATAAAAATACCACCCGAAATCCCCATTCGTTGTCTACGATCAATGTAGGGTCGTCCATAGGATAACTCCAAATAGGGGACAAATCCACCGTAGGCTCTGAGTTGGAGTTGATCATTGTTTCCGGTTAGGTTGTCATGATGCGCATTGACCCCATAGGTGGTTCTTCGTAAATCACGACCCCGGTCGTACCACCATTCTGAAAAATTTCGATCGGCTAAGAAAAAGATGGGGAGGATTAGAAGATACAAACGCTCTTTCACCTCAATGACGGGAGTGATACGTCCGTCCACCGTCATTTCCACACAAGAGGAAACCGTTAAAAAAAGATTAAGATTGAAAATATTCTGCCGACTACGCTCGAGTTCCTGATTGAATTGATCGAGCGACAGGGTGTCTCCAGCTCGAAAGGTCATTTCTCTGGCTAAAATTCGTGTTTGGGTTTTATGATTCCCAATAAACTCCACGGGTTCCACGATAATGGAATCGCCTATCCCCTGGGAGAATAAAATTCCAGGAGATCCAATAAGTATCCACAGCCACCACCACCTTCGCGTCATAGGGTTTTGTTATCCAGGGTAAAAAAAAGAAAAACGAAGGTTTTATGCAAGAAGTAAAGAAAAATCACATTTCTTATTCATATTCTACCATTATTTACTTTTTTTGTTTGAAATAAAACCTATGAATGAAAAAACCCATACTTACCCTACCCCAAATCGTTAACATGAACTTTGGCTTTTTTGGATTGCAATACAGTTTTGGATTGCAGCAAGCCAATATGAGCCCGATCTATTCTTACCTCGGTGCCGAGGAAAGCAGTCTACCCTTACTTTGGATGGCAGGCCCAATGACAGGGCTGATCGTGCAGCCCATTATTGGTGCGGTTTCGGATAAAACCATCACGCGCTGGGGGCGTCGGACACCCTATTTTTTAATCGGTGCCATTTTATGTAGCTTATGCCTATTTTGGATGCCCTATTCGAGTACTGTTTGGATGGCTGCCAGTATTTTATGGATTTTAGATGCAGCGAATAATATAACCCAAGAACCTTATCGTGCTTTTGTGAGCGACAAGCTGGATCCATCCCAACATTCCATCGGTTTCTTAACCCAAAGTGCCTTCACGGGTTTGGGGCAAACCTTGTCCTACCTAACGCCAACTTTATTGATTTTCTTTGGGGTAAGTCAGGTAGCAAAAAATGAATCTGGTATCCCCATTACCACCTTAATGGCCTTTATTATCGGTTCCGTGGTATCAATTGGTTCTATTTTGTGGACCCTGCGAACCACCAAAGAAATTCCACTGACGGAGGAACAGATCGAGGAAATTAAAGCCAATCCTGCGGGGGTGGCATCCACGTTCAAAGAAATTGGGGACGCACTGCGGGATATGCCTCTGACGATGCGCCGGATGATGCCCATGATGCTATTTAGTTGGTACGCCATGTTTATTTATTGGCAGTATATTACTTTATGTTTGGCAAAAACCTTGCATCAAACGGTCGATCCTGAAAGTATCGGCTTTCGATCCGCCGAATTACTGACGGGTCAAATTGGTGCCTTTTATAACTTTATTGCGTTCGTATCAGCGTTTGGTTTGGCCAAACTTGCGAACCAGTATGGCCCTAAATATGTCCATCAAATCTGCCTAGCCTTAGCAGGTATAGGCTTGTTGATCATCCCAATCTTACCCTCTGAGGCAGCCATGTTTGTACCAATGGTTGGAATGGGACTTTCCTGGGCAAGCATGATGGGAAATCCCTATATTATGTTGGCCGGTAGCATTCCCCCGCAACGAACTGGGGTTTACATGGGGATTTTTAATTTATTTATAGTACTCCCTATGTTACTCGAGACCTTCACCATTTCATTTTACTATGAACCTATACTGGGAGGAAATCCACAAAATGCCATTCGGTTAGCTGGAATTTTGCTTTGTTTAGCGGCCTTATCGGTATTTTGGATTCCTGTAAAACAGTCGAATGGCTCAACCACCATCCCTAGAGGAGGAGGACACTAACAATTCCTTCTCCTGGTCGTGATTATTAGTAGTTTTATTTTAGTATTTTTGCCTTTTATCATGTCTAAGGTTTAAAATAAACTGCACTCAATGAATTACGAATTATCCTTGGTACCCCATCGGGAAGCCAAACCCCGGCAAGCCGGCGTGACAATGGTCATGGATAAGGGTTCCAGTGTTCGCGAAATAGAAGATATGCTCTCGGTCGGAGCCGATTATATTGATATTGTGAAACTTGGATGGGCCACTTCGTTTGTAACTCCAGTTTTGGAGGCAAAGTTACAAGTCTATCGAGACGCTCAAATCCCGGTCTATTTTGGCGGAACCTTATTTGAGGCTTTTGTCGTCCGAAATCAGTTTGAAGACTATTTACGTATTTTGGATCGATTTAATCTTGAATATGCGGAAGTGTCTGACGGCTCAATTACGTTGCCACATGAAGAAAAATGCCAGTATATTACCCGGCTTGCTCAACGCGGAAAAGTGTTGTCGGAAGTTGGTTCTAAAGATGCTGAAAAGATCTTCGCCCCATACAAATGGATTCAGATGATGCAAGCAGAGCTGGACGCAGGTGCTTGGAAAGTCATTGGAGAGGCTCGCGAAGGTGGAAATATTGGCTTATACCGTTCATCTGGGGAGGTTCGCCAAGGGTTAGTGGATGAAATCATCAATGCCATTCCAGCTGAAAAAATTATTTGGGAAGCTCCCCAAAAATCACAACAAGTTTACTTTGTGAAATTGGTTGGTCCTAATGTAAACCTCGGTAATATCGCCGTCAACGAAATTATTCCACTCGAAACCATTCGACTAGGATTACGTGGTGATACCTTCGCTACTTTCCTTCCTGATGAAATCAAGCAGAAATACAAATTAGGAAAATACTATCAAGACGACCGGATTCGTCAAGACTAAATCCCATTGCCTACCTCCCACAAGAGGTAGGCATTTCCCATTTCAATACCCCCTTACCATGGAAATCATTCACTTTTTATTGGATTTTTTAAAGGATCCTCTTTCCGTTCTTCAGCAGTTTTTGGCGGAATACGATACCCTCACGTATGCCATATTATTCCTCATTATTTTTGTTGAGACCGGCTTCATCATCATGCCTTTACTTCCTGGCGACTCCCTTTTATTTGCGGTAGGCCTTTTAGCCGCCACCACCGGAAAACTCGACATTACCCTTATCATCCCACTTCTCATTGTGGCTGCTCTTTTGGGAGATAATGTGAATTATTTTGTTGGCAAAAAGTTTAGTGAGTTGATTAAGTCGAGAGAAAAAATTCTTTTCTTGAAACGTGAATACATCACCACCACCGAAGAATTCTATGAAAAACATGGTGGAAAAGCGGTCATTTTGGCTCGATTTATGCCCATCGTCCGGACAATCGCTCCTTTTGTAGCAGGTGCCGGAAGTATGGCGTATCCGAGGTATATTCTCAACTGTGTGCTAGGTGCCATTTTATGGGTGACCAGCATTTCGTTGCTCGGGTATTTCCTAGGAAATAATGCTTGGGTCAAGGAGAACTTTGAAAAAGTGGTTCTTACCATCGTATTCGTTTCAGTTGCCCCTATGATTTGGGGAATTCTACAAGCAAAATTTGGTAAAAAGAGCGCATGATTCGGTACGGACTAATTGGATACCCCTTAACGCACTCTTTCTCCAAACGGTATTTCACGACACGTTTTGAGGAGTTGGGCATGTCAGACCAATTTCAATACGAAATCTATGAAATCGAATCGCCGGATCAAATGCGGACTTTATTTCAACAGGATCCTGATCTGCGAGGTCTCAACGTAACCATTCCACATAAGCTGGGAGTGATGCCGCTTTTGGATGACCTGGATGAATCTGCCAAGCGTGTGGGAGCAGTAAACGTCATCAAACGTACAGATCAAGATCAACTGATTGGATTTAATTCCGATTGGTACGGCTTTCAAACCTCCCTTCGCCAAGCCAGCCAGGGAAAGACGATCTTCAAAGCACTTATCCTTGGCTATGGAGGTGCAGCAAAAGCAATTGAGGTGGCATTGGAAGATGAAGGTATACACGTTTATCGTGTCTCTAGACAGGATGGGGCCGATCGAATCTCGTACGATCAAGCCAATGTCCTTCTACCCGAAATACAATTAATCGTCAATTGTACTCCCTTGGGAACCTACCCAAATGTAACAACCTATCCACCTATTGACTATTCAAAACTGAATTCCCAGCATCTACTCTTTGATTTAGTGTATAATCCGGAAGAGACCGAATTTTTAAAACGAGGTAAAGCTCAAGGAGCCACCATTCAAAATGGGTATGATATGCTCGTCTATCAAGCCGAGCGTTCTTGGGACATTTGGCAAAATCCCTATAAATCAACGTACTAATATGAAATTCAAAAAACACATTTTTATTTGCACCAACGACAAACCCGCACCCAAAAAGTCTTGTGGTAGCGAACATGGCATGGCCTTGATCGAAGAATTTAAACGTCAATTAACCGAGCGTGGGCTTCAAATGGACATACGGGCTCAAAAAGCCGGTTGCTTAGACGCCTGTGCTTTTGGACCTGCCTTGGTGGTCTATCCTGAGGGCGTGTACTATGGTCGTGTTACCTTAGACGATGTCTCTGAAATTGTTGAAAGCCATCTTGTGAACGACGTTCCTGTTGAACGCCTTCGTTTGTCGTTTGAACCCAAATGATACCCAATCCGTCTAAGATTCGGCATATATTCTTTGACTTAGACCATACCCTGTGGGATTTCGAAGAAAATGCCAAAATCTGTTTAGCACAAATTTACCGCACCCATCAGGTTGAACAAATGGGTGTGGTAGATTTTCATCGTTTCTTTTCTACATTTTCCGAAGTCAATAAGGCATTTTGGTATTTACTAGATACTAAAAAAATTACCCACGAAGAACTCCGAAAAGAAAGATTTCGATCTACCTTTTCCGATCTGGGGGTTTCGATTTCCACCGAGACCAGCGAAGCGATGAACCAGCAATTTCTATCACTTCTCCCCTTTCAATCCTTGCTGATTCCGAATGCAAAATTATTGCTCGAAGCACTGAGTCCTCATTTTCAATTGCACATTCTATCCAATGGATACCAGCAAGTTCAACGCCAAAAATTAGCCAGTGGTGGTATTTTGGACTTCTTTGAGCATGTCATCACCAATGATATGGCGCAGGCCCATAAGCCGAGTCCTGCGATGTTCACTTATGCGTTCATCACAGCTAATTGTGCCCCCGATGAGGCAGTAATGGTAGGGGATAACTGGCTGGCTGATATCGAGGGTGCCATACAAATGGGTATGCCCGCTATTCATTTTGACCCAAACCAAAACGCCTGCCAAGAGCCTCAGTTCTGTCGGGTGTCCTCTCTACTTCAAATTCCAGAACTCTTATTATTATGACGTCTTTCGTTGAATTAAACCTTTCTCTCCATCCTGATTTTGCTGAAATCCTAGTAGCTGAACTTGCCGAAATTGGATTTGACTCATTTGTCGATACCGATGAGGGAATTCAAGCCTATATCACAGAGGAACTTTGGGACGAATCCGCTCTCCAAGAGCTTCTTGACCGCTACCGAGCCCTAGCCCAATTGGTAGCTTCTTGGGAAAAAATAGAGAAACAAAACTGGAATGAGGCATGGGAAAAAAGTTTTTCACCTATCCAAGTAGATCATACGATTCTCGTCCGAGCAACTTTTCATGAGCCAGACCCGTCTTTTCCCTTGGAAATCATCATCACACCCAAAATGTCGTTTGGAACTGGGCATCATGAAACCACCTCCCAGGTTATGTCGCTGCAGCTGGGGATTGATCACCAAGGTAAATCCGTTTTGGATGTAGGGACTGGCACAGGTATTTTGGCCATTTTAGCTGCGAAACTAGGTGCCACTCGCATACATGGATTTGATATTGATGAATGGTCCGTGGAAAATACATTGGAGAACATCGATTTGAATCAAACTCCTTTCATCTCGGTGAGTCAAGGCACCATCGCCGACCAAGAGGTATTTCCATATGATATCGTTCTAGCGAATATCAATCGTAACATTTTATTGGCCGAAATTCCGCAGTATGTAAGCTGTATGGCCCCCGAAGGCCATTTATTTGTGAGTGGATTTTATACTCAAGATGCCCCCGATATCGAAGCCGTAGCAATAGAAAACGGTTTGAAAAAAATTGCGGAGAAAAGTAAGAATGGTTGGGCTGCGATCGTTTTTCAAAGAGGTTAACTTTTATCTATATGGTGCGTTTTGGTGTCTTTTTTTTGTTATTTCAAAGCATTTGGCACCTCGGATGGAGCCAATCTTTTCGACTTTCCGGTAAAAAAGAAACCTTTGTTGAGGAAGTAAGGCAATTGGCCACCCCACCCAAACAAACCCCATCTCCCTTTTTCAGTCGGTTTGATAGTACCTTCCAAACCATCCCAGAAAGTCACCAAGCTCAATTCATTCGAGCGGCCACCACCATGGGTGTAAAAGGCTATACACTCAATCACCTGCTTTCGTTATTCGAGCTTCAGCTGCTCGTCACGCAGCAAACCGAATGGTCAACAACCAGCCATGAGGCTTTTTATTCGGGCCTGCAAGAGATGACAGGCGCATTGGATAGTAAATCCGTATTGAAGGCCTGCGAAACATTGAAACTATTCTTGGAGAAAGGACAAATTTATTCATCCAACTTTCACCAAACCTATGCTATAGCCAAGCAAGTGAATTTAGTTTTTGAGAAAAAACCGACAATTGTCTTTCCCTCAGAAACCCCCACAGCCACCCAATCACTGGATGATTTGGGATTATCTGATGGGTGGGATGATGCGGTGGAAGACTCTTGGTCCAAGAAGTTAACCCCTGTGGATCTTCGAAAAGTGAATCAAGCCATTCCCGCCTTGCAGGGATGGATCCTTCAACTTCCCAAAACTCAACTTGCGCTAACGAGTAAAACAGACTCCTTGATTTTATCAGAAACCGACTTACGTCTTGGACTCACCCAAGGCTTAGTAGTGGGTAAAGGAGGGGCTTTACAATGGCAAAATGCGGGTTTGCCCAATGCCAGAGCCACCTGGAATAGCGTCTTTTCGTTTAAACTTTTTCAACCAGGTTTGTTGATAGAAGATGCCCAACTTGTTTTTTCCGATGTTCTGAAAAAACCCATTCAAGGGATAGCGGAAATCCGAATTGTACAACGTTCACCCAACTCCCTACCCACATTTCCACGATTCAAATCCTATGCAGGTGATGCAGAGGTCGTGAACTTACCCTCCTCGCTGCGATTGAAAGGCGGATTGGCTTTATTAGGTCCACGCATTACAACTGCCTCTCTGTATGATGGCCTAACCCAAATACAAGTTACTAAACAAAATCAGCGCCTTTTTCAAGCCAAAGCAAGGTATTTTGATATCTCGGACTCACTCATTACGTCACCTAAAGCTCAATTTACAGCCTATTTGCAGAAAGATTCCGTGTATCACCCAGCGATCCGGTTTCGATATTCGATCGACCAATCGAAGATTCAACTCAATATAATCGAATCTTCGGGGTATAAAATCGCCCCTTTTGTAGATACATTCCATCAGATGTACATTACCTGCGATGCGGCATCGTGGGATTTAAAATCGGATAAATTTCATTTCTACATTATTTCTGGAAAAGACATTAAACCCATTGTCTTCGAATCCTTCAACTTTTACACACCTCAACGCATTTATGATCTGAGCACCTTGGCGGGATTTAATCCACTGATTGTGGCGGGAAATCTGATCAACCGTAATCGACAAAATAGTTTCACGCTCGAGGATATCGCGCGCGCCACCCAGAAAAAACCTGAGCAAGTAGCTGGAGGCGTTGGATTTGCTACCCACCAAGGACTTTTTCAACTGGATGAAGAACAAAACGTCCTGAAACTCACCCCCAAAGGTTTTCATTATTTAATGGCATACCAAGGTCGAAAAGATTACGACGATCTCATTATTCCATCGGTTTATAATGGAAGTGACACCACAGGCCATGGAATTATTGATTTTAAAGAGGCTGGACTGACCATCAACGGAACCCGCGAATTTCGCCTGAGCGACTCTCTTGGTATTATCCTGTATCCTGCCAATCAAAAGATGGAGATCAAGCGAAGTGGCACATACACTTTCGATGGGCTGATCAAGGTCAAAAACTATTCCTTTTATGGAAAAAATCTTCTGATTGATTATGATCAATTCACTGTCAAGCTTAACCAATTGGATTCCATTACATTCATCCCCAATGAACTATATCGTCGAGGTAGTCGAGTGGCACTTGGTGGCAACATTCGGTTTCCATCAGGTGGGATGTTGTACTTGAATGATCCAGGAAATAAGTCAGGGAAAAAACAACTTCCAGAGTTTCCACGTCTGGTCATTCCAACCGAAACCCGGGTGTATTTCGATGAACGACGGCCAAGGAAAGCGCGGTATGACCGAATTGTTCGGTTTGACATCCCCTCCATCGATATGGATAGCCTCCATGCCAAAGACTTTTTGGTCCGAGGAACCTTCCATTCAGGGGGAATTTTCCCACCTTTTCAGGAAGATTTAATTGTGATGCCCGATACATCCATTGGCTTTGTTCATTTTCCGGGATCCGATGCCAAAAAGCTTTATGATCTCCCCAGCACCTTTGAATTCACCACTGCATTGGAGATGGACAAACGAGGACTAAATGCGTCAGGAAGATTTCGACACCTGACAGGTGAATATGCCGTTCGGGATGTATTGTTTACACCTTCTGGAATTACTGCACCAGGTGCCCAAGGAAAAATCAAGGAATCTGTACCGAATGCCAACGTGTACTTTCCGGAGGTGAACTTGCAAGAATATGAATTAAGTTGGAAACCCAAGGTCGATTCCCTGATCATTGCCTCCAAAACAGATCTAGCGTTTTATCAGAATAGTACCAATCTAAAAGGACGATTGGTTATTCGATCAACAGGAATGTTCGGCCAAGGTCGATTGACCCGCAAAGATTCACAAACCGACTCACAAGAAATTCAATTCAATCAGACAGGTTTCACCGCCGACAAGTCCGATTTCCGAGTATTGGCCCAAGAATCAAATGCTAAACCAGTTTTTGCAGGTCAATATGTTTTGGTTCAATTTGATATCCAAAAACAACGCGCCCAAATTGCGACGAAGGAAGAAGGATTTCAAACGATGCGGACTTCGAAAATGGAATTCCCCTATTCTGCCTACGAAACCAACATTCGGGAAGCCCTTTGGATGATTGACCAACAATCCATTGCCTTGAACGGGGATGTCAAGGAAACCATTTTTAAAGCGACAAATCCCCGTAAAGAAGGCCTGGCCTTTGCGGCGAATCGAGCCAAATATGATATTAAGGCACTGGAACTTCAAATTGAGGGAATTCCGTTTATTTCAACAGCCGATGTGCGGGTTATACCTGATCAAAACAGGGTTATCGTGAAAAAAGAAGCGGATATGGTCCCTCTGAAAAACGCAACTGTTGTAGCCGACACCACCAACCAATATCATACGCTTACCCAAGCATCGATCGATATATTTTCCAAAACGAAGTTTACAGGGGATGCCTCCTATCGATTCGTATCAGCCAATTTGGATACATTCCAAGTCAAAATGGGTAATTTCTCCTTAGCTCAAATTCCGCTTCCTGGCCGGAAGACTGCCACGAATTTCATGGAAACTACGACCGCAAGAGCCAATGTACGGGATCGAGATAGTTTGTATTTATCACCTAAGATGTTGTATCGTGGGGATATTATCATGACGGCAGCGTACAAAAATCTTACGTTTGATGGGTTTGTCATTCCTGTCATTAAGCGATATCCAAACCTCGGAAAATATTGGATTAAGTATGCCGGCGATAAGGCAGAAACGGTACGCATTCAAGTGGACGAAAATTTACAAACCACAGAATCTCCCTTGGTGGCTGGTTTACATTTTCGCTCCAATTCGGGTACCAAACTGCTCTACCCTACCTTTTTACAACCCAAAAACCTAGAGGAGGACCATGACCTGTTCACGGCGAAAGGGATTCTGAGTTACAATGAGATGGAAAATAGCTATGATCTGGTAAGTCAACAAAATGATGTATTGGCCCCTAGGTTGTATCAATTAAAGGAAGAACAAGGGGAAATTCATTTTGAAAACAAGGTCAATCTTTTGTCGGGTGCCGATCAAGTTTATGCTGCCAGTGCAGCCAAGGGTATCCTTTATCTTGATTCGATGAAGATTTCCATGAAAACTTTCAGTAGTTTATTGTTTGCGATTCCACCACCTGCACTCGACTACATGGCCAAGGACATCATCACCTATAATCTAGAGCGGGGCAGTGCTGAGAGTGCTATCCAACCATCGGATAGTACGTTCCAATCGCTACTATCTTTTATGATTGGAGCAAAAAGTACAACGGAATATGTAGGTAAATCGCTTCGTCAACCAATACCCCTATTCAAACATGCGCCTAAATTTGGTTCGACCATCACCTTATCCGATTTGGATTTAACCTGGAATCAAACCCGTAGTACTTTTGCCAATGCGGGGAGTTTGGGATTATCCAATATTGGTGAAAACGATATCAATGCCCAAGTGACAGGATATTTTGAAGTGGTTAAGAATCCTGTTGTAGGGGATGAATTGTACTTATTCATTGAATTAGGCCCCGACAGATGGTATTATTTAGGCTACAAAGAAGGAGAGCCTGGCATGGTATCTTCTGATAATGGTTTCAATGCCTTGTTTAAAACCAAGGAGAAGGGCGTCAAGAAGGGAACTGTCATTCCCGTGGATCGATCTGAAGCCTTGTTATTCCGAAAGAAATTTACGGAGACCTATTTAGGGATCAAGCCAGAAACACCTGCGAGCAAAAAGCCTGCCCAGAAGAAAAAAGCACCTGTGGCAGAGAAGAAAGATGGGTTTTAAGTTCAACGAACCCATCGGGGGCATACCCTTTGCTCTGACTTGGTTTTCTATAAATAGGATACCCCTTCAGAATGAAAATTCCAATTCCCGATAAAAAAACAGGCCAAACTGTCAACTATAATTTGACAATTTGGCCTGAAAAGGGGCGAATTTTAAAAAACGCTAGGAAATCAATTCAATTCGATCTCGTCACCTTGACGATTTAAGAAATGGAACTCGGTCAACCCTAGGGAAGAATCCTTGATGAGCTTAACCCATGTTTTGTATTGCAAGAACCAACGCATTTGTCGGGTAATGAAGCCTTCGCGGTAGTAGGCGTACAAGAACGGATGAAGAATGATACTGACGCCGGTTTCATTTTGTTTGGTCAAAATGTAGTCAAGGTTATTCTCAATCTGATCTGTAATGGCGATACTAGCTTGAATAGTACCTGTTCCTCCACAGGTCGGACAGGTTTCACGCGTGGAAATATTGGTTTCAGGCCGGACACGCTGTCTGGTAATTTGGGAAAGTCCAAATTTAGAGATAGGAAGAATCGTATATTTGGAACGATCTCCTTTCATTTCCTCTTTTAGTGCATCATGGATGATCCGTTTGTTCTCCGGTTTTTTCATGTCGATAAAATCGATCACGACAATACCCCCCATGTCGCGGAGGCGGAGTTGACGGGCAATTTCTTTCGCTGCTTCGAGGTTGACGGTCAAGGCAGTGGTTTCTTGGTCATCCTCTTGGGTTGACTTATTTCCGCTGTTGACGTCGATCACGTGCAGGGCCTCGGTATGTTCAATGATGAGGTAGCCTCCACCGGGCAAACTCACCGAACGGCCGAAAAGGGATTTGATCTGTTTCTCGATGCCGTAATGCTCAAATAACTTAGATTTGCCATTGTGCAATTTGAGAATTTTCTCTTTGGTGGGGGCGATCTTTTGCAAGAACGCGCGGGTGGTATCAAAGGACTCTTTTTCATCAACTACGATCTGATCAAAATCGTCGTTAAGCATGTCGCGCAAGATGGATGCAGCTCGATCCATTTCTGTCACAATGCGATCACGGGGTTTGGCTTTTTTGAGGAGCTCCATGCCTGTTTCCCATTTCTCCACACAACTTTCAAGATCCCGCTGAAGGTCATCAACTTCCTGATTTTCAGCCACTGTCCGAACGATCACACCAAAATTTTGGGGCTTGACAGAGGAGATTAACTTGTGAAGACGCTGGCGTTCTTGTTTGCTGGTGATTTTCTTGGAGATATTCACCGAGTTGGAGAAAGGAACCAGGACTACGTAGCGTCCGGCAATGGAGATGTCACATGACAACCTTGGACCTTTGGATGAAATGGGCTCTTTTACCACCTGAACCAGAATCGGCTGGTTTTTGGAAAGTACTTCTGTGATTTTCCCTAATTTATCAATTTGGGGCTGAATCGGAAAGCCTTTGAGGCGAAGATTGGTCGGGCGTTTGGCAATGACATCCCGGGTGAACGTATTGAGAGAATTGATATTGGGACTTAAATCATGATAATGCAAGAAAGCATCTTTTTCATACCCGATATCAATGAAGGCTGCATTTAATCCTGACACCACTTTTTTGACAGTCCCGAGATAAATATCACCCACCTGAAACTGATGTTCAGTTTCGTCGAAATGGTACTCAATCAAGCGCTTGTCTGACAACAGCGCGATCCGGTCCCCTTTCTGTGTGGTACTGATAAATAATTCGTTGCTCAAATGTGAGTTAGAATTAAAGGGTGAACAATAAATTTAGTTAAGATGAAACAAAAATTAGGCATGCCCAATTGGCAGGCACACCTAATTCACTGATTTCATGTCATGGGGAGAACCCGCCTAGAGATTATTTCTTCTTGTGACGATTTTTTCTAAGGCGCTTTTTCCGCTTGTGTGTCGACATCTTATGTCTTTTTCTTTTCTTTCCGCAAGGCATAGCTGTAAGAAAAGCCCTCTCCCTAGGGGGACTTCGTTATGGTGAAACAATGAATTTATTCAAACTCCCCTCTAGGGATCGGGGAGAATTTTTTCTGAACCGCAAAGTTAGGGAATTACTTCAAACTTTGCAAAGTATTTGATACCTCTTGTCGGAGGGGTGCTTCCAAGTCTTTATGAGCTAAAAGGTCCTCCAACAGCTTTTTTGCTTGTGGTTTTTGATTCAACTCCACCAAACTGTAAGCCAAACCTACCGTAGCATTGTGATTATTGGGATTTACCCGTAACACCGCCCGAAAACGATCAGCCGCTTTATCATATTGATTGGACTGCATCGACAATACGCCGAGGTTCATCAACGCTGGTTCAAAGTTAGGTTCAATCTCCAAAACTTGGCGCAAGGTTTGGATAGCTTGCATAGGAGAAGCCGAGGCTACGTAGGTCATCGCTAAGTTGGTTTTAGCTTGTAGAGCGGTGGGTTTGTCGGCTAAGACCTTTTCATAACAAGCCTGTGTTTTTTTGGCCAAACGCTCTACCGAGGCTGGCTTCAAGGCCAGATTAAATCCTTGAAAATAAACATCACCCGCCGCATGCCAGTCGTTGACCGATTGGGTTTGTTGGGCCACTTGTTCAAGGTAGTAACCTGCACTATCAAACACCATAGCTTGTAGATAGACAGTCCCGAGCGTTCGTAAATCGTCCAAAGATGGCTTTCCTTTTGCCAACAATTCGCTCACTTTGGCCCGCTGTTCTTTGGTTAGCTTCGCATCCTGGTGGGATTCGTCCGGACCTTCCTCCACTTGTGTCGTGGAAGCAGGCGCCTCCGTTGTTTTTTTAGCCTCATCCTTCACTACAAACTTAGGACGTGTATATAAAAAACCCAGTAAGGCAATACTCACTACCGCAACGATAACAATTTCTTTTTTCATGTAGTATCTACTATATCTAATACAACGCCGAAAGATAGGGAAAAGTGCCAATAAAAAAGGCTGTCAATTGACAGCCTTTTTCCTTTTTTACTTTACATTGCTCTTGATTTGTTCGGAAAACTCCTTCGCCGGCTTAAAGCTTGGAACATAATGCTCCGGAACCGTCACCGTCGTTTTTTGTGAAATATTACGGGCTTTTTTGGCCGCTCGTTTTTTGTTTACAAAACTTCCAAATCCTCTTACGTACAGGGCATCTCCCGAAGCCAAGGTCTCTTTGACCGTTGAGAAAAACGTTTCAAGAGTAGCGGAAACACTTGCTTTGTCAACACCTGTTTTTTCAGAAATAATGGCGATAGCCTCTGCCTTTGTCACGATCTTCTATGTGTTTAATGATAAGAAATCAGCTTACTTTCGGGCAACTCAACCGAAGGGCTTTATTTTTGGGACTGCAAAGATACGACCTAACCGACTTATCTTACAAGCCCCCGCTTTATTTTTTTTTGCTAACGAATTAATTATAAGATAGTTATATAATAATATACAAAAAAAATGATAACTGTATCGGATTTACATCACTTTTTTTTCGCTAATGAACTGATTACCTGGTACCAACAGGTAAAACGAGACCTCCCTTGGCGAAAAACGAAAGATCCCTATGCTATTTGGCTTTCGGAGGTGATTCTACAACAAACCCGAGTAGCACAAGGCCTACCCTATTATCAAAATTTCCTCGAGGCTTTTCCGACCGTCCAGGACCTCGCCGAAGCCAGCCAAGAAGAGGTACTACGCCTTTGGCAAGGATTAGGGTATTACTCCCGCGCCCGAAATCTCCATAAAACAGCCCAGGCGATTGCCCAAGACTACCATGGCCAATTTCCTACCTCCTACCGTGAACTCATTCAGCTTCCCGGCATAGGCCCCTACACCGCCGCTGCCATTGCCTCTTTTGCCTTCCGAGAGGCCGTCCCGGTGGTGGATGGGAATGTCTTTCGAGTACTTGCCCGAATTTTTGGGGAATTCACCGACATTCAATCCTCCAAGGCGCGCACTATCTTTACCGACCTGGCACAACAAGTGATTCCGCTGGACCGTCCAGATGAATTCAATCAGGCCATTATGGAATTTGGCGCGTTGTACTGCACCCCACAAACTCCCGCCTGCCTAACTTGTCTGGCGAAGGATATTTGTTATGCCCATGAACATCTGGCACAAGGCGTATTGCCTGTCAAAAAGAAAAAATCACCCGTCAAAAATCGGTATTTGCAATATTGGGTTTGGGAATGGGAAGATCGATATGCCATGCAACCGCGTACCCAAAAAGATATCTGGCAAGGATTGTGGGAATTTCCATGCCAAGAGCAAACTGAAACCAGAACAGAACCCCAATTACCCAGTGGATTTACTCCCCCACAACATGTTCAACTTCTTCATGAACAAATACACCTATTATCCCACCAAAAACTACACCTGCAATTTTGGGAAGCACGTTCTACCGATTGTCCATCCCCTGACGCTCAATGGTTTACTGCATCCGAAATTGAGGCCCTGCCCAAACCCATTGCCCTAGCCCAAGTTTGGGACAGAAAAAAGAAATCCATTTGATTGGAAACTTTACAAAAAGTATGTAGGTTTGAAGCTAATTAACTGATTATCAATTTTTTCCGTTTATTAACCGTTTAACTTTTTTGATTTATGGCCAGTTTAAACAAAGTTTTATTGATTGGAAATTTAGGTTCTGACCCTGAAATTCGAGCCCTCCCTACAGGAGCCAAAGTAGCTAACTTTTCGATTGCAACATCGGAATCGTACACCGACAAAGCAGGGCAAAAGCAAACGCTTACCGAATGGCACCGGATCGAATTGTGGGATGGCTTAGCGGGTATTGCTGAACAATATTTAAAGAAGGGCGATCCGGTGTACATCGAGGGTCGGATTCGGACAGAAAAGTGGACCGATGCCAATGGACAAGAGAAAACCGGCGTTCGGATTCGGGCAACCTCCATGCAAATGCTTGGAGCGCGTGGCACCGGAGGTGGTGGCATGAATGCAGGCCCCGGTGCCCCGATGTCGGCCCCCGCCATGCCCAGCTCAGAACCGATGGACGATTTGCCGTTTTAAGGATTTCGTTGCCCTTGTGGAGACGTAGCATGGCTACGTCTCCACAAGGGCAACGTCTCTACTTTATGAATCTGTACACTAATTTCGATCCATCAATTATTAATTTAAAATAGGTTTAATTGTTTATCTTACATTGTACACCCAATTCAAGTTCTCGAAAAGATAATCATACAAAAATTTTCAAAATAGATAGGTAAAATGAGACAGGTAACCATTTACACCACGGATGAGGATTACAGCCGTTTTATTGAATTGGCTAAAAACCTTCATTATGTCAAAAAAATTGAAACGGACGATGAACCTACCAAAGATGAGATTGCACGAAACCTAAAAAAAGGTTTTGAGGAACTTGCACTCATCAAGAAAGGGACATCCAAAACCACCTCACTACACGATTTCTTGAATGAGTTATAAGATTGAGCTGACAAATAACTTTTAAAAGGAAGCCAAAAAACTACTCAAAAAATATGCCTCGCTTAGAGCTGATTTGGAAAAGCTTGGAAAGCAGCTTGCCGAAAAACCAACCTCTGGAATACATTTAGGCCATGATGTTTATAAAATACGCCTAGGAATCACCTCTAAAAATAAAGGGAAGTCCGGCGGTGCCAGAGTCATAACTTTTGTGAAAATTGTTGATGAAACAGTTTTTCTTCTTGCCATATACGACAAGGGTGATAAAGACAGTCTGTCGGATCATGAGATAAAAGAACTTTTGGGTAATTATGTGTAAAATAACGTGGACAATACCCTACCTTTCCTCCAAAGTGTAGATTTCTGACCGGGTAACACCGTCTCTACCGAAATGCCTTTCTTTTCTCAATAGCTTGAATAACCTCAGCCTGTAATTTGGTATGCTGGATAGGAACATTTTTTTGCCAAAAAGTAGGGTCGTAGGTTAATTTTTTATATACCTCTCAGTCATCTGTCTGAAACGGCCTCATTATGTCACCCGCTTCAAAACCCGGGAGTGATTTGGTCACATAAAGCCACGCCTCTTCGGTGTGTTTTTGTTGAAAAATCCGATTCTTTTTCGTATAAAAAAGATGCAGGTATTCAATTTCTGTTTTTCTTTGATTGTTCAATCGAAACGATAGGGTCAGTTCTTTTTCTGATTTCCATTTCCAGCGATTAATAGGAAAATCGTATGTTCCTGTCACTTGAAGTAGGGCATCCCATTTGGTTAAAACCATAATTTTACCTTCAAAACGAGTCACTTTCTCTGTACCTTTTTTGGGTGTACATTGAATCACCGCGACTTCTTCATCCGTCCCTTCCCGGAGATACCCCTCTAATTTGAAGTGGTAATTTTTGGTAATGTCGATGATATTAATCGGAAAAGGTACATACTTACGAATTACAACAGTTTCAAGAAATGTAGCATACAAGAAATTAGCATATCTGTAGGGTTGATCCTCTAATTCTGCCATCCGAGCCTGAAGAGATTGCCACTGGGTGATACCCGTGGTTTTCCAAGCGATATTCATAAAAGCCTCGTGAATGCGTGTAAACTTGGATCCGGTGCGGGAGACTTTTTGGTAATACGTCTGGTAATGAAAAACCTCGTTGCTATCCCGCACGGCTTTTTGTACCACCGCATTCAGAATCGCCACCGCGGGATTTCCCGCCGTCGCTTCTGGTAGTTGAATGACCGCAACGGGCAACGAAATACGTTGAAAGGCGTTTTCAGTGATTGTTTTCTTCATTTTTTGGTAGCTCACATGGCTGAACACCACCTCCACAGGCCATTGGGTGATGGTCAAGGCAAATTCCCCTTCGGTATTGGTAATCGTGCCTTGCGAGCTACCTACGACCTGCACGCCGACGCCGACAACGGGCTGCTGCGTCGTTTCATCTACGACCCGTCCTTTGAGGGTTTGGGCGAAAAGAGGAACAATGCCCAGTAGATAGGCAAGTAGAATTTGAAGGAAATTTTTAAAATTCATTAGAGACGGATATACTTTGTAAAAACCTTAATAAAAATAGAACTAAGAAATTGATTAAAACATAAAGGAAAAACCACCTCCTACTAATCGATTAAATGCATAAGTATAATTTTGAACAACCGAGTCTTCAAAAAATTTAGTGGTCAAACCAATAGGATTTTTTCTATTTAAAACATTCCAAACTTCAATATAACTTTTAAAATTTTTAGATTTTTTAAAATGGCTTAGCCATTCAATCCTAAAATTCAAATTACTAAAGTTTGGATAACGCATAGAATTAATAGCACCTCTTATAGGAAACCAAGTATCGTTTTGTTTAAAACCACTGATTGTTGGTGTAAAAGGCCTACCTGTTTCAAAACGATAAATCACTTGTAAAGAGGACGGAAAATACGAATTGACTTTACTAATTTTCCACTCAAAATTTGTATTAAAAATATGTCTTTGATCAAAACTAGCATCATATATATTTTTATCAAACGCATTCATTCGCTCACTTTTTGAAAGGCTATAAGAAAGCCAACCCTGAATTTTTCCTTGATTTCTTTCAATAAAAAACTCAACACCTTTACTTCTCCCCTTTCCTTTAGCCTCAAATTTTCCTCCATACTGGCTTAAATAAAGTAAAGAATAATCTTTTAAATACATTTCTGCCCAACCAGAGAACTGAGAATTAATTCGTTGTTTAATCCCCAAAATATAATGTGTAGCCTTACTTGCAGGAAGTTCATTTGCATTTTTTACGCCAATACCAGCAAATTGATAATACTCTCCCCAAGAAGTATGAATAGATGTATTTTTGAAAGGATATACCAATTTAATACGTGGCGAAATAGTTCTATTCGTGAGGTTAGTGTCCCAACGTAAACCCGTGTTCGTTTGTAATTTCCCCCAAATTATCCCTTCGTACAGAACGTAGGCTCCCATTCTAGATAATTTGTCCTCTATTTGATAAACATTTTGGTTTTGGGTTGGTTCCGCTGGATTAGTCAAACTAATACTAGTCCTTTCAAACCCATCCAAAATATAATTTGTAGAGTAACCTTCTAAACCTATTTTAATTAAATTTTCAGGTCTTAAAAAAAAAGTTAAATCGTTCCGAAAACCAAATGTGTTACTTTTGATTTTCATGTTTTCTGAAACGTCCAACTCAAAATTATCTTGATTTGCATTATGTGTAAAAATTACTTTATTATATACATTATCTAAAATTTTACTTTGCCACATCAAACTTTGTGTGTTTTTATTTCCCCTACTCCAAATTTTAGTCAGTACCCCATCATCTATTGACTGATAATCAACGCTTTCGTCAGAAATTGTATTTGTAAACGTAATTAAATTTTTAGGATTGACTTGATAGGCTAGTTTCACATTTGAATCAAAAAGACTTGGTGTTGGGAAACTTGCATTCTTTAAAACCTTGTCTAAATAGGTACTTCTTGCCGCAAGTAACAACGAAAGTTTATTTCTTATCAATGGAGTTTCCAAATAGCCCTGCGCATTATATATTCCCATGGAAACACTTCCGTGTGTCTCTTGGAAACTACCGTCTTTCAACGTCACATTCATCACTGACGACAAATAATTACCAAATGCTGCTGAAAAACCTCCGGTTATCAACTCTATATCTTTAATAATATCGGTATTAAACATGGACTTTTGCCCACCAAAATACCAAGGCCACGAAACGGGTGCATTATCTAACAGAAATAATATTTCATCAGGGCTACCCCCTCTAATATAAATCTGCGATGGTGTAAATAAATCGCCAACTCTAGCTACACCGGGCATTTTGGTAATGGCTTGCATGGGGTCTTCAAGCAAACCGTGGGAATTTTGTAAAATATCCTTTCTAATTTCCAAACGACCAGGCGTTTGAAGGTTGCTCAGCTTATCCGCTATTATAACTAATTCACTTAATTGTATACTTTTTGCTTTCAAATTTATAGTAACAGTATCCTCATTATGAACTAAAAATACATATTTTTCATAGCCTATCATGGAAACGGAAACTGTGTCATTTTTGGTTGCCTTTAGGGCAAATAAACCACGCGAGTCTGTTGTTGTTACCGAATTCTTAGAAGAAACCACAACTCCTACTACTACTTCACGGCTTTGAGCATCAATAATTCGCCCGTGTAACACAAATTGTTGTGCATTTGCAAACTCAACTAAGAAGATAATGAGAAAAAATAAAATAGCCACCTTTTTCATATATTATTTTACAGAATAGGTTAATCCAAAGTAAAGTGTCCTCCTCTGAAAGTATAGTTTCGATTGTTCTGTGTAATCAAAATTATAAGCAAAGTCTCTTATATTCAAAACATTAAATACATTACCAACTGTCAAGTACAAGACCAAACCATTCATATTCTTTTTGCTTCGAATGGTTTTACTTAGAAGTAAGTCAGTTCGAAAATAAGGAGATAGTGTTCCACTATTTTTCAAGGAGTAAATAGGTTCAAAAACAGCAAACTCCTCTTTTTTACGACCTTTACTTATTGGTGTAAAAGGGGTGCCCGACCGAAAGTTTGTAGTAATTCCTATATTTAAAAAAGGAAGTTCTAATTGTAGTGTATTTTTAAGAAAATGAGGTATATGATACGCTGAATTATACACGATTGCGCTATCATAAATTTTACTTCCGATCGTTGAATATGCTAATTCAAAAATCCATTTTTTCATCATTCTCCTATAAAACAGCTCAAATCCTTGTGATTTTTGTAAAAAAGAAGCATATTTTTCACTTTTTCTATACAATGCTAAAGAAACTTTTGTCTTTTCAGCTTCAAAAGCATAATCTAGGGAATACTGAAAAGTTTTCACCGTTTGAAAACGTTGAAACCCTACTCTATCGAAGGAATTGGTTTCGCCAATGGAAAAATTAAGGTAGTGTATTTCGGAAAAATAATGTCGAAAATGTGTTTGCCAACTCCAGTAATTATCTTCTAATTTAATTACGTTTTTTCTAACTCCCAACCCAGCCGTAAACTTTTTTGAAAACAAATACTTGGCATATAAATACGATTCACTTATGTTTCTTCCGAAGGATGATGTATCTCGAAAAGAAAATGATTCTTTGCGATAATCAAACGAATTAACTGGAAAGTAACTATCTAATTTAAACGTACGTGAATCAAGACTAATACCTGTTTTTAGTGCAAATTTTTCCGTAAAAAAATAACGATAATCTGCACCGAAAAACAGATCACGTGTAGCCAGTTGATTATCGTAATTCCCAACAAAATCATGTTGTTCCCCTTTACTGAATCCATGCTTTATGGTAAAAACATAACGTTTGTGGGTTTTTTCAAGTAAAGAAGTGTAAAAAAATCTATTTTTTTGATACGAATAATCTAACTTTTCTTTGAGTGATGGATGAGTAAAATCAACAATATATTTTTCATGAATCGAATAAAAAAAAAGTTTCATTTGCCAGTTTTTATTCAAGAGGGATGACCAATGAAAACCAGCATCTGCGAGATTAAAACGAGTTAAGTCATCAAATGCTTTAGGAGAAAATGACTTTAATCCATTATGCAGTTGGTAATTACCAAATAATTTTAACATACTTTTTTTTCCAATTGCCAAACCTGCCATACATCCAGATTGTGCTAATCCGACCGTAATTTCAGCGAAATTACTCGTCTGTTTTTCATCAGTGGTTAAACTGATTAAGCCAGCTCCCGAATTCCCATATTCCAAGGGCGGATTACTTGGAAAAACCAATATATTCTTAATCAGGTTTATATTAAAAATACTGAAGGTGCCTATTCCTGACAACTGGGCAAACTTGACTGCATCATAGATGGGCACTTCGTTTAAAAAAATACCTGTTTGGGCGGGTGAACTTCCTCTCAAGCTAATACTTGCAGATTCATCCGTGGTAGTCGAAGAAGGAAGAGAACGAACAGCCAATAGGGGGTCAGCGGAGGAAGAGGGATTTAAGACTACATCTAAAAAACTCAACTTATTCACCACAAAATCTTCACTTATAGGCAATTTCGCTTTGATAGTTACCTCTGCTAACTGTGTATTTTTAGAAGGAATGAGATGCAAATCAAGCCATACGGAGTCTTCTTGTTTGGTTTCAATCATTTGAAATAAATGTTCGTAACCAACATAAGAAATTTTTAATGTATCGGAGTAATTTTGACGGATACCACAAATTTCAAAATAACCATCTAAGTCAGTCGTCGTACTTGTATTTGCTTTGATTAAATGAAGGCTTGCTCCTATAAGTGGTTCTTTGCTCTTTTTATCACTAATTAACCCTCTCACACATACTATTTTTTGACAAAAAGTAGCGAAAGAAAGTAACGAAAATAGTATGATAAAAATAACTTTCATGCACATTAAAGTAAACGGATCAAGAATGGGAATAAGATGATTAAACTCATCAAAGTGTAATACGCAGTAATAAATAAGTAAGAACAAATTATGTAAAATGTATATGCATATTCTTTGATTTTAATATTTTTAAAGTTGACCTCTTTAATATTTTTCCAAGTGTTTTTTGAAGCCTTCCCTGCATCGTAAAATAAGGAGGGGTTTGAAATTAAATCAGTGAGTAGAAAATAGCCATCAGTTGCGGGTATAAATGGCATAAAATTGAAAATTATACGAATAAATATAAAATAAGAGAAAAAAAGTAAAAGAAAAACTAATTTCTCATTTTGTATAACTAGATATAAATCTACTATAGTAATTAAAAGTAAAAAATCAACAAGAATTCCTGCCCCAGTCACCCTTAATCTATTTAATTTTTTTTTCCATAGGTAGAGTGAATTGGTTGATACATACATAAATGGTAAAATACCTAAAACCAAAGCAAAACCCATTTCAGATGTTTCACCTCCGTAACGTTTGTAAAGCAAGTAATGCCCAAATTCATGCAAAAAGGTGGAAATTAGAATACCTAAAACGATAATACATACTGTCGAAAACGTATTAACAGGTGTAATACTCGAAATATACTCATTTGACAAACGATCATTTGATAAAGTAAAGAAGCTAAAAATTGAAAAAACCAGAATAAACCAATAGAGTGTTATCAAACTATTTTGACTAATTTTAGAAGTAACCAGCTTATCCAAATAAGTATCATTTAAGTCAATAGTAAAAATTTTATAAAAGCGTAAATTCCCATTAAAAACAAAATTTATACGTAGACTAAGAAGGTTCGAAAGACGATTAAGCCATAATATACAATAAGTCATGAATGGAGAATGAGACTTTAAACTTTTCTCTCTTTTTACCAAATATTCTTCTGTTTCAATGATGTCAATTTCTTCTGATTTTTTAATTAGAGCATCAAGAAAATCTTTATCAAAATCATATTTCTCTTTAAAAAACTGAATCGTTTTTTCAATGTTCTGAATCTTTGAGTAATAGGATAATACTTCGAACTCACCCTCACTCATTGAAATAAGTACATTACTGTGGATATTTTTCAAGAAAACTTCATCAGCATTTCGGTAAATAACTTTAACATCGGGATTTAAAATAGTTTTCATACTTTTCCAATAATAACTGTCCCAAAAACAATTTGACTTTTATCGTTGAACCCTATTATTTCAGCCACCAAATCATCACAATATCCACCTACGGAGCAACAGCCTATGCCAATGGATGCGGATGCTAGGTATATACTATGAATAATGGCACCAGTGTCAATTAAAGCCCAACGAATACCTCTATCTAGATATTTAAAACAGGTTCGATGCAATACCGATCCTAAAATAATGTAACCAGCAGCATTTCGATAATCTATATCTATTTTGGCCTCTGATAAAAAAGCCTTATTTATAGCATTTTGAAAAATTTCATCTGATTCAAATAGTGGTAATTTTTCCAGACAATTACGATCCAAATTATAGTAATAAACTCCTCTTGGGAGCTCACTGACATTAAGGCTAACGAAGTATAAATCAACAGGATACAAGCCTCCACCAGAGGCAATATTTCGACTATCAGGTATGAATTTTTCTTTTATTCCTATTTTGGTCTTCTTGTAAGATAAACGTAGCAATTGGCTCAATTCATGCAATGATAATTCGTCACCAGTAAACTTACGTGAACTTGACCTGGCATGATTAAGCATATCTAGATTTTGACCCAAAGAACTTTGTAATTCACTATTTGGTAGATTAAATTCCTCTAGCCACCCCAACTCGTTCGTCTGTTCTGAAATATGCTCCATGAAATAATCTGTATTCATTATTTCCATAAGCCTTTTACTGTATTCCAAGGCATCATAGGTATTCATTTTAGAAGATTCCAAAAAATCATAGCCTTCTTTACTTATGCTTTCTTCGTATAAATAATTGGTAATTTTAGCCATTTTATTCAAGTTTAGCTTTCATTTTTTGTAACAATTCAAAATTCGGATACAGCAATAGCCCGTCTTCCAGGTACTTTTTAGCATCCGTGATTTTTTTCTCGTACTTATAATATTTAACTAAATACAAATACGCATCCGCCCGACCCCAATTGGGGGCAAAAGGGTTTGGGTCTGCTTTATCTGGTAAAGACAAAGCTTTTTTTAAATTTTTCTCGGTAACCTTCATCCCACCATACATTTTTGGAGTATAGTAATCATAGATACCTAATGCAAGATATGCCCGCAAATTAGTGGGATTCAATTCAATGGCTTTCTCCGCATTTTTACCCACATTAGATGCCCGAAAAGGCAACATGAGTGTACTCGTGAAGTTTAGTTGCAACCCGCCAAGTAAAGACAAGAGAGCATAATGTTCTGATGATTTATTGGGGACTTTTTCGATAAGTTTCACAGCATCCTCCAATGTTTGTTCTGCTTTCCTGTTTTCTTCTTCGTTTTTGAGGTTAAACTCAAAATAAAGTAAATATTTGGCATACGCATTCCAATAATTCGTATATGGATTGGTCTTTTCATTTGTCATTTTATCCATAGTATTGATATATACTAAAAGGGACTCTTTACTTGTATTCCAATTCAATTTCTGTTGAATGTTCTCTAATACATGTGTATTCTGATTTTGTGCTACAACTTTGAAAATAGAAAAGCAACAAACCAAAAAAAGAAAGATATTTTTATCCATTTTATTACAAATTTAGATTGTGTGAGAATATCATGGAAAGGGATGAGGGTATTTAAGATAAATATTAGGTGCTCCCAACAAAGATTTTCCACCCAAAAAAGGTCTGCTATGCATGCCTGTAAGCAGAGACCAAGTTGGTGTCAATACTCTAACTACCTCAAAGCCTGATTCCTTTGCATCACAAGTACTTAGGTCAACAACAATTAAATGTGGTATATCCAATTTATTTATATCTTCCATTGATTTCATTTTACCTGGATATTCATATATAATACTAGTATTGGACTTTCCTTCAATGGCTTTTTTAATAATAGGAACTTCTTGCCTAAAATTTGGAAAGCGATTATAAAAAGCAAAATGACGACTAAAATCATCAACATTACTAAAATCTACTTCATTTTTATTCCAGTATTCTTCTTTTTTATCTAGCAAAATTGAATACTCTACACCTTGATATGCTTCTAAGATAGCCTTAATCAGAGCATCTTCCTTTAAAAAGCGGCTTGCAGAACCCATGGATTGGAAAATACGACCTTTGTATTTAAAAAATAGAAATACGACTATTGTTTCAACAGGCACCAAATTTGAAAGATCGAAAATGCTAATTTCAACTTTCGGATTATTAAAAAGATGATTAATTATTCGGTTTTTTTTATAGGTTTCCAAAACAATTTCTGGAGTATAATTTGGGATTGATTCCAGCAAATCTTCCTGCAAATACCAAAACTTGGTAAATGCTTCACGTTCAACGCATTCTAAAAAACCTCCTTTTATTGCGTCTTTCTGAGATGCTCCTGCTGCAACACCAGTCGAAGTATTTAGTACATAATCTTTTTCATTATCGAAATAACGATTATGAGGCAAAAAAACAGAAAGTGCTGGCACCAAGATTTTTTTCTGATTCAAAATATCATAACCCTCAATCCAAGAAATCTCTGACTCACCGTCTATGGGTTGATAGGGTAAACTATCATACTGCCAATTCGCATAATATTGAAGCAAGTCAATTTTGATTAAATGATGTCCCTTTGAACTAAGCTCTTGATAAGATCCTTTAAGTAATTTATTTTCTCTCTCAAAAGAAGAACAATATCTTTCAAAAAATTCTCCTAATGCCGACCCAATCGCATCTTTAAAACTTAAACCAATTGCCGCCCCCAAAACCCTATCTACGTTGCTACCTATATAACTGAGATTATCTCCATCACAAGAAACTTGATGTAAACCATATGGTAAAAACCACCGGTTGGGAATTTTATATAAATTTCCTGAAATCAGACCAGCTTCTGTACTAATAATTTGTTGGTACTTCATTATAGATTAAAAGCTGTTTGGTGATTATTGTTTTGACAAATAGTACAAGTTGGTGTTCGTAGTATTTTTGATTTTGTCACTTCAAAAATTGAGTTGTCAAAGAATATTGATTTTCCTATCAAGGATGAATAAACTTCACCTGATTCATAAAACTTTGACAATTCCGAAGCAATATACGTAGCTACAGTTCGAAAGTGTTTATTGTTTTCAACCAGAGTTTTATGTACTTTATTTTTATTCACAAACTTGCTGAATGCCAGTGTAGATTCTGGATTCCTCAAATTCGTAATTTTTCGTTTAGCATAGCACCTCAAACAAGGAGTTTTTTGCTTAGGAACAACTAAAGGACCTAGTGTAAATGAAGCTCTATCAATGCCGACATGTAATATATTGATACCGTTTTGGTAGGCAAAATCATTTATGCGAGTTAACAAAGAGTAATCTTCAAAAATGGGCGTGAAATAAAAAATCAAATTAGCAGATAGTTTGTCATGACATATTTGAAAACAAACAGTTGTATTTTCTTTATTTAATATTTCAATAAAATCATTTTGAGCACTCGTTGATTCCAAGTTTTCAAAAGACACTAAAATTTCTTTTTTCTGTTTATTCCTCTCACGGTTCACTATATTATTGTCAACCAACCAATCTATTATTTCATTAAAAAAGTCTTTATCATTCTCTATCAAATGACCAATTTCAGAGTAGATATAATCTAAGCTATCTTGTCTTACTATGCCAGTCAAAACTTGTTCTATGATAGCAACCTGCTCTCCCCTTATCTCAATGAGATTATGATCACCATCTGTCAAAAACAGATTAGTACTGTTTGAATAAATATTAATTGCATTTATATACATTACTGATACAGATTTTTGTTTTATAGGCTACTGTAAAAAAATTACAGTAGCCTATAAAATCACTTATCCTCATTTGATTTACAACAAGTACACGTGCAAGTACAGGTTCCTGCTGCCAATGGAATATCTCTTGAACCACCAAAAGCTGCATCCCTGTTTTCTAAAATAGAAATACTTAATTTTAACTTTTTCATTTGTAATAATTTTAAAGAGTTATTAATCATTTTTCTTCATTAGACTTACAACAAGTACAAGTACAAGTGCAAGTAGAACCTGAAAGTGCAACTTCATTAGAGCCACCAAATGATGCGTCTCTATTTTCCAAGACAGAAATGCTAAGTTTTAATTTTTTCATTTTTTATTTAATTTATTCCCCAAGTATTTCTTGGTGAAACAAATTTGATAATTCATACTTATTCCTAAAATAGTATATTTTACTATTTTATACCCTTTTCTTAAATTTAGTAAATTGTACTATTCTTTTTCATTCTAGTTGATTATGCCATTGTTTCACAATCTCTGTATTCCTTATCGCCCAACAATATAATTCTGTGGTACTGGTAAGGTTTAATTTGCGACAAAGATTGGCTTTGTGATTTTTTACAGTATGTTCGCTTGAATAAAGGGTTTCTGCTAAAAATTTATTCTGTTTACCCTTAGAAAGCCAAAAGAGAATTCGTTTTTCTTGGTCAGTTATTTTGATATCTTCTTTCATAACTAGGTTAATTAGTAAGTACAAACTTGATTCAGTGATTCAAAAACAGAATTCTGACAAAGAATTGACTTTCCGATGGCCAATTCATGAAAATCAGCTTCAGATAATTCGGGCTTGGTCTTGGCAAGCTGCTTCTCACGGAGAATCGATTGGAAGTATCGTTTTTTTAAGTGGTTGAAGTTTTCCCAAAAAGGGCTTGGTTGGGGAAAAAGCTCAGCTAGCAAACAAATGCCTTCCTCAAAATCAACCAATTTCTCTAAAAGATTGGACAGCGATTCCTCTCGAGCACCGGGCGTAGGTGCATCGATGAATTGGTCTAGTGAGAGCAAAAAACCAAAATAGGCATAAGCCGCCTCGTTCAGTTGTTCCACCTTTTCCGGCACAATCTGCGGGAACAAGGTAGAGAGAATGGGTATCAGCTGAACATAGAAGGCATGTTCACGAGGTAAAGTACTGTTTCTAAGCTTTGTCATGACCTTTTAAATTGACCTTATTACACAAATCGACTTGCAATTTCCGACTCCCAAACCTAAAAACTAAAATTTTATTATACAATATATCCGCAAAAAAAGGGTGTTTTTACGGGTAAATAATATACTAAATGAGTTTTTTGAAAATTATGTGTAATAACATGTACTGTGGCGACAGATAAATTGTTCGAATCAATAAAATGAATTTTCATATAGCCAAAATGATTGTTCGTATGCATTGGATTCACCTGAATTAATTTTATGGAATCTAATTTTTTGTACTAAAAAAAATTAGATTCTATGACAAAAAAAACGGCATGACGCTTCCTAGCCTCATGCCGTATAAACGACCTATTTTCGTCGTGAGTAGGAATGAGCGAATCTAGCCTCATTCCTTTTGTAAAAAGTAACCCAATGGCCTTTTAGGTGATGACCCAACCTCAGCCACCGGTGCCATTCAATATATTTATTTCACCCCATAATCCACCTTCATGGTGATGTTGGCGGTTTTGCGTTTGGCCGAGGTATTGAAGGCCCCGCCCCATGAGAAATCCTCTGAGGAATTTTGGGCGACAATCTGGAAAACCCCCATTTGCGCCTTTTTTAAGTCCCCAAGCCTAGCACCCGCCTCCTCCGCGATGGTTTCCGCCCGTTTCTTGGCATCTTTGGTGGCCTCAGCAACCATCTGGACCTTCAATTCAGCTAGTTTTGTGTAGTAATATTCGGGAGGATTGGATGTGAATTCGACCCCGTAATTGATCATCTCGCTCACTTGTCTTGACAACTCCTCCACTTTATCGACCTCCCGCGACTCCACCGTGACCGTCTGGCTCAATAAATAGCCCGTAAAATAGCTTTCGGTTTGTTGCGTGGATGGGTTGTAATTGGAGGCAAAATCCTTCATAATCGACACCGAACTGTACACAACCTGCTTGCCTGTAACACCTTTTTTCTCAAAATATTCCTTCACCACTGCTCGATCCTTGTCCAACAAAGCATAGGCTTGTTTGAGATCCATGCTTTTGCGCGAAAAAGTGCCTGACCAAACGATTAAATCCGACTCAAAATCTTTAGCCCCAAGACCTGTTACGGAAATACTGTGCTGCGCTTGATTGCGATGAAGAATGGCATACACCATACTGAAGGCCACCACTAAAATGGTACCCACCCAAATGAGTTGAGTTTGACGAATAGACGACATAAAAAAAGAGATTTAGGTATAACCAAATCTCCCTCTTTTTTTCTTCTTTTCCTACATAACTTTAGGAAACAGGCTCAAAATATCGCTTTAACGTGGACTCCACCGCCGGACGAGGCCACGTCTGCCATTCCGCCCAAGAATCTACCTGAGCCGGAAATACAGGTGTCTCCGGACGCAAAATGCCAACCTGCACCGCTTTTTTGATTCCAAACGCCGAAATCTTACCTAATTCAGATTCCCCTTTCAAATAAAACAAGGACCGATCAAACCAGTTCAATCCCGTCGATTCTTCCAAGGATTTAAACCACCGCGTCGAGGCATCAATGGAGCACCCTGAAGCAGACGTTACGGCTTCATCGGCTACAATTAATACCAATTGGTGTGCAAAAATGACATGAGAGGCTTTCATCGGAACACCATGGGCCTTCCATTCTTGGATAGAGGAAGTTAAATATTGGTCCACCTGGGCTACCTCCTCCGAGGTCAACGGACGCTCCACAGCGTAAATCCACACCCGGGAAGTGCCCGGCATTTGTTCAATTGGAAACCACATAGTCGGTATTGTCAGGAATTTGTATCTTTAGGAGGAAAGTTGTTCACTCTCTGAATTCCTCAACAGGATTCGAAATTAAAAAGTTTGACTATGCCCCGCCTTCTCTCTCAAATTCTACTGATGCTCGCTTTACTGGCCGCTGGCTATTGGATTGTCCCGCAGGTTTTAGATCGGATATTGGGCCCCAAAGCCCCCGAAACCGAAACCACACACCAAGTGGCCCTACAGGAAATTGTCCAGATGGGACAGCTCAACTTGGTGAAATATCAATTCAAGGACATTGTCGAACACACCATCGTCCGAGATTACTTACCCGACCCCAAGGTGCTCCTCATTGTGGAGGGAGAGGCCGTTGGTTGCATCGATCTGACCAAAATTTCAGCCAAAGACCTGACATCCCAAGGGGATTCTTTGTATATCCAATTGCCCGAACCTACCGTTTGTTTGTATAAGATTGACCACCAAAAATCCAGGATCTACCAAGCAGAATATGCTTTTCTGAATGAAAAAGTCCTTTTCGATGGTGCCTACAAGCGAGCGGAGCAGAAAATATACGAGTCAGCCTTGGCATCTGGTATCTTGGAAGACACCAAGAAAAGTGCAGAGCAAATTTTAAAACCATTTTTAGAGCAAGTCACTCAACAAACGGTTTTTTTCTCCTATCCTAAAACCGTACCGCTTGATCGATTAAAATAAGGATTTGAGGCCTCCAAGTAAACCTTACTCGTCCTGTGTCCGTTTATAAATATGCTTGGAATACCAAGTAATGAAACAAACTAATGTCGTTCCCAATGAAAAAATTACTTTTCGCAGCTGCCTTGTCGATGGGCGCCTTGACCTCACAAGCCCAAACCTGTTGTCAAACTGTCTTTGCGTCCAATGACGGAAACATGGCGGTTTTTGTAGACGATGAAAACTTTACGTCCATGCACCCGGCACCGGTAGCCTATGTCCATGTGAGTACTGTGGGTGGAAAGATGATTTCCTTCGCCACACCGGATCAAAAACAAGCATCCGGGTACTTTGTGCCAGCCAAACAGAAGTCCGATAAATGGTTGTTTGTGTACCAAGAGTGGTGGGGACTCAATGACCACATCAAAAAGCAAGCGGATGTGTTTTATCAAGATTTGGGTGGAAATGTCAACGTGTTGGCCTTGGATATGTACGATGGGAAGGTAACCACGACCCCATCGGAGGCGGGGCAACTTATGCAGTCGGCCCAAGAGTCGCGGTTGGAAGCCATCATGAAAGGCGCAATGGCTTATGCAGGACCGAAAGCCAAATTTGCGAGTGTGGGCTGGTGTTTTGGTGGTGGCTTGTCGCTCAAATCGGCCATTTTAGGAGGAAAGCAAACCGTTGGATCGGTGATGTACTATGGTATGCCCGTGAAGGATGTCGAAAAATTGAAAACATTAAATACCGATGTATTAGGTTTATTTGCAACCGAGCAGTGGATTTCGAAAGTAGTTATTGAAGAATTTGCCAATAACATGAAAGCTGCGAACAAAAAGCTTACCTATAAGATCTTTGAAGCGGATCATGCATTTGCTAATCCGTCGAATCCAAAATACGATGAAGCCGCAGCCAAAGAGGCGTATGACATGGCCATCACGTATTTAAAGAAAAAGTTGAACTGATTTTATCCCTTTCATTATCCAATAAAGGTTTGTGAGACAGAAATCGAGTTCTCACAAACCTTTATTCGTAAAAATATGCGTCCGATCATCCACACCGAACCCACAGAACACCCGGAAGAACATTTTCAAAATACGGTTCTTCGCCCGATTTTAAAACAACAACATGCTTTATTGGTGTCGACATTTCGTCATAGTTTTCCATCTTTAGAGGAGCAAGCGGTAGCCAATCGGTCGGCATTGCTTCGGCAAAAAATACAGAAAGATGTGGTTTTGTCGGCTACTCTGACAGGCATCGTTCTGGGTCAAATGACGGAAGAAGAACTCACAATCTATTGGAATCAGCGCGCAGTTTTAGCCAAACGATTGCGTTCTATGTTGATAGAGCGGCTGGTGGATGCGTATCAATGTCTGTAAGTCCTGTCATTTTGGCCGTTTGTCAGCCGAAAGATATTTGCTGCATTATTCTTGTACACAATCCACTGTAAAAGAGTAAATTTGTTGCGTATTCCTCGAAAAGAAGGAAATGCGTAGTTTAATAATCGATCGATAATGCTTAATTTTCTTACCAAAAGTATCACCAAAGTCTTTGGCACCAAGTCTGAGAAAGATGTCAAAGAACTTAGTCAATATGTGCAAGCAACCAACGCGGCATTTGCGCAACTTACCAACTTGAGCCATGATCAGTTGCGGGAAAGAACCCAGCAGCTTAAAAAGAGAATACAGGAGGGTTTGGCCAGCATTGATACCGAAATCTCTCAGTTGACACAATCCATTGAAGAAAATCCAACGATTACCGTTGACGAGAAAGAAGTCATCTTCAAAAAGGTAGACGATTTGAAGTTGAAGCGTAACGCTCAGTTGGAGGTGATTTTACTCGAAATTCTTCCAGAGGCTTTTGCGATCGTCAAGGAAACCGCCCGTCGATTTAAAGAAAACGCGCAATTAGAGGTTACTGCTACACACCTAGACCGGCAACTGGCCATGCGTAAGTCGCACATCGCTATTGACGGAGAAAAAGCCATTTGGAAAAACGAATGGGTAGCCGCTGGAAACTTGATCAAGTGGGACATGATGCACTACGATGTTCAAATCATCGGTGGGTCAGCACTTCATACCGGTAAAATCGCCGAGATGGCCACTGGAGAGGGAAAAACTTTGGTTGCTACACTTCCTGCCTTTTTGAACGCCCTCGCTGGACGTGGCGTGCACATTGTTACGGTCAACGATTATCTAGCTCGACGTGACTCCGAGTGGATGGGACCCATCTTTGAATTCAACGGAATCACCTGCGATTGCATCGATAAATATCCCGCCAATTCACCTCAGCGCCGGGCCGCTTACAATGCCGACATTACGTACGGGACCAATAATGAGTTTGGGTTTGACTACCTCCGGGACAACATGGTCAATGACCCATCTGAACTAGTGCAACGTGAACACCACTATGCCATGATCGATGAGGTAGACTCGGTCTTGATTGACGATGCCCGAACACCGTTGATTATTTCAGGCCCCATGGCGAAAAAGGGCGATGAAGAGTTATACAACTCCCTCAAACCTCGGATCGCCTCCATCGTGGAAGTGCAAAAGACCTTGGTGAATGGTTATTTGAATGAAGCCAAAAAACTTATAGCGGCTGGTAACAAAAAAGACGGTGGTTTAGCTCTTTTCCGTGCCCATCGAGGACTTCCAAAAAGCAAACCATTGATCAAATTCCTCTCCGAGGCAGGCATCAAGAAAATATTACAGGAAACAGAGGCCATTTACATCGCAGAAAATTCAAAATTGATGCCGGAAGCCGATGCTCCTTTGTATTTCACGATCGAAGAAAAGAACAACTCCATTGAGTTGACGGATAAGGGGATCGACTTCTTGACTACCCACGACGAAGACAAGAACTTCTTTACCATGCCTGACCTCTCCATTGAAATGAATGCCATTGATAAGATGGATATCTCGGAGCAGGATCGGATCATCCAGAAAGATGCCTTGATTCGGGATTATTCCACCAAAGCCGAGCGCATTCATGCCGTCAATCAGCTATTGAAAGCCTACACGGTTTTTGAAAAAGATGTGGAATACGTCATCATGGATGGCAAGGTGAAAATCGTCGATGAACAAACCGGCCGGATCATGGAGGGTCGTCGGTGGTCTGACGGATTGCATCAAGCTGTGGAGGCAAAAGAAAACGTAAAAGTAGAGGATTCTACCCAGACGTATGCCACCATCACTTTGCAGAACTACTTCCGGATGTACCACAAGCTAGCGGGTATGACGGGAACGGCCGAAACCGAAGCCGCAGAATTCTGGAAAATATACAAACTTGATGTAGTATCCATTCCGACGAACCGGCAAATCGTTCGGGAAGATCACCAAGATAAAGTCTATAAAACTGTACGGGAGAAATACAATGCGGTGGCTGATGAGATTGTGGAGATGGTTCAAAACAATCGGCCAGTTCTTGTAGGGACAACGTCTGTCGAAAATTCGGAGATCATTTCTCGGATGTTGACCTTGCGGAAAATCCCACACCAAGTACTGAACGCCAAGCAGCATGCTCGGGAAGCCGACATTGTAGCCGAGGCAGGAAAACCCAAAACTGTTACAATTGCTACCAACATGGCAGGTCGGGGAACCGACATCAAGTTGACGCCCGAAAGTAAGGCCGCAGGAGGATTGGCCATCATCGGTACCGAGCGCCATGAATCACGCCGAGTCGATCGCCAGCTGCGTGGGCGTGCGGGCCGTCAAGGAGACCCAGGATCTTCCCAATTTTTTGTATCGTTAGAAGATAACCTGATGCGACTTTTCGGATCCGACCGGATCGCCAAAGTCATGGACCGCATGGGAATGGAAGAAGGCGAGGTGATCCAACACTCCATGATCACCAGCTCGATCGAGCGTGCTCAACGCAAAGTAGAGGAAAACAACTTTGGAATTCGGAAGCGTTTGATTGAATACGATGACGTGATGAATATCCAGCGGGAGACCATTTATAAACGTCGAAAGAATGCCCTTTTTGGAGATCGTCTCTCTTTGGATATCGCCAATATTTTATTCGACACCTGTGCAGCTATTGTGCAGAATGCGGGAACGAATTACGATGAATTTGAGGTACGTTGCCTCCAAAAATTAGGCTTCCAACCGTCCATCACCCGGGAGGAATATGCTCGTAAACCGAAAAATCTGGTGGATCAAGTCTATCAGCAAGCGGAAAAGCATTACCAAGAAAAGAGTCAAGCCGTTGGTCAGGGGATCTTACCTATCTTGCAGCAAGTCGCCAACGACCGACAAGCACTGGTGGATGAGCCCTTCATGGCCATAGTGGGAGACGGACAACAAAATATGGCCGTCTTTGCCGATATCAAGAAGACACTCGAAACTCAGGGCCGCCTTTTGATCAAAGAAATGGAAAAAGCCATTTCCTTAAGCATCATTGATCAGGAATGGAAAGAGCAACTTCGCGACATGGATGACCTGAAACAATCTGTTCAAAATGCGTCGTATGAGCAAAAAGATCCTCTGTTGATTTATAAGTTCGAAGCCGTAGAGTTATTTCAAAACTTCTTGAATAAGGTCAATTCCCAAACAGTGGAGTTTTTAATGAAAGCAACGGTCGCAGAACTTCGGTTCCAGCAGATGGTTCCCCCAGCACCGGTTCAAACACCTAAACTTTCGACCAACAAAGAGGAAGAATCGAAAGGGCCAGCGATGCTTACCCCCGCTAAATCTCAAAAAGTAGCCAATCGGAATGATCGGGTGAATGTACAATACAGTGACGGGACGATCAAACGGGACGTCAAGTTCAAAAATGTAGAAGAAGATGTTTTAAGCGGAAAAGCCGTTATTGTCGATTAATTTCCGACCGACACCGCGTATTCTCGATTTTCTAAAAAAATAGGTAGCCTTGGTTACCTATTTTTTTTGCAATTTTGTTTCGACATTCCACCTAAACTACTCGATACTTGAATGAAATTGACCTATTCTCTTGGGTTTGTTTTGCTCTTTTTCATAGGTTCCTTGCGAGGACAATCACCCGATACCACCCAAAAATCCTATCATTTCAGAGGAAATATCAGCGTAACCCAGAACGGGATGTCGCTCATCCCTGCATTTTCATTAGGTAAACCTGCCGCCATTGCGGAATTATCCATTGGTGGAGACAAGCTAAGCTTTGATCCTGAAATTCGGTTTGATTTAAATGGCCAGCCCTGGTCATTTATCTTTTGGTGGCGGTATCAATTCCTACCCAAATCAAGATTTAGATTACATGCAGGGGCTCACCCGGCCTTTATTTTCCGAAATACGACCGTGATGTCGGCCAAGGGACTTCCCGTTGAAAGCATGGAAGGTAGACGATTTTTTGCTGGCGAAATTGGGCCGTCGTACCGTATTTCAGACCAAATGCGTGTAGGGGGTATTTTTTTGGTGGGGCGAAGCCTCGGCAAAGTTCCTAAAGAAATAAACCAATTTTATGCCATTCATACAACACTGAATGCATTTAAACAGCTAGATTTCCAAAAGGGTTTGCCCTCATGACCACCATTCATACAACACTGAATGCATTTAAACCCGCACATGAATGGACGGTTCAAGTTCGACCCATGGCTTTTTATTTGCAAATGAATGACCGAAGAGGATTTTTCTTGAGTTCTTCTTTTTTAGTGGCCAATAAGAATTTCCCTATCTCCCTTGGTTCGATCGTCAGCCGAAAGACGGTTTCAACGATTGAAGTGGAAGATTGGATCTGGAATATTAGTTTGATCTACTCGTTCTCCAATGATTTTCAACGAAAAACAGCGGCTTACCTTTAATTAAACGCCTGTAAACCAAAAAAGGCCCATTGCAATCCCAAGATCCAAGGTGCCAGCGGATTTATCTTTTTAAGAGGTACCCTTTGAAAAATGGCCATCATCAAAAAAGAAACCCATAGCCAACCGATAAAATTATGCAGTGGGGGTTCGCCCGCCGTCCAGCTCCACATGGCTTGCTTGATGGCGACAGGTTCGACAATGTAATCCAACAAGGTAAGTCCAATGGCTCCAACCACAGATTTGATCCCAAAAGATAACCAAGTGGATACCGATGAAAGATTCCATCGACGTAGTAGATCGGCTTGACAATAAACTAAAATAAGCCAATTGACCCCAATCAGGAGTGGCACGTCAAAAACCTTCCACCCCAAGGTGGTTTCGTATTGGTAGGAACCAAAAATGAGTCCAGTATGCACACCCAATACCTCGACTCCATAGCCAAGTAAAAAAATCAGGAGAGCTGTAGCTGTAAATTGACGAGACCATTCTGAATGCCAATAGGCCAGCATCAATAAACTGGATAACAAATGGAAGGGAGTCAAGAATTGAAAGAATTCTTGAGCGGAAGGAATATTCAAACCAATCAATCCGGCTAAATACATCGAGGAGGCTAGGTAGATCCAGGGTTTAGGGTGATTTTTGAATGGTTCAATCAAGAATGACATAAGTAAGTAACTTCGAGTATATAGATTCGGAACTAATGATTTGCTGAAATGTTTCTAAACTTGGGTAGGATTTATCGGCTTGTGGAATCCATTCTTCTGGAAATTCAGGTGCGTCTTTCCCGCTAACCTCTCGAAGAAGCGTCATCCAAGTTTGAGCTGCCTCCGTCCATTCTAAGCGTGCCAGCAAACCACCCCAAGCCAACGCACATTCGGGCCGATACCAAAGCCATCGAAAGGTAGATTCACGTTGTGCTTGCCATGCGTGAAGCAACCAAACACCTTGTTGAGCGGCGGTCATCTGTTCCCAAGGTAGAGACCGAACCTGTTTTCGATATAGCCACTTGATTTTCTCCAAGTCGGTTAGAGAGGAGGGCGGATTCACTCCCCATCCTGTCAAAGGCCCATCTGCCAAGGCAAGAGGTATCTGCACTTGAGTCTTGGACTTTTGGGCGGCCTTGATCAGTCGAAAACCCAAAGCCAGTAAAAGCAATAATTTAAAGAAAAGGGGTGTTTTCATTGACCCTTAAGTCGGTTTATATCAGTTTATCACGCAAAAAACGAGCGGTATGGTTGGTCTCAGCTATTCCAATCATTCCTTCTGGCGTTCCAGCGTAACACAAGTAACCACCCTCCTCTCCACCTTCAGGTCCAAGGTCCAAAATCCAGTCTGCCGACTTGATAACCTCCATATTATGTTCGATAATCAAAACCGTATCCCCTTGGTCGACTAACGCTTGTAGGGCGGTCAACAACTTCTGAATATCATGGAAATGTAGACCCGTGGTAGGTTCGTCAAAGATGAAGAGTGTCTTGCCTTTTTCAGCATGTCCTTTGCCCAAGAAAAAAGCCAATTTAACCCGTTGGGCTTCCCCACCCGAGAGCGTACTGGAGGACTGGCCAAGGCGAACATACCCAAGACCTACCTGCTCCAAAGGCCGCAACCGATCGGCTAGCTTGGGTTCTCCAGCCTCAAAGAACTGAATTGCATCGCTGACTGTCATGGCAAGAATATCGGCGATATTCTTATCCTTGTAGGTTACCTCCAATACTTCTTGCTTGAATCGTTTTCCACCGCAGCTATCACAGGTGAGCTTCACATCCGCCATAAACTGCATTTCAATGACTTGTTCCCCTTCTCCCTGGCAAGCCTCGCAACGTCCACCTTCTACATTGAACGAGAAAAAAGCCGGCTTGTAATCCCGGGCTTTGGCTAGGGGCTGTTCCGACATTAACGACCGAATGGAATCATAGGCCTTAATATAAGTAACTGGATTGGACCGGGAGGACTTTCCGATTGGATTTTGATCTACCATTTCGACCTGTTCGATCCGGCCCAAAGAGCCCGACAAGCCCAAAAATTTACCTGATTCTTCACTATACCCTCCTTTCAACCGAGCGAGAGCAGGATATAAAATTTTCCGAATCAGGGTTGATTTTCCAGAGCCTGAAACACCTGTGACAACCGTCAGAATTCCAATTGGAATATCGACGTCTAATCGTTTTAAATTATTCTCGGCAGCCCCCTCGATCCGAATGAAGTCGGTGGCTCGTCGACGTGAGCTGGGAACTGTAACCGTATCTGTACCTGTTAAAAATCCGTAGGTATGGGATTGCTTTTCCCAATCCGTTAACTCCCGCTGGGGATTTTCTTGAATCACGCGACCTTGAAAAACCAGTTGCCCACCTTCCCGGCCTGCTCCAGGGCCAATGTCAATGATCTCATCGGCTGCCCGCATGACTTCTTCCTCGTGTTCCACCACGACCACCGTATTTCCAAGATCCCGTAACGTTAGTAAAACATCTACAAGACGGCGCGTATCACGAGGATGAAGCCCGATACTTGGCTCATCTAATATGTACATAGAGCCAACCAATGCGCTACCTAGCGAGGTGGCTAATTTGATTCGTTGAAATTCACCACCCGACAGCGTGGATGACAACCGATTGAGGGTTAGATACCCTAATCCTACTTGCTCCAAAAACATCAATCGATTCTTTAACTCAACCAGAATTCGTTTGGCGATTTCCTCCTCATGGCTGGGTAAATGAAGTTCCTCAAAGAATTGACGAACTTTGGAAACGGGCATCAGAACCAGGTCGGTGATGGAGTGGCCGGCAATTTTTACATAAGAAGCATCTTTACGAAGTCTGGACCCACGACAATCCGGGCAAGCCGTTCGTCCTTTGTATTTTGACAACATCACCCGGTACTGAACCTTATGAAGTTGACTTTCGAGGTGGGAGAAGAAGGCATTCAGACCCTCAAAGTATTCATTTCCCTCCCAGAGTAACTTTTGCTGGTCGGGCGATAAATCTTTGAAAGCCCGGTGGATAGGAAAGTCGAATCGAACTCCATGGCGGATCAAAGGAGCGAGCCACTCACTCATTTTCTCACTTCGCCAAGGAGCGATGGCGCCTTCAAAAACCGAGAGATTTTGGTCGGGTATGACCAAGTCCGGATCCAGCCCCAAAACGGTCCCAAAGCCATCGCAGGTTCGACAGGCGCCATAGGGGTTGTTGAAGGCAAACAAATTCACACTGGGTTCTTCAAACAAGATCCCGTCTCGTTCAAACTGGTCGGAGTACCGCCGAATTTCCGGCACTTCTCCTCGGATATCGAGGATGCAAATCCCCATTCCCTCAAAGAAGGCAGTTTGGACAGAGTCGCTCAGGCGATATTGCCAATCTTCCGGGGGTAGTCCATTTTGAAGTTCAGGAACCGAGATCCGGTCAATGACCATATCCACAGAAATAGAATCTTGTAGTTGGGAGGGATCGGTTAGTAAATCCTCTAATTCATGAACTTCTTCGTTGATTTTCACCCGCGTATATCCTTTTTTAAGGAGTAAGTCCAGTTCCTGTTCTAAGGTCCGATCTTCTTGAATAACCAAAGGAGCCAAGATCAAAAGACGTGTCCCTTCTGGGAGCGCAAAAATGGCATCAACCACTTGGGTGACGGTATCTTTGGTTACTTCTTGGCCGGAAACGGGGGAAAAAGTATGGCCGATACGGGCAAAGAGTAATTTTAAGTAATCGTAAATTTCGGTCGTTGTCCCGACCGTCGAGCGAGGATTTTTGGTCGATACCTTTTGTTCGATGGCAATGGCAGGCGAAACACCTTTGATGTACTCCACCTGAGGTTTTTCCATACGGCCTAGAAATTGGCGGGCATAGGAGCTCAGGCTTTCTACGTACATGCGTTGTCCTTCGGCAAACAGGGTATCAAACGCCAAGGATGATTTTCCACTACCCGATAGGCCCGTCACCACAGTCAGGGTATTTCGAGCAATGGCCACATCGATATTTTGTAGATTATTCACCCGTGCCCCTTTGATCAAGATAAAGGATTTGGGATCGAGGGTATCAAGTGGAGGTCGTGTAATCGGATCTAAGTGCAGCGGATTCATCCAGTTTGGGTTTTCAATCAAATGATAACCTTTTTAGGGGTTGGAAAGTTTGGCAAGGGAGACAATATAGCCCCTTAAAAACCAACAAATTTACATACCTTTGCGGCATGAAAAAGATTTCAGCAGTCATTTTTGATATGGATGGTGTGATCTGCCATACCAATCCGTTTCATTCCCTCGCCTTTCAATCTTTTTTTGCCAAGCGGCAGATGTTTCCAACGGAAGAGGAATTCAAGGCACATATGTATGGCAAGAGTAATCGCTATATTTTTTCTCATTTTTTCCAACGAGAAATTTCCGACTCCGAATTAGTGGAGTTGGAGAAAGAGAAAGAAGGCCTTTTTCGAGAGATTTATGCCCCGCACATTGAAACAATCCCCGAGTTTCTTCCCTTTTTGGAGTCAATCAAGTCGGCTGGTCTCAAAACAGGGGTTGCCACCTCAGCTCCTTGGGCTAATTTGGATTTGATCGTTTCTCATTTGCAAATTGCTCCTCACATGGAATCCATGATGGCAAGTGAGCATGTTACTCACCACAAGCCCCATCCAGAGGTTTATGTCACATCGGCTGATCGTTTGGGTGTCGATCCCAGTGCCTGTGTGGTCTTCGAAGATTCCTTTTCTGGAGTTACGGCAGGTTTAGCAGCCGGTATGCGGGTAGTAGGCGTTTTGTCCTCTCATTCCCGAGAGGAGTTACCCCCGTGTCATGCCTACATTGAAAATTATTCAGAAATTACGGTTTCGGATTTACAACAACTTCCCTAAGTACCTTTTCTCGTGTTTGGACATCTCACTGTATTCTTCACTCGAAAGCAAACCTTGGCCATTGGATTTGCTTTTTTTTCGATCGGATTTTTATTCGGTAGCTGGGCTACTTTCATTCCGGTGGTAAAACAAAAATTCAGCCTAGACGACGCCCAATTGGGGTTATTGCTCTTGTCGATGCCCATTGGCTCCTTAACGGCCAATCCTTTAGCGGCCTGGTTATTACAAAAAGTAGGTATGCAACGAATGACCGTTGGTGGAATTCTCTTTTTAGCCACTGCTTTTTCGCTCCCCTTGCACATGCCCAATATCCCCTTGACGTCCTTGAGTCTGATCAGTTGTGGTATGGGCATCACCTTACTTAATGTGGCCATGAATACGTGCGCGTCTTCCTTGGAACTGGCAGCCAAAATCACCATTATGTCCACTTGCCATGGCATGTTTAGTTTGGGCTTGATGGTTGGTTCACTCCTTTCAAGCTCTTTTGGTGGGGCCTTGGAAAATCCCATTTGGTTGCTGACCATTTTTGGAATATTAATCTGGACGATCGGTGCTTTGGTCGTTCGAAAAACCCTACTGACCATGCCCAATGACCCGACGCATTCTGAGGAATCGACCGGCGGAGCTAAATTCATCTGGCCCAGAGGTCCCCTTTTGATCATGATTCTGATCAGCGTATTCATCAATTTCTCGGAGGGTTCCATGGCCGACTGGACCGCAGTTTACATGAAAGAGGTGGTACAAGCCTCCCCATATTTCATTGGCTGGGGGCTATCTGGCTATTCCCTATTTATGGCGCTTGGACGCTTTGTCGGCGACAGCCTCATCCCCAAAGTGGGCCAGAATAAAGTTTTGGTCTACGGAGGCGCTTTATCTGCATTTGGATTGACTTTGGCCATTGTCTTCCCCTATACAGTACCTACCATCATCGGGTTTGCCTGTGTTGGAGCAGGCGTATCTTGTGGCGCACCGATCATGTATGGTAGTGCGGCCCGCATACCAGGCCTAGCCAAAGGCGCTGGACTAGCCACCATGAATACCTTTGCCATGGGCGGTTTTTTGTTCGGACCCGTGCTCATTGGATTCATTTCTGAGGCCACCAACCTGCCCACTGCCCTAGGTGTCATTGCCGGAATGGGTATACTTTGGGCTTGGTTGTCAAGGACTGTCAAGTTGTATTGAGATAATAATTGAGTATCTTTCCAGTGTTGGAGTCCCAAACCGGCAACATGCACAAACCAAATAATTCTATCATGATAGAGTATGGTGATTGATTGTGTATTGGCTGGCACCTCGAGGTTTAATATACCAAAACGCAATTTAGTACTATACAAACTTGACTTTTTTAGATATATTTGATTTTTTTTATTTCAAGTTAATATAGATTCATAAAGTAGTGTGATTGGAGTATATTCAATTGATCTGAGCCAGCCTATTAGAAGATATTATAACCATCATCGTGGCAATAAAACAGTCGACCTTTGACATCCAGACCAACCTTTTCAGACGAACTTGAATCAACAGATAAAAGCAAAAAAGAGATAATGTCATCTAAATTTTTTACGAACAACAGCGAACGAAGCATGTTCGAAAAATTCAAAGGAATTATCGAACACATGAAAGACTTATATGCCTTTCATGCGGTCGTTGGTTACTTCCGTTCTTCGGGTTACTTCGCTTTACAGCCATACTTAAAAGACTTAAAAGAAATCAAAATATTGGTCGGAATAAATGTTGATCAAATGTTTGCCGAATCGCAATGCAAAGGACTTTTGTATTTCGGAGACGAGGAAAAAACGAAAGAGGAATTTCTGAAATGGTTTATTCAAGACATCAAAGAGGCCAAATATTCAGAAGAAGTCGAGAAAGGTGTTTTGCAATTCGTGAACGACTTGATTGACGGACGAATAGAAGTAAGGGCACACAATTCAAAAGCTATTCATGCCAAGTTCTATTTGTTTTTACCCGAACTGCACAGCGAACATTCGGACGGTTGGGTTATTATGGGTTCCTCCAACTTGACAGAAGCAGGTTTAGGAATCAAAAAATCACCAAATTATGAATTGAATATTGCACTTAAAGACTATGACGATGTTCAATTTACCAAAAAAGAATTTGTAGAATTATGGGAACACTCAACACCCATTCTTCCAGCAGACATACAGCAGTTCAAACAAAAAACACATATTGGGCAGTCATTTACGCCTTATGAACTTTACATCAAATTTTTAATTGAATACTTTGGCAAAAACATAGACTACGACCCAGATACGGTTGGTGATTTGCCAAATACTTATAAAAAACTCTCCTATCAGATTGATGCCGTAAACCAAGGTTTTCAAATGCTGATGGAACACAATGGCTTTTTCCTTTCTGATGTTGTTGGTTTAGGAAAAACAGTTATTGCAGCCATGATAGCTAAAAGGTTTTTAATAGCTAATGGCTCATTAAACACAAAAATATTGGTGGTCTTTCCGCCCGCATTGGAAAAGAACTGGAAAAATACATTTCGTCTTTTCGGAATTGACCGACATACTAAATTCATTACCAACGGAAGATTGGATAAAATTGTAAACGGTGTTGATTTAAATTACTGGGCAAAAGAGGATTACGATTTAGTTTTAGTGGATGAAGCCCACCGTTACAGAAACCACACTTCTCAATCGTTCGGATTACTTCAACGAATTTGCAAAGCTTCAAGAAATGGTGAAGGTTTGGTTCCTGGCAAAAAGAAAAAAGTCATTCTAATTTCTGCTACACCATTAAACAACAAACCGCAAGATTTATACTATCAGTTGCTTTTGTTCCAAGACGCAAGACGAAGTACCTTACCAGTAGCCAACCTGCAAAGTTTCTTTGGACCCATTATTCGTGAGTTTAGAGAAATCATGCACCAAGACGAACCGAATATTGAGCGTATTAGAGAGCTATATTCAATTATTCGTGAAAAAATCATATCACAAATAACCGTTCGCAGAACAAGACGTGATTTAAAAAACTACCCGAAATACATCGAGGATTTACAAGCACAAGGAATTGTATTTCCTGAAATAGCAGCCCCCAAGCCAAAGATTTATGAGTTTGATACGAAGTTGAGTAAGCTGTTTTATCATACAGTTTTCTACTTGACTGATGATGACAAAATTAAATACTACCGCTATCAGGCTATCAAATATTTAAATCCTGAACTTAGAGAAAACTACTACGAACAAGCGATCTTAGTTTCTCAATCGTTGGCAGGTATAATGAAGACTTTAATGGTAAAAAGATTAGAAAGCAGTTTTAATGCTTTTAAATCATCCTTAAAAAATCTGACCACTGCCACAGGAAGAATGATTGATATGTTTGATAAGGGCAAAGTTTTAATTGCTCCGGACTTACGTGTGAACGACCTGATGGAAAAAGGTTTCAGCATTGAAGATTTGGAATTGATGATTCTTGAAATGAGTGCAGAGAATCCTAGAAACAATATTTTCAGCCCTGAAGATTTTGACAGTGGATTTATTGAAGGCTTACGAAAAGACCATTTACTTTTACAGGAATTGGTTAAAGAATGGAGCAAAGTTGAGCAAGACCCAAAATTGGATGCTTTCTTAATTACGCTAAAAGACGAATTACTGAATCAACAAATTAACCCAACAGGTAAATTGGTTGTGTTTACGGAAAGCACCGATACGGCAAATTACCTGACTGAAAAAGTTGAAGCATTTCTAAATACTAAAGTTTTAAATGTTTCGAGCGACAACCGAAGCAAGATTTTTGAAACCATTCAAGAAAACTTTGATGCAAACTACATTGGAGAGAAAAAGAACGATTACAACATCATTATCACAACCGATGTATTGGCAGAGGGTGTAAACCTGCACCGTTCCAATGTAATTGTAAACTATGACACTCCTTGGAATGCCACCCGATTAATGCAACGAATTGGACGTGTCAACCGAATAGGAAGTGTTGCTGGAGTTATTTACAACTACAACTTCTACCCTTCTCAACAAGGCGATGAAGAAATCAAACTTTACAGCAATGCTTTAATCAAACTGCAAGGTTTTCATACGGCATTTGGTGAAGATGCACAGATTTACACCCACGAAGAAATGCTTGAGCAGTTTGAATTGTTTAATGAAGGATTGCCTGATGATGAAGACAAGCGTTTGCATTATTTACGTTACATCCGTGAGTTTAAAGACAACAATCCAAAGGAGTTTAAACGTATAAAAGCATTTCCGTTAAAGGCAAGAACAGCACGAAATAATAAGTATGCTCAAAAAGCAGACACACACGGCTCAACAGTGGTGTTTTTGAAATCACTTTACAAAATGGAGTTTTATCAAATCAATGATAAAACCAAAGTAAATCCATTGACGTTTTTGGAAGCAGCCCAAATTTTTGAAGCCCAATCTACAGAGCCATCTTTTGCATTGCCTGAATATCATTATGAACATGTTCAGGCTGCTTTGAAATCATTTGACGAAGACTTTTTAGGCGGAACAACTGAAAAGGTTACAACCACCGACAAAGCCGATGCAAATACCAAACAAGCTTTAAAATTCTTACGTGATTTCAAAGCCATTACGCACCAAGCCATTGTAAAGGAAACCTGCCAAACTCTACAACCCATTGTAGAAAGCGGCACCTACACGCCATTGGCCAATGAGTTGAAAAAGCTGAGTCAGAAGTTCTTCAGCAAACGAGAAATCACTACGGCACAAGTGGATAATTTACTGATTGCTTTAGCCAAGAAATACGATGCCTTTGCCACTGAAGAAAAAGAAATGGAAACCAAAGTGGAAGAAGTTGACACCAACATCGCACCTGAAATTGTGCTATCAGAAACTTTTATCGAATAAATATGAGCAAACTAAGAAATACGAATACCGAATTCAAGCAAGTTGTTTTACTGATTGAAGAAGCCAGGAACGGGGCTTTTCATAAAGTAAACGAGGAATTGGTATTGCTGTATTTCAAGGTAGGCAATCTGGTTTCCGATAAGGTTTCAGCGGGTGCATGGGGCGAAAACACGGTTGAAGAACTGGCTTCATTTATCCAGGAAAATTGCCCGGGACTTAAAGGCTTTAACCGTAGAGGGCTTTACAGAATGAAACAATTTTATGAAACCTATTCTTCTCCAGAATTTGTGTCAACACTGGTGACACAATTGGAGGCTTATTTTGCTGGAGATAAAGACAATATAAAAGTGTCCGCAATGCAGACACAATTAAATCAAATAGATTTATTGAAGGAAAAACTTGTGTCATCACTACTGACACAATGAAGTACTCCCCAAAGTATGGACAGCTTTGGGTAAAAGGTAAATTTATCTACGAGACCTGAGCATCGTTTCCGAAAAACAGATCGTTCGGAATAAATCCGGTTGCGGTATGCTTTCTTTCACCGTTGTAAAACTT
>VFQO010000361.1_pt1 | contig 51286 bp, 42 predicted proteins | sample 3512331 | NCBI WGS metagenome assembly VFQO01 (sample SAMN10412371, study PRJNA504923) | tailings metagenome | isolation source: Replicate 3 from Balatoc abandoned mine | place: Philippines: Itogon, Benguet | collected 2017-08-28 | reverse complement strand
ATCTCACCCTCCCAACCAACATTATTCAAAATTGCACTTCAAACTTGAATCCGCCCCAATTTACATGAGCCACCAATTTAAATTAATGCGGGAAATTCGCTTTCGCCCATTTTTCATGACGCAATTTCTGGGCGCCTTCAACGACAATTTATTCAAAACTGCACTCATCACTTTGGTAGCATTCCATGCGGCAAGTCTAACCAGTCTCGATTCAACCATGCTGGTGACAGTGCTGCCTGGCGTCTTCATTCTGCCATACTTTTTATTTTCAGCCACCGCAGGCCAGCTGGCAGACAAATACGATAAATCACTGATTATGCGCATCGTAAAAATATGTGAAATTGGCATTATGCTATTTGCCAGCGCAGGTTTTTACTTGCATAACATTTGGCTACTCATCGCCGCCTTGTTCATGATGGGCATGCACTCCACCCTGTTTGGGCCAGTAAAATATTCTTACCTGCCGCAGCATTTATCCGAGCAGGAGCTGGTAGGCGGCAATGGCATGGTAGAAATGGGCACATTTGTTGCCATATTAATGGGGCAAGTGCTAGGTGCATGGCTGGTGGTGCAACACCCACACGAGCTACTGACCAGCGTGGCAATTCTGCTCATTGCCACTATGGGCTACTGGCATAGCCGCAAAGTACCTTACTCTCCACCACATGCGCCAGAGCTGGTGGTCAATTGGAACCCGATTAGCGAAACCTATCGCAGCATACGATTTATCTGGTCACACCAAATCGTCTGGCTAGCCGTCATTGCTATTTCCTGGTTCTGGTTTTATGGCGCAACCCTGCTGGCGCAGTTCCCCAATTTCGCCAAAATCATTCTGCACGGCGATGAAAGTGTATTTATTTTGCTGCTGACTACATTTTCCATGGGGATTGGCGCAGGATCATTGTTATGTGAAAAGTTATCCGGCGGCAAAATAGAACTCGGGCTGGTGATTCTGGGTGGTGCGGGCATCAGCTTGTTCAGCATTGATTTATACTTTGTCAGCAGCCATATCTATCAACAGGCGCAAGGCGCAAACGCCATCAGTTACTTGAGTTTTCTCATGCCTGATGGGTCTGATGTGCTCACGCTCACCCGTTGGCATCTGCTCACCGATATGCTGCTCATCGGTTTATTTGGCGGTTTTTACATTGTGCCTCTATATGCCTTCGTGCAATCCCGCGCTGAAAAAAGCCATCAATCGCGCGTGATTGCCGCCACCAATATTTTAAACGCCTTATTCATGGTGGTCTCTGCCGGATTTTCACTGTGGATTTTCAAACAAGGCTTGAATATCCCGGAGTTATTCTTGAGCACTGCCCTGCTTAATATCGTGATGATGCTGTATCTTTGCGTGCGTCAGCCGGCTTATTACAAGAGCCTATTGCACTGGTTAAGATGCATAGTCTAAATCGACATCAATCTGATTCATCAATGAACTTTCAACTTATAATAACGTTCCCTTTTTAAAATATCCGTCTTCATGAGTCTCATTAAAAAATTGCATCAATCAATTTGGAAACTCTCCTCCAAACTAGGTCCATACGCGCCATTTGCTGCCATGTTTGTGCTGGCACTGCTGCTGCTATCAGCATCACGCATCGGTCTCGTGCTATGGAAATTTGACCGGGTAGACAGCACAGGCAAACTGCTCGAGATTTTACTGCAGGGCATACGCGTCGATATTATTCAGCTGTTTTTAATATCGTTGATTCCTTTACTACTGGCGCCCATTCTGGCACTGCCACGCTTTTTCTCTATCTGGAAGAAGTTCAGCTATATTTGGGTTTTGCTGAGCTTAACCCTGCTCGTATTTTTAGAAGTTGCCACACCAGGGTTTATTAATGAATACGACGTCAGACCCAATCGCATCTTCGTGGAGTACCTGAAATATCCAAATGAAGTATTCAGCATGCTCTGGCGCGGATTTAAGGTGGAAATATTTTCCGTTCTAATGACCGCAGGTGCTGCGCTTTGGCTTGCACATCGCTACATGAAACCGTGGCTGAGTATGCAGGCGAGCTGGCCCAACAAAAAAGTGTGGCTGGTGTGGCCGCTGATTTTTGTGATTTCACTGATGGGCATACGCTCATCACTGGGGCATCGGCCTGCAAATCCTGCCATGTTTGCCATTACCGCAGACAGCATGGTGAACAGTCTTATTCTTAACTCCGGCTATTCTGTCATTTATGCGAGTTACAGCTTAATCAAGGAAACAAAATCCAGCGACATGTACGGCAAAATGCCGCGTGAGGAAATTTTTAAACTCACTGGAGCTAAAGACAGCGACATCCCGACACTCACCACACTGATTCCAAGTCAAAAACGTGAGAAACCGCTTAATCTGGTGATTATCCTGCAAGAGAGTCTAGGCGCTACTTTTGTTGAATCTCTGGGTGGCGTGCCGGTCACACCCAATCTGGAACGGTTGAAAGAACAGGGCATCTGGTTTGAACAGCTTTATGCCACAGGCACACGCTCTGTGCGAGGCATTGAAGCCGTAACCGCTGGTTTTGCGCCTACTCCGGCTGACAGCACAGTGAAATTGTCAAAATCGCAGAAAAACTTTTTTACGCTGGCTGCCCTATTGGAAAGACAAGGCTACAGCACGGAGTTCATTTACGGTGGCGAGTCGCATTTTGATAATATGCGCAGCTTTTTTACCGGCAATGGTTTCCAGCATATCGTAGAACAAAAGGATTATCAGAACCCTGTATTTATCAGCAGCTGGGGCGTTTCTGACGAGGATCTGCTGAATAAAACCCATGAGCAGCTGATGGCGCATCACAGCAGTGGAAAACCATTTTTTACGCTGGCATTTTCATCCTCAAACCATGCACCGTTTGAATTTCCGGATGGGCGTATCGAACTTTATGAGCAGCCTAAAGGTACCGATAACAATGCCGTGAAGTATGCCGACTATGCCATCGGTGAATTTTTTAAGAAAGCGCAAAACAGTCCATACTGGAAAGACACGGTATTCTTAATCGTGGCTGACCACGACATACGCGTTCGCGGTGTTTCTCTAGTGCCTATAGAACGTTTCCATATTCCGGGGCTCATTCTGGGCGCAGACATCAAACCGCAGCGCTATACTGGCATGGCTAGCCAAATTGATTTACCGGTCACATTGCTTTCTCTGATGGGCATTGAGGCGCAGCATCCGATGACGGGCAGAGATCTGTCTAGCCTGCCGCCAGACAGCGCAGGACGAGCAATGATGCAATACAACGCAAATTTTGGCTGGATGGAACAGAATCACAACGGTAATCAGGTCGTGATTCTTCGCTCCGGCAAACCGCCTGCACATGCTGTGTACGATGCAAAAAACAAGCAGCTTAAAGAAACTGCCGCACCTGATAACGCAAAAGTACTTGAAGACCGCGCCCTAGCCAACGTGCTATTGCCGGATTTGCTTTATAACGAACAACGTTACCGCCTGCCACCACCGTGATGAAGAGCAGCAAAAAGCAAACCAATATGCTTACCTGGCCTATCATACGCGGCGGCTTGGCATATATTTTCGCAGGTAAACTCACGGACAAAAATGGCCACCTGCCGCCAGCTGAGCATGCCATTCCTAACGATTTCATCGGCATCTGCGTCGCCTCTGCCAACGATCCGGAAATGGACGATTACGTGATTGCGCAGCTGCGCATCCTCGGCATTCATCAAGTTCGACTGGATTTCAGCTATAACGATTTAGAGGGTTTTAATGCACGGTTTCTGCAGCGTCTGATTCAAGAACAGTTTCAGATTACGCTGCACCTGCTACAGCCTTTTGCCAATGCCAAAAAAATGGAAAGTTCGGCAGAACAAGCTCAATGGCAGGCATTTTTAACTAGCGTGCTGGATCGTTTTGGCGCGCATGTTACACGCATTGAAATCGGCTCCACCATCAATCGCAAGCGCTGGGCAGGCTATAGCATGAACGGCTTTTTAAAGGCTTGGGATATTGCTTACCGCAGCATCAAAGCACGCGGTATTGCATTGGCAGGCGTTAACGTCACCGATTTTGAGCCTATATATAACGTCGGCATTCTGAAATTGCTACAAGCCAACAAACAGCTGCCGGATATTCATACCAACAACCTGTTCAGTGAGCGCGTGTCTGAGCCTGAGCGCTTTGACCACCGAATTTTCAAATATCGCTGGGCAGCTGCCTTAAAATTCAATTTAATTAAAAAGGCGCGCCTGCTTAAAAAAATTAGCACTGACTTTGGCATTCAATCATTGATCTCCCCTGTTGCGTTTTGGGCGATCTACCGTATTGAACGCCTGTTGCCGGATGGCGAGCAGAAACAGGCGGATTATGTTGCACGCTATATGCTGCTCAATGCCGCATCAGGTGCATTGGATCAGGCGTTCTGGGGGGCGATGATTTGCCACCGCGAGGGGTTGATAGACGATGGATTAATAGATGCGGAATATCCTGCATTAGAGCGCGTCACGCATTACGCCAGTGTTGATGGCGAACGCAGTCAGTTCCGTCATCACCCCAGCTTTTTTGCTATGCAGACAGTGGCCAAGCTAGTGCAGGGCGCCTATTACAAGGCCGCCATTGCCACGGCACAAGGACTGGAAATTCATCACTTTCAAACGGCCGAACATGAAGTACATGCCTTATGGACTATCAACGGCAAACTGGCTTTGCTCAAAAGTATTTATCACGCAGCAGATCTGGCACGGGCGGAAATCGTGCATCGTGACGGCAAAATCCTGCAAAGCCAGCAGCACTTCGTCACGGAATCTCCGATTTACCTGCGCTGGCCACTGGGAAGCAATATCGTGACTAAACCTAATCCAGCCCTGTGCAAGGATTTAGCGATACACGCGCACATTGCTGATTTGCAATATTTCCCCTATCACCAAAATGGCTGGTTCGGCTTGATTCTGGCGAAGAATGCCGATGAAGCGGCGCTGATTACTGAACAACTGAACCCAGCAGATTTAAGTAGCCCGGAAAAAGACGGTGCACTGCGCCATGCGCGCAATTACATTTGGGCGTTGCCTGACCCGCGCGATGCGAAGCGTAAAATTACGGTAAAACAGCCGGTTAAAATGTATCCACATAAGCAGTTTTTTGACCGTTTTAAACCAAGCAAAGCCAAACGCAGCTGGAATGGCGCACTAGAACTGCTAAGACGCGGTGTTGCCACAGCAGCGCCGGTGGCTTTTTTTGAGAAAGAGCACGACACCAGCCTCAAGCAGAACTTCTATATCTGTGATTATGTACAGGCCGATGCATCTATTGGCGAAATGTTCGTGCACTTTGCGCAAGGCAATCAGGATTTCCTATTTACGGGAAAAAATATTCGCATCACGGCTACTCAAGTCTATCAGCAGCTGGCCCAATACCTGCATCGCATGCATCAGAGCGGTACTTTCTTCAGGGATTTATCCGGTGGCAACGTGCTGGTTCAGATTGATGGCCAACAGCAGTTAAATTTCTCACTGATAGATACGGCACGCGCACGTTTCTATAATTACCCTGCGCCTTTATCGCAGCGCCTCTCAGACATGGCACGTATCTGCAACAAACTGCACTGGGCGGGTCGTGAACGTTTCATGGGCTTATATCTGGCCAACAGCAGCAGAAAGGTTTCGTTCAGAGTAAAGCTCGTGTTTTATATTTATGACTTTAAGGTTGCATTCAAACGCAAGTTTGGGCGTAAGGGTGTGAAGCGCCTAATGAAAAAATTCAAACAAGTAAAGCCTGATACGCAAGCCTAAGCATGGCTAATGATAATCACTAGTGGCTTTTAATGACTCATGTCATGTTGCATAATCTGATAGCCCCTATTATTACATCCACGTAATGCAGTTGTTTTAGGCAAGTGCGGTACGAATTTTAAGAAAAGGAGAAATTACTATGTGGACAACACCAGCTGCTACTGAAATGCGTTTCGGTTTTGAAGTTACAATGTACGTAATGAACAAGTAATTTGTTCTTCGTCATTTAAAAGGGTGCCTAGGCACCCTTTTTTCATGTCTGGAACTTCCGTGAGACTGCTACTTATTCACTTTAACCCCAGTCCCGTTACCGTTGCCATTATTGAACACAAACTCTTTAGGTAAAAATACCCAAATCCTGCCAGTCTGTTTCATGGCACCGGCTTTGGCACCAGCCTCAGGACCAGCTCCCCAGAAAAAGTCTGCACGCACCCCGCCTTTAATCGCGCCGCCGGTATCCTGCGCCATCATCATGCGCTTCAGTGGTTTGCTGCTGTTAGGTTCAGTGGTTGATAAAAATATCGGTGCACCCAACGGAATGAATTTAGGGTCTATCGCCACACTGCGTTCACCCAAAATAGGTACGCCAAGTGCACCCAGCGGGCCTGGTAAACCTGCAGGCAGTTCCCTGAAAAACACATAACTGGGGTTGCTGTTCAAAAGCTCTCTCAGTTTGCCCAGATTGTTGCGCGCCCAATTTTTAATCCCCTGCATCGAAGCCTGCGCTAGGGTGAGTTCGCCACGCTCTACCAGCAAGCGGCCAATCGAGTTGTAAGGATGGCCATTTTGGTCTGCGTAACCCACATGTACCTGTTCACCATTTTCCAGTTGCACCAATCCAGAACCCTGAATCTGCAGGAAGAATACATCGATAATGTCATCAATATAGATAAACTCGCGGCCTTTCAACGGTGAATTATCGGTTTCAATTTCTGCACGGTTGTAATACGGCACCAGTTTATTGCCCACCAAACGACCACGTACACGCTTGAATTTAAGCTCGGGGAACACACTATCAAGCTCTACTGTAATCATGTCAGCAGGCGGCGCATACAAAGGGTTAGGATACTGTGCTGACTTGGTGCGGCTGCCTTTGAGCAGCGGTTCATAGTAACCGGTAATCATCCCGCTATCGCTGCCATCCTGATTGCTGGCTTTGTACACTGAAAAATACTGTCTGAAATATTGCTGAATCTGGCCATTATCCGGGTTCTTCGCTGTTTGTTCATTTAACTGCACTGCAGCGTTACAGGCATTTTTCCACGCTGACTTATTCACCAAAGTCGAGCAGCTTAACAGCCAGCCAGGCCAAGCCTGACTCAGATTATCCAGCTGCAAGCCATCCACTTCTTCCCACTGCGCGGGTTTCAACAGGCTGTATTCTGGAATTTTTACTTCAGGCACTTTCGGCTCTGCAGGTTTGGTTTCAGCAGGCTTTGTCTCCGGAAGCTGTACCACTTTCTCGGCTGGACATTCGCATTTGGCTGATGAAGGGGCAGCAGGCGGTACTACCGGTTTGACTTGCTTATCGGCACAACCCGCAGCCATCACGAGGAAAGCTAAGAAGCTCAGCTGGGCAGCTTTCACAAACCAGCATCTGGCGCTGATACGAAATAATTCAGAGCTCAATGCAATGTTCTCGGCATGTTGAGTAAAAAAACAGGAATGATGGCCTCAAAGCGTGTGCCATCTTCTGCCACCATTTGATAGCTGCCATGCATTTTACCCATAGGCGTATTAATGACCGTACCACTGGTGTACTCGTAGCTTTGCTTGGGGGCCAGCAAAGGCTGTTCACCCACCACACCCAGTCCTCGCACTTCCTGCTGCTGCCCGTCCGCTTCCACAATCAGCCAATGTCGGCTGATAAGCTGTGCCGCAATATTGCCGGTGTTGGTAATGGTCACATGATAAGAAAAAGCATAACGATTATGCGCTACATCTGACTGCTCAGGTATATAAGTGGCCTCCACCTTCACCGTGCACTCATAATGATTTTTATGCGCCATGATGCTGACTAACCGATTAAACCTGTAGTAGGCGAGCTTGGGCTGGCAGAATAAAGTTTTTTCGGCATACGACCGGCGAGATAAGCTTCACGGCCCGCTTCTACGGCCTTTTTCATGGCGCCGGCCATCAGTACCGGATTCCCGGCAGCCGCAATCGCTGTGTTCATCAAAATGCCTTCACAACCCAACTCCATGGCAATCGCTGCATCGGATGCGGTGCCTACGCCTGCATCCACCAGCACTGGCACCTTGGCGTTCTCAATGATGATTTGCAAATTCCAAGGGTTCAAAATACCCATGCCGGAACCGATGAGAGACGCCAGTGGCATGACCGCCACACAGCCGATTTCTTCCAGCTGCTTGGCAATAATCGGGTCATCCGAGCAATACACCATGACATCAAAACCGTCTTTCACCAAAGTTTTGGCTGCCGCAATAGTTTCTATCATATTCGGATAAAGCGTATTCGGGTCGCCCAGCACCTCAAGCTTAACCAGCTTATGGCCATCCAGCAGTTCACGCGCCAAACGCAAGGTGCGCACCGCGTCATCTGCCGAGTAACAGCCTGCCGTATTTGGCAAGTAGGTAAACTCTTCAGGCGGCAGGAAATCCAGCAAAGATGGCTCACCCGCATTCTGGCCAATATTGGTACGGCGAATTGCCACCGTGATAATTTCAGCTCCACTGGCATCAATCGCGGCACGCGTTTCAGCAAAATCCTTGTATTTACCGGTACCCACTAGCAGGCGTGAATGATAGGTTTTATCTGCAATTTTTAATAAGTCTGACAATTCGAATTCCTTAGGTCTGCAACATGAATAGGCACCTGACAATAAGCACTGGCTAGCAGTTAACCGCCACCCACTGCACCCACAATCTCCAGCTTATCACCATCTGCCAGCAAGGTAGCCTCAAACTGGCTGCGCGGTACGATTTCAGCATTGCGCTCAATCGCCAGTCGCTTACCCACCAACTCCAGCTGCGCCACCAGCGCTGCCACAGTGAGTGTATCTGCATCAAAACTGCGAATTTTTCCGTTGATAATCAGTTGCATGATTGAAGTCTATATTGAAATCTATGTTTAGAATTTCTATGTTTAAAATCCTAAATTTAAAATCTTTCAGTCAGATGAGTTTCTGAAGTGAATGCTAAGCTCGTATTTTACGAAATTAGTAGCGGCATTAGCAAACCTTATATCGCTAAACTATTAGCGTTTTTTGGTATCGTTTTTTGGCAGTGCCATCTCCATCGTCAAAAACAGCTACCTCGTTGTACAATATCGAAAAATATTATTCTCATTGTTTATTTCAAGCCACTCGGAACTTCATCATGAACATTCAAAGCCACATCGCAGACCTTGACACCCCAACCGGTGTCATGCGCACTTATATTCACCGCCCGGTAGGCAATGGTACTTATCCAACCATTTTGTTCTACTCTGAAATTTTTCAGCAAACCGGGCCGATTGAACGTGCTGCCAAAATCATCGCCAGCCATGGCTATGCCGTGTTAGTGCCTGAAGTATTTCATGAGTTAAATCCGATTGGCACAGTGCTGGGTTACGATGACGCAGGTCGCGACAAAGGTAATGCCGACAAAGCAGCCAAAGACGTTCAAGGCTATGACACCGACAACGAAGCCATGATTAAATTTGCAAAACAGCAAGCTTGGTTTAACGGCAACATTGGTGCCATGGGCTTCTGTATCGGCGGCCACCTTGCATTCCGTGCCGCATTGCAACCGGAAATTAAAGGCACTGCCTGCTTCTACCCGACCGATTTGCACACACAAATCATTCCTAACAAACCAGGCCAGCACAGCATGGAACGTTTGCAAGACATCAGCGGTGAACTGCTAATGATTTGGGGTAAACAAGACCCGCACATTCCTGCACCCGGCCGCGCAGAAGTGTATAAAAAACTGAGCGACGCCAACTTGGTATTCACCTGGCACGAATTCAATGCGCAACACGCGTTTATGCGCGACGAAGGCGAACGCTATGATCCGCAGACCGCAATGATTGGCTACCAGCTGGCATTGAATCTGTTTAGCAGAACGCTGCATCAGTAATTTAAATTAGCAGCAAACATCAACCCGGATAAAAATTAAATTTTTGTCCGGGTTTTTTTATATATAAATTTTGTTGGCTAAAAACAACTTGATAAGTACCAAATTTAAAGTCTATTAAAAACAAAAAAGGGCAGAATTATCTGCCCTTTTTTATACTACTGTTAACTCAAGCGTTCAGCTTAAACTTCCAGTTGTGGACGACCAGCTTCCGGCCAATCCAGATGGAAGAACTGACCACGTGGTTGATCTACACGCTCATAGGTGTGGGCACCGAAGTAGTCACGTTGACCTTGCAGCAAGTTTGCAGGCAAACGCTCACTGCGATAACCATCATAGTAAGCCAATGCCGCAGCAAAACCTTGTGCAGGAATACCGTTAGTCACTGCCAAGGCAATCACTTTACGCCAGCCGGCTTGACCTTCGTTCATCGCATTGGTGAAGTATGGGTCTAACATCAGGTTTTTCAGGCGTGAGTTCAATGCATAAGCATCGGTGATTTTTTGCAGGAAGCGTGCGCGGATGATACAACCACCACGCCAGATTTGTGCGATTTCACCGAAGTTCAGTTTCCAGTTATAAGCCACTTGTGCTTTGTCGATCAATTGGAAACCTTGTGCGTATGCGCAAATTTTTGAGCAGTACAGCGCGTTTTTAATCGCTTCAATGACCGCTTTTTTATCTGCTTCTTGTTTAACTACGGGGCCTTTCAGGATTTTGCTAGCTTCAACACGTTCTTCTTTCAGGCTTGAAAGTGCACGTGCATAAACCGCGGCAGCAATTGCGTTGGCAGGTGCGCCCAATTCCAGCGCGTTAGCTGCTGTCCATTGACCTGTACCTTTTTGGCCGGCGGTATCGAGGATTTTGTCCACAAGGAAGCCTGGGCCCATTGGGTCTTTTTGTTGCAGGATGTCTGCAGTAATTTCGATCAAGAAACTTGATAACTCACCTTTATTCCACTCTGCGAATACTTTACCGATTTCGTCTGCTTCCATACCGAGCAGGTTTTTCATCAGCCAGTAAGCTTCGCATATCAATTGCATATCGATGTATTCGATACCGTTGTGTACCATTTTTACGTAGTGACCAGCACCGTCAGGGCCGATATACTCAGCACATGAGAAACCACCTTCAACTGGTTTGCCAGGTTTGCCACCTTCTAGAGGTGCGCCAGTCACTGGGTCAACTTTAGCTGCGATATCACGCCAGATTGGCTCCAGGCTAGCCCATGCTTTACGTGTGCCTGATGGCATCAGGCTTGGGCCGAAACGTGCACCAGTTTCACCACCGGATACGCCTGAACCGATAAATTCGATGCCTTTAGCGGCTAATTCTTTTTCACGACGGATAGTGTCTGTCCACAGCGCGTTGCCGCCGTCGATGATGATGTCGCCTTGCTCCAGGAATGGCAGCAATGCGTTGATAGTGACGTCTGTTGCACTACCTGCTTTAACCAGCAAAATGATTTTGCGTGGACGTTTGATACTCAATACAAATGAAGCCAGGTCTGCGTGACCAATCACGTTGGCGTGTGATGGCTCATTTTTTTTGCACTCTTCAATGAAATTCACCATTTTCTTTGGGTCACGGTTGTAAACCGCAATGGTGTAGCCATGATCGGCAATATTGAGGGCCAGGTTTTGACCCATAACAGCTAGGCCAACGAGGCCAATATCAGCATTTTTCGTAGTCATTTATCTTCTCTTTTGGAGTTGTTTAATGGAAAGGAGGTTTTGTGCGCAATATTATAGTGCTTTTTGCACAACTTAGCCGCTAATAATTGGCTTAAAACGTGAAATTATTTGGATTTGATGCTGATTTGACCGCAAAGTCTGAGAAATCAGGTTTGATGAAAAACCCTGAAAATATTATGGAATTTATGCGCAAGTCGTATGCACTTGCAACTAGGATAATCCTGATAAAACAGGCCTAGTAATCGCTGCTTCTACCGCTGGAATAACCCTGCGGTATATCGTTTTGCCACTTGCCACAATCTGCACATGAGTGATCGTGCATACTTGGACTTAACACCAAGCGCTCACTGCCGCAAAATTTACAGTAAGCTGCATGTGAGCCATGCACTTTGTGGTGGCTCATGTGATGTTCAGTCGCAACCTTGGCACTGCCCAATCCGTATTTGTTATCCATGGTTGACTCCATTAACAATACCAGCTCGTAGGCTTTAAGTTACGCTCTTTTTGATGATGGAGCAAGCATTTAATCGTCAAGTTTCAAACTATCCAATCAAGTATCATCAGGTGCCAAATAGCTTGAAATCTACGCTTAAAACTACATCGTATAACGCTAAATTGTATCGTTACGTATCGCTCTAAATCGTCGTTCTAAATCGTATAATGCTGACCCAGCTGCAGCCAGCTCTCATGTGGCTTGTATGCTTGCAGCCAGGAACCCACCTTATCAGCCGGCATAGGATGTGCAATAAAATATCCCTGTGCAATCTGACAATCCATTTTCAGCAGTTGCAGCCCATGCTCTGCAGTTTCCACGCCCTCAGCCACCACCATGCAATGAAAATCGCGCCCCAAGCTGATAATACCTGCGACCATCGCCAAGTCATTGCTGTCTACCAGCATGTCGCGTACGAATGAACGATCGACCTTTATGACAGACACCGGCAGACGTCGCAGGTAAGTGAGTGATGAGTAGCCGACGCCAAAATCATCCAGCGCAAAGCTCACTCCCAAAGCCTTGCAGCTATTCATGGTACGTACCACGCTCGCTACATCCTCAATCGCCGCTGTCTCGGTAATTTCAAGCTCTACTTTTTGCGGCAAAACTGCAGGATACTCAGTCAAAATCTGCATTAAGCGCTGAGTAAAATCATGCTGAATAATGTGCCTTGGCGATACATTGATGCTAACCGACAAATCCAGACCTTGAGACTGCCAACTTGCCAGTTGTGCAATCGCCTGCCTGATAACCCAATCCCCAAGCTCGATAGAAAAATCGGTATTTTCAATTAATGGCAGGAAACTGGCCGGGGAACGCAAACCCAACTCAGGATGCTGCCAGCGTATCAGCGCTTCCATACTCACTACCTGCCCCAGATGCATATTGACTCTAGGCTGATAATACAAACAAAATTCGCCATTCGGCAGCGCAGCTTCGATACGTTCTCGGTCTTGTCGCAAACCGCGATACTGTCGGTCAAGATCCATATCAAAGCGATGAATATGGCTACCGCCACTCAATTTCGATTGATACATGGCTTGGTCAGCATGGCGCAATAGTGTGTCGGGCTCTGCAGTATCCAATGGATAAATCGTATAGCCGATACTGGCGGAGATGCTGACATTTTCACCTGCAACAAGATAGGGTTGCCGAATGACTTCCAGGAAGCGCTGCAAGGTTTTTTCGCATTCTGATTCGCTGCCGAGTCCGCTCAACAACAAAGAAAACTCATCACCACCCACACGCGCCACCGTATCACTCTCACGCAAGCACTGCGTCATGCGTTCGGCCAGTTGTATCAGCAGATGATCACCGGCCTCATGCCCCAAGCGATCGTTCACCGGCTTAAAACCATCCAGATCCAGACAGCACACCGCCAGTAGTTCACCGGTTCTTTCAGCACGCGCAAATTGCTGCTGCAAGCGATCTGACAACAGGGCACGATTGGGCAACTGGGTAAGCGGGTCATGATAAGCCATGCGCTCCAGATTCTGCTGCTGCACCTTAGCTTCAGTAATGTCAGAAAATAAACCTACAAAGTGCAGCAGATGGTTCGCTTCACTGCGCACGGTGAATATATCCAGCCAGGCTGGATAGATGTTTCCGTGTGCGTTTTTATTCCAGGTCTCACCGCGCCACTCACCGTCACTACCGCTCACAGACAAATGCATGCGCTCATCAAAAAACTCCTGCTCATAGGTGACAAATCCTAATTCCGCAGGCGTGTGCCCCACCGCTTCATCGCGTGAATATCCGGTAATCTGTGTGAAGGCAATGTTAACCTCCAGAATGCGCATTGCTGCATCAGTAATAAATATGCCGTCATGCGCATGATTGAACACGCTGGCAGACAAACGCAGGCTTTCTGCGTTGTTGCGCAAGGTTTCCATGCTTTCACGCAGCTTATGGCGCATTTCCAGCACATTGGCCATCAGCGTATCAGGCTTTGCCACTATCTGATCTTCCTGCAGATCACCACTTGCAATGCGCCTCACCACTTCCATGACCAGCGCCGGGTCAGCGCCAATCGGAGAGAACACCAAACGCCGCAGCTGCCACAGCACAATTAACACCACCAATGCGCCAATCGCTGTGCCAACGATAATCACCAATCTGGAATTGGCAAACCCTGCGGCGCGCGCCTCATCTTTAGAATAAGCCACAATAAGCCGCAGGTCCCAGTTTGGAATCGTCTCGGTAATAAACTCCCAATTCTCAGGACGCGAACCCAGCAAAGATGCAACGCGAGATTTTTCAATATGTGCTGAATGAAAACGGATGTGATTACTGTCGTCTACAACTGCCGCAAAGCCGCTTTTTAACTGCCGCACGGCTTGCACGGTGTTGCGCACGACATGCATATCTACTCTGAAACCGACATAATAAGCGCCCACCAACTCGCCCTGCGCGTCCAGCATTGGTTCATAACGTGTGATATAAGGCTCACCCAGAATGTCAACCACGCCGTTAAAAGCCTGTTTCTGAGATAGCGCTTTTATCGCTTTACCATCCTGATCCAGAACCGTACCAATCGCACGCGCACCATTCTCAAGCTTAACGTTGGTGGCTAAACGCACAAACTGCTCGCCTGATTTAACAAATATGGTGGCCGTCCCGCCGTTCATGGCGGTGACATAATCCACCAGCTCGGTGTGATTCAGCACCGGGGTACCGCCCATGTACAAGTTAGGTACCGTAATTGCATCCAGCACTACATCGCCCTTAATGCTAGGCGCGCCGTAAAGACGGGAACGGTCTTTGAGCAGATACATTGCATTGTTCGCCTGCCCACTTACCAGCTCATTGGTGACGTTGAGCAGATTCACCAAAGCCAAAGCCTGCTCTTTGGCGATTGTGTGCGTGCTGGCAAGCTGTTGGGCTGTTTGCTGACTGGTAATTAAGAACGGTGCTGCTATCAAAAATACCAGCAAAGGCAGCAAAAACTTTTTTACTGTAGACAGCTTTTTCTGCATTGTTGCCTATCCTTATAAGCAAGATAATTGCGGAAAAGACGATTGTGGGAAAGGTTTTGTCGGCTCTGGCAGGCCGACTCTGCGCATGGCATGTTGCTCAAACATGCCTAATAAAATAATGAACATTATTGTTTATTCACCTGCGGTTTGCAATTGGTATAAGCGATTTTTTCGCCATCGTTCAAAGTGGTCTCAGCACCATTAATTACCAAGGTAATCAAGCCACTGGTATAGCGGTTGTCACTACCAGCCTTGGGCAGGTTCACTTCATGATCCGGGTAAATCAGCCACGCATCGTTGCCATTGTTCAGCATACGTACGTAAAAAGATTTATTGTTGTCACACACATACAGGGTGGCATTTTTTGGCGCAAGCGGATTTTCATTGCCCGCTTTGGCAAAGGGATTCAACTTGGGCATCGAGCCGCAGGAGGTCAGCAATATCAATATCGTGGAAAGCACTAAGGTGTGAATATATTTGACTGTCATTTTGGATAAACCTGATTTTCCCTGAATAATGAATTGCTTAGCTTTTGTTGATATTTTGCCATGCATCGCCGAACACTCGCAACCCGAAATAAGCTGCGGTTGGCCTTATTGATGTCCTGCGCGAGTCAGCCTATCCGACACGGCTAGCCATGATAGGCTCAGCGGCGGCAACTCAACCAGCAGACGCTGAACCTTTAAGGCATCCAGCGCGTGCAGGGTGCTATATAACAATTCGGCAGCTTTATCCGGCTGATCAGGTAATTCAACCGTGTAACACTGAGGCATGCCGCCTTCGCCTATCACCATAGCTGCACAGCTGATGCCAGCCCCTTGCAAAGTGTTGCAGGCGGCCATCAGCGCATGGCGGTCATTAAACAGATCCAGCGGAGTACGTGGAGAGTAATGCAACGCATGCTGCCCTGGTACTTTAGGTGTCACGCTTTCTGATTTTTCGTTAGTTGCCAGCGTAATCTGCCGATCAATGCCGGCGATTGCAGCAATGTCAGCTTCGCTGACCATGCCTGGGCGCAGCAGCTGCCAGCGGCCGTCTGCCTGCACACTCACGATGGTGGATTCAATACCCACGCTACAGGCACCGCCATCCAGCACAGGAATATCAGCCCCCAAGCCAGATTCCACATGTGCTGCGGTTGTAGGGCTCAACTGCGTGAACAAATTGGCAGAGGGCGCCGCCACAGATAAATTTCCCTGCTTTAACAGCTGCAGTGCCATAGGGTGCTGCGGCACACGCAATGCCACCGTTGGCTCACCACCACGTACCACGCGAGACACGTGCTCTTGCGCCGGCAACACCAAGGTGAGCGCTCCCGGCCAAAAAGCCTGCGCTAACCTGCGTGCCGTTTCAGGAAAAATAGTGACCCATTGCGCCACCTGATCAACACCACTGATATGCACGATCAAAGGATGATCAGCAGGACGCTGCTTGGTAGTAAAAATCTTCTTCAGCGCGCTGTCATTGGTCGCATCTGCTGCCAGCCCATACACTGTTTCAGTGGGGATCGCGACAACTTCACCGTTTTTGAGTGCGACAATTGCCTGCTCTAAACTTACACGCATATTGAATCGAAAGTGTTTAAAAACCGCATTTTACTACGTTAAATCCCTGACCGCTTTAAACAAACCAGCTAATAATGCAGAGCTGGCAATCCAAAGTCATGAATAGAATTCAGCCAAACTTCGGCTTTAGCAACGCATGCGTTAAAATGCGCTTTTAAAAAGGAAAGTCAGATGTCACAAATCATTGTAGAAAAAAATCCAAGTCAACAGCGTTTAGATACACTCAATGTAAGCAAATGGCCAACTTGGGAGAAAGAAATCTCAACTTTTCCATGGACGTTTCCTGAGCAGGAAATCGCTTATATTCTCGAAGGTGAGTGCATTATCACCCCCGAAAACGGTACGCCAGTAAGCTTTGGCAAAGGAGATTTGGTGACATTTCCAGCCGGGATGCGAGCGCAGTGGCAAGTGGTAAAACCGCTACATAAACATTATCATCTGGACGGCTCAAAACTATGCCAGATCTGGCGCAGAATCAAACTGGCCTTAACATTTAAATAACAGCATTTTTGAGTGGGATTAGCCTACTCAAAAATTGCTTGTAACCGTGCTAGCGCGTCATCAATTACTGCCTGAGGTGCACGCTCAATTTTCTTTGCACCCCGAGCAGCTAAATCTACAGCGCGAATCATATTCACCAATGCTACGCCCTGAGTATCCAAGCCTGTACCAGTAAGCGATACGGCAAACCCAGCATAACGAGAAAAATCGCCCCCCTGCGTAATTGGGGCAATAATCGCTGTTCCTAATTGATTCATTTCAGCAGGCGATAACACTAACGCCGGACGAAAGTCACCCTGTGTCTCACGTCCAGCTGTAGGGTTTAAGCATACGCGTACCACATCACCACGCTCAAATTTCGCCATTTTAGAGAATCTCCGCACCTACAGGTGTCATGCTTTCCCATGCCACCGCATCAGCCGGAGCAGGTGCGGTGTGATTGCACTGCGCCATCAATTCTTTCAGTTTATATTTGGGTCTAGCAACCCGAAATGCCTTCGGGTCAACTTCAACAGCATCACCAATGCCAGCTCCAATTTGCGACAGCATAGCTGACGGTAACCTAATCGCCGCACTATTGCCCCACTTTTGTATATTCAGTTTCATCACCAGCTCCTTATTTGTATATTCATTGTATATACTTAATTGTCGCTTAGTCAAACATTTTTATACCTTATATCACCATCACAAAATTAAAAATACACATAAAAATTATTTAAGGAAATCAAACGGCTTTTCTGAATGTAAGATTCACTCTGCACGCACCCAAAACCGGGTGCATTGCTGTTTTAACTGGCAGCACACCATGAAAACGCAGGCGTGATTCACCGCCCCACACCAGCACATCACCATGCTGCAACACCAATTTAAAAACTTTATCGTTTCGCTGCAAACCGCCTATCTGAAATATGGCTGGCACGCCTAGGGAAACGGAAACGATGGGCTGTGAAAAATCCTGTTCATCTTTATCCTGATGCAAGCCCATTTTAGCGCCAATCTGATAGTGATTAATCAGGCAGGCATCGGACTGAAAATTATCAAATCCGCAAAGAGCCGCCGCTGAACGTGCGAGTGTGTTAAAGCCATGCGGCATCAGCGGCCAATTCAAGCCATTCACTGGATCTATCGTCGAATAGCGATAGCCTTTTCTATCAGATATCCAACCCAGCAAGCCACAGCTAATGGTAGTCACCGACATCGGCAAACCACCGGGGGTCACCATCTGCCGCAATGGCGCTTTGCTTAACACAGCGTCTAGTTCAGCTAACAAAGTCGTCTCGTCTGGCAAAGCAAAACCTTGCAGTAAGTAGACATCTTTTAATATTTCCTGCTGTTCTGCTTGTTGAAATAATTGCATATTGCACACTTAAAATATCCGCGAATTTCAGAATTGGATGATGCATGAGGACTATAATTCAATCATGAATCATGCAGATTTTTATCGCGAGGCCGAGCAATTTTTAATGTGTATCGATGCTGACTGGCAGCGGTTAATCACCGAGGTTGGCGCATGTCAATTCAACTCCAAAGCGGAACGCGAGCCATACGAGGCACTGGTGCGTGCGGTGGCTTATCAACAGCTCAGCACCAAAGCTGGTGACGCCATTCTAAAAAAATTCCTGCAGCATTTTGGTACTTTGCCTGGTGCTTTCCCCGCGCCGGAGCAACTGATCAAAGCTGAGTTTGAGCATTTGCGCGCAGTGGGATTTTCCGGCAGAAAAATTGAAACGCTCAAAGGCATCGCGCAAGGTGCGCTAGATGGCTTGGTGCCTAGTCGCGAAATTGCAGACAGAATGAACGATCAAGACCTGATTAAACAGTTAGTGACCATCAAAGGCATCGGCCAATGGACAGTAGAAATGATGCTGATGTTCACATTGGAGCGCATGGATATTTTGCCGGTAAATGATTTAGGCATAGTGCAGGGCTTCCAACGCCTGAAGAAACTCCCCATACCGCCTGACAAAAAAGAACTCGCAGCAATCGGCGAGGCTTGGAGCCCATATCGCAGCATTGCGAGCTGGTATTTGTGGCGGGTTCCTAAATAAACGTTCACCACAGTAAACACTCACCACAGGCGAAAGGTTAGTGCGCCTAATCTATATCGGTGGAGTCACACTAAGTCAATGACGGCTCATCGGTAAAACGCGGGTTTCACTTACCACCTTATTCTCTGCACTAACAATTGTATTTTACCCGCAACTGCACTCTGCGCGATTACGCACTGCTAAGCTCGTTTAATTTTTTGGGATTACTACGCCTTTCGCTCTCAATCAAGAAGCAATCCGCCAATATAAAACCGCCTTTGCCCTTTATAATGTCGCCTATGGAAATTTTCAGATATCACAATTACGCCTTTGTAAAACTTTTAGCATTCCGCATTCAAATTTCATTAGCCTATCAAATTATGGCCGTGGTAGTCGGCTGGCATATTTATGAATTAACACGCGACCCTCTGGCACTTGGCTTGGTCGGTTTAGCAGAAGTAGTACCTTACTTTGCCTCTGCACTATTTGCAGGACATGCGGTTGACCACTATTACACGCGGCGCACATTTGGCGCGCTTGCAGCAGTGCTGCTGTTTGTCACAGCATTCTCGCTAGTCGCATTGTCTGTAGGCTGGTTACAGGGCGATGCTACACACTGGATTTATGGCGCGATTATGTTCACCGGTTTCGCCCGCGCATTTATCGCGCCCAGCTATAACACTTTATTTGCCATCATTATTCCACGCAAACAGTTTGTGCGTGCCGCCGGGCTAGGTACCACGGCATTTCAGGCCGGCTTGGTGATTGGTCCGGCAATCGGCGGGTTTCTGGTGGGGTTTATCAGCAAGACTGCCGCTTACAGCACTTCAGCTGCATTGTGCATCGGCGCGCTCATCGCCATGCTCATGCTCAAAATCGAAGAACCTAAAAATGGCAGTAGCACGCCGGTATTCACCGGAATCAAGCAGGGGCTGAGTTTCGTTTTTCGTAATCAGGTAGTACTGGGTGCGATGTCGCTGGATATGTTTGCTATTTTATTCGGTGGTGCAGTGGCCATGCTGCCTGCCTTCATTCACGATGTGTATCAGCTTGGCCCGGAAAGTTTGGGAATTTTGCGTGCCGCACCCGCAGTAGGGGCAATAGCTGCCGGGCTTTGGGTGACGCGGCACCCGATTAACCATGACGCAGGTCATTGGCTGCTGCGCTCTGTAGCCGGATTTGGCATCTGCATTATCGGCTTTGCTCTCAGTAGCAACTATTGGATAGCCGCGCTGCTGCTGTTGCTTTCTGGCCTATGTGACGGGGTTTCCGTGGTGCTGCGTCAAACCATCATGCAGCTGGCTGCCCCGGACCATATGCGTGGCCGCGTTTCTGCGATTAATGGGATTTTCATCGGTTCTTCCAATGAACTGGGAGCATTCGAATCGGGCACTGCGGCAAGACTGATGGGGCTGATTCCATCGGTGATTTTTGGTGGTGTGATGACGCTATCGGTAGTAGGCATTACCAGCAAATTTGCCCCCAAACTGCGTAACTTGCAACTGCATCAATTGCATTAGCGCTCAGCCATGCGTGATCTGTAAGAACTGTTTGCAGCACTTGCCAAATCAAGCTTCCGAGCGGGTTTTAAATTGAATATCAAGGATATGGCCTACCTGCAGCAGAAAGGCCTATCTGTGATCTTGGATCACGCAGAAGATTTTGTCAGGCAGCGCCTGGCACCTGCCAGCATTGCCAATGATGGTAAACAAACCCCTATGCGCGGGCATCCGGTATTTGTAGCGCAGCATGCCACTGCATGCTGCTGTAGAGGCTGCCTGCAGCAATGGCACCACATTCCTCAAGGGCGTGCGCTAACAGAAGCGGAGCAGGCTTATATCGTGGTGGTGCTGGAGCAATGGCTGCGCGAAAGAATCTGAATCACTATCAGACAAAATTGCGATCAGCCATAGGCACCGTCTACACGGGGCTTACATAAAATCGGTGCATATACCCACAAAAATATGGCAAATCCGGCTACCCAAAGCACGCCGGAAATCAGCAGCCAAGCTTGATAATACTGTGCCAGCCACATCGGCATGAATACCCGACTCAAAGCACTGCCCACAATCAACACAAAGGCCAGCTTCATCCACGGAGAAAGCTGCCTGATATCGCGGCCAGTGTGCCCCAGCGCAACACGTGACATCATGGCCATGGTCATTAAACCGATACCGCCTATGGTGAACAGATGCAATGTAAAAATCAGCGGTATTCCCAGCAGCGACTGCAGACCATAAAACAGAAATCCAAAATTAATCAGCCAGGAAGAAACGTACAAACTCCACAGTAGCGGCACCTGCCAGATAGCGCGTACGTGCCAGTTCAGCAAGCGGAACCCATTAGCCAAAAACAATGCCCCAGCCAGCACTGTCGACCAAGGTTGCACCTGTAAGAAAATTTCATTCACAAATAGGGCCAGAAACAACAACAGGATACTGATATCCAACCAGCGATGCTGTTTAAGTGCCAGTTTTACCGTAACCAGATGTGCCACACCACGCTCAATGAAAAATGGAATGACACGGCGACCTATCATCAAAATGAGACTGACAAATAAAAATACCGCACCGTTAATCGCGTACAGCATGCCGTGTTCCAGCCATCCTAACGCGCCTAAATAAAACACCAGATTGCCAACCCACAGCAATAATAATTTGCTGACCACTGCCAGCTGCGGCCATTGATGCGCCCGCACAATTGGCACAGCAATAGCAAATATCAAAAATAATCCAAACAGCAAATCAGCCACAGCTACGTATAAAAACCCGTGAGTACCCGACAAAAACAGCAGCCGCGCAACACACCAAAGTGCAAAGACTGCCAGCAAGGGTTTGCCGTGCAAAGTTTGAATACCGGTCCAGTTTTTAACCGCGGTCAATAAAAAACCGGCCACCACTGCCAAAGCATAGCCATACAACATTTCATGCGCATGCCACTGTGCGGGAGTAATGCCATATATTTGCGGGCCATAGCCGCTGTAGACCATGAGCCACATCACAATCGCCATCATGGCAAACAGCCCCGCCCCTAGAAAGAATGGCCTGAACCCCAGGTGAAACAGGGCAAAACTCTTGGACTGCGCCGACTTGGGCGTTTGAATCTGAACAACGGCCATTTTCAATCCCTCCTAAACTCGTACGTAATGACGCGATGAAATTAACGCTCGCTTAAACTTTTTTGAGGAACTCTGCTTTCAACAGAAAGTTACCCGCATCGGTTTTGCAGTCTACACCATGATCGCCATCAACCAGCCGTATGCTTTTCACCTTGGTGCCCATTTTAAGTACGGTAGACGAACCTTTCACTTTGAGGTCTTTAATCAGCACTACTGCATCGCCATCCTGCAGCACATTACCATGCGCATCGCGTACAGGTTGATGCGCATCCTGCTCTGCGGATTCTAGCATCGGCCATTCATAACCGCAATCTGCACATACATAGTTTGCGCCATCGGGATAAGTGTTCTGTAAAGTGCATTGTGGACAAGCAGGAATAGTAGACATGCGTAAACCCTTTTCATTGAAATATTGCTTAAATTAACATTGGCTGCGAACGGAAATGCATCAATCACTGCAAATCGGGAAACGTATACACGACATGACTCAACCAAACACAAGTGGCGCATTTTATGCGGTTTTGTGCAGAACTGACTTGCGTTAAATCATGCTATGCTGTGCTATCAATACTTTTTCACTATCTCCATTGATAAAGACATCCCATGATAGGCATATTGCTTGCGGCAGGTTTTTCACGCAGATTTGGCAGCCAGAATAAACTGCTGCAGACTTTGCCCGACCAGGAAATCATCGCCGTACATGCCGCTAAAAACCTGCTCACTGCGCTGCCTGTTTCAGTCGCCGTTGTCAGGCAGGATAACCCGGAACTTGCTGCAAAACTCGCTCACATTGGCATGATGGTCATCGATTGCCCTCCAGATAAAACCGAGATGGCAGACAGCCTTGTCACTGCGATTGAGGCTGCAACTGCAATTGAAACTGCAGCGGGCACTGCAATAGCAGCAGGCTATGTGATCGCGCTGGCCGACATGCCGTTTATTCAGCCCGCTACCATTAGCAGGGTAGCAGAGGCTATTCATCATGGCGCTGAGATTGCCATGCCGAGCTATCAAGGGCAGCGTGGCCATCCGGTCGGGTTTTCTGCCAAGTATCAAACTGCACTGACACAGTTATCCGGCGATGAAGGCGCACGTGCCATCATCAAACGTCATGCCGAGGTACTCACCCTGCTGGAAACCGATGATGCAGGCGTGGTGATAGATATTGATACACAAGAAGATTTTAAGCGGCACAGCCGACGCGGTTAACACCATTGCGACTGAGTACCGAACGCACCTGAACCAGTTCGGCTAGAATGGATACAGCAATTTCTGCCGGCGTGCGGCTGCCTATCGGCAGGCCGACCGGGCCACGCAAGTTGGATATTTCCGCTTCACTTAAATCAAACATGCGCATACGCTCGCGCCGCTTTTGCTGATTTTTCTGCGACCCCAAAGCCCCCACATAAAACGCGTGTGATTTCAGCGCCTCCAGCAGCGCCATGTCATCCAGCTTGGGGTCGTGCGTGACCGCCACAATCGCCGTGTAAGCATCGGGCTGCATCTCCAGCACTACATCGTCCGGCATACCATAAAGCCAGCCGGCACCTTCCACATGCCATTCGGCGCGCATATCTTCACGCGGGTCACAGATGTACACATCAAAATCCAGCACCTGCGCCATGCTCGCCAGCACAGAGCCTAATTGATTGGCGCCAATAATCAGCAAGCGCCACTGCGGACCAAAGTAGCTGTGAAACCAGTCGTCTTCAATACGCGGCAAACCTTCGGGTACGACTTCTGCCAAACGCGACTTGCCGCTGCTGATATGCACGGAACGCCGAATAAACTTACGTTCAGCCATCCCTTGCAGCAGTGATTTCAACGGTGCCACATTCTGCAAAGGCTCTACAAATATCTGCAGTCGTCCGCCACAAGGAATACCAAAACGCTGTGCATCTTCACTGCTTACACCATATTCAATTAAGGCAGGCACTTGCGGCAGCTCATGGTGACGCGCTTTGTCAGCTAAATCATCTTCGACACAGCCACCGGAAACCGAACCCACCAAATGGCCGTCGGCGCGCACCGCCAGCAATGCGCCAGGCAAGCGTGGTGCGGAACCCCAGGTCTGCACCACCGTAAACAGATGTACCGTAAAGCCCGCATCCAGCCACTCGCAGGCGCGAGTCAGCACTTCCCAATCTAGTGACTTCAACGCTTACGCCAACTGGTCAGCAATAGGCAAACTACGGATACGTTTGCCGGTAGCCGCAAAAATTGCATTGGTCACTGCAGGTGCCAACGGCGGCACACCAGGCTCACCTGCACCGCCCATTTTCTCGGTGCTGGGTACAATATGCACTTCCACTTTAGGCATATCTGCCATGCGCAGCACGTTATAGTCATGGAAGTTAGATTGCTCCACCATGCCATCTTTAAAGGTGATTTTGCCTTGCAGCGCAGCACCCAAAGCAAATGCGACAGATGATTCCATCTGCGCTGCCAGCGAATCCGGATTCACCGCTAGGCCACAGTCAACCGCGCATATCACACGATGCACTTTCACTGCACCTTTGCTCACGGATACTTCTGCCACATGTGCCACATAACTGCCAAATGATTCGTGCACGGCAATACCGCGCGAAACACCTCTAGGCAGCGGCTGACCCCAGCCGGCTTTTTCTGCCGCCAGATTCAAGGCTGCCAAATGACGCGGATGGTCTTTTAACAAACTACGGCGATACTCCAATGGATCTTTGCCTGCAGCATGTGCCAGCTCATCCATCAGGCTTTCCATCACAAACGCCGAATGGCTATGCCCAACTGAGCGCCACCACAACACAGGTATCGGTGATTTTGGAGTATGCAGACTGACATGGTGATTCGCCACGCCTTTCACATAAGGCGAATCTGCAACGCCTTCCACCGAAGTGGCATCCACACCATCTTTAATCATGAACGGTTCAAACGGTGTACCCACCATAATGGACTGCCCAACTTCCACATGCTCCCAGCTGTTAGGCATGCCATCTTCCGCCAAGCCGATTTTGGCTTTGTGCAGGAACATCGGGCGATAGTAACCACCACGCACGTCGTCCTCGCGGCTCCATACGGTTTTCACGGTCACTCCGGCAGCTTTCGCCACATGCACCGCTTCTGATACAAAATCAGCTGCAGGATTAGCGCGACGGCCAAAACCGCCACCTAAAAATACGGTATGAATATTCACCTGCTCTGGCTTAATGCCCAAAATCTTGGCGGCTGCTTGCTGGTCGGTCGTCTGCATTTGCGTACCAGTCCAAATCTCACAAGCGTCATCACTAATTTTTACGGTGCAATTCAACGGCTCCATTGGCGAGTGCGCCAAAAACGGCAGCACATACTCAGCCTCAACCACTTTGGCTGGTTTCACTGCGTTCACATCACCCGCTTTAGCCGCTGTTGCACCAGGGTTGGACGCCAGCTCACGATACTCAGTCAGCATGGCGGCAGTATCCAAACTCGCACCGACGCCTAAATCCCAATCGATTTTCAGCGCATCACGGCCTTGTTTGGCTGCCCAATAATGCTCGGCAATCACCGCAACACCAGTCGGCACTTGCACCACATTCACCACGCCTTTGACCTGCTTAGCGGCTGTTGCATCATAGGATTTAACTTTACCGCCAAACACCGGTGAGCGCGCCACCATGGCAATTTTCATGTCGTCAAAATGAATATCCTGCCCAAACACAGCCGTACCGTTAATTTTTTCAGCACCGTCCAGACGTTTGGTCGCCTTGCCAATTATTTTCCAATCCTGCGGCTGCTTGAGCGAGACTTCTGATGGTGTTTCCAATGAAGCAGCGCGTTCTACCAGCTCACCGTAACTGATTTTTTTGTCCCCGCTGATAACAAAACCATTTTCTGTGCGCAGCGTATCGGCCGCCACACCAAATTCTTCAGCTGCTGCGGCCACCAGCAGGGCACGCGTCAATGCACCCACCTGACGATAACGGTGGAACTCAGACCAAGTGGTGGTAGAACCGCCGGTAATCTGCAGGCCATATGCAGTATGCGCATACACCGGCGCTGCTTTGGCGTGCTCCACTTTAATTTTGCTCCAATCCGCATCCAGCTCTTCGGCAATCAGCATGGGCAGGGTAGTCCAGATGCTCTGCCCCATCTCGCTGTGCGCCAGCATCACGGTAATAGTGTTATCGGTATCAATGCGCAGAAATGCATTAGGCTCCGGCAGTTTGTTTTTTCCGTCGGCAGCGTCGTCCTTCACCTTCTGAAACAGAAAGCGTTTGGCTTCAGGAATAGAAAACGCGATCACCAAACCACCCACAACGAGGGCGCTGGCTTTAATAAATGTACGTCGGGAAATATTCAAAGGGGCAGTCATCTTGGTAGCTCCTTAAGCTAATTTTTCGGCAGCTGCGTGAATCGCAGCGCGGATACGTGGATAAGTGCCGCAGCGGCAGATGTTGCCATTCATGGCAGCATCAATATCGGCATCGCTCGGTTTTTTATTGCTGCTGAGCAAAGCTGTCGCGGCCATAATCTGACCGGACTGGCAATAACCACATTGCACCACATCAATCTCACTCCAGGCAGCCTGCACCGCCTGACCCACCTTGTCATCCTGCATGGCTTCAATCGTGGTGATTTTTTTGCCCACTGCGGCGGTCACAGGCGTCACACAGGAACGTATCGGCTGACCATCCAGATGCACGGTGCAAGCGCCGCACTGCGCCATGCCACAGCCAAATTTAGTACCGGTGAGATGCACGATATCGCGCAGCGCCCACAAAATTGGCATATCCTCGGGGGCATCAAGCTGATGCTCTTGACCGTTAATGTTTAAAGTAATCATGATCATGCTCTTTCAATTAATAACCGAAACTAAAAAATGACTGAAAATCGACTTTAATACCATTCATTGACATATGAATGACAGGATTAAGCTTATTTTGATTCAGATTTTCGCAAAGGCAGAAGCAATTGCGAAAGGCCATTGTGGTCAATCTCCTGCATCAGCTGCAGCAGCCTGCCTAACTCTCCCTTAGGGAAACCCTCGCGTGCAAACCAGTTCAAATAATTTCCCGGCAAGTCTGCCAGCACGCGACCCTTGTATTTGCCATAGGGCATGGTGTCGGTAACAAGGCGCTGCAAATCTTCTGGATTCATGGAGGTTGAGGAGGTATTTAACACTGACACACATCTATGGCGTTCATGGTTTATTGTAACGCGTTCAGCCACTCAAGCGAACCCAATTTAAGTACTGATAAGTAATTTAAATCTAAACAAAGAAGTGAATAAAGTATTGCTAGTTTCACCAGCCTCGTCGCTTGCAGACACGCCGAGTCGGGCATTTATCTGGCGAGACCAACAAACTTTTAGGCAGCTCTTTTATAACGCTATCTGGATTGCCACGCCTAACGGCTCGCAATGACAGCGTTTGGTTTTATCTGCGTTTATCTGTGTTCATCTGCGGCTAAATGAGCTTTTGCTTCTGTCTCATGCATTATTTTTCCAATAAGCAAAGCCTCAAACGCTTTCACCGGCACCGGCTTACTGAACAAATACCCCTGAAACAACTGACAGCCACGGGCCAGCAGAAAGTTCAGCTGCTCTTCCGTTTCAACGCCTTCAGCCAGTACTTGCAAGCCCAAGTTCTGCCCTAGATTGATAATGGTGTGCACAATACTGCTGTCCTTGTCATCGTTAAAAATATCACACACAAACGACTGGTCAATTTTCAACTGCCCCAGCGGCAGACGCTTCAAATAAGATAGGGAAGAGTAGCCGGTACCGAAATCATCGAGCGAAAAGCCCACCCCCATCGCACTCAGGGCGGTCATTTTGCTGATAATTTCCTCTACGTTGTCCACCAATATACTTTCTGTCAGTTCCAGCTTGAGTTTGCTCGGATCTATGCCGGTGGTCTTAATCAGCTGCGTCAGCTGTTCCACAAAATTGGATTGCAGATATTGCCTCGGACTTACATTCACAGACAAACTCAAATGCCTGGTTTCAGGCTGGTGCGCCCACAGCAGAAGCTGTCTGCAGGCGCTGGTAAGCACCCACTCACCTATTGTAAGAATCAGGCCAGAGTCTTCAGCAAATGGGATAAATTGCGCCGGCATGACCAATCCACGTTGCGGATGCTGCCAGCGTATGAGCGCCTCGGCGCCCACTATCTGCCGCGCACTGTTGTACTGCGGCTGGAAATGCAGCACAAACTGCTGTTCTAGAATACCCTGATGCAGATCAGCTTCAAGCACCACGCGCTCACGCAAAAACGCTTCCATCTCCGGGTCAAAAAAGCGATAAGCATTGCGCCCGGAATCCTTGGCCTTGTACATGGCAAGGTCAGCGCGCCTAAGCAACTCATCCACCGTGGTGCTGGCGTCCTGACCAAACAAGGCGACACCAATACTAGGGGTCGAGTGGTGCGTGTAATGATTTAAAACGAAAGGCGCTGCAAAACTGCGCAGGATTTTCTCGCACACGACCCGAACCTGCAACGTAGCCTCATCCGGGTTTTCATCCAGCTTATCGATAATCACCACAAACTCGTCACCGCCGAGACGGCTCACCGTATCGCTGCCGCGCACACAGCTTTGCAGACGGCGCGCCACTTCTATCAGCAGCATGTCGCCCACATCGTGACCATGTGTATCGTTCAGTGATTTAAAGTTATCCAGATCAATAAACAGCACAGCGCCTGATTGCTTATTACGTACACTGGCCACCAAGCGCTGCTCCAGGCGGTCTGTGAGCAGCTGACGATTTGGCAAGCCGGTCATGGTGTCATAGAACGCCAGCTGCTGGATTTTCAAATCCGTCTGCTTGCGCTGGGTAATATCACGCATCACGGTCACCCATTTCGTATGCCAACCCGATTGATCTGGCACAGGCACGATATCCAGCTCCAGCCAGATTTCATCTCCAGATTTTTTATACTGAATCAACTCGGCATGCACCGGCAGCTGGTTCGTCAAAGTCTGATAAATCTTGAGCAGCTCTTCCGATTGGGTATTCTGACCATCTAGCAAATCCGGTGACTGACCAAGGACTTCATCACGGCTGTAGCCGGTGACCGTTTCGAAAGCATCATTCACAAAAATAATGCGCTGCTGCCTGGAGTCATCAGCCACGGTTTCAGTAATCATCACAATATCGTTAAGCCGCGCCAACCCGCTCTCCAGCAAGCGCAAATGCGCCTGTGCCTGTGAGCGTTCAATCGCAATGCCCAAGATATGCGAGCATGCTTCTGCAAACTCCAGCTCGTCTTTAGTCGGGGTATGCGCGGTAGCGTGATACACCGCAAACGTCCCCAGCACTTCTTTCTGACTCGAGAATATCGGTGACGACCAGCAAGCATGTAGCCCGAAAGGCAAAGCCGCAGATTTATAATCGGCCCACAATGGATCCTGCGCGATATCCGTGACAATCACACAGCGTTTTTCATAAGCTGCGGTGCCGCATGAGCCGCAATGGCTGCTGATTTCAACACCGTCTATGCATTGCAGATAGGCCTGCGGCAGTTTGGTGCTTGCCCCTACATGCAGATGCCGACCATCACTGTCCATGAGCATGGTCGAACACATGCAATCGGGAAACTGCGCCTCAATCAGCGCCACTGCTGCATGCATAATTTCCATCAGGGGACGATTGCTGGCGATTTGCTCCAGAATTCTGCTCTGCCCCACTTTAAATGCTTCTAGGCTTTTGCGCTCGCTGATATCCTGAAACGAGCCCTGCAGTTGAAATATTACGCCATCAACATCACGCACCGGTTTGCCGATAGTACGCACCCAGATGCGACGCCCGCTTGCAGTAAATTTCTCGAGTTCCAAATCATAGGCAATGCCGTGTGCGATGCAATTTTGTACCGCCGTTTTGATTTTTTCGCGATCTTCAGGCACGAACAAGGCGATACCTTCTTCAACCGTGGGGGAATAGCCTGCCGGCATATCGTGAATCGCCGCGACTTCATCTGACCAGGTGACGATACCGCTTTGCACATCCATGATCCAGCCACCCAGCTTGGCAGCACTGCCGGCAATTTTCAGAAGATTTTCCGCCTGATGTCTGCGTTGCACCTCCTCCTGCAGCTCTGCTGTTCGCGCTTTCACTTTGCGGCGAATCTGCAAGTTCCACAAAAAAATCAGACTCATCAGCAGCAGTGCAGAAATCAGTAAACCACCTACCCAGCGCAGCACGCGCTGCTCAAACACGTTGCTGTTGTATATAAAACCTTGCAGTGTGTAATTTTCAGGAATCAGGTGTAACTCTGCCATGCTGTTAGCGATTGCATTCCAGCGCTCCAGATTCATGTGTCCAAATTCAACAACATCAGACAGCACATATGGCTGCATGAGACGCGCCTCAGTGAGCAGCATTTCTTCTGTAATGCCGCGCTCCGCGACTCCTTGCATTTTGGCAATCATTGCAGCGGTTTCCTGCTGATGACTGAAAGCATAAGCCCAGCCCTTTTTGGTAGCGCGCAAGAAAGCATCTACACGTTCCGGATGTTTATCTACTTCACGCTCAGTCGTAAACAAAGTATCGCCATAGTAATCCACACCATACTGCTGGTTACTGAGCACAGAATAACTGTAGCCCATATCATCCAGCTGTGCCGGTTCCGCAGTGGCATAAGCGGACATTGCATCTACTTTACCGTCTATTAAATCCTGCAGATTCCAGCTGTGCGGCAAAACGGTGACCTGATCCAGACTGATGCCCTGTTTGTTCATCATGGCTTTAAACTGGGTCGCACCCTGATTATTCGACAGCATGATACGCTTGCCGATGAGGTCGGCAGGCTGCTGAATTTTGCTGTCACGCATACTCAGCAGCACATAAGGTGAATGTTGGAATACCGAGGCTATCGCCACTACCGGTCGCCCCTGCGTGCGCGCCATTAAAATATCAGAATCACCGATACCGTAGTTTGCTGCGCCGGATAGCACTTGATTCAGTGCAGGGGCATCCGTGCCGCCTTCAAGAATTCTGACATCCAGATTTTCTGCTTGATAATAACCCTGATTGAGCGCGGCATAGTAGCCGGCAAATTGAAATTGATGATGCCACTTTAATTGCAGGGTAACGACTTCGCTGGCTGAAAAAGCGTTTCCTGCAAAACAGAGCAAAAGCGAGCATAGCAGGCTGCGCCTAAGCGCTGCCCGTAGCAAGATTGCTCTTATCAAATTGCTGAAATTTAGCAGGGCGCCAGACATAGCATTCAATTATAGTCACACACAAAACATCATAAGCCAGTATCATAGTATAAACATTTAAGTTAAATAAAAATCATCGCCGTGCAACTCTGCTGCGAATTTAGTCATCCAATCAAGAGGTTTTGTGGATTCAAATTTCTTGCACTTAAATTACGTTCCAATTTACGTTCCAATTTACGTTCCAATTTACGTTCCAATTTACGTTCTAAGTAAGGTTAATCATGGATCAAGCACTTGAACAGAAACGCCTTAATGCCGTTCGCAAACTGGAAATTCTGGATAGCAGTACAGAATCTGAATTTGACGATTTGGTAAAACTCGCCTCGATTATTTTTGATGTACCCATTTCTACGGTCACCATCGTCGATGAGCACAGGCAGTGGTTTAAAGCGGCAGTGGGGCTGGAAGTTCAGCAAACCCCCAGAGACATTTCGTTCTGCACGCACACTATCTCGCAGGATGAACCCATGGTGATTGGCGACACCGCACAAGATGCGAGATTTGCGAACTCGCCATTGGTCAAGCAGGACCCGCATCTCGGATTTTATGCTGGCGTTCCTCTGAAAACTTCAGATGACTATGCAGTGGGTGCATTCTGCATCATGGATAGCAAACCACGCCAGCTCACCCAACAGCAGCTGGATATACTCAAAATCTTGGCTAATCAAGCAACCAAATTGCTGGAGTTAAGGCTGGAGCGTAATAAATATCGTGATTTACTCAAGGAAAAAGAGAAAATCAATCTCGCTTTAAAAGAAACAGCACAGCGCTGGAAATATGCTTTGGAAGGCGTGGGTGACGGCGTGTGGGATTGGGATATCAATAGTGAAAATGTCGTGTTCTCCAAAACCTGGAAAGCGATGCTGGGTTATGAAGACCACGAACTGCCCAACCAAAAAGATGCCTGGCTGCGCTTGATTCATCAAGATGACCTTAACAAGGCTACGCAGACACTTGCCGCTTACCTCGAAGGCAAATCTGCAGAATATCGGCTGGAACATCGTTTGCTATGCAAGGATCAAAGTTATAAATGGGTGTTATCCCGGGGCATGATCGTGGAGTGGAATCCGGATGGCACACCTAAGCGCATCGTGGGCGTGCACACCGACATCAACAAACGCAAGGAAACTGAAGACATTATTTGGCGTCAGGCCAATTTTGACGCCCTTACCGGCTTGCCAAACCGTCGCATGTTTTTTGACCGCCTAAAAGAAGAAATCAAAAAATCCGCGCGCAACAAAAATGTATTCGCATTGATGTTTATTGATCTGGATGGCTTTAAAGAGGTGAACGACGAGCACGGCCATCAGGCCGGCGATGAATTACTGCAGGCGGTTGCCAACAGTATCTCTGCCTGCATCCGTGCCTCTGACACGTTTGCCAGATTAGGCGGTGACGAATTCACCATCATCCTCAGCCCAATTGAAAACATGGATGGCTGCAGTTTTGTGGCCGAAAAAATACTGAAACGCATCAATCAACCATTTGCGTTATCCGTGGGTACGGTATCGATATCTGCCAGCATTGGCGTGGCGATTTATCCGGAGAACGGGACTAGCCACGACAAACTCATCAGCGCTGCCGATAGCGCTATGTATGATGCCAAAGCCAAAGGTAAAAATTGCTGGGTTCAGGCCTAGTCAGAGACCAAGTCACAGGCTAAATAAGCATGGGCTATTTTTGCAGTAAATCCTCGAATATGCTGATAGGCACCGGCTGGCTGAAATAATAACCCTGGTAATGGTCACAACCGTTTTCCTGCAGAAAATCCAGCTGCTCGGCAGTTTCAACACCTTCAGCAATGACCTTCAAGCCCAAACTATGGGACAGTTGAATAATCGTAGTGACCAAAACCCTATCGTTGGCGTCATCGCTGATATCACGTACAAATGACTGGTCGATTTTCAACTGATACAAAGGCAGCTTTTTGAGATATTGCAGCGAGGAGTAACAGGTACCAAAATCATCCAGCTCAAATCTAACACCCTGTTTCTTGAGCTGATTCATGCTGGTAATCGCGCGTTCGGTATCATCAATCAATGTGCTCTCGGTCAACTCCATATTGAGCAATGACGGCTTGACACGATAGCGTATCAGTGTAGCCGTCACACTTTCTACAAAGTTCTCCTGATGAAACTGTTTGGGACTTAAATTGATGGATAGCGTTAATTTACTGGTACTGGGATGATGTTCCCAGCGTTTTAATTGCATACAGGCTGCATCAAGTACCCATTGCCCAATCTCTAGAATCAATCCAGTTTCTTCTGCCAGCGGAATGAATTCTGCCGGTGAAATCAGGCCACGCTCGGGATGACGCCAACGTATCAAGGCTTCTGCCCCCAGTGGCTGGCGATGCTCATCGACCTGCAATTGATAAAATAACTCAAACTCATCGTGCTCAATCGCCGTGCGCAGTTCGCGCTCCAACTCGGTTCTGGCAGAAATTGCCAGCTGCATCTGCGGATCGAAAAAGCGCAGTGCGTTGCGCCCGGAGTTTTTTGCTTCATACATAGCAATATCTGCCTGCTTCAGCAGCTCATCAATGCTTTCCTTGTGTTTGTCGAACAACACTGCACCTATGCTCACCGAACTATGACATTGATGCGTGCCCAAATAATAGGTTTCACTCAAAGCCTGCAATATCTTGTAACCACATCCTTCCACATCAGCAGCAGCCGTGAGTGAATCGGCTGATAAGCCTTCCAGCAGCACTACATACTCATCGCCACACAATCGGGCTACGGTATCCCCGGCACGCACGCATTGGCTGATGCGCTGCGCCACCTCCTGCAGGAAAATATCACCTATGTCATGACCCAGCGTGTCATTAATATTTTTAAAGTGATCGATATCCAAAAACAGTAAAGCACCGCTTTCATCACCACGTGAGCAGCCGGCTAAGGCCTGTTTCAGGCGATCTAGCAGCAAACGGCGATTGGGCAAACGCGTCAGTGGGTCATAAAATGCCAGCATTTTGATTTCATCGGAAGCTGCCTTGCTGAAACTGATGTCAATCATGGTGACCACATAGTTGGTCACCACACCGTTGATGTCTTTCACTGCCGTAATATTGAGTTGGCATGGAAATTCCTCTCCGTTTTTCCTCCGATTCCAAATTTCCCCTATCCACGAGCCATTATGATTGATGCTATGCCACATCGAGGCATAAAAATGTTTATCTTGGCGCCCAGACTTTAATAAGCTAGGAGTTTTACCGATCACCTCTTCCGCACTGTAACCGGTAATTTTGGTGTAAGCGCGATTGACTCTGAGAATCACGCTATCGGCACCGGTCACGAACATCGCTTCCTGTGACTCAAACGCGATGGCGGCAATACTGAGTTGCTGGCTGGCGGATTTGCGGTCGGTGATATCACGCGAAATCATGACAAAATGCGGGTCATCAAAAGAGCTGTCTTCGCGTTTAGCCACCGACAGTTCAAACCAGCGCGTTTCATCGCCAAACGGCAGTTCAATCTGCTGACCGGATGACATGCCGTTGAGCGCCGCTTCATGCAAGGCTTCCATGCAGATATCGGCGGCTTTCTGTGGCAGCACCTCAGACAGTTTTTTGCCGATGAGTTCTTCAGTCGGTGCAGCCAGCAAGGAAATATTTTTAGTGTGATAGTTTAAATAACGCCCTTCTGAATCCAGCTCAAATAACAAATCCGGTATTGCGTTCAAAGTACATTCCAGATCGGATTTGGTATGGCGCAATTCACGCGTCATTTTCTTCGCCAAGCCCACCGCACGCTCACGGCTGCTGCCCAGCAGCCATATCAACCAGCCAAACAATAAGCTCAGCAGCAGGCCGCCAGCCACCAGAAAATCCAGTTTGCTCTGCGCGAACCGTGCATCGAACGATTCGAGAGAGTGTATCGCAATATCCCAGCGCTTGCCGCCGATGTGTAGATAGCGGACAGTAGTTAGGTCAGTGAATTGCTCGTTAGCCCGATATAAAATTTCATGGCCTTGTTTGATTTCCAGCGCCAGATCACTTTCCAGCTGTGGTTGCATACTGGCCATAAAATCATTCAAACGAAACGGCCCGCTTACCCAGCCTTTAATCGCAACACGCCTTTCTTCAACCGTATTCAGTGGTTTGGTGATGTCATAAATCGGCACGTACATCACTACCGCCGGGATATCCTTACCGGCATCCTGCACCAACACCAGCCTGGAAGTGAGCGCTGCCCTACCTTGGTCACGCGCCTCATCCAGTGCGGGCTTGATTTTGGGGTTGGTGAATAAGTCATAACCCATCGCCTTCAGGTTATCGCCGGTGTAAGGTTCAATGAGGGAAATAGGCGCATAGTCTGAGCGCTCACCGACGGGTTTAATGGAAAAAGCCTTGTAACCTCTGCGCTGTACCTCAGCTAAATACTGTGCCTTTTTTTCATGCGGAACATAAAGCGCAACCGCCGCCGCCTGAAAGCCAGGTACGGTTTGCATCATCTGCAGTGCGCTCATGTAATCATGATATTCAGCAGCACTGACGAAATCAGAACTTTCGTAAAAGCCCTTCACGCCACGCAGTAACAACTCATAACGCAGCAGTCGCAGATTGATATTATTTAAAATCTGATTGGCAGATTCGTTGAAAGCCTGACGGCGTTTATCTGCAGTTTGATTGTGTTCCTTATACCAATAGGCCAGCGTGAGACCCATCATGAAAACGGTCACGGCAAAAGCTATCAGAGTAATCTGTCGGTATCGGGCAAACATATACAATTCTCGAAAGTTAACCCAGCCTGAATGTGGCGTGCCTATTGAATGGAGTATCAGTATACCCCATGTTTTCCGCATGATGCGTAAAGCAATAACAGACCGTCAAGTATAAACAATCGAGATTACACTATGAAGTCAGTGCCTGCTGTAAAACTTAATCATTCTTTTCAATTCGGGCACGCACGAACCACACGCTGTTCCGCACTTCAGTTTATTTTGCAGCGTGGTTAAATCTGCACCGCGTGTGACGGCATCGATAATTTCATTTTCAGAAACATCCAGACAATTGCACACGATTCTGCCACGCCCGGCGTGTGCTGCCGGTGGCGCACTCAGCGGTGCAAGTGCCCACTTGCGTATATCTGCGGTAAATTCGCCGCTAGTCATCACTTCTTTTAGCCAATCTGCAGCAATGGTTTCACCCACCAGACGCACACCGGTGACTTTAGGCGTGTCACTATCCGCAAGCGATTCCACCAAGATACGTTTGCTGATGCCACGCTTGCCATCATGATAATGTAATAACGGCTGCTCATCCGTCATGCCTAATAAGGCATCAATCTCTTGAATCAGTGAGACGTCAGGTGCTGTGTAGTGTGCGGCTTTAAAAATCAGCATGCCCGCAGCATCCGCCTGCTGACGACCAAACAAACCGCAGCTGGCATATTCAAATTGCGGCAAAAACGCACGCAGTTTTTGCAGTACAGACAAATCCTTGATGCTGCGCATGATGGTCATTTGCCAAGGCAAGGTCAATTTTTCAAGCTTAATGGCGGTATGTTTCAGTTCAGGCTGCTTGGAAGTTTTATCAAACGCGGCAGGCATCAGTGCATTGACACCCAAACCGCTCATAAACTCACTGCTCCAATGCATGGGAATATAGGTCTGTGTGACCTGCACATCATTTGAGGCTTTCACCGGCAGCACCAGATGGCCGCGCTTATTGCTGACTTTAACGATATCGCCATCTTTAATCAGACGCCGTGACATGTCATCCGGATTCATCGTGATACAGGGCTGCTCCGCATGATTAAACAGCTGGGCTACCGTCCCGGTGCGGCTCATGCCATGCCATTGATCACGCAGACGGCCTGTAAGCAAATGCAGTGGATTGCGCGCGTCAATCTTGTCCGCAGTGGCTTGATAGCGCGTATTGGTAAATTTGGCTTTACCGTCTGCGGTAGCAAACACGCCATCTTCATACAGCCTTGCCTTTCCCTGTGTTTCACCGTTTTTTAACGGCCACTGCTGCGGCCCCGCTTCATTCAGCAGCGCGTAACTCAAGCCGCCGATATCCAAATCACGCCCGATGGTGCTTGCACGATGCTCATTAAAAATTTGCTCAGTGTTGGTGTAGGGGAAAATAGTTTTTGTTTTACCCAAGCGCTGTTCCAGTCTCTGTGCAAAATCCACCATCATCTCCCAATCATGGCGCGCACTGCCGGGCGGATTGACCGCCGCATTGACTCGGGTAATTCTGCGCTCGGAGTTGGTCACCACGCCTTCTTTTTCACCCCAGGTACTAGCGGGCAGCAATATATCGGCATACTTGCCGGTACTGGTGTTATTGAAAGCATCCTGCACCACCACCAGCTCGGCGGCCTCAAGTGCTTGCAACACATTGTTCAAATCCGGCATCGAGTGCGCCGGGTTAGTGCAGGCAATCCAGATGGCCTTAATTTCACCCGCTTTGACTGCTTCAAACATTTCCACCGCGGTCTTGCCCGGCGTTTCAGCCACACTTTCCACGCCCCATAGCTGCGCGATTTCTGCACGATCTTGTGGATTGGCAATATCGCGGTGACCCGACATCAAATTAGCCATACCGCCCACCTCGCGCCCGCCCATGGCATTAGGCTGTCCAGTCAGCGAAAATGGCCCGGCACCCGGCTTACCGATTTGACCGGTGGCTAAATGCAGGTTAATCAGTGCTGCATTTTTATCTGTACCGTGGATGGATTGATTCAAACCCATGCAATACATGGACAAACTCGGCCCAGCACCAAACCATTTAGCAGCGGTAATAATGTCCGCCTCGCTGATGCCACAGATATCGGCCACCATTTTTGGCGTGTATTCACGCACGGTGTCTTTCAGCGCTTCAAACCCGCTCGTGCTGACTTTAATGAACGCATGATCCAGCAAACCTTCCCACAGCAGCACGTGTAGCATGCCATTAAATAATGCAACATCAGTGCCTGGCAAAATCGCCAGATGCAAATCGGCCGACATCGCCGTGTCGGTTTTGCGCGGGTCGACCACAATGATTTTCAAATCAGGATTGTTGGCCTTAGCGTCTTCGATGCGCCTGAAAATAATCGGATGCGCAAACGCAGTGTTAGAACCTGCTATCAGCAGGCAGTTGGTATGATCGATATCTTCATAACAGGCAGGCGGCGCATCAGAACCCAGCGTGGTTTTGTAACCAGCCACTGCAGAAGACATGCACAGCCTGGAGTTGGAATCGACATTGTTGGTGCCAATCAGGCCTTTAGCCAGTTTATTAAACACATAATAATCTTCGGTCAGCAATTGTCCGGAAATATAAAACGCCACACTGTCCGGCCCATGCTGCTGAATCGTGTCGGCAAATTTTTCTGCGGCAAAATCCAGTGCTTCATACCAGCTCACGGTCTGGCGTTCATTCGCCCTTACCTTGCGCATTTGCGGATACAGCAGGCGGTTATCCAGCTTGGCGGTCAGGTGCAGCGTAGAACCCTTAGTACACAAACGACCAAAATTGGCGGGATGATCGGGATCGCCTTTCACATCGATAATTTTGTCGTTCTCAGAGTGAATAATCACTCCGCAGCCAACGCCGCAATAGCAACAGGTGGATTTAGTTTGTTTCATCAATGTATTACTCTGTTAGTTCCAAAAAAACAAACCCATCTTCTACTTTAGTATTAAAACAAGCCGTCTCACCCACATCCGGCTCTTCAGCCTTACCGTCTACCAGACTGATTTTCCAGCTATGTAGCGGACAAGCCACTTTGTCACCATAAACGATGCCTTGTGACAGCGGGCCACCCTTATGCGGGCATTGGTTGTTAATGGCAAATACACGGTCATCTTCCAATCGGAAAATGCCGATTTCACGGCCTTGATTGTTCACAACGCGTGCGCCTAATTTAGGAATATCCTGCAGTGGCACTACTTTTACCCAACGACTCATGGTATTCAGTCCTTTAAACAACAATTAATAAATAAATCAGTAAAAAATTCAGTATTAAGGAAAACGCTGCAATCCATTGCCATTGCACATATTTGGCTTTAGCCACCAGCGGTGCTCTGGCGGGTGCCAGCACTGGTTTCAACTCACCATATTCCAATGCCAACAGCATTTCTTCTGCGGTTTCAAAGCGCTGCGCCACATCGCGCGCCACCGCTTTGAGCACGATATTTTCCAGCCAGCGCGGAATATCAGGTCGGTAACGTGTGGGCGGCACTGGCTCAGAAAATCTGGGGTGCTGAAACGGCTCAATTTCGCCATAAGGGTATTTGCGGGTGAGCAAATGATACAGAGTGACGCCCGCTGCATAGATATCTGTAGCGGCATTAGCCAGTTGGCCTTCAAACAGCTCTGGTGCCATAAAGCTTGGCGTGCCCGGGTTCTCCATATTGGGAACACCGCCCGCAACGCTACTAAGTGCTACGCCTAAATCCAAAATACGCAAGCGCTGGTCACTGCCCTGATGCACGTTGGCAGGCTTGATATCACGGTGAATAATGTTCAGGCGATGCAGCGCACCAATGCCGCGCATCATATCCATGCCCACCTTGCTCACCCCGGCCACCGTAAAATGATGACCGCTATCCAGCCGCTGCTGCAAGGTGGCTCCCTCATGCCAACTCAACACAAAATATAGTTTGCTGCGTTGCTCCAGTGACACCGGAAACACCTGTGGCAGATATTGCGATACCACGCGTTTCGACAGCCACTCTTCATTGAGCAGTGCAGCGCTGCTGTCCGTGTCACCAGCAAACAGCGGCTGCAGGGTTTTGAGTACAAACAACTGCTGTGTCTGAACGTGACGAACCTGATACAACACACTGGCGCGAGACTCATGCAAAAGCTGCACAATCTCAAAATCATCCAGCACTTCACCCGGGTTGAGCTTGTGAGGTACGGTTAAATGACGGCCACTGGCAATCAACTCTGAAAGCGTATCCGTGCCGAGTGCCTGCACTTTTGCCGCCACTGCAGTGCAGTTATCCTGACTGCCTTTTTCCAGCGCCGTGCGCGTAAGGTAATTACAAAGCAGTACCGGATCATCATAGAGTGCCAATGCCTTAAGAATGGTTTTTTCTTCCACAGCATCCCACACGCCATCGCTCATGATTAAGAACACATCGCCCTGTACCAGCTCGCCTTCCATGAAATCCACCACCAAATGCTGATCCAGCCCTACAGCACGCTTCAGCACATGGCGCATATCCGGTCTATCCCACACATGGTCGGTGGTGAGCTGTTTGAGTTCACCGCCACGATAGAGATAAATGCGCGTATCACCCACATGCGCCGCGTAATAACGCTGGCCGCGCAGCAACAGCAGTGACAAGGTAGTGGCCATGCCGGCCAAATCACGGTTAGCGTTTGCCTGCGCCATCAGCCAGCGGTTAGCCGCAACTAGAACTTTATCCAGCGCTTTAAGCGGCTCCCAAGTATCAGGCGTCGCGTAATAATCCGTGGTCACGGTGCGTATGGTCATCTCGGCAGCTTCACCGCCACCTGCACTGCCACTCACCCCATCCGCGACTGCGATGATGGCACCTTTCACATTCAGCTGCGCACGCGGCGGCGTCACCACGCCCACGTAATCTTCATTACGTGCTCTATGGCCGGTGAGGCTGGATTGTCCTGTGCTGATAGTGAGTGACATTGCTTGCTTGCTTAAACTTTAGCGGTGGTCGCTGAACCCCAAGTCGTTCTCCAGCGTGTTTTCACACCCATTAAACCGACCATCGCCAGTAAAGCCAAGCCCGAGAAAATCAGCAAGCCAATTTGATAGCTGCCAAAATGCTGCTTAAAGTAACCCAGACTTGCCGCCAGATAAAAGCCGCCAATACCGCCTGCCATGCCGACCAAACCGGTCATGACCCCAATTTCCTTACGGAAACGCTGCGGTACCAGTTGAAACACTGCGCCATTGCCCATACCCAAAATCGCCATCACCGGCACCGCAATCGCCAGCGCCATTTGATAAGTAGGTTGACCAAAGCTCATCATCGCCAGCAACAAGGCTGCCAGCGCATACATCATCAACAATGTTTTCACACCGCCGATACGGTCGGCAATTACACCGCCCAAAGGACGCACCAACGAACCCGCAAATACACAAGCCGCAGTGCAGTAACCTGCCACCACCGGGCCTAAGGCATATAAATCATTGAAGTAAATCGTGAGTGATGACGCCAAGCCGACAAAACCGCCAAAAGTCACGCTATAAAAAAACATAAACCACCACGCATCCTTGTCTTTCAGAATCGCCATGTATTGCCCCAGTGACTTAGGTGCAGGCGCATCCGGCGCATCTTTGGCATACAGCATATACACTACGAGCACGATGACCAACGGAATCAAGGCAAGGCCAAACACATTGTTCCAGCCAAATGCCACCGCCAAGCCTGGTGCAAACAGTGCTGCAAATACGGTGCCAGAGTTCCCCGCACCGGCAATGCCTAGTGCTGTGCCCTGATGCTCTGGCGGATACCAGCGCGAGGCCAGCGGCAGCGCCACGGCAAATGCAGCGCCGGCAAAACCCAGCCCCAACCCTAACAGCAAAGCATGCTGAAAGGTTTGAATGCCGTGCACCCAGGCCAGCAGCAAGCTCAGAATCACTATCACTTGGCCAATCAAACCCGCCATTTTGGGTTTAATCTGATCCACCAGCACCCCCATCACGATTCTTAACAGTGCACCCGCCAGCACCGGTGTCGCCACCATCAACCCTTTTTGTGACGGTGAGAGCTGCAGATCCAGCGCGATTTGTACCGCGAGTGGCCCCAGCAGCACCCACACCATAAAACTTAAATCAAAATACAAGAATGCGGAAAATAGCGTAGGCGTATGGCCTGCCTTCCAGAAACTACTTTTCATGATATGCCCCTTAAATTAAAAATTACAGATTACCTAGAATGAAAACTACAAATTGATGGATGCAAACTCTTTGTACTGCTCGCGGTTCTGCACGCGCTCCGCCCACGGGTTAACCGCGCCTTGCAAGGCATACAGCAGGCGTTCATAAGCAGCTTTTCTGCCTTCTGCATCTTCCACCACGCGCTTTTTCACATAATCCAGACCCACGCGTTCCAGCCAGTGCACGGTGCGGTCCAGATAGCGCGCTTCCTCGCGGTAAATCTGGATAAAAGCGCCGGAATACTCCAACACTTCGTCGTGGGTTTTCACTTTGCACAGAAATTGCGCCACTTCGGTCTTGATACCGCCGTTACCGCCCACATAGATTTCCCAGCCCGAATCCACGCCGATAATGCCCACATCCTTGATGCCGGATTCCGCACAGTTGCGTGGGCAACCGGACACCGCAAATTTCACTTTGTGCGGTGCCCACATATGGTCGAACGCTTTCTCGATATCGATGCCCATCTGCGTGGAGTCCTGCGTGCCGAAACGGCAGAACTCGGAGCCGACGCAGGTTTTTACGGTACGGATACCTTTGGAATAGGCGTAGCCGGATGGCATGTCGAGGTCTTTCCACATATCCACCAAATCTTCTTTTTTCACCCCCAGCAAATCGATACGCTGACCGCCGGTGACTTTCACCATAGGCACCGCATATTTATCTGCCACATCGGCAATTTTGCGCAGCTGGTCGGGCGTGGTCACGCCGCCATACATACGCGGCACCACAGAATAGGTACCATCTTTCTGGATATTGGCGTGCACACGCTCATTGATAAAGCGTGACTGCGGGTCATCTACCGCTTCATGTGGCCAGGTGGAAATCAGGTAGTAATTCAATGCAGGTCTGCAGGTTGCGCAGCCATTGGGGGTGCGCCATTGCATGCCTTTAATCGCATCGGGAATATTGAGATATTTGTGGGTACGGATTTCCGCACGCACTTCTTCATGGTTCTTATCGGTACAGCCGCAAATAGCCTTGCTGGTAGAAGGCGGTGCATAGCCGCCACCCAAAGTGCTGGCGAGAATCTGCTCCACCAGCCCCACACAGGAACCGCAGCTGGAACCCGCCTTGGTTTGCTTTTTCACGTCATCAATAGTGAACAGGCCTTTATCCTGAATCGCTTTGACGATAGTGCCTTTGCACACGCCGTTACAGCCGCAGACTTCCATTTCATTGGTCATGGCAGCGGCTTTGTCCTGCCCCTGATGACCGGTATTGCCAAGCGAATCCTGACCGAACATCAAATAGTCGCGGATTTCATGGATAGGCTTGGCGTCGCGTAGGAGTTGGAAATACCACGAACCATCCGCAGTATCTCCGTAAAGCACGCTGCCAATGATTTTGTCATTTTTGATGACGAGTTTTTTGTAAACCCCGCCAACTGCATCGTGTAAAACAATCTCTTCAGTGTCTTCACCGCCTTCAAACTCACCGGCGCTGAACAAATCAATGCCGGTGACTTTCAGCTTAGTGGAGGTCACAGAGCCTTTATATTGGCCAATACCAAAATTGGCCAAATGCGTGGCACAGACTTTAGCCATTTCAAACAGCGGCGCTACCAGACCATAAGAAATGCCGCGGTGGTTCACGCATTCGCCCACCGCATAAATGCGCGGATCAAACGTCTGCATGGTGTCATTCACCACAATACCGCGGTCGCAATGGATACCCGCCGATTGTGCCAGCTCGAAGTTCGGGCGTATGCCCACCGCCATCACCACCAAATCTGCCCGCACTTCCAGGCCGCTGCTGAAACGCACCACTTTCACGCGGCCGTTCTCATCACCCAGCAGCGCCTCCGTATTCGTATTGAGCAGAAATTTTAGACCTTTGGCTTCCAGATTTTTCTGCAGCATCAAGCCTGCGGTTTTATCGAGCTGTCTATCGAGCAGCCACTCGTTTCTGTGCACCACGGTCACATCCATGCCCTGAATTTTCAGGCCATTGGCAGCCTCCAACCCTAGCAAACCACCACCAATCACCACCGCGTGCTTGTATTGCTTAGCAGCGGCTATCATGTCATTGGTATCTTTAATATCGCGATACCCCAGCACGCCTTGCAGCTCACGCCCGGGCACCGGCAGCATAAATGGTTTAGAACCAGTGGCAATCAGCAGGCGGTCATATTCTGCGCTAGTACCGTCAGTTGCATATACCACGCGATTTTTGCGATCGATTTTATTCACGCGCGCGCTGGTGTGCAGCATGATATTGTTATCGGCATACCATTCACGGCTGTTAAGAATAATGTCATCAATCGTCTGCTCATTCGCCAGTACCGGTGACAACATGATGCGGTTGTAGTTGGGATAAGGCTCATCGCCAAACACCGTAATGTCATATAACTCCGGTGCAATTTTTAATAACTCTTCTACGGTACGCATACCCGCCATCCCGTTGCCTACCACCACTAATTTCATTTTTTGCATGTGTCATTCCCCCTTCTATGCGGCAACTTCTAAGTTCGCCAGTAAATGCTTGCTGTTAGCCAACTTCACCACATCGCCAATCACGATAATGGCCGGGCTTTGCAGTTTTTCCTGATGCACTGCCAAGGGCAGCATGGCCAGTGGCGCAATCACATGGCGCTCGGTTTCCAGCGTGCCTTGCTGCACCGCCATAGCGTGCATGTCGGCGTCCATACCGGCATCGATTAAGGCACGCACGATTTCGGCTACTTTCTTAATCCCCATATAAATCACCAATGTGGTCTTACTCGCCACCAGTGCTTGCCAGTTAAGTGGTGTGCCATCTTGCGTGTGACCGGTAATCATGGTGACGCCATGCGCAAATTCACGGTGCGTTACCGGCACCCCTACGCTGGCAGGTGCGCCAATACCGCTGGTGACACCGGAAACCACTTCCACGTCTACACCAGCCTCCTGCAGGGCCAACATTTCCTCACCGCCACGTCCGAATAAGAACGGGTCGCCGCCTTTCAGCCGCACTACGGTCTCGCCGTGCTGTGCCAGTGATATGAGCATGCGGTTGATAAAGTTCTGCGGGGTCGATTTGCAGCCACCGCGTTTCCCCACGTACACCACTCTGGCCTGTGCACAGTGCTTGAGTACATCGTTGTTCACCAGGTCATCTACCAGCACCACATTGGCGCGATTAAGCGCATGCACTGCTTTCAAGGTGATAAGCTCGGGGTCACCCGGGCCAGCGCCCACTAAAAAAACCTTACCTGTCATGATTAGCCACCATCCGTCTAAAAATTAATGCGTACTGACTTGCCTAAAAACTGTAGCTCGCAGTCAGCCATACTTTTTCCGTATCTTTAATGCGGCCTGCCGCATATGCATCTGCTTCTGAAAACCGCCCATATTCCAGCTTGGCAGCAAGCTGTTTGCTATATTGATAGCTGGCCGCCGCGTTCCACTCCGTGCCGTAGGCATCACCAAAGCCGCCGCCGGATTGTGCAAATCGCTCATCCGCATGAATCCAGTGATAATCCGCAAACAAGCCCAAATTGCCGTATTGATAAGTAGCGGTAATGAAGGTGTCGCGGATGCCCTGTTTAGGGGTGGTCAAGAATTTATCGACCCAGCCCTGAAACAGGTGATTGGTGCCGAACGGGCTTTGAAAGGCATACTGGCTATCGTTGCTGGAAAGCAGCTCTTGGTCGGCGCGTAATGAGAAATTGCCATAGCCGGCACCGCCACCCAATTTGTAGTAATGCGCATCAATGCGGCTATCGCCGCCTGCATAATCCTTCTGATCTGCAAACTCCGCGGTGTACAGCAGTTTCCACGCGTCATTGAGTGGATGTGCTCCATCCAGTCTTGCCCCTAGAATGCGGTTGGATTGATCGGCAGCATCGCTGCCCAGCCAAGCGCGACCAAAACCTAAATCATCAAAGCCGGAGAAATAACCATAGGCAGTAATGGATTCAGTGGGTGAAAAGCGATACTTCACATTGGCAATATCCAATGCGCCGTCGCTGCGGCGCTTGGTGTTGATTTGACGCAGCGCTTCAAAATGCGCCAGATACACTTCGGTGTTGGGCAAGGATTTGTTCAGCACTGAAACACCGTCAAACACTTGCATCACCTGACGAAACGCGATGTCGCCGATGAAGCGCACGTTATCCAGATTAGTTTGCTGACGCCCAAATTTGATGCTGGTATTGGGAATCGCGCTGATATTCACATACAACTGGTTCACGCCTGTGTAACTGGGGTCTACAATTTTTGCAAATGCGGCCTGCCCTGGCTCGTTGGAATAGGCATAAATCGGCCCGCTGTGCGGTGTGCCATCGTTAAAGTGATCCTGCAGCTTGCTGACATCAATCAACTGTGCAGCCAGGCTGATACCCTGAATCGGTGCAGTCTGCCAGCCGAGCAGGGTACGCAGCGTGAGTGCATTCGCATTGGTGAGCCCTTCCTGATTCACGTGCTCATAACGCAAACGCAGACTGCTCATACTTTTGCCGTTTTTAATCGCCTCCAGCAGCGGATTACCGTTTTCCGCATCTGCTGCCTGCGCATTTAAAGCTGCTGACCCCAGCAGCAAGCCGCAGGTCAGTTGAATTACATGGATGTTTGCTAATGAAAATGTGCCACGCATGTTTAAGCCCCTGTCAAAATTAAAATCGGTTAAGCACGTATGCTGAAATTTTCTGCATATGCTGCCGGGTGAGTGCCGTCCCACATCACCTCATCCATCAGCACGCTGCTGCGCATGTGCTGCTGCGGCACTTCAATCTCAAGTGCAACTGCCGCCTGCTGATATACATCGATGCGATTGACGCGCATGGCCACCGCAAGATAATCCGGATGCTTTTTCAGCAAGCCCCAGCGTTTAAACTGCGTCATAAACCACATCGCATCTGATAAATAAGGAAAGTTCACCTGACCGCCATTGAAAAACTTGATGGCGTGCGGGTCTTGCCAGCGTTTGCCGTTGCCGTTGTCATAGGTGCCGATAAAACGGTCATGAATCACCTGCTGCGGTGCATTCACATACTCCTTGCCAGCCAACAGCGCCGTGACCGGGCTGCGGTTGCTCAAGCCATCCAGATAGCGGCAGGCTTCCAGCACTGATTTCACCAAAGCGCAACAGGTGTTCGGATAGGCATCGGCAAACGCTGCGGTCACTCCCAGTACTTTCTCCGGATGGTCAGCCCAAATTTCCTGACTAGTCGCCACGGTAAAACCCACACTGTCGTATACCGCACGTGCATTCCACGGTTCACCCGCACAATAGCCGGCCACATTACCGGCACTGATATTGGCCACCATTTGCGGTGGTGGAATCACCGTAGTTTTAATGTCATGCAAAGGATGGATGCCTTGGCTGGCCAGCCAGTAATACAGCCACATGGCGTGCGTACCGGTAGGAAAAGTCTGTGCAAATGTGAGCTTGGAAGTGTGCTGAGAGACAAAACCGCTTAAATCCTGACCGCTCACGATGCCCAGTGTTTTGAGCTGGTTGGATAAAGTGATGCCCTGACCGTTTTGATTCAAGGTCATCAGCACCGCCATGGCTTTCTGCTGCGCCCCTATACCCAGCTCTACGCCATACACCATGCCATAGAGCGCATGCGCAGCATGCAAGTCACCACTGATTAATTTGTCGCGAATGGCCGACCACGAAGCCTCTTTGCTGAGTTTGATTTTGATGCCGTGTTTCTGGTCGAAACCCATGGTGGATGCCAGCACTAATGGCGCACAATCCGTCAAAGCAATAAAGCCGATATTGATTTCAGCGAGTTCTGGCTTAGCGACTGACAAATTTACTGTGGACATACACTTCCCTCATACGCAAATTCAAAAAACAAAAAAGGCGTCCTGCAGCTGGCTAAAAAAATTAACCAGTGCAAGGACGCCTTTGTCCGTGTGGCAAAAAGCCACTTTGTATCGATTACAAACTTACTTTAACGCTATTACAAACCACAACAAGCTAATTGACTATCACGACCCCGTTGCCGTTTTAATCACTTGCTGTGCTAATAAAGCTATTTTTTTGTTCTGACGCATGGCCATGCTGCGCAACATTGCATAGGCATGGTCTTCATCAAAACCGTGTTCTTTCATCAACAGGCCTTTGGCCTTTTCAAGCAGTTTGCGCTCTGCGAGTTTGAGCTTGGTCTGACCCAATTCATCTCGAAGCGACTTCACCTCTTCAAACCTGACGATGGCAGCGTTAATTACCGGCTCCAAACGCTCGCTGGGCAAGCTGCCTACCACATACGCAGAAACACCGGCTTTGGTAGCTTCGCGCATTTTTTTGATATCGCCATCGTGTGTAAACATCACAATCGGTTTTGGCACCGACGCATTCATAACACACAGGTTTTCCAAAGTATCGCGGCTGGGTGACTCGGTATCAATAATCACGATATCCGGTTTTAACTCCAGCACCGCTTCATCCAGGTTTGCCGTGCTGTTTAAATGTGCGATGACATCATATCCGGCATTGGTTAAGAGCTGCGTTAATGGCACAGCCCTTAACCAATCATCATCCACTAACATTACAGAGAGCATGCTTCACCCAAATAAAACTTTTCAAGTTTATTTAAGCAATATGTGTGCCCGCTATTAAAATTGATGCCTAAGCCTATGAAGCACAATCAAAATTTACATTTTTTCCGTGCTGAAAAACTGTACGAGCACCTGAAGTGTGCACCATGCGTGTGCTGCTGTTCATGATTTTGGGGCATGCCAAGCACTTGCCTGACTCGTATTGATCACTGTGATTGATAACGCGAAGATGAGGAAAAGAAAACTAGCTGTATAGCTGAACGCGGTTGCGACCGCTGTTTTTGGCCTGATAAAGCGCTTTGTCTGCCAAGGCGATGACCGCATCATAAACACCACCCAGGCTTGAAGCCTCAGTTACACCAATGCTGATGGTGCTTTGAATCACCTCATCGTTGATCATGTGTGGCGTGTTTGCATAAGACTGGCGCAGTCGGTTTGCCAATATCATGGCTTCATCCAGACGCGTGGAAGGCAGCAGAATACAAAACTCATCACCACCGTAGCGCGCAAAATAATCCTCGGCACGAATCGAGGCAAACACGATTCTGGCAAATCTGCGCAGCACTTCATCGCCCACCAGATGACCGTAGTTGTCATTAATCAACTTGAAGTTATCAATATCAATCAGCATTACGCAGAACGTATCAGCACTGCGCTGATAACGCGACTGCAATCGACGTAGCTCAATTTCCAGTTCACGTCGATTGAAGGCACCGGTGAGATTATCGCGTGCCGCGACTTGAGCAATCTCGGCGACCAATGCACGATTCAGCATCAGCAGGAATCCAAAACTCACACACAGCTGAAACAGGCAACCCAATAGCAAAGAATTGGGGTTCATGGGGATATTAGAGTAAAGCGCATAAGATGTTGGCAACTGATAAATCAGAACAGCTCTCACCAAAAGCACTGACGCCAGCAAGGCGAATGCAATGCCGGTGAAATAAGTCACCAGTTTAAGCGCAGGGTTCACATTGCTTAACAGCGCTAAACTGCAAGCCACATAACCGATGCCAAACAATATTGAATTAGAAATAGAGCGGTTGCTGATACTGGGCTGTATCAATTCAAACCATGTGGTGGAAATACATACCAGTACAACAAAGACCAAGCAGGGAAACAGATAGCTTGACTGTGATTTAAATACACGTATGCCATTGAACTGCAACGCGATGCTTGCACCAAGGAAGGTGCAGCCGATAATCATGGCTAGCCTTGAAGCGTCGCTGACAACCTTGAAGAAAAAACATAAACCCAGCCCAATCCCTACGCAAAGGCAAGCCAGAGACCACTGTCTGACGCTCATCGTATGCTTGGTGTTGGCACCGGCAAGCACGATTAAGCACGCGAACATGATGGACAGTACGGAAAACAACACAAGTATTGTGCGTACATCTAGATCCATAGCTTTTCCAAACCAGATTAGGCTTTATCAGGCCAAGTTTTCGGATTTTACTGCAAAATAATCAATTTTGTTTATAGTTTTTTATATCTAACATGTTAGATAGCAGTCGTCAGTTTCAAACCGACAATACCGGCCACAATCAACGCCAAACTGATAATTCTGCCGATGTTGGCAGACTCACCAAATAAATAGATGCCCAATATTGCCGTACCCACTGCGCCTATTCCCACCCAAACAGCATAAGCCGTGCCTACCGGCAAGGTTTTCATTGCCACACCCAGCAGCCACACGCTCAGCCCCATGGCGAGCACGGTGCCTGCTGTCGGCCATAACTTTGAAAAACCTTCGGTGTATTTCAACCCCACTGCCCACACCACCTCAAGCAGACCAGCCAATACTAAAATTCCCCAACTCATGACAAACACCTTGTTTAAACGTTGAATTCAGTTTATCCCAGATTATCAGCACGTCCAATACATTGATTCAATACTTATATAGCGTTCATGATTTTACGTAAGGCGCATTCATGATCAGCAATAGTGTTTATATTTTCGACAGGTTCATAATGCAGTCATACAAACACGGCTTAAGCCAGTTTGAAATTAAAACTCTAGGAGAATGATGATGTGGACAACACCAGCAGCGACTGAAATGCGTTTCGGCTTTGAAGTAACAATGTACGTCATGAACAAATAATCATTGTTCTACACGATATAAACAAAAGCCTGACTTCATGTCAGGCTTTTTTATTGCCAAAAAACTGCATTCAATTTAATTTTTTAACGATTTCTGGCTGAATATAACCAAAATTGTAAAAAAATTGTAATTTAATCAATTACATATGCAACCTTGCTAAAATATATTGTCTTACAGCACGTCGCAGCGCATTCATGTTGCTGCCAATAATTTTTTAATTCAATATTTTTATCAGGAGAATTCTATGCTTCCTTTATCTTCAGGGTTTCGTTTATCTTTAGGCGCATCTCTAGTTGCCGCTGCCTTGTTCAGCAACGCAGCGATTGCCGGCCATGAATCCTTAAAACCAAAAGCTTACGACAGCTTGGGCAAATGCGTAAAAGCCGCTTTAGCCAAAAAAGACGGCACCATTGTGTTGGCGCGCGTTTAAAAATGACCACCTGTGCGCGTTGAATTTTGACCAGGCGT
>VFQO010005350.1_pt1 | contig 51325 bp, 95 predicted proteins | sample 3512331 | NCBI WGS metagenome assembly VFQO01 (sample SAMN10412371, study PRJNA504923) | tailings metagenome | isolation source: Replicate 3 from Balatoc abandoned mine | place: Philippines: Itogon, Benguet | collected 2017-08-28 | reverse complement strand
TGGGACAGCTCCTGCAATTGCGAGGGGGATGCAGGTGGCGCACGTTGCATAGAGCAGGGCAGCTGGGCGCTTGCACTGGAGAGCATTGGTGGCAAGACGGCTGGGCGTGCCCAGACCGCGCCCGGAGAGCATGCCTGCGGCCTGGTGCATGCTGACGCACCGCTGCTTATAGCTCAGTACTGCATGCCTGCGCAAAAACGAGCAGAACCACCTCTAACCCGCTTGCCTTGCCAACCACGCACTCCGCGCCAAAGGACAGATTCACAACCGGCTTCTCGGTCTCTGCAATCAGCAGCGTCTCCACCTGCGGCACACATACAAGTTGTGGACGCAACCACAAGCAATGCAGGCATCACGGTCTACACACACACACACACAGAGTCCCCAGCAACCAACAGTTCCTTGATTCTCGGTTGCCACCGCGGACCCGTATCTCGCACCTTCTCCACGCCCGCAAGCGCGCCGACGGCCAGGGCGCCCACAGTCACAAAGCAGGGGGCCGACCACCGGTTGCCATCAACCTTGGCTGCACAGCCAGGCAAGGCAGGGCAGGGCAGGGCAGGGCAGGAGCAGCGTTGGATGCATGCGATGCGAACAGGGGCGGTGCATCACAGCGCACTTGTGCTACAGCCACTGCATACCCGCACCTATCGCAAAGCCCTTGCCGCTGCGGATGCCCACCCCAACGCCGCCGCTGCACAAGCCAGTGGGAAGGGCAGAGAGTCCATGCTGAACAGCCGGTTGTGGTTATGTGTGGGAAGCGTGCCATGCAGCCGCACTGCGTGACTGCGCTAGCTGCAACCAATCCATCTGCAGCGTGGCAGCCATAAAGCAGACCTGATGCTCCATGTGAAGATGAGTCCCTTGGCTTGGCTGATGAAGAATGAGTTGACGGCCGCAGCGGGGCGGTCGGGGTCGCTCTGCACTGGCGGCAGCGGGCAGCGGTGGGGTACTGAGCGGCGACAGGCTGGATGGAGCATGCAAGAGGGCTTCAACCTACCGTCACTGTGTAGCCCACACCTCAATACCTACAGGTGAACTGTGCTCCATTGGCATCAAGTTTATGCAAGGCTGCCGCCGCATCCCGCCGCCGCTGCCGCCGCCGGCGGCGGTGCCGCCCCCTTCAAGGGTGCCCCTCAGACACATACCTCCGACTCAGGCAGGAGCAGACGGTCCAACAGGGCGACTGCATCGGCCACCCAGCGCTCCAGCTCCTTCTTGTTGAGCACGGGCATTTTTGGTACGTGCAAGCGGCGACTCGGGGATGCTTAATGCAGTTACTGATGCAGCGGGCTGGTAACACTCGTGAGCCCAAAGCCCTGCGGCCTGCCGATCTTCGGGTCGGCATCTGGGTCCGCATGAACCGGCCCGCACTGCTCGCAGGGGCACTCTGGCAGAGTTTGCGCAAACGATCAGGATGCAGTCAAAGCGCGTGGCAACGCCGCCGCCGCCGCCGCCGCCTGTGCAAAGGGCCGCCCCAGGTGGGCGGTCCCGCTTCTCATTCAGCTGGTTTACATGTGCTGCAACATTTGCAACGTAACATGTGGACTGCACGGTTGGTCTCATGCTTGTCAGGCTACCGCCACTGCTGCACCCTTGTGCTCCATTGTGAGGTGCGCCGCCGGGCGGGTCTGCGCCCATGCAAACGCCAGGTCCTCGGCGCTCCTGCAGGCACAGAGGTCAGCAGACCGCAGGCTCTTGAGCGCGGCACCAAACAAGCGCTGCACAACTGCAACTATGAGCTGTAGCCACAATGCACGGCAGCAAACACTGTGCTTCCAAAGATGCGCTCGTCTCCCCAGCCACGCACCTGTCGCCACGCAGGCGCGACTCGAAGAAGGCCGTGGCCAGCGCCACCGAGTCCGCAATGATGTAGCCGTTGTCCAGTGCGGCGGGGCCTGCCGTTGTGGCAGAGAAGCGCAGATGGGCACTATGAACGGGTTGAGTGAGGGCTCCCCCATGCAGCTGAGCCATGCAGAGCCAGCCCAAGTGCCCCACAATGCCGGCACGGCCCCCCATCGCGCCCTGGCCCCATGTGCAGCACTCACAAGTGATGCCTCCGAACACGATCGACCCGGGCTCCAGGAAGGAGGTGTGTCCTGCCAGGCCGAACCGGGCCAGCCAGCTGCGTGGAATGGGGGAGGCAAATGGGCAGCTATGACTGGCCGGCCGGCTTGCATGGTCCTGATGGCAGCAGCCGCTCCAACCAGTTGCATCAGCAATTGCTGACATAGATTGCGTGGAGCGCGTGCCTGCCAGGTGGCGCAAACTCCAGGAAGCCAGTGGGGCCATCTGTCGCGTCCATGTCCAGCACCGTCTTGGTCTCCAGGCCAGGCTTGCCATCGTCCCAATCGCAGCACCACCTGCACTGGGGCAGAGGGCGCGTGGTGAGAGGGTGTGACATGTCGCGGCCAGGGCTAGCATCCCAAGCAGGCGCTTGCATGGTGCAGGGACTTGCGGTGCAGAGCAGGCATGGACCGAATGCCGCCTGGGCCCCCCAGTCCAGCTTCAGCCGCTCACCAGTCGGGCTCGCAGGCACCAGCCGCCACCCAGGCGGCGTTCTCCGCAGCCGAGGGCCGGTGGTCCTGGGGCGGCACGCAGCGGTTGCGGTCCATGCAGTGCACCGCAGCGTGGAAGAGCTGCAGGGGGTAGGGGGTGAAGAGCAGCCATTGATCACTTTTAGTGGCCTGCTGCAGCAGGCTGGCTTAGATGCGGAGCAGCCTCTGCAGGCGTGCCAGCAGGCACGTGACAGCACCCTGGCGCCTCACCAGGACTGGCTTGGTGTAGCGAGCCAGGAAGCGGCGGGCAACCAGCTGCATGGAGACGACAGGGCCATCATGGCGGTCAGAATGGCTGGGTGGGTGGTGCAGAAAGCTGCGCTGCTCCACACTTACTCAAACCAGCTGCTCTGCTTGCTGTGGCAGATGAGCCCATTGTGCACGTTTGGCTTTCCACACAGCCTGGCGCCAACTGATTGACACTGCAATTAACACAACACAGCCCTGCCCACCCGCGACTGGCTGGTGAAGTCCACAGGGTCGATCAGCACAGCCGCCCCGATCTCATGGGGATGCACGCCAGCCTGGATGGCGGCCAGGCCTGCAGGTCGCAAGGAGACCGGCGGGCAGTTGGTGAGCAGAAAGGTGCATGCTTGATGGTTCGCTGGGCAGGGGCAGCTGCCGCCGCTGCCATGCACTTCATGAGTCGAGTCCAAATTGGTTGCATGACACGCACCGCCTCCCATGCTGTGGCCCGCCACCCCAATGGGCGCGTTTGAGAACACGCCAGCAAAGCGCCCGCCGTACTGCGTGTTGTTCGCCGCGTTGCGCCAGCTGCAGGAGCAGGAGCAGTGGCGGCAGCATGTTGTGGGCAAGGGAAACTAAATTAAAGCACTGGCGGTTGGCAAAAGAACAGGGCCTGCACATGCATCACAGAAGCAGCATACGATAAGCACAGCACACACCCCATTATGGCCTCAAAGTAGGACAGCTCCGTCTCTGCGGTTGGCTGGAACAGGCCGCCCAGCGGACGGTCGTATGTGATGATGGAGGTTGATGGCACATTGTGCGCCGCGGCAGCCGGTGGAGGCGGCGGACAGGTCGAGGGAGATGTTGGAGTACTGCAGCACCGTGGGTGTGGGAATGGAGCTTGGCTTGCTGTTGATAGGTGAATGAGTCATGGCAGTACCACAGTTGATCCAGGCTGCCCCCACTTGCTCCCCCATCCCTCCCCTCCCCCGCACCTGGCGCAGGGAGCGGCAGGGGCCGGGGTAGGCCCACACAAATGGCATGCCCTGGCCGCTCTGCGCCCCCACCAGCAGCTCGCCGCCCGATAGCGGCAGGTAGATGCTGTGCTCCAGGACTTGCTGGTTCTCATACAGGAAACCGTCCTTGTTCTCCCCTCCAGCCTCGGTGCCGTTGCCGCCGCCGCCAGTGCTCGTGGCCGCTGCTCCGCCGGCCGGGCTGCCTGGTGCCACTCCTGCTTGCGCCGCCTCCCTCGACGGCTCGCTGTGTTGCTTGTCCGCCACGACCTTGGTCAGCACGCCTGCCAGCACCGCGCCGGTGGCCAGGGCGAGCACCAGGGCGCCTCCAACGCACAGGCGCCGCCGGCCGCTGCGTCCCAGGCAGCCGGCACGCTCCGGCGCCGGCGCCGCCTGCCCAGCACCGCCGATCACAAATGGCTGCGCCTTGGGGTCCATGGCTGGACCGTAGGAGTCTATGACGGGGGCATGGGCGCGGCAAGGGGCCAAGAAAAAGGCTGCTGCCGTCCCCGAGGCAGGTCTTGCCTCGAGCGGCGGCGGTGGCGCAGCGTGCCCGCCGCGACGGGCCCAGTCAGCCGCGGCCCGCAGGCCATCTTAGGTGCTCCAAAGCTTGCTTGGTGTCGCACCGTAGTCTTGGAGGGTCGCAGCCACTCATCGCTCCAGAGAGCGGGCGCCGGGCCATCCTTCCTGCTTTCCCCGGCTAGCACGGCCCGCAGGGGCAGCTGAAAGCTGTCGGCGGACGCTCACCAGTCCCGATCGAGCGCTCTGCGCCGCCCCTCACCAACCCCAAACCCTACCTGCCGCCCCCTGCGGCATGGCGCCGCCGGGCTTCCTGCAAGACCCGCCTGCACTGGGCAACCAGCTGGTCGAGGACGCCTTCCTGGTCTCCCTGCTGCGTCGCCTGGTTCCTGAAAACGCACTGGCCGATGCGCTGCCTGACCTGGGTGGGTGCAGGCATCTTGTAAGGAGAGCGTCAACCACATGGCTGCATGCTTGCCTGCCGCCCCGCTGACCCCAGCACCGCTGACCCGCTGCAAAACCGGCGCAGAGCGCTTTGGCTGGGAGATAGCCACCTCCATCAAGCTGCTGGGCCAGCAGGCGGAGCGGGAGGCGCCCTCCCTGCAGCACTACAGCGCCTGGGGCGCACGTACAGACACAGGTGTTGCCTCTCTCGCACCGTGAACAAATGAGCTCAACTCGAGTTGCTGTGATGACTGCAAAGCATCCAGACATCGCACATTCAAGCCGATGTCGTTGCACCACACTCTGCAAGCCTGTGCCCTCCTCTCCTGTGCTGCTGCAGTGGTCACCAGCGCCGCATGGCGCCAGCTCAAGGCGGTTTCCGCGCGGGAGGGGCTGGTGGCTGCCGCCTACGAGCGGCGCCACGGCGCGCACAGCAGGGTGCTGCAGGTGGCCAAGCTGTACTGCTTTGGGGCCTCCTCAGGTGGGTTGTGGCGGGCAGGTAGGGCGGGCGTGGGGCGGGCACACTCTGTGGCCTCGGTGGTCAGGGTAGGCCGGGCGGGCAGCCTGCTGCCAATGTGTACCCTCACCCCGCTGCCGGCAATGACCCGCAGGCCTGTTCAACTGCCCGCTCGCCATGACGGACGGCGCCGCCCGCCTCTGCGAGCTGCTGCTGGCTGGGGCGCTCCAGCAAGGACAGGACCCAGCGAGCTCCCAGGAGCCCTCCAGCTACTGCCAGCAGCAGCAGCTCGAGGCGGCACTGCGGGATGCATTCAGCCATCTGACCAGCAGGGACCCTGAGCTGTTCTGGACTAGTGGCCAGGTGCGTCTGCCCGGATTAGCACAGCCTGGCTTGCCGGCGGGCTGAGTGGCTTAAGGGCCAAGCGTTCCTGGCATGACTATCTGCAATTGGTAGTTCGTCAAAGACCTGTTCCCACCATCCTCTCCTGCTGCAGTGGATGACCGAGCGAGGAGGAGGTGATGCGTTGCCTGCTTTATGGGCATTGCAAAGATTACGCTCGCTGTTGCAACTGCAGTGCTGTGGCTGATGACTGTGCACACAAATTGCAACGCACTTACGCCTGTTTGCAACCCTGTGCAGGGTCTGATGTGGTGGGTGGCACAGAAACGGAGGCTGTGGCGGAGGACCCTGGGCAGACGGCCCCAGGCAGCTGGTTCAGGTGCGGCGCACTGACATGCACAGACAATCGAAGCATGATGTCAACATTTTGTGTTCATGTTGATGGCCAGATGCCAATTGTTCAAGGAGCCAGCTCTTGCATCTGCTGCTGCATAATGTCTGCCCCCATATGGCAATGCTGCCTCGCTCCTTCTCAACCCTTTCAGGCTGCACGGCTACAAGTGGTTCACATCCGCGGCTGATGGAGAGATCAGCATGGTACTGGCACGAGAGCGGCCCTCTGGCGGCACAGTTGACAGTGGCCGTAGCGGCCGGGGCCTGACCCTCTTCCTGGTGCCTGTGACCCGTGATGCAGAGGGCCGCCCGCAGGTGATCCTGCGGCGAGCGAGCAGCGGGTGCAGCCTTGCTTCTACCTTCCACACACGACCTTTTTCTATCATGCACGTGCCTTGACCATGGTCATCCCAAACAGGCTGCCAAGCTGGTGATCAACCCTGCCTGCCTCCTACCCCTCCCCCCACCCCCGCACAGGGCTTTGAAGTGGTGCGCCTCAAGGACAAGCTGGGCACGCGCCAGCTGCCCACCGCCGAGCTGCGGCTGACCGGCATGCGTGCGCTCAAGCTGTCGGCCACGGGGAGGGGCGTGCCCGCCATTGCAGCCATGGTCAACATCACGCGCCTGTGAGGCCGCTGGTGAAGGGCAGAACGGGTGCTTGGGGGATAGTGCATGCTGCCGGCGGGCTGTGCTGTTGTAGCAGCCAGCCACTGCTGTGCCGCTTGCTGCCATGCGGCATGGTTTTGTCTTGCTGGGCATTCTGTTGATTCCTGCAGCCCTGCTCCATGCTCACCCCGCATTACCACAGGCACAACAGCGCGGCCGCAGCCTCATTCATGCGCCGCATTACCGCGCTGGCACAGGTGAGGCAGCGGCTGTTCTGCACCTGTTTGCAGCTCCTGCTTGAGCCGCACAGGGTTGCACTCTTCATTGTGATTGCAACCTGCTGATGAACCCCACCCCGAGTGCGCCATCCAGAGTCCTAACTGGTGTGGCCTCCCCGTCCTGCCCGCAGGACTATGCCCGCCGGCGCACCGCCTTTGGCTCCCTGCTGATCCGCCAGCCGCTGGCGCAGCGCACGCTGGGCTGGCTGCACCTGCACACCGCGGCCAGCCTGGCGCTGACGCTGGAGGTGGCGCGCCTTCAGGGTGGGTGAACTATGGCATCGAGCTGCACGGCCGCCTGAGGTCCCAGTATGAGCCTTGTGGTGGCAATGTAACTCACAAGCTGCAGCCCCATAATGCGCAGTCAAGGGGCGATTGTCGCCGGCTCAAGCTGCACCTTGCTGGACAATCTACGCTTCTGGCCTCCCAAAGCAGGCCTGCTGGAGTGTGGCGGTGCCACCACCGACGACAGCCACATGCTGCGCTTGCTGACCCCGCTGGCCAAGCTGTTCACCGCTAAGGAGGCGGTGGCTGTGGTGTCGGAGGGTGAGGCAAGGATGATGGAATGAATGAGGTCCACTGCGGTGCTGCAGCCAGGACCGAGCAGCAGCGAGGGACGCGAGCCTCCAGTTGGCAGGTGCAGCTCGACTTGGCTTGCACCCAACAGGAATGTGTCCCAGCTGCCCTCCAGCACATCTGGATGCTGACCTGCCCTCAGTCAAGCTGTGGTGCTTCCTGATGCTGCCCACACGCAGGCATCGAGCTTTTTGGTGGACAGGGCTACATCGAGGGCACGCACCTGCCCGTCATCCTGAGGGATGCGCAGGCAAGCAAGACAAGGCAGGGGGGCGGGAGGGCTAGCGCGGGTCCTATGCTGACCATGTCTGCTTTGTGAGGGCAGGAAGTAGGTGAAGGTGAAAAGGCCGGGTGCAGCTGTGCCAGCCGGTGTCCACTTCACAGCAGGAGGGAATTGACTGCCTCTCCCCTCCCCTCATCCACCCTCACAGGTGCTGCCCATCTGGGAGGGCACCACCTCCGTGCTCTCTCTGGACCTGCTGCGCGTGCTGGGCGGCAGCCCCCAGGCAGCCGCCTCATTCTTGCGCCAGTGCTCCGCCCGGCTGGCCGCGGCAGCAGAGGCGGCAGAAGCCTCAGGCGGTGGCGTGGGCGGTGCTGCCCAGGCACCGCTGCAGCAGGCGTGTGCAGGTCTGCAGCACAGCCTGCCGGGCGTGGCCAGCCAACTGGAAGCGGCGGCGGCGGCGCCTGGCAGCCCAGCAGCGCAGGTGGAGGCGCGCCAGCTGGCGTTTGCCTTGGCGCGCTTGTTTGTGGGAGGTCAGTAGTTGTCAAACTGGGCTGCGGTTGCAAAAGTTTGGGGTGGAGCGACGACTGTGGCTGTTGGTGTGTGGGCTGAGTGTTGACACTGCTTTAACCCAAGAAATTAACTGCTCCTCGCACTCCGCCCCTCTGCCTGCAGTACTGCTGGCGGAGCATGCGGCGTGGAGCGGGGAAGAGGAGCATGCCCTGCTGGCGGCCGAGTGGTGCAGGGAGAGCTTTGGAGCGCAGGGCGCAGGGCGCCACGGCAGCCTGCAGGCGGCGGCGCAGGCGCAGCTGCACACGGCCAGGGTGCTGTCTGGAGCGGACCGCCCCCTGCCGCAGCCGCGGGCGCGTTACTGAGGGCATGCACTGTGGACGTCGTTTGTACAGACGCTGCAAACTTTGTGCGCGCTTTGCAACCACTGCATGATGACAGCTCATGGCGCCAATCGCCAATCCCGTGCGGCACCGTTCTGCAGCAAGACTTGTTTACAGAGCAAAATACACATGGAATGGCACAGCTCGTCTAATAAAACACAGTGTTGGGGAAAATAACATGCAGTTGGCAATTAAAACTTGGAAAATTGGGCGCCAACGCGCGGTCTGGGGAGTGGAGGCAAGTGTGGTGAGGGCATGCAGCGCTGCGCCGCTGCAAAAACACCCTTGACGGTCAAATCCTTCGTTCAGTTTCCTCATCACTTCATCATGTTCATGCGCAGCCGCATGTCCAAGTCCTGGCCTGATATCAGGCCCTCGTATCGGTCCACCGGCTGGCCGTCCCTGCAGGAACAAGGGCGACAGGGGAGGGAGCATGGCTTGAGTTGCGGGCCGAGGGCTGGAGCAGAGCAGCATGCAACGCTAGCACGGCACCCTGGCAGCCGACATGCAAATCAGTACAGTTACCAAACCCGTGCCCTGCAGCAATAGGGTTGCTTGTGTGCAGTTGCACAGGAACCGCACCTGAAGAGGATGAGGGTGGGCAGCTTGTGGACTTGGAAGGCATCCGCCACGGCCGGGTTCTGCTCCGTGTCGACCTTCTCAAACCGAACGCGGTCCTTCCAAGCCGGCGCAATGGCCTGCGGGATTGTGGCTCAAGCGAACTTCAAGTTTGGGTATACACATGCAACCACCAGGGCATGCAACTGCCAGTGGTGCAGTGCATGGCAAGGACCTATGGCATGACACACGTGCTGTCCTGCTTCTCCCTGCCTGTTCCTCACCTTCATGTTCTTTTCCAGCACCTGGCAAGGCCCGCACCTGCAGCGGGCAGCCAACAGCACCGAAGTCGCTTGCAGGCAGTTTGCATGCATCCGCTCACTCATGCCTGCAGCTAGCTGCCATGCAAAATATACTTCGCTTCACCCACCACGTGGTGTAGAAATCGATCAGGACTGCTGACGAGCTGGCGACCATCTTGTTGAAGGCCTCCACAGTCATTCCCTGCTGGCCGGCCACGGCCCGTGGCGCCGCTGCCGCCGCCGCCGCTCGCCGCCGGCGAGGCAGAGGTCGCACTGCTGGCACCTGCGCGCGTCCTGGCGCTCGCACCCGCCGCTGCGCCCCGATCGGCCCCAGTTGGACCCCGAGGACCGCGGTGCAGCTCAAGGCGCACGCCATCGTATCCTGGCGCGTGAGTTACAGGCTTCCAGCTCGCCGAAACAGAATCAGGAGCTCGGGGCGATGCGTTCGAGGCGGCCAACTGACCAGGGTTTACAGACGTGGAAATTGATGCGGCTGGTGGCTGGCGGCCCCCTTAGGCCGTCGCTCCGTCGCGTCAAGTCGATGCACGTCGCGCCCTGGCGCAGCCCCCACTGCCCTTCAGTAGTTGACCATTTCACTGTTGCTGCTACCATACACAATCTTACATCGTCAAGGTGCTGCCCTTAGTGACGGGCGGCATCTGCGGGTCAGCCGCCAGCCCTACGCTGGCCCCGGTACTCGCCACCCATCAGCTGCAAGCCGTGCAGGCGGCTGGCTGCCCCCGCGGGCGCCACCGGCATGCGGTTGGCTGCTATGTGAGATGGCAGCTCTAGCAGGGCGAGCCGAGTGCAGCAGATGGCCGCCGCCTGCGGAGCAGGAGCAATGCAGTTGGGTGGCAAAGCCTCACGCACCATGCCAACTTGGGGGCAGGCATACAAAGGGGCGTGTAGGATGCTGTGTCAAATCCTGGGATGCAAACCCAGAACCCGGCCACCACAGCAACTAGCCCTCACCTGTAAGGCTGTGTCTGTTACGGCAGGGCAGCCGCTGAGGCGCAGCGAATGCAGGCGTCTGAGGTGGCGCAGTGAGGTGCCAACAACGCGGTCGCAGCACACCAGGCGCAGCTGCTCGAGTGGCGGCGACTGTGGCCTCTGCCTGGAAGGCTGCCGAGAGGCAGATGGGCTCCCAGGGCAGCTGCCAGTGTGCTCTCCCAAAGGCCCTGGCTGCTGCTGCACACCGCCCACACTGTGTTGCTGGGGGCCTGCCTGCCCGTGCTCAGCTGCCTGCACCTGCTCGCCAGCCTGGGCTGGTTGCTCGCTACTGCTGCCGCCACCCTGCTGCGCCGGCGGCAGCAGGTGCAGTAGCGCTGCATCTGTCAGCGAGGGGCAGCCGGCTAGCTCCAGCTGGCGCAGGCTGCCACGGTTGGCGGCCAGCACCGGAGCAAGCTGGGCATCCGTCAGGTAGGGGCGGCGGGCGAGACGCAAGCGCGTGAGGCCGGTCAGGCCTGCAGAGAAGAAATAGATTCGAAAAAAATGGTTGATTTCAGCCAGTAGGAATAGGGATGCCAGCTGGCCTGCCGCTGCTGCACCCTCTGCTCAGTCGTCCCTTGCCCGCCCCCACAAAGCCCGGCACCTACCAGAGAGCGCGCGGTTCTCATGCCATGCCAGGCTGGAGCCTCCTACAGCCAGGTCCTTCAAGCACCGCAGCCCAGTCAGCGCTGCCAGGTCGGCATTCGCCAGCCCGCTGCAGCCAACCAGGGACAGGCGCTCCACACCGGGGCAGCAGCCGACCAGCAGCGGCAGCAGGCCAGCCCCCATGAAGCAGCCGTCAAGGACAGCCGTGTGCAAGCTGCCGCCGGCCGCCTCAAACAGCGCAGAGAGTGCCTGCGCTGCGGGGCTGTCTCCAGGGCCGGCGGCAGCGCTGCCCGGGCCAGAGGTGCCCCTGCTGAGGCTTTGGACATGGCTGACATCCAAGTGCTGCAGGCGGCTCAGCAGTAGCTGGTCGTTGTTGGCGGACACCTGCGCCAGCTGCAGCAGCGCGCTGGCTGACACCCTGCCGCTGCCGCTCAGCTGCAGCTGGTGCAAGCAGTAGTTGCCACTGGTGGTGGGCCCTGGCCACAGCGCTTGTAGGGAGGCATCGCTCAGGCCGCCGCAGCCTGACAGATCGACAGTGATGATGCCACACTCGCAGACAGAGCTCCAGCTGTACAGCAGGTCTCCAAGGTGCTGCAGGAGAAGAACGTGCAGGAGAGCCAGGGGCGCTTGAGCAGGCCCTTGCCGTTGCTGTAGCTGAGCACAGCTTGGCGGCACTTGCACAGCGGGTGGCGACATGGTGCACTCACCTGCTGCTGCACCCAGGCCAGGTCCGCCAGGCGCAGCTCCCGCAGGTGGGCCTGCAGTGCGGCAGGTGCAGCTTGCATCAAACGGTGGAGCTTGTATCAAACAAGTGGAGCTTCAATGCGCTAGTCAAGGCAGGGCATGGTGCTGATGACCGAAAGGTGCTTCTCTCCACACAGCATGCGGTGCCTGCTGGCCTCACCAGCATGGCGGTCTGGCTCAGGGCCAAGAGGCCGGGCCCCTTGATGCGGCAGCAGCCGCTCAGGTCAAGGCTGCGCAGCTCGCTGCATCCCTCAGCTGTAGGAACGGGACGGACAGACAGTCTGATGAACGGCACACGAGGAGTGTCAGAGATGATTGCATGACTGGTCCTCCCTACTACAACCACCACATCGAGGCTCGCTTACCGATTAGCTCCACATCACTGTCGTCCACAGCAGTGCGGGACACATCCAGCTGCTGCAGCCGCCAGCCATCGCTGGACAGCAGCCAGCCGATGCCCCCGAGCAGCTCGCACCCAGCAAAGCTGCAGCACGTGAGGGGCCGCAAGGGCCGCTTTTAGCCAGCACAGGCAGCGTCACATCCGCATCTGTGTAGTGCCACAATTGCGGTGGCAGACCAGCTCAGACGTACCTGGCACGCTCAACCGGGAGGCCGCTAAGGGCAGCTTGGAATGCATCGCCGCTCTGCGGCAGTGCGTCGGCAGTGAGCCAGCGGCAGCCTGCACACGAGGAGGAAGATGCCATGGGTTGTTGGCGTGCACAAGGCGTTGGGTGAGAGTTCTTGCACTTGCTGGCCGCTAGGCGCCGCCGCCTCTCGCTTCCAGGTGGCCGCACAGCCCACTCACCAGAAACGTCCAGCTTCTGGAGTGCCGGGCACTCGAGCAGCACCTCCCTCAGAGCGGCCGGCCCGCCGCTGTCCTGCCTGGGGCAGCCCGCCAGCCTCAGGCAGCGCAGGCCGTGAGCTGGCTTGGTGGCATTCGGCACGCCTGCAGTCAGCTGTGCCAGCACTGCTGCCAGGCCGGTTCCCACGGGCACCGCAGTCCCGCTCAGGTCTAGAGTGACTAGGCCACGGTTGGACGCCACAATGCCCCCCAGCACATCCAGCTGCTGGGTGTGGCCTGCTCTGCTGCGCCGCCGCCCGATGTCGCCAGCGGGAGGCCAGGTCGTGATGTTGCTGGAGGCACCCTGCATTACAAAGGTGCGGTATTTGATGGGGCGGTCGTCTGGCAAGGAAGCTGGTCACCATGCACGTGCACACTGCACAAGCAGACAGCACAACAGCAGCTCCTCACTGTGACCCTCCAGAGGCCGGCCAGGGAGAGGCTAGTCAGGCGGCCAAGCTGAGAGAGCGGCAGCAGGTCTGCGTCGCTGCAGGCTGTCGCGCCCGACAGGTCAACCGAGCGCAGCTGCAGGTGCGGCAGGGTGGATGGAAGGTAAGGGGGCAGGCGGCGTTTGATTTTGCCAGCTTGGCAGCCACTTCACGAGTATCCAGCTCTGCAATAGACACAAAAATAGTGACTAGTGCTCACCTGTGGCAGGCGATCAGCTGCCCACACCAGGCTGCTTGGCAGCGCCGGCGTGAACACGTTGGCGGCCAGAGCGGCGGGCTGGTGCCAGCTGGAGCCTCGGACCAGGGCCCGCAGCGATGAGCAAGAGGCAGCCACAGCGCCCAGGTCTCCCACGCTGGTCAGGTGGCTCAGGATAACATGCAGCAACAAGTCTGGTAGCTCCAGCAGGCCCGCAGGAGCAGTGCCCGCTTCCTCCTCTTGACGGTCACGGTCGCCGACTGCCGCCATGGCTGCCGCTGGTGGCCCACCACCCAAGACCACTGGAGCAGCTAAGGTAAAGCGGAGAGTCTGTGTAAGCGCCTTGAGCGATCGTAGGACCCAGAAGCGCCTGCAAGTGGGGTTTCGCCGACTGGCCACCGCCTCTGAGCACCGAACGCCCTCCCGCGGGTCACATGCCAACAGACAGTGTGAAGTACCTGTGCCACCTAGCGCGCTGCCGACAGCCGCCAGGTCAGGCGGGGCGGCGTCGGTGCTGCGCCGGCATTTCAGGCAAGCCCCCGTCCTTCACCAGGCTGTCTCCGGGCTTGTCACAAAGCAGTCGCACAAAGCGCTACTGGTTGGTAGGTCAGTCCAGGGATCAAATACAGGGCATACGGGGTCAACGCAGTCATGAACAGCGGCCGCTCGGCGGCGGTGCGCCGCTTAGGCCGCATGCCGCCCGTTCAGACGCGGCGGCCCACATACGCGCGGTGCTGCTTGCGCGCCTGCGCCACAGCTGACCAGAACTCAATGCCTATCGAGGAGAAGAGGCGCAGCACGTCATCATGCTCCCTGCAGTCCACCATGATCTTGCCGCGCTGCGCCCGCACCACCGCTGCAATGAACTGCATCACAAACTCCGGAGGCGCCTCCGCCGCCGCCAGCTGCTTGCCACTGCCGCCGCCGCCGCTGCCCTGCTGCCGCCCGCTGCCGGGACGCGGCGGGGCTGCTGCTGGCACTGGGCCTGCCCGTGCGGCGGCGGTGGCGTCAGACAGACCCTGCACTGTCGAACGCAGGCCTGCTGATGCTGCCGTGCTGCCGGATCTGCCGCCATCTGCCGACTCCCGGCTGGCGCTCCTTGCCACCTGTGGATCTGCTGCTGCACCCCTGCTGCTGCTGCTGCTTGGCCCGCTGCCGGACGGTCCTGCCAGCGCGGCTGCCGCCTCTGCCTCTGCTGCCTCGTGCGCCCACTGCATTTCCCACAGCGTGCAGCAGGCCGCAGGCGGCAGCTCACGCCGTAGCATCACCACCACCATCCTGCGCGGCGGCAGAGAGGACGCACGACAAATTGGATCGCGTGCAGCTGATGCAACTTGACAAAGTGAACCCAAACATTGCTGCTATGCAGATTGCAGACCCTATGCAGCAGCAGCTAGTGCCTTCAATGTCCACATCCCACATCCCTGGGCGCTTCCTGCCCGCTTGCCACCCACCCAGCCACCCACCGGTAGGCAAACATGCAGTCCTCCGCGCCCAGCTGCTGCAGCTTGGCGAAGAGCGAGGGGTCGGTGTCCCGCAGCACCCGCGCAATCTGTTGCAGCTGGTGCCTACGGGGTTGGTGTGGGAGGAGGCAGGGGCAAGGCCAGAAAGGTGGGTGAGACAAGGTGCATGGGTGGACGGTGAGGCTAGGCGGCAGGCAGGAGAAAATACAGTCGGGTCCACTTGCAAACCGCTGCACAGCTGCCATGCGGCGCTCTCCACGCAGCTGTGTTGCATGACGAAGCCTGCCTACACATGCGCTGGCTGCCCAACATAGCCCGCCTGCCCCCACCTGATGCCCGTCTCGTCGTGCCGGAAGTTGCGGCGCGCGGAGCGCATGAGGCGCTCGAAGCAGGCAAAGGCCAGCGCATCATCCTCAAACAGCTGCACAAAGACGGAGGCCAGGTCGGACCTGCAGGTGCAGGGGCAGAGGCAGGCGAGGGCTGGGCAATGAGCGCACGCCGGCTGGCAAGTGTGCCGAGTGCAACCTATGGGCTGGCTGGCGTGCTTGCTGCATGCGGTGCTCGGCTTGCGCGCCCCAGCCACGCAGCAAGCAGGCGCCTCACATGCCCTGGCAGTAGCCCGTCTCCGGGTCGTGCACAGCGTAGGCAGACAGGATGTTGACCAGGCGCAGCATGCGCCCCCGCGTGTCCTCCTCCAAGTGCGCCGCCCCCCACAGCACATCTGCCGCCAGCGGCGAGCGCCAGCGCGGCAGGCGCCCCTCCGCCGCCGCGCCCGCGGGGTCGGCGGCGATTGCCTCAAGCTCTGCCTCGCTGCTGGCGGCTGCCGGAGGGGCTGCACCGCCCGTCTCCCCAGGGCTGACCATCATCAGCTCTGGGATGCCATCTCCAGTGGCCACAGGCAGCACCGTCAGCGTGGGGCCGCTCAGGCTGGTGCCGCTGCTGCCGCCGATGGCGTGCTTGGCCGCCGTGCTGGCACGCAGGTCTGTGCGTAGCGCATCCAGCACAATGATGCGGTGCGCCTCAGCAAACGCTGCCAAGTTGCCTGGCAGCGGCGGCGGGGCAGAGCCTGCTGTAGAGGCGGCAGTGCTGCCCGCTTCTGACCGCGTGGACAGTGCGGCCAGGTCGGCCCAAGAGCCGGAGGCTGAAGGGGAGGCTGAAGGGGAGGCCGCCCCCACCGCCGCTGCCCCGCCCTCCTTGCTGGCGCCGCTGCTGCCGTTGGCTGCTGCTGGTGCTGCTGATGTGCTGCTGCCAATATTGGCGCTGCTGCTGCTGCTGCTGCGCAGTGCGGCCAGCTGTGCGTCCAGCTCGCGGCAGACCAGCACCAGCTTGATGTAGAGCCTGAAGCAGGGCGCAAAGTGGGGTCTAGGGTGAGCACAAGGCGAGAGATACGGTGAACACAGGGCGAGAGACGAAGGATGCAACAGTTGGTGTAGCAACCGGGTTGCCACAACAGTCGGCTAGGGCTGATCCACGGGGGTCACCTTTGTCTAAATGAGAGACTTGATAGCAGCTGCGACATCACAACAGCTGGCCCTGTCCCAACCCTGCTGCCCTCCTATCCTGCCCACCTGCGCAGGCGCTCCAGCTCCGCATCGCGCTGCACCTGGGTGCTGTCTGGTGAGAACACGCCCAGCAGCGTGGGCCACAGCTCGACGCGCAGCTCGGGAGCGACGCCCTGCCGGGGGTAAAGAAGGGTGAGTCGAGAAACATGAGAGTGAGCGTTTCTGTTGTGGGTGATGGCAACGGCAGCGGGATGGCCGGCGCGCTGGGATGTTTGTTATATCACAGCGCCCAGAGGATGCACCTCAGCACCAGCAAACAACCGTGAGAAGCGGCAAGGCCCCCACAGTCCCGCCTAACATGCGAGCTTGGCGGCCAGCCGGTGCCTCTCTCACCCCCTGCTGCACCGCGCGCAGCAGCTGGCCCCAGTTCTCCAGCCGCCCCTCCTCATCGCGCTGCACATCCTCTGGCCGCAGCGGTGGCTTGGGGCGGCGCGCAAAGCTGTTGGACACGGCTGCGCCGCCCAGAACGCCTAGGGTGGCGCCCGGCAGAGCCGCCAGGCCCAGGCCGGCGAGCGCCACGCTTACCCCCACCACGCCCACCGCCACGGCTGCAAAAGAGCAGGGCAGTAGGGTTAGGGTCGGTATGCTGATGAGCAGTGGGGTGTCACTGGTGGAATGGAAGCACCGCTGCAAGCACCAGCAGCATGCCAGCAACGTTGTCGCGGAGCTGCGCCGACGTCGGTGCGGTGCCGCCGAGCCGGGGCTCACCTGCGGTTGTCAGCACCTCCTTGCCGCCCCCTGTGCGCTGGCTCATGGTTGCTGATCGCGGTGATGAGCTCCTCAGGGGGCGCGGGGGCGCCGCAGGGCCAGGACCCAAGGGCAGGCCCAAGGGCAGCGGCGTCGGGGGCTTGCGGAGGCTGGGGATCGGTTTCTGGGATTGGAAGCGAGACTAACTGCTGACAGTGCGTGCGCCGGCGCGATCGGGCAGCAGAAGCAGCGGAAGGGAAGGCCCCCGGTGCGCCCTGTGCCTCGCAAGCCCTTGAGATGGTTGGAGCAGGTTCTGATCGCAAGCATGTGGCAGGTTAGCTGCACAGACAACCCCACTGCCGCCGCGCTGTCCGCGCCCCGCCGTTGTGCCGAGCGCATCTGGGGACGGCTCTGCCCTTCTCCCTTCCTCTCCCTCGATGGCAGCGTACAATGGAGATGTTACAGCAGGGTGAAGTGCACATCATTTGAAGGACAGGGCTGGCAAACAGGCACGCATGAGCATGGATGCACCGCCGGACGTCTTTGGCCCTTTGCTCCTGCGCTGGTGCGGACGTTAGCAGCAACACCAATGCCATGCACACGGAGCACCACCGCGTTTCAGCCGTCTACCGTCGGCTCGTGGTTTTCAATACCCCAGGGCAAGGTGCCAACCACCAAATCTATGGCGTTTGCAACGCTGCCTGCTGCATCAATGCCTGCGTCCCATGTGGATCGTGCCCCCCACCTTCGTGTCACTTGTGACTCCACTGCTTTGTCTGCTGCCACCAACGTTTTGAGAGCAGCTGCTTGGTTTCCTGACGGTTTTGCGTTCATGTTGAATGTTTTACTGATGATTGCAGCCGCCGTGAGGGCAGCGCTCCTTCTCAAGCAAGCAAATCACTACACGGCAAGGAAGGGTTTCGCGGCAGCGCACCCGCGATGGAGTGTGCTGCCTGCTGGAACACAGCATGACACGGGCGAGAATGGAACATGCGAACGAAAACGAAGGTGGGGAGCAGGAGGGACACACCCTAGGCGGTGTGCCACCCAGAACAATCAAGAGGTGGCCGCAAAACCGGGCGTCCTGGCCGCCCAGCCCAAGGGCACCCAAGGCCCTGCCTTCCTCCTGCCGCATTTGCTGGCCAGAGTGGCCGCCAACAGGGGTCATTGGCCCTTTGCACCGGCTACCGCACCGCCTACTGAGGCGGTGGATAGTAACCGTAGTAACCATAGGCAGCGGCAGCGCCGGTTGGCGGCGCGCCCGCCGCCGGCATCTGCTGCGGCACCTGCTGGCCAGCGCCAGCAGGTGCTGCAGCACCATACGCACCTGGAGCGGCAGCTGCCGCAGCCCCGTAGCTCGCATAGCCGGTGGTTGGGAAGGAGGGGTCATAGGCGGCAGCAGCTGCTGCGCCAGGCGCGGTTGCAGTTGGAGCCGCGCCGCCCCAGGCGTTGCTCCAAGGCGCAGGGCCCGCAGCACTGGGGTAGCTGCTGGGAGCAGCGGCTGCCGTAGCCTGCTGCTGCGGCTGCTGAGCTGCAGCCGCAGTCTGCGCAGCCTGCTGCTGGGCCGCAGTATTGCTGATGTAACGGCGCTCAGCAGCGGTTGGGCCAGCGGGAGCTGCCACCTGCCCGGCCTGTGGCTTGGGCTGAGCCGGCTGAGGTGCAGCAGAATACTGCGGCTGCCCTGCGCTATACTGCGCCCGAGCTTGTGCCGCCTGCTGCTGCGCTGCCTGTTGTGCCTGTTGCGCCTGCTGGGGCTGCGCCTGCTGCTGCTGCTGCTGCTGCTGCTGCTGCTGCTGGGGCGGCGACAGCTGGCTGGAGGGCTGGAAGGGCTGGTACGGGCTGCCCTGCTGGTAGGGGGAGACTGGCTGTGCCTGCTGCGCCTGCTGCGCCTGCGGCTGAGGCTTGGTCTGCACGGCTGGCACCATCACCTGCGCCGCAAAGTGGCCATAAGAGGGCTGCTGCTGTGCCTGCTGTGCCTGCTGCTGCTGCTGCTGCTGCGTTGACGCCTGCTGCGGCTGTGCCGGGCCCTGCTGCTGTGCCTGCTGCTGTGCCTGCTGCTGCAGCATGGCGGCATACTGGGCCTGCTGAGCATACAGAGCAGATGCTGCCAGCGACTGCTGTGTGGGCTGCTGTGCCACCGCGGTCCCTGCTTGTGCAGCCGCCTGCTGCCGGCCTGCAAGCCGGGGGTCCTGAGGGGCTGTGTAGCCGCCTGCTGGTGCTGCCTGGCCAGTGCCTGCAGCGCCATACATGGCAGGCTGCGCAGGCACCAGACCAGGCATGGCTGCTGCTGATGGCATGCCAAACCCTGCTGGCGCTGCGCCGCCAAAGGCAGCGGCTGGCTGTGCAGCCGTCATGCCACCGCTTGCACCAAGGGCCAGGCCGGCGTTGAAGCCGGCAGCGGCGGCCATGGGCACGGCAGCAGCAGGCATGGCCAGCTGCTGCAGCTGCTGCTGCATGACAGCCCCGGCCAAGGCACCTGCATAAGGGAGGGCACCAGGAGCAGCATGGGCGGCGAAGACGAGCAGCCGGCGAGGCATGACATGCTGCACCACAATTCCAAAGCATGAGCAGCAACACCAACAAATGTCACTGGTGCTGCCCAGCGCACCTGCCATGCTCGCCATGGGCATGCCACCCATCTGGCCGCCTGCCATGCCGCCTGCCATGCCGCCTGCCATGCCGCCTGCCATACTGCCGCCCATGCCGCCGCCCATGCCGCCAGCCGCCCCAGCCAGCTGGGCGGTCGGATCAAACCCGCCAGCCTGCAGGGTTGGGGTGCCAAGATGTCATGTGGATAACATGCAAACAGCAGCAGCTGCCTGTCCTCTCAAGCTACTTGACAACCCTCGCTCGCTGACCTCAGGTGGTAGGCTCTGGTGCAGGTCACAACCGCCCCCTGTGACAAGCCTGTTTGCAGCCCTGCCCACCTGCTGCTGCATGCTCTGCGTTGGCACGCCTTGAAGGACGGTGCGGCCGCCCCACCCAGTGCCCTCTTGCGCAGCTGACACATACTGCGGCGCGCCGCCGCGGCCGCCAGCAGGGCCAAAGCGGCCGCCGCCGCGGCCCCAGCCTGCGCCCCGGCCGGGCCCCTCGGGCCCAAAGCGACCCCCGGTGGGGCCAAAGCGCCCGCGGCCGCGGCCGCCGCCCTCGCCGACCATGCCCTGCCGCTGCTGCATCTGCTGCTGCGGGCAAGCAGTGAGTTGGGGGCAGTTGTGAGGTTCGCACATATATGCAGCCATCTGTTGGAGCAGGCAAGCAGGGGCAGGCAGTCGAGCAAATGCGCAGCGGAGCACGTCCTCTAGCCAGGCAACCGCCGAGTGCAGGCAGGGCAGCCTACCTGCTTGGCCTTGCCGGGTGCCAGCAGGTCCTCAACAGGCGTGGTCTCCAGCACATTGGTCAGCACAGCTGCTCCCGCCACCTGCCAAAATGGGGCAGTCCAGAGGCGCAGCGGTTGCATGCAGTATCTCAATCGCGGACGAGTCTGTCGCATGGGACGAAGGGCAGCACGCAGCTACAGTAGCCACAGCCACAGGCCAGCAAGCGCCCTTGCCTGCGCCACCCACCTGCTTTGCGACCTGCTTCACGCGGCTCCGCCCGCTGCCGCTGGCCAGGCACTGCCCGCCAACCTTGTTGATCAGGCGGGCAGAGGCTGCAGGGGAGGGGATTGGAGGCAGGTTGGATCGGGCCAGCTGCCGCTACGGCAGGCGTGTAATCTGCGGGGCAGCTTGGTAGAAGCGGCCTGCCGTGCTGTCGCCGCAGCATGCCTCCTCTATCACCAGCACAAAGCACACCTGTGAAGGGCGGCCCGCTGGTGCCATCGGGACGGGCGGTGCCCGTCTCCTCAATAACCACTTGCAGGTTCAGGCGGGCCGCGTGCTCGTGCACAACCGCCAGCGGCGTCTTGGGCTGCCCGCGTGCCCTGCAGGTCGGGACAGGTGGCAGGCAGGCAGGGAGGTTAGCTCCAGCCACAGCACGGCTCGTGAACTGCCAGCTGGAATGAGGGCGTGCCGTGCGCAGGCCACACAGCATGCATTCTGGTGAACCTTTAGTAGCAAATACCCGCTCGCCCTGCCAAGCCGCTCGCCTGAACTGGTCCATCAGGGAGGCCACAGAGGGGAAGCCCTCCAGGTAGTTGTCCGCATCCGGCAGCTTCTCCTGCTCCTCGCCCTCGCCCTCGCTCTCCTCCGCAGGCGCCTTGCGCTTGCTGCCCACCGGCACGCCGGCGCTGTCACCGCCAGCCGCTTCCTCTGCACCGACCGCAGCACCGCCAGCCTCCGCCGCCTCAGCCACAGCATGCTTGCGGGAGGGGCGCCCGGTGGGGAAGGCCAGGCGCGGGCGGGAGGGCACGTGCAGCAGCGCCACCAGGGCGGTGGTCACCGCCGCGGGTGGGTCGGCCTGGCGGCGCACAGCTTGCAGCAGGGCGGCCATGCTGCTCTCCCCATCCTCGGGCGCCTCCATTGGGTGAGCCGCCCGGCTGAAGGCCGCCGCTGCATGCAGCTCCTCCAGGGACTTGCTGCCGCCCAGGCTCATGGCCACAGGCACGCCACAGGCCTGCGGGGACGTGTGCCGAAAGCTTCGAACTGTAAGCGCCCATTGGAGGAGCCTGCGGGAGCATGCACAGCAGCCCAGCCCCGCCATGCTTCTGCTGGGGCAGGCTGCAAGGTTAACCCTAGCAGCCATGGCCCATCACGCGGAAGAGCCTGCAAAGGCTATGAAGCCCCTGCCCACCTCCTTGACGCTGTGACACGCCGCCTCAGCCGCCTCCTTGTTCGCCATGCGCACAAAGCCTGCAAGGCGGGGGCAGCACAGCCAACGTGCCTCAGCCTGGGCTTGAGCAGGGCTGCCTTGGCGCAGCAGCGGGCAACAGCCAACCTCAGCGCTTGCAGACCAGAGCAGCCCACCGGCCAGCAGCCTCCCCGTGGCCATCCTCACCGTAGCCGCGGCAGTCGCCTCGATCGCGCTTGCGGCGGATGAGCTGCACACCGATAACCTCGCCCGCAGGGATCACCGCCTCCCACACACTCATCTCATCAGCCTGTGCTGGCAGGCCGCCTGCAAGGAATGGAGAGGAAGGGAAACGAACAGTGCATCTGAGACACAGGGCAAGCCAGCAAAGGTTCTGTGTGGCATGCTAACAGGAGGTGCATGCTGCGGCGGCGGCTGCCGCATCATGAAGCACCGTAGCAATGGCTCAACCACTGCCTACGGCAAGCTGCCACCAGCAGCAAGCTCAAGAAGCAAATGCACCCACCACCAGCAAAGCTCAACAAGGCAGCAAGACAGCACAGCAAGGCAGCAAGGCAGCAAGCCAGCACACAGTCAGTGGGCGCACCGATGAAGACATCCACGGGTGCAAAGCCTTCGGGCGGGTCCTCATCCGCATGGTCAGCCTTGCGCCCCGGCCGCGCCCCTGGTTCGTGCCAGGCCGACTCGCCCACTGCGTATGCCGGCAGCCGGCCGTCGTCCTGCTGCGGCGGCAGCTGCGGCAGGCGCGCCTGCTGCCGGCCGTCGTGCGGCGTGCCTGCCGCCTCCTTCCCTGCTGGCGCCTCCTCCTCTGTATATAGGCCATACAGCAGGCGGGCGGGCACCCTGGCGGGTGCGGTGGCTGGTGCGGTCTCTGGCTCGGTGCCTGCATCGCCTGCGCCTGCAACAGCGTCTGCCCCTGCCGCTGCGGCCTCTTGTCCGCCCTGCGGCTCCGCCGGTGCAGCCGGCTGCTGCGCAGCGACCTGCTGCGCTGCCACAGCAGCCTGTGCCGCAGCGGCTGTCGCAGAAAGGGCTGCCACAGCAGCAGCCTGCTCCTCCTCTGGCAGCGGGGACTCGCTAGGCAGCCTGCCGTTGGCTGCGTCCGGCTGGCCGCCGGCTGCCGCAGCGGCGTGCGCTACTGCCGCCGCGGCCGCTGCGCCATCCGTCTCCATGGCTGTTGGTGCATCCGCTGCAGCCGTTTCAGTTGGTTTGACAGCCCTGCACGTGGTAGGTGGATCAGTTGATCAATTCAGAAGGCACTCGGTCGCCGGTGACAAGGCCCGCGGTGGCAGCGGCGGCGGCAGGTCAGAGGCGGGCGGCGATCCTGCGGAGCGGCGCGACAGCTGCCAAACCCATTGCATGTGGTCCAAGCACACCAGGGGCAGCCCAGACGCCTTGCAAACGTCCCCGCTGGTCGCACCCCTCCAGTTCGTGCTCGTCGGGCAGGATGGACGCCAGATCGTGCACTGCTGGTGCCTGGGCCGCCACGGCAGCTGCCGGCGTCCCGCTATCTGCGCCTGGCGCGCCGCTCTGTCCCGCCTCGGCCGCTGCAGGGCCTTGCCCGGCCGCAGGATCTGTCATTGAGCTGATGCCGGTATCCAGCGCCTCACAGGCCCGGGCGCAGGTGAAGGGACGGCCTGCTGAGCCCGCCGCGGGCCATGCAGCACGCTCAGGCCCTCAAAAGGCTCCTTGCCTCGTGATCCGAGGTCTGCGATACGAGTCATGTCTCAATTTCAGGCCGATCGGCCGATGCTTCAGGTTCAGGTTCACCGTTGCCGCTTCCCCGGCGGGCGCTCAGCTCTGCAGCTTTGCATATTATTGCAGGTGACATCTGCCCTAGGGTCTGCTGCCTATATGTTACAGTTCTGCCCATTCAGTCATCCAATGGCTGTGGCTGTGAGGTGCTCGGTATGAGCCGCACCTCGTGCTGCAGCACCTCCTTCACCTCGTGCAGCGAGCGGGCGATGAAGTGCGGCCGCTCCTCGCCCTGCAGCGCGTCTGCAGCCGGCCAGCGGTGGTGCTCGTCAAGAAGGATTGTCAGCGCACCCGCCCGGTTGCCGCACACAATCTGCAGGGACCAGGAGTGGAGCACGTGTGTGGGAGTGTGGTTAGTGCAGCAGCCTTCCCAAGCCCACCCTGTTGCAGCCACGCAGCATGCAGCAGACGAACAGGTTTGGACGGATGGCAGTGAGTGCGTCCTGCAAGGGGGAAGCAACCCCCCAAACCAGCCAGCAGCTCACGTCGTCCTTTGCTGAATCCCCAATCATCACAAGCTCCTGCGGCGCCACGCTCCACTTCTCCGCAATGTCTGCACCGGGCAGGGGCGGCAAGTGAGCTGCCACTTGTTGGGTTGAGAATGGTAGGCATGATGGAACTGGCGGCGCCATGCAAGACAAATGGCTGCCCGACAATGTGTCGCCTGCAGCCCTGCAGCTGCTGCATCTGCAATGAAAACGCTCCAGCAAGCACACTCACGCAGCAGCGAGGCGGGGGAGGGCTTGTAGGGCGCAAACTCCCGGCTCAGCGCGGGCGCGAACGGCGGCAGTGTGAAGTGGTGGCGGTGGAAAAACTCAATGCTGGCTGCATCAGGTGGGAGATCAGGTGGTTTGTGATGATTTAGTTATCAGATGGACAATGCTGCTACATGTCGCGCTACATAGCAGCCTGGCCATTCTGCCGTGCACACCCTGCCTGCCCACCGCATGCAACCCAGCTCACAATTGACGTTGCGGGTGACCAGCGCACGTGGCACACCCAGCTCATCCAGAAACTGGCTCAGCTCCAGCACGCCGGGCATGAGCTGCGGCAGGCCGGGTGTGTTCAGGATGGTGGCACTTTACGAAACACACCAAGTCCACCAACATAGTGCACCAGCTGCGGCCCCCGCTGCAGGCATGCTGTCAAGGTCGGCGCGGGGCCAAGCGCAAGCTGCATCTGGTAAACAGGCAGGTGAGCGCTCTTCAGCAATGGGAGTTCCACAACCATGTTTGCCCCACCTGCATGTTTTGAAGCGCGTCTGCTTCAATCGCAGCAATCTCGGCATGAGCTGCCGTCTGCTGCTGTGGCGTCAGGGTTGCAATGAAGTCCAGGATGTCGCCTGTAGAGATCGAGGTGAGCATCGGCATGGTATAAGTCTCGGCCTCCAGCCGCTGAATAAGATGGGGGATGCTCAGCATGCTTGCTGGCGAACATGGCATGAGCAACAACCGCTCCAACCGCACCAGACAATCCATCTTCCAGCGCTCACCCTGGATCTTCTCAACGCCGCCGACGCGCGCAACACGGGCCCGCATGTCCGCAAAGTCAATCACTGCCTTGGTGAGCGTGCCGTCCATGCTGCAGAGCCAGGGAGGGACAACCCACGGTCGCATGAATCGGCCGTTGCATGGCACTCAGCAGCAGCTGCTCACGTGCGTGCCTAACGTCGAGAGCGGGCCATTCTAACTTGTCCGGAGGCTGACGTGCCTTACATAGGATGCGCAACCTTTGCACAGCATGGAGCACGTCCCTTGCAGGCCGAGCACCGGCCTGGCAGCAGCGCTTGGGCGGCGGCGGCGGCAGCGGCGGTGGCAACCACTCACTCGAACACGATGCCGCGCGCCACCCTTCGCTGATCATCTGCTGCTGCATGCATTGTGGGTACTGCTGCAGCCGCTGCTGTGAACTGTGGTCGTGCTGCGGGTGGCACCCAACTGCTGCAGCCGTGCAGCCTGGCGCTGGCCAGGGAAGCCAGCATTGATCGCAGCATCACAGGAACAGCGCAATGCGCGTGGCTGGGCCGCTGCCCAAGCACTCGCATCTCGCTCCATGCTGCCGAGCGTCCAGCTACACAGGCAGGGCCGGCCCAATTGCGGCCCTAACCACCACCTCTGACCCGCGATCGGGGCGAGGCACGCACCTACCAGCTCCCCGTTCCCCAGTTAGTTTAGGACCCATAACGAGCTCTGAGCCCGCCGGGCCGCTAGGCCATGGTCAGCGTGTACCCACAGGGCTCTACGCCCCTTGATCGGGTGAGGCGGGCCGCCTGGGGCCCACGGCGGGGCGCGGGGGCGCGCTCGGGCCATCTGCAGCCTCCCCGCTGCCCGCGCGCCTTGCAACACGGGCTCATTGGGCTCAGTAGCACAGCCGGGATGCCGGCCCGCAGCTTGGGCCACCACCGGCTCCTCCCGCCGCCGCCGGCGCCAAACCGCGCACCCTGCCGCACCCGTACCGCGGCCTGAGCCGTGCCTGCACCGCCCCACCCTGCGCAGCTGCAAGCCGATCTGAAGCGCAAGGCCGCGCAGCTGGACCAGGCGGAGAATGAAAAGCACCTGCTGCGCAATGAGCTGGCCAGCCTCAAGGCGTCGCAGAAGGAGCTGGAGCAGGTGCGCCGACGAGCGGTGCAGCTGCGGTTGGCCGCTGCATCTGCACATGTGCCAATCGGTTGCTGAGAATGGTGTCCAGCTCTTGTTCTGTTTACCAAGGCAGTGCGTGCCTCACAGCAGCTGCAACCTCAACTCATGCATGGCTGAACAACCCCGCGCACCCCTGCCCCGGCCTGCAGTCGGTGCGCCAGCAGAAGGGCCAGAGCGGCGAGCTGGCGGTGCAGCTGGAGCGAGTGCAGGCGCTGCTGAAGCAGCGGGACGCCGCGCTGGCGCAACTCACCTCGCAGCTGGATGCGGCGCGCTCCCGCCCCGGCTCCAGCAGCGGCGGTGCCCCAGTGGCGGCGGCCCCCGTGCCGCGCGCCCCGCTGAGCCGGCACAACAGCGACGTGAACGCGCAGGCGCAGCAGGCCATGGCGGACAAGCTGGCGGAGATGGGGGTGGAGCTGGGGGAGAAGGAGAGGCGCATCGCCAGCCTGGAGGAGGAGCTGGCAGAGGCGCGCGGGTGAGGAGCGCTTGGAGGGATGGGAGGCATTAGGCTGCGCTGGCCTGGAGGGCAGCGGATTGGGAGGGAGGGCGCTGTGCTAGAAAGCTGTAGCAAGAGCCAGGCCGCAGCAAGGCTGGCGTCTGCACATCAAAGTGCGGCTGCAGGGTAGGTGGGTGCTGCCCGCATGTTTCTGAACACAAGATATGCTGGCCCCCATGCGTGCCTCTGCAGCAAGATGACCGAGCTGACTCCGCGCCGCATCGACCCTCGCCGGCGGGAGAGCATTGAGGAGAGCGGCATGGCGGTGGTGGGCAGCGGCGCGGGCATGTCGTCCTTTGACGCCAACCGCCTGCGGTGCGCAGCGCAGGCATGCACGTGGAGTATTTACAGTGTGGAACCAGGTGCATGCTGATAATGGTTTGCGTAGTGGCTGCCAGCTCCGGCCGCTTGCAACAATTGGCTTGCTGCCTGCCAAACGTTCCTTGCAATCGCGGCCTGTGTGCAGCACGCTGCGGGCTGAGGCCGAGTCGTGGAAGGACCGCTCCGAGAGCCTGATGGGCCAGGTCCGGGAGCTGCAGCGCCAGCAGCAGGTGAGCGGCTGGCGCACGAGAGGGGGCTGTTGCAAGCCTGCCACTTACCAGGGTTGCGTGTTTTGATGCGATGCAAGTGCTGCTGTTTGGTGCTGGCTCTGCATCTTGTCGGAATCGCCGCTTCTGCCGCTGCACGCCAGCTACCACTGCCATCATCACTGCTGTATGCTGCTGCTGCCCGCTGCAGGCCGCCGACCTCGAGAAGGCTCGGCTGGCGGATTCCGCGGCGGCGCTGGGCGAGAAGTGTGCTGGGCTGGAGCAGGAGCTCAAGACAGCGATAGAGTCGCTGGCGTCGCTGCGTGCCGTGGCTGACCAGGTGGGGAATGGACACACTGATGTTTGAAAGTTCAGTGTACCGTCTGCTGGAATGCTATTCATGCGTCAGGTTTGACGAGTTGAGGGCACAACTCTGTTGCTGTCGGCTTGCCCCGCGTTGCCTGTCTAATGTTGTGACCTTGCCAACCTGGCCCTGCCTGGCCTGCCTTGGTGTGCAGGGCCGCGGCACCCTCAAGGCGGAGCTGCAGCGCAAGGAGAGCGACCTGGGGCGGTCACTGGCGACTCAGGACGCGCAGGCAGCGCTGATTGATGAGCTCAAGGCGGCGGGCGAGAAGGCGGCGCAGGTGTGAGAAAGCTGACAGCTCAGCTGCTGCTGCTTTGTCTGCAGTTGTGGCTAAGCAGAGAGCCTGATGCTTTGGACTGGTGCCGCCCCTTGAGTTAGCCAGCTGCTCAGCCCTGCCTGCCCATGGCCCTGTGCCGCAGGAGCACGAGCGGCTGCGGCTGCAGGCCCAGCAGCTGCAGGCCCAGCTGGCCAAGAAGGAGGAGGAGGGGCGGGAGGGCAACCTGCGCCTGGCGCAGCTGCAGGCCGCTCTGGAGGAGCGGACGCAGGCGCTGGAGGCGGCGCAGGTGCGCTGCGGCGGCTAAATGCTTGCTGCCGGTGACAGCTTCGGATGATGTGCTTCTGCTGCTGAGCGCACACGTGCCGGCCAGCACCCGGGCCCAGCTGCTGCTGCTGCGTGGGTGCATCTTGATGGTTTACCTCCCTCGCAAAGCTGTGGCCTGTTGATGTGCAGGAGGAGCTGCGGAACGCCAACGGCTCCAAGTTCAGCCGGGAAGCGTATTTGACCGACCTGCAGGTGGGCACATGTGTGTGCCTTGGTGGTAAGCCTCGATGGCAAGTGTTGTCGCCGTGCAGCGGTCTCAGGGCATGCAGTGGAATGCCCATCATCACATGCCCATGCAGCAGAAAAGATTTGCCTGAGCTTCAAGCTGTATCCCTGCTGCCCCCGCAGGCCAAGCTCGCGGCTGCAGCTAAGGCCAAGGCCGACACAGATGTTGAACTGCGCCAGGTGGGGCAGGCAGGGTTGCAGCTCGCACAGGAGATGCACGCTTCCGCAGTCAGGCTGTGTACCTGCTGTGCCAGCGGCTGCTGTGGCGCAGGCATGGCGTCCCAACGCCTGCCACACATGCCGCCCCGGTTTGCCTTGCTTGCAGGCGCACGAGCAGCTGGCGGCGGCGCAGGATGCGGCCCACGAGATGCAGGAGGCGCTGAAGGGTGCCCGTGAGCGTGGGGAGGCCGGCGACCTGTCGATGGCCTCCCTCAAGGCGCAGCTGGCGGAGGCCAAGAAAGAGGCAGATGCTCGCGAGCGCGCGCTGCAGGTGGGTATTGTGTGCGCTGCAGGCTGCTGTTGAGGGGCGGCCCGGTGGGAACAAGCTGAGTGGGGACAGCGCAAGCTGCCATGGTGACTGCGCTTGCAGCTTGTTTCTGTGCGTCGCACCTGCGCTGTGACCCTGCATTATGGATCCGCATACACATCCTTAATCGTTTCCAAGCTGTGTTGCTGCAGGATGCGGCTGCTGAGGTGGACGCCAAGCGTGCGGAGCTGGCTGAGGCGCAGGCGGCGCTGGCGGCGGGCGGCCAGGGCAACGACCAGCTGCTGGCGCGCATCGAGTCGCTGCAGAGCCAGCTGGAGGCCGCCAAGGCAAGCAGGGGCAGAAGGGGCAGTTTCCGGAGGCAGCTCGCTTAGCTGGCGGCAGTTGGCTGGGTGACGGGGCATGTTTCGGCTGTGGCGCACTTGATTCAACCCCTGGCTGTCTGCCCTGTTGTGCAGGCGGAGGTGGCGGCGAAGGGCGAGCAGCTCCACACGATGTCGGTGGAGCTGCGGCAGGCGCAGGAGGAGGCGGCCGACAAGGCTAAGGCGGCCGAGGAGGCGCTGGCTGCCCTCAAGGCCGGACAGGTGGGGATGGTGTCAGGCCGTGGCGGCTGCTCGCTGGACTGCGTTGTTTGGTATTGTTCAGCATTGCTGCATGGCGCAATTGGGCGCCGCTTTCTGTGCTGTTTCCTGGCTGGGCATGATGTATTGATCCAAATCGCTCGAAAGCCGTGGCTGTGCTGCCTGGGCCCCCTGCAGGCGGTCATGGATCGCAATCGCACGTCGGTGCAGGATGAGCTGGCTGACCTGAAGGAGGGGCTACGCCTGGTGGGCAGGGTGAAGGGGAGGTCATGAGCGAGCCCAGAACCTCATGTGCCAAGTTGGGATGCTGTCGGCAGTTGCCTTGAGTTGCCCAGCGGCTCGGTTGCCGGGCAGGCCAGCTGACTGCTGGAACACCCCTGCACCCGCAGGCCGACGCGCGTGCCGAGGGCCTGGAGGCGGAGATTGAGGCGCGCGATGCTGAGCTGGCTGTGGCTGCCGGCAAGCTGGCGCAGATGGCGGGGCTGATGCAGCAGGTGGACGCGCTCAACAAGCAGGCAAGCGAGGGGATTGAGCAGACGGTCATTTTATGGCAACATCGCGAGATGAGGGGGATACCTGCGTTGATTGTGCCAGCGCAGTTAGCCGCTCCCGCAAGCAGGTGCGGATGGATAACCTGTGGCTCGCGCCACTGCTCCCCTGCGCCTTGCAGGTGGCGGACGGCGAGCATGCGCTGAACCTGGCGGGCGTGGAGTCCTCGTCTGCGGCTGCTGAGCTGCTGACCACGCGCCAGGTGGGCAGCAGAGCTTGTTTTGTGGTGCTGTTGAAGGAGGGGAGCTGTAAGACAGTGTGGGAGATGGTGTGCTCTACCATGGATGCTCCACTTCTTGTATGCTGTAATCTCATGCATTCTCACTAGTGTTGCTTTCCTCCCTCGTGCTGTCATCGGCAGACGCTGGCGGAGCGGCAGGCCAGCCTGGAGAACGCGCACGCGGCGGTGGCGGAGAAGGAGCGCAAGATTGCGGGCCTGGAGGTGCGCAAGAGGGGATTATGCGACGTCAGGGCTGGCAAGCTCTTGCGCTGGATGGGAACGGTGATGCAGTTTGCTTTAGATTGTTTGGCACCGTGCACCTGTTGCTGCCCCAGCTTGGCACCGATCATTGATTGTGCCCTCCCCTGTCACCTCCCTTGCAGATGGACCTGCGCCAGGCGCAGGCGGCCATTGCCACGGTGGAGAGGCGCCTGCTGGGTGAGGCTCGCCTTGAAACGTGTGGCATTGCTGATGGCATTGCCCATCTCAGCGGGAAGCGTAACATAACCTCTGCAATCAATCACTCCCTCGCATCCAATTCCCAAACCCCCCACCAGATGCGGAGGAGCGTCTGCTGGAGCAGGAGCGCGCGGCGGCGGGCGGCGTGGTGGAGGTGGCCGACCTCAAGACCGAGCTGCGCACCGCGGAGATGGCGCGCCAGGACGTGCAGGTGCGGCGGGCAAGCGTGATATTTCATTGGTTGAACAAGATGGTTGAACAAGAATTGATTGGAATGCTGCAAGGTCCTGCACATCTCGACTAGGGGTGGTGGTGAAGAGCAGTGCATTGGCAAACTGGCCTTGCAAAAAATGGCACAGCGAGTTGCCCTTTGCAGCCCCTTCTCTCGTCCCCCCTCCCTCACTCTGTGTGCTCTCCCTTGCTCCCACTCACAGCGCGACCTGGACGCCTCGCGCCTGGAGGTGGTGCACCTCACCGCCGCCGTGAAGCGCCTGGAGGGCGAGCTGGAGGTGCGCAGTGCTGTGGCAGCAGTGGCAGGGCGCAGGCGGCCTGGTTTCAGCTGGGAGGTTTTCAGCAGCCTTGCCGACTGATGTCAGCTAAAGCTGGTGCAGCTCCTGCACTTGCCTGCACAACCTGTGCTCGATCAGCCTTGCAGTAGCCTTCATGCTGGCTTGCTGTTCACGCACGCCCTGTGGCAGTCTTATCAACGTCAGCATTTCTGGCCACCCCGCAGGCCGCCCAGAAGCGCATCCGTGGGCTGAGCGACGACCTGGAGGAGGCGCGGGAGCCGTTTGTCGCGGATCAGGCACGCGTCAGGGCTCTTGTAGGGGGGTGTGAGCGGCTGTGCGTTGATGCTGGGATTGCTGCCCAGCCCCCGCAAGGTCGCAAGGGAGCGAGTGTGCCCTGCAACTGCCCAACATGGGGCGGGCAGCTCATCATCCCTGGCTTGGCTTGCTTCTCACATGCTGTTCACTTGCATCTTCTAAGCTGCAGGAGGCCAAGCGCCAGCTGGACGAGGTGCGCGCTGAGCTGGCGGCGGAGCGCTCCGCCCACGACACCACCAAGCAGGCGCTGAAGCGGGAGAGCGAGCAGCGCGAGGCGGCGCTGGCGGCGGCAGTTGCCGTGCCTGCGGCCGCCGCCGCTGCCGCCGCTGCGCCTGGGGCGGTGGCCTCCCACCCCATCTCCTCCCCGGGTGCTTCGCCCCACAAGCTGAGCCCGCGGGAGGCTGCGGTGGTGCGGCAGCAGGTGCTGGACCTGGAGGTGAGCCTGCTGCCCTGCCTGGCCTGTGTGGTGGAGAAATACTTGTGCTGAGGGTTGCATGGATGGTCAATGGGTAGTGGAGCGTGCACTCAGCATTGATGTAGATGTCTGGCGCACCGCACGTGCCCTGTTTGCTATTTCAGGCCACGCCCTTGACCGTTCACCATTCATCCCGTGTTTTTCGTGCCGCAGGGCGAGCTGACGTCGCTGCAGCTGGCTGAGGGCGAGCGCCAGCTGGCGGCGGCCGAGGAGGAGGCGGCGGCCGCCGCCTCCCCGCCCGCCAAGGCAGCAGCTGCTGCGCCGGCTGCTGCAGAGCCAGAGGAGCAGGAGCAGGAGGAGGCAGATGAGGAGCCGCTGGTCAGCGCCCGGGATGATGATGAGGAGCCGCTCACCACCGCCCGTGAGGTGGCAGAGGCAGAGCACGAGCCGTCTGCCTCTGCCTCTGCTGAGGGGTATGAGGATGCGGATGAGGAGGGCGAGGAGGAGGGCGAAGCTGAGTCGGCAGCAGTGCTGGCTGCCCAGCCCGCGGTGAAGGCGCACCCCGTGGCGGCTGAGGACTCAGCTGACACCCGGGAGGCCGAGGGGGAGGAGGAGGAGCAGTGAGGCCCAGCGGCTGCCATCCCCAGGCCAGAGACAGAAGTGACAGACCAACAGACACGACAGGCCAGGCAGCCTGAGGCAGCCCAGTTTTGCTCACACTCCCCATGCGCGACAGCCTTTGCGGCTGCTGCGCAAGCTTTGTACAGTGCACACCCGCGACCCCTACACGTGACTGCTTTCGCCACAATTTGCCTGTTTGAAGACCCCCGAACCGACCGGCCCACTGTCACCACGAGGCGTCCCTGCGCTGCCGCCGCAAGCGCATGCAGCCCATTTTCCTGTTTGCCCTCCACTGTTTAGCCGGCCCCGCCTGGGCTTGTACCACCCAGCCTTACCTTGACTTTGCTTTTCGGGTTGCCAGGGCGGCGCGTTGCTTGTAATGAAAGCACTCAATTGGGGGGTTCAAGCAAAAACTGGATCAGTGCTTGGTTGGCCAACGCCCGCTGATCTGCAATGCCAGCTGGGTGTGCAACGCCCGCCTGCCGCCCCAAGCCTTGGACGCCTGCTTGGACTCGCGTGGTTTCGACGACAGGAAGCGATGTTGAATGGACAGCTCGCCAGCTGCTGCTGCGCCCAGCAGCAGGGCCTGTGGAGCAGCGCCGCTCTCTGGAGCGCCCTGGTGCTGGGCGGCCTCCTGGCCTCCGCCTTGTGGCTGGCCTGCAGCCGGTCTCTGCAGCGGCATCGTCAGCAGCACAGCCTGGCGCAGGCAAGCGCCAAGCGTTGGCGGCGGTCGCCGCCCGTGTGGCCAGCTGCTAGAGCGGGTCGCTAAAATGCCAAACATCTTCTCGGGACTGGGCTGAACATGCTTGAACTGCTGCCATGTATGCCGTGCGCTGCAGGCTGCTGCTGACGTACCGACGGCGCAGGCACTGCTGCGGTCGCTGCTGCAAGAGGGACTCCCCACCTGGGCAAGCCGGCAGCGCATGGCTTGGGAATGGCCGTTGAACGGCTTGAATGCAACAGTCACATTCCTTACTCTTGTTTGATTCCAGTTTGAACACTATGTTCTGCTCCATGCGCCGCAGCTATCGGACCCACATGCGGTGCGCCAGCCGGAGTGGGTGAATGCGACGGTGGCGGCCATCTGGCCCCACCTGTGCAGCGCAGGCAGGGGGGAGAACACTAAATTGGCTTGGATACTTTTGTTTTCTGCTGTGAGCATCAGGCATTGCGCGTCTGCCCTGTGTAACCCAACTGCCAAGTGGCGGCTGAGCTGCCAGGTCCACGGTGTTGCGCACAACCAGCTGTGCCCGCCTGACTTCCTGCAGTGTCCCGGCAGGCGGCGGCGGGCGGGCGGCTGGAGGAGCAGCTCAACAGCTCGGCAGTGTGGCGGCCGCGCTTCCTTACGGGGGCCTACATACACGTGAGCCATTTTGTATGCCCTGTAGGAAGGTCCTGCAGCCGGAAATGGGCTGCAAACCTTGCTGGCGGGCAGGCTACATGTGCAGCGCCTGCGTAGCACAGTATGGCTCTGTTGCTCATCACCCTCCTCATGCAGCTGCGAGGCGTGTATCTGGGCCACTCAGCGCCGCGGGTGACTTCAGTCAAGGTGGTGCCTTCCGCCGACGGCAGCAGCACGTCAGCTGGCAGCTTTGGGGTGCAGGAGGAGCTCAGCCTCGACTGCTCCTTTGCCTGGAGCAGCAGGATGGAGGGTGAGCAGTGGTGCACCTGCACTCTGTATGGTAGACCGCGACCGGCATGCCCAGGCTCAGCAGATGTGTGGCTCTGAGCAACAGCGCCCGAATCAACTGCCTGCCACCCCTGCCTGCTGCAGTGAAGCTGCTGTGCAGCCTGCTGCCGGAGCACCAGGCGCAGCTGCAGCAGGGGCGGGGGCTGCTGAGGCAGGTGCGGCTGGATCTCATATGTGGCAGTGCTGCACTTGCAGCGTAGATCAAGAGTGCCTGGGCAGGGGCACTTGATACTACACAAAAATCCTGCACGGGTCCGTTATGAACATGCTCTCCTCTCTACCTTGCCTCAGATATGGAGCCTGGTGTCTCGAGCCATCGTGGTCAAGGTGAGCCACGCCAATCTCCGGTGCGGGACCGCTTGGACAAGGGATGAACAGGACTTTCATGGTTGTGCCGCACAGACCCTGGGTAGTGTTGCATGCATTGCAGCCAACATTGATACGGCGTCCCTGCCTCAAGCGTCGCAGATCGGCGTGAAGAACATGGCTGTGCGGGGCTCCGCCCGCCTGACGCTGGCACCCCTGATGGGCGAGCTGCCGGTGGTGGGCGCTGCCCGTGTGTCGCTGCTGGGCATGCCAGGTCAGCAGACAGTGTAGGAGGCGGGCGGCGATGTGGCAGTATCGCACTGCTCCAACATGGTTGCCTGGTTTGAGGCATGCCCGCCCGTCTGCGCAAGCTTGCCCAGCTGCCCGACCGGCCATGCCACTCCCCCATGGCCATTCTGCCGCCCTTCCTCCACACCTGCAGCCTTCAGCTACGAGACCACGCTGTACGGTGGCAACATCTTTGCCCTGCCTGGGCTGGAGGCCTGGATCAAGTGTGTGGATGGATGGCTTGGGTGGCTGGCCGAACGGGTGCAAGAGACATCACATTACAAGGCTGCATTCCATGCCACTTGTTACCTTCTCTGCGCTCCTCCTCTCCCTCCTCTGCAGCTCCTTCATCCGAGGCAAGGTGCTGGCGCCCATGCTGTTCCCGCAGAGCGTGCAGATCCCGCTGCCTGGCGCGCCGCCCTCTGCTGCCGCCCGCCAGGTCGGTCGGTTGGATTGTGTGGAGAAGAAAAGGCTATGAGCTGCAGTAAGAGAGTGCTGGCAAGATCGCAATCATGGCAAGCTGTTCGGAGAACTCTAAGAACAAGTTTGCCCTTCCGCCCTGCAGCTGCCCAAAGGCTTGCTTGAGGTTCAGGTAGGTGGTGTGGCATGTGATGTACAGCTTGATTGCTTCTTTTCACCGTTACCACGATGGCAGGCAGTCCTGTTTTGCTGCCCTCAGAGGCAGTAACGAGCTGCATGCCAATTGCTCTGCCATTCCTTGCTGCCCTCACTCACAGGTGGTGGAGGCGGTCAACGTGCCGCGCATGGACTGGTTTGGAGGCCGCGCGGACCCATTTGTTCGGTAAGCTCAAGGTGGTTGGCAGGCAAGAAGGCACCTCTCAATGCCAAGAAAAAGTGCCGCCCTGCCCGACTCACAGCAAACTGCGTCCGGTTGACTGCGCGTGCAGGCTGTGGGTGCGAGAGGGCAGCCGGTTCCGGACCACCGTCAAGGCAAGGCTGTGCTTGATTTGGTTTTAGGGCAACAGTTGAGTGGCTGCCTGGCCGCATGGGCACTGCCTCTGAGGTGCTGAGCTGGCCAACCGGCCAATAAGGACTTGCAGTTTGTGACTCACCTGCCTGCCCTTTTTTGCCACCCCTCAGAGCCGCACGCTGAGCCCCGAGTGGCACGAGTCGTTCACGCTGATTGTGCACTCCACCCGCTACCAGACCCTCACCCTGGTGCTGTTCGACTCGGGTGGGCGGGCAGCCGTGGCAGTGAAGCCAGTGTGCACAGCCTTAAAGCATGCCATGTTGTTTGCACGCAGCTGCAGTGTGTGCGCCACCCTGTGTGCCCCTTGCCTGGCATGGCACACCTACTTCAGCCATCGCCTGCTGCCTTCAGCAGTCCCATACCCAGCTGTGCCTGCATGCCTGGTGTCCCTGCCTGCATGCAGACAGCCTGCTCCCGGACGAGGAGATTGGGCGGGCAGAGGTGCGCTGCGCTGTGCCGCGCCATGCTTTACATGTTTGCGCTTCTTGCTTGCCTGCAAGCTGAATTGTTCACCCACCATTCCCAAAGCAACTCTGTCCCGTGTAGGTGCCGCTGTCAACCCTGGATGTCTCTGGCGCGGAAAGCGACCTCTTGCTGCCCATTGTGGCGCCGTACAGGCAGCGGCACACCCGCAAGGCCAGGGCGCAGCTGCAGGGCGTGACCATGATGCGGCAGCCGGGAGACAGCATGGGGGCGGCTGCATTTGAGCCTGCAGGCCCTGTTGGCCCAGTGAGCCCCACCGCCAGCCCCACTGGAGCCCCTCTGGCCAGCAGCTCGGCGGCTGCTGCACCCAGCCGCCTGACGGGCACGCTGGGTGCTGGCGACAGCGCCCACAGCAGCCCCGTGCGGCCCTCAGCAACCGCTCCGCCGCCCGTGCCGCACCGCAGCGACGTGTCCATGTCTCTGCGCCGGCTGACAGCCCGGCCCGCCGCCGCGCTTGCGGCCCTGCCGGGGGCAGCGCTGCGTGGGGCTGCCGCCGTGCCGGCTGCTGTGCACGCGCGCGCGACGGGCGGCGGGCGGGAGTGCCTGCTGCACGTGCGCTGCAGCTTCAGTGCCTTCACTCGAGAGGAGGTGGAGGCGGCGGGGGCGGCATCCGCCGGGCGGCCAGGCATCGTCACTATCCTGCGCAGGTGTGGGCGGCCGGCCAGTGGGGATAAAGGTTGATTTGTGAGGTGGCAGGTGATTCAGCAGTATGTGGCTGTGTTTAGCAGGGCGCTGCTTGCTGCATCCGGGTGGTTGATTCACCATTCTTGCACCCAGGCCTCTTTGGCCGTCAGACCGTCCCTTCCCACCTGGCACTGCCTGTGCTATCTGCAGGCTGAGCCGGCAGAGCAAGGTGCCGGGCCTGCTGCGCTCGGGGGTGCTGCACCTGCACCTGGAGCGGGCGGAGGGGCTGGCCAGCAAGGCGCAGGCGGGGTTCACCAAAAACTTGTGAGCGGGGTGGGGGTGGGGGGGTGGCTGGGATGCTTGCATGTGGCCTCTTCCCTGTGCAGCGCTCTGTGCTAAACATACCGTCCTGTCACCCACAGCTCGCAATTGCCGCCACAGCTGTTGGCGCCCACCAGGGATGTGTTGAACCCCTTCTCATCACCTCTCGATGCCGACACCATCACACTGCCCGCCTGCAGCAAGCTGAAGATCTCGGTGGGCCCAGCCATCCAGCGGGTGACTGAGCGGGGCAAGGTCGACTTCCTGCACAAGCGCAACCCCGTGTTTGATGAGAGGTGGGGTCGGAGTAGATTCAGTGTGCAGCCCGCCTGCATGATGCAGCAGCCCGCCTGCAGATCAGCAGTGCAGCGCTTGCACTGCTCGCAGTGGTGTGCAGTGTGGTCTAGCTGGCTGCTGTGCTGTGGTGGCACCCCGGCCCTGTGCTCCTGCCCTGCCAACTCCAACACGTGGGGCACCCCTACTGCACATGGTTAAACAAATGCAGCCTGGAGCTGGTGGTGGATGGAGACACAGCGGCCAACGAGCGGACCATGGTCACGGTGCGTGCAAATAATGGGCATGGCCGTGCCATGTTCAGCCAATTGCGGCTGCTCCCCAGCCTCGTGTGCCGGTAGAGCAGTGCTTCTGGGTGCATGCAAGCCTCGTGCATGTTATCGACCATCCTGCAATCACCACTGCCTTTGTCCAACCGGCGCCCGATAATACGCAGGTGGAGATCTGGTCGTCGCACTTCATCCGCAAGGAGAAGTACAAGGTGGGGCGGGCGGGGGTGGGAAGCGCGTGCGCTGATGCGGCAGCAGGGCTTGTTGAGCGTAGAAAGTCGGCAGGCCTCACATCTGCCTGGACAAGGTCTGGCTCCTGCAGGCATGGAATGTAACCTGCACACCACCTCCCCTCCGTCCCTGCCCCCCCTCCCCGCCAGGGCAAGGCGGTGGTGCCGCTGCGTGAGGTGCAGCGGCGGCGGCGGCTGCGCGGCAGCTGGGCGCTGCAGGACGCGCCGCTGGGCGCCAGCCTGACTATGGAGCTTTCCTGGACTGCGGCAGCGGGGATGTACTGACTGAACGCAGCATGCATTTTGCAGCAGGTGTGATCCTGTGCCCTGGTGTAATACATGCATGGAATGGGGGCGTTAAGAGTGAGAAGCTGAAGCTGTTCTGAAGTGGAACTGAATGCAGGGAGCAGAGCAAACGCAGATGAATGAGGACAGTAAAGAAGCATCAAATGAGAGGGCAGTGGCGAAACAATGGCAATGCTCAGCGAGAGGGTCTCCAGTTTCACACCAGCGCTTTCTGATCGAGCTGAGCTGGCTCGCGGCCGCCGTGGCATGAGTCCTCCAGATCCTTGCTGGACTTGCCTGGCTCCATGAGGTCAAGGCTGCCTTCCCCTCCTCCTTGCAGCATCCCCGCCTCGGCAGCTGCCGCCGCCGCAGCCGCAGCAGCTGCCGCACGCGCCTCTGCCTCTGCTTTGCGCTGTTTCTTCTTGCGCCTCAGCACAATAATGGTGGCCAGGAAGATGGACTGCGCCGCCAGGGCTGCCACACACATGCCCACGATGGCGCCCACCGGCAGAGATTCGCCATCCTGCATGAAGGAGGGCAGACAATGCATGAACCTGAGGTGTGGCGTCATGACACAGAGCAGCAAAAGGTGGCTCAGGTCTGGCGTCCAAGGCATGCTGGCCAGCACGGCAGCAGGCGCGCCCCTTGCCAATCCATCGCACCTTGCTGTCGTACAGCCGATACCCTCCAAAGCGGTTGGCGCCATCTACGTCTTCCTGCTGCTGCTGCCAGATTGGCGCGACGTGCGGCGCAGGGGCGGGCGCAGAGGCGGCGGGCTCCGCTGCGGGGGCTGGGGCTGGGGTGACCGCCTCCGCCGTCCGCCACGCGAGCATCACTGCATGTTGATAGCAACAAGAGTATTGTTTTCGCGAATAAGGGTCTCCAGATGGCCCCTTGTGCAAGGGCGGGAAGGGGCGTCATGGTGCGGCGCCCGTCCCGCGTCGGCCACCAAGCTGCCACTCACCCTGCGCGATCATGCAGGTCGCTAGCGCCTGCCCAAGCCGCCGCATGCTGGCAAGGGTTCCTGGTTTGCTCGCTCTGGCCCAGCTGCAGCCTCAGTGATAGCTCGTTTTATCATGGAACAATGCAGTCGTTCTCATAAGATCGCGCTCCGAGCTGCAGGCTGCCGCAGGTGCGCCGCAGGCGGCGGCGGCCGCGTGGCGAAGCGTACGGGCGTGCAAGATCACTGTGCATCACCAGATCCCCTACATGCCATGCCTGGAACGTTTCATAGGGCATAGCGAGCGGCCCTGAAGCTTCTGGCTGGGTGCACATGCAGTATGCGCACATGCAGGTGTGACCGGATTGAGGCGGGGGACTGGCCGGGGGCACACAGCGTGGTGCGCTCCTATAGTTTCCCGAAGCTCCTAGTTGTCACACAGCAATCAGCTCCTCAAGTTTGGCAGACAGTCTGACAGGAATCAATCAAATGGCGTGGGGGTGGGTCCAGGGTACATTCAAATCAGGGCGAGCACAAGGTGCGACAGCAAAGCGCGCCGCCATCCGAGGCGGCTGTCGGGTGCCCGGCTTGAGTCCCAGCACAGCGCCCTCAGCAGCGGCTGGCGCGTGCCCTCACAGCGCTCAGAGCAGGCCCTTGATGTCGCTCTCAATCTGCATGGGGCTGGTGGTGCTGCCGTAGCGCTTGACAACGTTGCCGCTGCGGTCGACCAGGAACTTGCTGCACAAAGAGGGTGGGCAGGGGGAGGCAGGGCACGGTTGACTGGATGCAAGGAAGCATAAAGCAGCACCCCGGACTGCCGCCAAGCAGCGGCAGAATAGAAATCTGCTGCGAGGCCTGCTGTGCGGTGTGCATGCTCGTCCATCTGCGACAACAGATGCACCCCTTCAAGAGGCCCCAACCCCAGCTCACGTGAAGTTCCACTCTGCATCCAGGTGACAATGGTGGAGGGCAGGGGCAAAGGGAGGACGGCACTTTAGTGATGTGCCGTCTGCTGCATGCGGCGCGTATAAATTCTGCTCAGCACAGCTGGCCAGCCAGCCACTCGCTGCACATCTCCTCAAGCATCCCCAGCAGCAGGCATAAGCTGCTCACTGATGTCAGCGGTCAGCAGGCCGCCCTGCGCCGACTTGAGGTAGCCAAACAGCGGCAGCGCGTCGGGGCCGTTCACATCCGACTTGGCAAACTGGGGCAGAGGGGGCAGGGGGCAGAGGGCGGGGGGTGGGGGGTGACGCAGGTGCAGGGAGGCAGGTCAATGAGGAGCGAGGGGAGCGGGTGCAGCAGATGTTGCAGCCAAGGGAGATCCAGCCAGACAGGGCATTTGCACGCCCCCCCGATGCTGGATGCAAGCAGGCGGCATCTGCTGCCAGCCAGCCAGCCAGCAGCACCCGTTGACCCACCATGGGACCCTTGAAGCCCTTGCGCTCGGCAAAGGACTTGATCTCCGAGTTGCTGCCGGGCTCCTGGGCGCCAAACTGCACAGTCGAGCAGCGGGTGAGTGGAGGGAGTGATGAGGCATGATTGGAGACATCCTAAAAGGAAGGCGTGCACAGGCAGCCACGAGCAGTGCTTCGGCGGCATTGGCATGAGTGCAACCAAGGAGTGCCAGGCAGCAGCGGGTTCGACAGCTCCGGCCAGGTGCCACGTGCTGTGCAAACGCAGCGGCCCATGCCCATCCCACGCCCCCTCGCACCTGGTTGCAGGGGAAGGCCAGCACCTCCAGGCCCTGGCGGTTGTACTTGTTCTGCAGCTCAGCCATCTCGGTGTACTGCGGGGTGAAGCCTGCAAGGCATTGGGAAAACGTCTGGTAGGAGGTTACGCATGGAAGAAACAGGCCTGTGCGGCAGTGCAGCATTACACCAGCAGAGCACTGGCTGCTCAGCCTTGAGGCATGTGACTGGCTGCCCGCGGCGGCAATACAGCAGATGCCTGATGGCCAAAAAAGGATTGCAGGAAGGACAGGAGCAGCGCACCGCAGGCGGACGCCACGTTGATGACGAGCAGCACCTTGCCCTTGAACTGGGACATGTTGATGTCCTGCATGCAGTGCATGGCGAGGTGGAGGGGCAACATTGATCAGTCGACACTGTTGGCAGGCACGAGCTGCCGCAGCATCGTGCCATCAATCAATGCCAAGAGCGATCTGCGTCTGTCCAAAACCCACCCCGCCTTGCCGCTCCCCACTGCGCACCTTGCCATCGATGGACTTGACGGTGTAGTCGTAGATGCTGCCCTTGGTGGCCGCGCCGCCGCCAAATAGGGCACGGGTGGCCTGCAGCGATTTGTGCACAAGTCTGTGGGGGTGGGCGCACACAGGCACGGTGGCGGCGTGGCAACGACGCTGTTCCTCCTTTTGACAGCCGGCCTCTGCAGGCACGTCAGTCAGCCTGCCAGCACATTCACCGCCTCCTCACCATCATCTCGCGGCCGCGGGCGGCAGGCACGCGGGCGGCAGCGGCGGCGGGGCGCAGGCGGTTGCCGGTGCAGAAGGCGGCCCGGGTGCTGGCAGCCACACGGGCGGTGGCGCGAGCGGTGGTGGCGGCGGTGGCGCAGGTGGCAGCAGCCATTCTGTGGTCGTGGAGAGGAGGGTTGCGGTGGCGACGCCTGGCCTGCCGAGGGAGGGCGCGATCTGGGGTCGGGCGGATCCACAGGACGGAATGCAAGACGGAGGAGGGGCGGGCAGAGGCTCCTCGAGGCGGCCGACCGCACATCACGCGCATGGGGCGCATGGAGCAGCTTGGGGCAGCCGTGCACCCTGCCGATCGCAGCCCAACACCCGGCAGTGCTCGTTGAAGCGCCCAAGCAGGCCAGGGGCGCGCGCACGCCCAAACCAAACGCGCCGAGCGGAGCTGTCCGCCTCACCGACAGCCTTTCTGAACACGAGGCGATGCTCAGGGCATGGCCACGCCCGCACCACCCGCCCCGCTCGACGCCGCGGGCCGGCCCGGCAGCTCGCCTGCAGCACAGTCGATTCGCAGCCTGACCCAGCTGCTGGAGGTGCGTGACAGGGCAGGCGGAGGCGGCTGGCACGGCACCACCCGCCAAGGAGCACCCTGGCGGCACTGGGAGCGTCTCCCGCTGCTGCCGCCGCCTGCGGCTCCCAACCGCACCCCTGCGTCCTCCGCCGTGCAGGATGACTGGCACACGCCGATGGGTACCGCCATGACTGGGCGGCCAGGGACGCGGCACGGCGGCCTGGCGCCGCCCACTACAGGTGCACCCACGGTGCAGCAGGCGGCTCGCAGCGCCGAGGCGCACCTCCAGGGCCTGCTGGCCGCCAAGGACTCTGAGGCAGCGCTGTTGCGCCAGCAGCTGCAGCAGCTTACCGGCGACTTCAAGTTCAACCTCAAGGTGGGCTGTTGCAGTCTCTGGCGTGCCTGCAAGGGAGGCACCGCCTGCTGAGGGGGCCGCTGTGCCCAACTGTGTCAGCATGTGCGTGCCCCCTGGGCTCCCGTTCTGTGTGGCGCCCTGCCCACCAGCTCAGGCCCGCATCCTTGCACACTGCAGCTGCTGGAGGAGCGGGATGCCGAGCTGGAGCGGCTGGAGAAGGAGCTGGCCAGCACGCGGCAGGCGGGTGCTGCACACAACAGCGGGCTGGCAGAGGCCCGCCGCCTGGCGGCGGAGCGGGAGGCCGCGCTGCGCGAGAAGGAGGCACGGTGCGCCTGCTGCTGGTTGTTGTTCACTCCGGAAGTGCGAGTATGCCGAGTAGCGTATGGTGCAGACATTGAAGATATGGGTAGGCTGGTGCAGTGCGGACTCAGCAAGTGTTTGCTCACCCGTCAACATCCACCTGAAACAACGCACTACATGCATTTATTGAAATGCAGTGTGCTGGCGCTGGAGGAGCGGCAGAAGCAGCTGGTGGAGCTGTGCGAGCGGCAGGTGAGGCTGTCGGCGGCAGAGGCATCGCTGAGTTGGCTTCCGGGTCATTGACAAATCCCTGCGCAATACGTTGCTGCTGCCTGCTTAGTACATTGTTTGGTTTCTATTGATGTATGATCTGATCCTGCGGACACCCCCTGCGATGTTCAGGTGTCAGAGGCACGGCTGGCGCGTGACGAGGAGGCGGCACGCTGCCGCCAGGAGGTGGCTGCTGCCGCCAGCGATGCGGCGCGGCAGAAAGCAGACGTCATCGCAGGTTAGTGGTGCCCGCAGGTTCACTCGCTGCATCAGCTTTGAGTATATGCCGTGTGGCTGGTGAAGCTGTCTTCCTGCTGTCTCAATGCCTTGGAGGCCTATCTCTCCATGCACCAAGGCAAGCACTGTACCATGGAAACAGTGGCCCAACTCTCCGCTGGCCCACAGGCTACGAGCGGCAGGTGACAGCGGCCACAGCGGCAGAGCGGGAGGCGCGGCAGCGGGCCACCGCACTGGCGGAGGAGAACGAGCACGTGCGCAGCGCGCTGCAGCGCGCTGAGGCACGCGTGGCAGAGCAGGAGCTTGCGATGCAGCGCATGGTGGCCCAGTTTGAGGGTGCGCTGGCCACGCTGCAGCAGCTGGAGGCGCAGTACGACGGCCTGGCGGCGGATGCGGGTGCTGCCGACCGCCTGCGGGCGGCTCGCATCGCTGAGTTGGAGGCGGAGGTGGAGGGCCTGCGTGCCTCGCGGGCGGGGCTGCAGCAGGAGCGGGACGGCGCTGTGGCGCGCCTGGAGGCGGCAGCTGCGGCGGCCGAGGCCGAGGCCAGCCAAGCCAAGCAGCAGTACCACCGCGCCATGATGGATGCGGCAGAGCTAACGGAGGCTCTGTCCGCCGCCCGCTCAGAGGCACACCAGCAGCGGCAGCGCGCAGAGGCGGCCGAGGAGGCGGCGGCGGTGGCCCGCGCCTCTGCTGCGGCAGCGCAGCAGGCGGCGGAGCGCGAGTCGTCGGCGCACGCGCGCACGCAGGGCCTGCTGGAGGCTGCTCGCCTGCACCACGAGGCGGCACGCAGGGACGGCGCTGAGCAGGAGGCGCTGGCGGCGCAGCTTCGGGAGGCGGCAGCGGTGCTGGAGGCAGAGCGAAACGACCTGGGCAAGGCAGCAGAGGCGGCTGAGGCCAAGGTGCGCAGGCAGGCAGCGAGTGGCGGGGCATGCTTGGGTAGCAAGTGTCGCCGTTTGCTACAGCTTGCATTGATGGATGCTGCAAATGGGAGTGCAGCTGTACTTCGGCAATTTGGGTGCTGGGCACATGTGGTCGTCTCACTGCTGCTGCCTGTCGCCATGGTGCCACAGCTTCGAGCGGCGGAGGAGCGGGCTGCGCTGCTGGCGGAGCAAGTTGAGCAGGAGGGTGCACTGCGGGCCCAGGTGCGCTGCCTATGTACTCCGCCAGGCATGTCTTGGCATCAGAAGAACAGCGTCCAGAAGCTGAGGCCAGCCTCTGGTGCTTGCAAATGCCGGATCAGCGCATAGCCAACCCATCAATTTGCACATGCTGCCGTTGTGTTGCACAGCTGCTGGAGGCACGTGAGGCGGAGCTGACGGCTCGCTGGGAGCGCGCGCTGGAGGCAGCACAGGTTGGCAGGGTTGCTTGATTCACTTTTGCAAGCTGAGATCCATGCCTGTAAGCTAGCTGCACTTGTGCAAACGACCGTTCTGCAGGCCACTGCCCTGTTCTGCTGGCACAGTTGCATCTGAGCCACCATGCCACTCTCCTGCCTTGCAGGGCGAGCGTGCGACGCTGCAGCAGGCACTCGACCTGGCTAACCGACAGCTGGCGGCTGCACACCGCGACATGGAGACGCTGCGCCTGCAGGTGCAGCACCTGCGGCTGGGCGGGGGCAGTGCCCCCGTCTCTGCAGCAGCAGGCGGCGCAGCACCCTATGCTGGCAGCACACACAGCGATGGCGGCAGTGGGTATGGCGGCCGAAGGCTGGAGGGCATAGCAGGCAGTGTAGGGGAGGAGGATGGCTCCGTGCAGGAGACGGCTTCCCTTGCGGGCAGCCGGGACATGTTTGCAGAGCTGCATGAGCCTCTGCACCACCAGCAGCCAGCAGCCACCTCCCCCCAACGCCAGCAGCAGCAGCAGCAGCAGCACGGCCACGGTCGGGGCAGCACCTCAGCAGCAGGCGCTGGCGCCGTGCCGGCGGCCTCCGCCTACCAGCAGCAGCTGCACCAGCACATCGACACGCTGTCCAGCAAGCTGTCCAACTTCCAGCGGGCGGTGGAGGAGGCGCGCCAAGTGGGCCACCAGGCCTCGCAGCAGGTGAGGGGGGGTGCGGCTGGAGTGAGGTGTCAAGTGTGAGTGTTCTTCACACTGCAGTGGGTTCAGAGAACCGTCGTGATGTGGCTGGCATTTGCCCGGCTTCAAAATCGATGCTGCCTGCCTGCTGTGCTTGCAATAATCCAAGCTCACTTGGGAGCCCTTCCTGTCTCCCGACAATGTGCAGCTGGCGGAGAGCCGCAGCATGCTGCCAGCGGAGCTGCAGCGGCGGCAGGCAGCGGTGGCGGATGCGCAGCTGCAGGCCACGCTGGCCGCCGAGCGGCAGCAGTTTGAGGCGGAGCGGCAACGGCTGGACCGCCAGCTAGCCCAGCAGCAGCGCTTGCTGGCTGAGCGGGAAGCCGAGCTGCGGCGCATGCAGCAGGCTGAGGAGGAGGCGAGGCGGCGGGAGGAGGAGGAGGCGCGGCGGAGGCAGCGGCAGCAGGAGCAGCAGGAGCGAGAGTGGGAGCAGCGGCGGCGGCGGCAGGAGGCGGGCGCGCTGCCTCCCAGCTCACTTGGTGCCGGTGGCTACCAGAGCTTCCTGCCAACCAGTCAGGCCTCGCCAGCGGCAGGCAGCAGCTTGGGCCAGCTGCCAGGCGGCCGGCCCCTGACCGGCTCTTCCTACAGCCAGCAGCGGCGCAGCGTGGGTGCGGCGCTTGCTGCTGCAGGTGCCTTGCCGCCTGGTGCAGCTGGGTTGGCAGGCAGCACCTCGAGCAGCCCGCCCGTCTTCTTGCAGCAGCCTGCAGCAGCAGCACCAGCCGCCACCCCTGCCAGCTCATTCCGCAGCACGCCGCCAGATGCAGCAGCGCTGCCGCTGCCGCGGTTGAGCAGCCGAGCACCTGCTGCCGGCACAGCTGCAGGTGCAGGCGGTGCTGCTGGACGGGCTGCACCCCTCCCGCTGCGGACGTCTGTGACTGGAGGCCTTGGCCTCGCGCCTGGCCCCGCCGCTCGCAGCAACGGCCTCGTAAGCACATCGGCTGCAGCGGCACCAGCAGGAGCAGCGGCGGCAGCAGCGCCAGCTGAGGATGCGCTGGCTCGTGCGCGGCGGCAGGTGCTTGAAGCCAAGGCGTACCTGCGGCAAGCGGCCGAGATGGGCGGACAAGCAGCAGGCGCCGGCGGCGGCTGAAGCCCCTTCCTTGCACTATCAGTACCATTTTCTAGCGACCCCTCCCATTGACCCTGACGGACGTTTTGCGACCAACCGACCGACATACCATGTACGCCACCCCCTGTTCTGTTCTGCCCGACCGTGACTGACCCCTCATATGCCTGTGCATTCATCACAAGCCCCGATTTTCTACCGCTCGGCCGACCCTTCAATGTGCACTACACCACCACTTGGATGCTTCCGGTGGCATGCCTTATTGTTGGACCGCACTGCATCATTTATAAACAGCATGCTTTACAGCAGACAACGCCGCAAGGGGCGGGCACGTGGCAACGGAGCACTCAAATGGCCACAGGCGGCCTGGCAAGGCTCACACACACCAGTGTCATGCAGCAGTGTGGTCACACGAAGTTTCGCGGGTTGCTGGTCAGTCGCAAGCAATCACTTTCGGAACGTGGCCACCACAGCGCGCAGCAGCGGGCCCACTTCCTCCCACCGCTCCTCGGGGCTGCTGGCGGTCAGGGAGTAGGCGGTGCCGTTGACCAGCACACAGCGGCCGATGACGCGCCGTGGCGCCGTGGGGATGGTGCCTCCAAACGCGTTCAGGCAGCTCAGCTGCGTGGGAGGAGGGACACAGGTAAGAGGCGAGCTGCAGACCACCCAGAAAGGGTCATGGCCAACCCTTGTCATTCCATTCTGATCATAGCTCGCCCGCAGCATGCTTCCAGCAGCTGCCTGTGCAACCAGCCTGCGAAACAAGTTGTTCACCCCACCTTGCCGCCAAGGCCCTCCTCCACCTCGCCCGCGCAGCTCTCAATGCTGAACTCGTACTCGTATGCTCCCCCCACCAGCTCACTGCACGATGTTGTGCCAGTGGCAGTGGCAGAGCGTTGCCCAGGTGGGCATGCGGCAAGCAAAGTTGTGGCACGAGCCAGCAGGCGGCGCAAGGCAAGCAAGCAGCCCCCGAGCATTGCAGGTGCGCAGCCACCCGAGCCAGGACAGCCGGCTGCTCAGCTTTGGCCGCACCTGCGCAGCAGGCTGAACCGCATTGTGCCGCGCTCCGTGCGCTGCGGCTCCACACAGATGTCGTATCTGCAGAAGATTTTTTGTGGCAGCCATGGCATTGTGCGTTCCTCATGCAAGCTGTAGAGAGCTGGAGGCGGCCCGACAACGCAAATTGCAGCAAGGCAGCCGGCCGGGTGCAGGAGCAGCATGCCAGGCTAGACGTCCTCATCGGCCAGATGCTCACATCCGCTGGCCAAAATGCGCGCTGCTGTGCCTCACCCGCTCTCCTCGCTCAGCCCCGCCTGCCGCACCGCCTCTGGCACTGTCTCTGTGCGAAAAACGCTCACTGTGACCAACTTGCGGAAGTCACCCACAACTGCCAAAAAAAAGAAGAAAAAAGGAAAAAACTGAGTCGGCCACTTCCCCAAACAGTATGAGGGGATAATCACTTGGGGTGGGTGTGCGGTTAGGATTGCAGCTGGCATGGCAGGCAGTATCAAGTTAGTGAGAGCTGCGCTCCAGGCTGTTGAGCAAGGCACACTGCAGGCAACCTGCCGGTCGTTGGAAGTGATAGGGCCCCGGTTCCTTCTGTGCCTGGCTCACCCACGACGGCGCCGTTGCCGGTGCTGCCCGACCGGTCAAAGGCCACCACCCAGCTGCCGCCGCCTGGGTAGTCAAACGCAAAGCCCTGAAGCAGCGGAGGCAGAGCTTCAGGCCTCATTTGTGACAGCAACAGCTGGCCTTGTGTGCGAACAAGCAGTTTACCGGCAGCAGCTGAACAAGCCCCAAGCTTGGCCTCACCTCTGGCGACGTGAACGTCTCTGTCAGCGGCGGCACCGGCAGCGGCTGCACAGGGCGTGCTGCTGGAGCCGCTGTTGCCTCAGGTGCTGGCAGAGCTAGGTTGGCAGCTGCCAGCAGGGCCAGCAAGCCGCGGCGGTCGACAGCCTGCGCCCGCAGCAGCGGTGGCGGCAGCGGCGGCACCGCTGCGCTGCCTGGCCTACCACCCTGCCTGGGCTGCTCAGCCCTGCAGGTTGGCCGCGCCGCCAACTGCCTGCCGCTGCTGCGCCGCTGCCTGGAGGCACAGCGAGTGGGTGGGGTTCCCGCTGCGCGGGCTCCCGCGCCATGGATGCTAGCGACGTGCTGCATTCTGCTCATTAAATCGGTGCAGATTGTGATGGACTCAGTGATCGCGCGATGGCGCTCGCCGAGTCCCGCCACATGGGCGCAGCGCGGGCGGCGCGGCAGCGGCCTGCTATTCCGGCGCGCTCCTTGGCGCTGCGGTCTGTGCGGCGGCCTCACAAGTGTCGGATCGGCTCTCAAAGTTCATCAGTGCACCAAGAAGCCCAGCAGACGGCTATGCCAGGCCCAGCCATGGCGGACGCACCCGACCTGTACGCCACGCTGGGCGTGGGGCGCTCCGCCACCGACATTGAGGTGCGAGGGATGGTTAGCAGTGGTGCGGAGGGGCGGCAGGGGCCCTGGCGCGGCGCCGCCCCCGCCCGCCTTCCGCCTTCTGCAGCCGCTGTCCCTCCGGCTCCCCAGGGCTGCACGGCACCTCGCACAGCTCCTAGCATGGCTCAGCACCATGCAAACTATTGGAATAAACGTGAAGGAGCTGCTGTCCGCCCTCCAAGCAGATCCGGCGTGCCTACCGCAACCTGGCCACCAAGGCGCATCCCGACAAGGGCGGCGATGCCGAGCTGTTCCGTGCCATCCAACAGGTGCGGGCCTGTGGTGGCCTGGGCTGGCTGCTGGACAGGGCTGCTGAAGTTTGCTGGCACGATGAAGTATCTGCATTGTTAAGTACTGTTGCTTGTCAGGACAGCTATGGGTGTACACAGCTGCTTCGTTCGTGCCTTGCGAGTTGAGCAATTGCATGCCAATGCTGCCTAAAAGTGCAGCAGTGTTCGTGGCGCACTATCGCTGGAAGCGAAACTGCTGAGACACAACTCCCCGATACCTGCAGGCCTGGGAGGTGCTGTCCGACCCCGCCAAGCGCCGCGAGTACGACGCCACGGGCAAGGTGGTGCGCTCGCTGGAGGACGAGTTTGTGGACAGGTGGGCGGGTGGGGATGGATGGGTGAAGTTAAGGATTCAAAGTGGACTGAGTGGGCTTTCATTCGGCGACTGTGCGGCAGACAGTGTGCCTGCACGGTTGAACTACGCGGCAAGCTGGCACTGTTGATTGCATTGCATGCCAGCAGCAGCCCCCTGGTCATACAAACAGCAAGCTGCCACCTTGGCAGCAACAGCACCGCCGCTCCGCTCACTGCGCCGCTCTTGCTCCCGCTGCCACTCCTGGCAGCTTTGCGGGCGGTTCCTTCCGCGACCGCGTGCGGCGCGGCGAAGCTGAGCGCATCACGCTGAACGACCAGATTGTGCGGCAGCAGAACAAGGACTCGCAGAGCCACACTGCCGGGTTTGAGGCGAGGCTGGGCGGTGGGCGGCGGTCGGGATGAGGAGTGTGATGGCTCGGAAGAGGCTGGCTGGGGACGTGACGATTGAATAGCTGGCGATGGAATGCTCAGGCTGCACACTATTGATGTGCATGGCAGGCTTGTACGTGTCATGCGCTCAGCCTGCTCGTCTCGCCGCCTGCAGGCCTGGCTGCGCTCGCGCGGTGAAGCTGGCGTGACAACCTACACCTCTGACGATGTCATCGCTAACTACGGCGTGGTGAAGGGAACGTGAGAGATGCAGAGCTGCCACTGTTTTGCGTGTGCGCAATGGCACACCATCGAGAGGGCAGTCCAAACAGGCGCTGCTGTTGCACCTGGCGCTAGCAACCTGGAATGCCCCTCCAAGGCAGCTTTTGCGCCTGGTCTCATAACGCCTTGCCGGCCCTTGCTCCTTGCGCAGCTACGATGCCGTACCACTGCCGAAGATCAAGGCGCACACGGTGGGTGGGCTGGGACTGAGTGGGTCGATTGGCTACACTTGCAGCACAGGACATTACACGCACACCACCTTTGCTTGCGTCTCCCCTGCCTCTCTCCTCCCACCCCGGTCCCCGATTGGCCTGGCCCCTGCAGGTGCGCTGCAAGGCGGCCGGCGCGCCCAAGGCTGTGCTTGAGCTGGGCGCTGAGGCGCTGCCGCAGTCGCTGGAGTGGGGGGAGGTGCTGCTCAGCGTGCGCTACGCGCCCGTCAACCCCGCAGACCTGTGAGGAGTGGGGCTGGGGAACTGGGGGACTGGGGGCGCTGGGGCTGGCGCCTGAGGCCTATGTTTTTGGAGCCACGCTGGCGTGCTGGGGCTGGGATGCAACGACTGGGCTGGTCGGTCAACCGCGACCACCAGTTCCAGGCTGGGCTGGGTAGCAAAGCGTTGCACGCAAGCGCCAGAGCCTGCCCCTTGCCATCGCCCCTGCGCAGGTACACCATCCAGACGGGCGGCATGTACGGCCCCAGTGACTCGGTGCAGACGCCCTTTGTGGCCGGCCACGATGGCGTGGCTGTGGTGGTCAAGGTGGGTGTGTGGGCTGCTTTGAAACAAGTACTGATCGAGCCGCTTGCTAGATCATTGCAGTGTTCCGCCTTGTGACAGCTGTAATCAGAACAAGGGCGGGCACTCGGTGCCAACACCCCGGCCTGCGCATGCAACTCACATGTGCCTGACAGAGCCGGCAGCTCACAATCCTGAACCTCCCCCCGCCTGTGTGCCTGCAGGTGGGCCCCGGCGTGAAGGGGCTGGCGGAGAACGACTGGGTGGTGCCCCTCAAGCCCAACCTGGGCACCTGGCGCTCCCTGGCAGGTGCGCGCCGGCTGGGAGTGCATGGGACGTGTGCACTGGCGGGTGTGGCTCCAGCACGCCTGCCTGTTCACCCATGACCAGGGGACACTCACTTGTGTTCTTTGCATGGAAACTATCACTAGTAGATTGGGCGGGTCTTTACTGAGATTTATACCCCTTTGTTCTCCAGCC
>VFQO010005349.1_pt1 | contig 51364 bp, 49 predicted proteins | sample 3512331 | NCBI WGS metagenome assembly VFQO01 (sample SAMN10412371, study PRJNA504923) | tailings metagenome | isolation source: Replicate 3 from Balatoc abandoned mine | place: Philippines: Itogon, Benguet | collected 2017-08-28 | reverse complement strand
GCATCAAAACCAATACAAATCAACAGTATCAGAAAAATCATCAGATTTTAATAGGTGATCAAATCAATAATATTAACCCAAGTTTAAAAACGGTCAACGTATTTTAGGCATTGACAGACCATAAGCCATGAACTATAAGCCATCACCCATAAGCTATGAACCATATGCCATCAGCTTCCCACCCCAACCAGTTCCTTCAAAAACAACAATGCTTCCCGCTCAACTGTCACCACATCTTTTGATTGAATAGGAGAGCCGAGTACGTGATTGCCAGCATTGGGGATGGGGATCATTTTTTTGAGTGAGGCGGGGGTGCTGATTTGTTCAAACATTTTTTTCATGGCACTCACTTTTACAACAGGGTCTTGCTCTTTTTCATTTTTGTAGTAGTAAAGCGTAAGTGTTGGTTGTTTTATTTTTTGGAATGTTTCTTTGGTCATAGTTGTTTCCAACAATTCTTCCAGTTCTGATACAGCTTCCAATCGATATTGATCATTCCAGTATTTTTTATAAGTTTCTGTTTTATTTGGAATAATATTCATCTTTCCGCCTTTTACCAATCTGGCAATTTGTAATCCCCATGGGTTGTTGGTGATCCATGCATTGGGGTCATTAATTGCAATATTGGGAGACAATAAAACCAAACCGGCAATCTCCGGATAAGTAGCAGCCAACTGTAGTGCAAGGGTACCACCTGTTGAAGTACCCATGAGTATCACTTTATCACCCAATTGTTTCCCAATGGCATATGCTTCTTTTGCTGTTTCCCATAAACTAGTAGCAGTCATGTGTAACAAAGCATCGCTTGTATCAATACCATGTCCGGATAGTCTGGATAGATACAAGTTGGCACCCAATTGTTTCGCCAGATTCCGATGAACAGGATTCCCTTCTTCCTGACTGGCACTAAACCCATGCAGGTACACAATGGCGTATGCTGTTTTGTTTTTTAATGAATCATTGTTCCATACAATTCTGGCTTCATTGTCTGGTTTTATCTTGTGAAATGATTCAATGGTATGTACATAATTAATAAGACTATCAGGATGAGAAGGTAATGATATCAGATCAGTACGATAATCAGGTTTCTTGGGAGCGGGTCCTAAAATATATACTATTGAAACAACAAGCAATGAAAGCAGTATCCGGATAAACAATCGCATAAAGAGTAGTTTTTGTTAAGTACTAAGTACGTATAATCATACAAGTTACAAAAACCCAACTTTCTTACGTGATGGATGAAGAAACAAAATTTTAATTTTTAGCTATTGTATTCCTGATATTTTCCGGGAAGGATCTTACGGAAAGCGATAGTTTCTTTAAATTTTCTTTTTGTTCTGATGGGTCCTGTAAATAATGATTGTAGTTGATAAACAGGTAATAAAAAATCATACGATTATACTCATCTAGTGTTGAATCAGCAATGGTATGTAAAATTCTTTCTTCCAATATTTTTCTCTGCTTGCTTTCAGAGAGTGCCCTGCCGATTCTGTCTACAGCACCGAAATAATGATTGGATGAAGGGTTACTGATACGGAAACTGATCCCAAATATCAGCTCATTGACATCGATGTTTAACTCTTCCAGTTCACGGATATACGTTTTTCTCGCTCCCCACGCATAGTTTCCGTCAGATACTCTCTCAAAACGATCATTCATGATGTCGAGATGAGCTTTCAGAAATATCTCCCAGCGTGCAGTTTCGGCTGATAGCAATGCAATATTTGCTGCATGTAGTCTTGGTGAGTTATCCATACTGCAAAATCCCATTACTTTAGTACCTCTCATTTGTTCAAGCAGTTTATTTTTTTCTTTGATATTCAGCGTCTGCCAATCTGTGGGCATAGAGGGAGAGCCAAAATCCAAATTATCTTTAAATTTTGCTGTGGTAGTATCAATCATACAATCAGCATATCCAATCGAAAGACTGTATTCTTTTGGGAGCTTTTTCGATACCAAAGGAGCAGGGAAATAAAAAGCTTCTATGTATTCATTTGAATAGTTTGTGCGTTTATGGTGAACATAGATCCAACGGGTATTATCCGGGTTATACAGCATACTGGTATCATAAACAGTAATGCTTGATATGGCATCATTATTCAAGGCAATGGTTTCAAAGCGGGAAATATTTTTTTGTCGATAATCTTTATATCTCTGCCAGACCACTGTATGATTTTTATGAATGATGGCTTGAGGATATTTTTCTAGAAAATCTTCAAGTGGTAACTGATTCAGCATATCGCGGCTTGCTTCTTTCATGTCTCCGGTCATCAGTTTTACAAGATGCCCTGTTCCCTGATACAAGGAGAAGTACTCAGGAAAATCATTACATTTTTTGTATTTGAGATTCAATGAATCAGCTATCCGGCTGAGTATGGTCATGGTACTTTCATTATAGATAAGTCCATTAGGGTATACTTTAAATTCAGATTCCTGACTGAATGCGGCTAGGGATGAGATAATGATCAGCCCTGTACAGATAAATGCTTTCATGATCTGGTATTGAATGAATAAAAGGATAGTGCTCTGATAATCAGATGCATTTACAAATCTTTTACATACATAATACAACTAAATTATTAAGTTTTCAGTAGGTTTTGCCCTCCCGCTATAAAGCCGTACCTTTGCAGCCTTAAAATTTTACATGGAAATAAGAAACATTGCCATTATTGCACACGTTGACCATGGCAAAACAACATTGGTAGACAGGATTTTACATGCTACCAAGGTATTCAGAGACAATCAAGAAACCGGCGAACTGATCATGGATAGCAATGATCTGGAACGCGAAAGAGGGATCACCATTTTTAGTAAAAATGCTGCTGTTACCTATAAAGACATTAAAATAAATGTGATTGATACACCGGGTCACAGTGACTTTGGTGGTGAAGTAGAGCGTGTTTTGAAAATGGCCGATGGGGTTATTTTATTGGTGGATGCTTTTGAAGGTCCTATGCCCCAAACTCGTTTTGTACTGCAAAAAGCATTACAACTGAACCTGCATCCGATCGTGGTGATCAATAAAGTAGACAAACCAAATTGTCGTCCGGATGAAGTACATGATGCGGTATTCGAATTATTCTTCAATCTGGATGCAACAGAAGAACAACTGAATTTCCCTACTTTTTATGGTAGTGGTAAAAATGGTTGGTTCAATGATAGCTTAACACCAACTGAAGATATCCTTCCATTGATGGATGGTATCATCAAATATGTACCGGCACCGAAAGTAAATGAAGGTACTTTACAATTACAGATCACTTCATTGGATTACTCTTCTTTCCTGGGTCGTATAGCCATCGGAAAAGTAACCCGTGGTTCTATCAAAGAAAACCAGCCGATTGCATTGGTACAAGCAGATGGTTCTATCAAGAAGAGCCGTGTGAAAGAATTGTATGTATTTGAAGGTATGGGTAAGCGTAAAGTAACAGAAGTATTGTCTGGTGACCTTTGTGCAGTAGTAGGTTTAGAAGATTTCAATATCGGTGATACCATTGCTGATGCAGAAAATCCAGAAGCATTGCCGATCATCAGTGTAGATGAGCCAACAATGAGTATGACTTTCAGTATCAATAACTCACCATTCTTTGGTCGTGAGGGTAAATTTGTTACCTCTCGTCACCTGCGTGATCGTTTGATGAAAGAGACGGAGAAGAACTTAGCATTGCGTGTAGAAGATACAGATAGTGCTGATAGCTTCTTGGTATATGGTCGTGGTATCCTGCATTTGGGTGTATTGGTTGAAACCATGCGTCGTGAAGGATATGAATTAACAGTGGGTAATCCGCAAGTATTGGTAAAACATATTGACGGTAAGAAATGTGAGCCTTATGAAGTGTTGGTGGTAGATGTTCCGAGTGAATACAGTGGTAAAGTGATTGATCTGGTTACCCAACGTAAAGGTGAAATGCTGGTGATGGAAAGCAAAGGAGAGATGCAGCATCTTGAATTTGAAATTCCTTCAAGAGGTTTGATCGGTCTTCGTTCTCAAATGCTGACCAATACTGCCGGTGAAGCTGTAATGGCACACCGTTTCTTAGAATACAAACCCTGGAAGGGACCAATCCCCGGAAGAAACAATGGTGTATTGATCGCCAAGTTTCAGGGAGTAACGACGGCTTATTCGATTGATAAGTTACAGGATCGTGGTAGCTTCTTTATTGATCCGGGAGAAGAAGTATATGTTGGACAGATCATTGCCGAGCATATTAAGCCGGGAGACTTGAACGTAAATGCTGTAGAAGCGAAGAAATTGACCAACCACCGTGCAAGCGGTAGTGATGACAGCGTTCGTATTACTCCGAAGTTGCAGTTTACGTTGGAAGAGTGTATGGAATACATTCAACAAGATGAGTGTATTGAAGTAACTCCGAAGAGTATTCGTATGCGTAAGACTGTGTTGAATGAAGAAGAACGTAAGAAAGTGAGTAAAATGATGCAGTCGGAAGCGGCTGGATAGTTTTACTGAATGATATGTATAAGCCATCCACCTTAGGTGGGTGGCTTTTTTATTGTGTATTGCTAACAGTAGTTGTTTCGCTATGATTCGAATGCTTGGTAGCGGTATCCGTGAGTAAATGATTGGTATTACAATTATCCCCATCACAACAGGGTAATGCATTGGTATTACAAACCGGACATTGGTAATGTCCGTGTACATGTACCATCTGTACCAAATGACCACAAAACAAACATTGCATCTGCATACAGTGAAGTTAATAACCGTGCTGTATAGTTGATAGCTGTTTTTTCAACAATATTGTGCACAAAAAAGCCGCCTAAAAAGGCGGCTCGCTTGCTTAATAACCTGAATTACTTACCAGAATTTTTTCTTGATTCAGTTTCACTCAGGAAAACATTGATCTTTTCACTAAAAGTTTCTTCTCCTTGCTGAATTCTGAACGTAAGTTTATCTGCATCGTCTTGTGACAATACCAATCTCTTATCAAAACTCTTTGCATTGTAATGTTCTTTGAAGAACAAATCACCTTTTGCATCCAATACCAACAGCGTAAATTTCTTGCCGCTTGGGTTATTAAATTTGATGTTGAATGATACCTGCTCTTTTGAAGAACCCGCATACTTGATCTCAGCTTTTGCTGCTGCATCAGATCCATTCACTGCATTGTTTGCAGTGGCGTTGAATAATGTTCCTACTGCAAAGACAGTGCTCAGGGCTAATCCTTTAACAATAGATTGAATAGTTTGCTTTTCCATGATGTTGTTTTTTTACTTTGAATAATAGATGACCTGTCTCTGAATGGTATCAAAGACCTTCGTAGTGCAAGTAAAAATTTCGTAAAAGCAAAAACGTAGAAGCGAAGCAGGTTGGACTTTTATGTCCAAGGATGTACATCAGATTGCCTGTCGTATATCCTTAATACCTGCAAGGTAGAAAAGGTAACCCCTGCTAAAAAATGATTTGTGGTAAGCGGTGTTAAGATATCTATAAATGCAACATATTAACGATCGTTAGTTTGATGGAATGGGCTTGTTCAAAGTATCCCATAAAACATCTTTCAACGCTGTTAATCCGGTTTGTGTAACAGATGAAATAAATAAGTGAGGAATATTTTTCGGTAGCTCTTTGCTGATCGCTTCTTTGAGTTCATCATCGAGCATATCACTTTTACTGATGGCAATGATAAAATCTTTTTGAAGCATTTCAGGATTGTATTGTTCTAATTCATTTCTAAGTATCTCAAATTCTTTTTTATGGTCTGCACTATCTGCAGGAATTAAAAACAGCAGTACAGCATTTCTTTCAATATGTCTTAGGAAACGATGCCCCAAACCTTTTCCTTCTGCAGCGCCTTCAATAATTCCCGGAAGATCTGCGATACAGAATGATTTTGAATCACGGTATTCCACCATGCCCAATTGAGGGGTCAATGTTGTAAAAGCATAATTCGCAATTTTAGGTTTAGCGGCTGTGATTACAGACAACAAAGTAGACTTTCCTGCATTGGGGAAACCTACCAATCCAACATCTGCCAATACTTTTAATTCCAGGTTCTTCCAGCCTTCAACACCCGGTTCACCGGGTTGAGCATGTTCCGGTACTTGATTGGTAGGGGTTGCGAAATTGCTGTTACCCAATCCACCACGTCCACCTTTCATCCAAACAATCTGTTGTCCATCTTCAAGTATCTCTGCTTCTATCTTACCAGTTTCTTCATCTCTGGCAACCGTACCCAATGGCACTTCAATGATGATGTCTTTTCCATCATGTCCGGTACAATTGTTTTTGCTACCGGGCTCACCATTTTCAGCCAATACATTTTTGAAATAGCGTAGATGCAGGAGTGTCCACATCTGGGCATTGCCCTTTAAGATGATATGACCACCACGACCGCCATCACCACCATCAGGGCCACCTTTGGCAGTGAGTTTATTACGCATGAAATGCTTGGCACCGGCGCCACCATGACCACTGCGACAAAAGATGCGGATATAATCGATGAAGTTTGTTTTCTCTGACACTATTGAAGATTACCTCGTTTAATGGATGCAAAGGTACAAAAATGTCAGCCGTCTTGGTTTTTCCTTTGCTGGTTCCATGTTTGGTAGAGTTTATTCGTTTGTAGCTCAGTATCAGTGATGGAAGAAGCAGGTATTTCTCTTAAGGGTTCACAGGCTTTCCAATATTGCCGCATGTCATCAGGTAATTGCTGATAGAGTTGTGTACCCTGGGTTTTCCATTGTATCATCTCATCACTTACTTCTTTGATCTTTTTGGCCGGATTTCCGACAATTAAACTTCTGGTATCAAATGTTTCGTCTGCTTTGATAAAACTCAAAGCGCCAACAATACATTCATCTCCAAGTACTACGTTATCCATGATCACACTGTTCATACCAATCAAACAGTTTCTTCCAATTGTTGCTCCATGGATAATGGCTCCATGACCAATATGTGCACTTTCTTTCAAATGAACCGTAACACCGGGAAACATATGAATGGTACAGTTCTCCTGCACATTACAACCATCTTCAATGATGATTTTACCCCAATCACCACGAATGGCTGCTCCAGGACCCACATATACATGCTTACCAATCATTACATTGCCGGTAACAACAGCTTGTGGATGAATAAAAGCTGTTTCATGAACTACAGGAATATGTTCTTTGAACTGATAAATCATAAAAATACCCTACAAGTTACACATAACTATTGTCCGAATCCAACCAATATGCCTTGAGAAGTCATTAAGCCACCTGCACCAGTATTAAACTTCCATATTTGATTGCCTGTGTTAACATCAAATGAGTATATACCACCATTACCACCCCCGCCAATAAATATCTTATCATTTTCTATTACAGCAGCTGCACCATTTGCTAGTAGTGGTTTTTGCCAAATAATAGCTCCGGTATTTGCGTCAAGACAATGTAAATTCAGATCGTCTCCTGCAATAATGATTTTATTGTTATAAAAGACGGGGCCAGATGAAAAACCGGTATTATTCAGCGCTTGCCATTTTAAAGTGCCATTGGCGGTATTGACTGCATATACTGCTCCGGCTATACGAGGATTAAAATTATACCAGCCACTCATAAAAACGCTACCTCCTGCTATTGCCGGAGTAGATTGAGTAAGTGATACTTTTCCTTCTACCTCATACTTCCAAATCAGACTTCCACTTTGTGCATTGATTGCATATAAATTGCCATCGTTACTTCCGATATACAATACTCCATTTGAAATGACAGGGCTTGACTTGCCTATATATTGGTCAGCTTTGAAAGACCAACTTACCTGGCCGGAACTAGTATCCAGTGCATATACATAGGCGTCACTACTTGCAACATAGACCCTGTTTTGATATACCAGAGGAGTAGAGCTAACATTGCCTCCTGTTAAAAATTTCCATTTGAGGGTACCTTTTTGCTCATCAATGGCATAAAAATAATCATCGTTACTGCCGATGTATAAGGTTCCATTTGCAATTGTAGGACTTGATTCTATTGCTTCCCCAGTTTTGAACTTCCAGTACAAGCTTCCGGAAATGCTACTGATTGCATAAACATGGGCATCTATACTACCGGTATACACGAAGCTGTTATTATATGCAGGTTTGGAATACGCAAATGATTCAGTTCCTGTGTATTTCCATTTCTGAGTACCATTTGTAGCGTCAAGTGCATAGAAGTTTTTATCGCTAGAGCCAATAAATAAAGTATTGACAGGTGTTTGTGGCAAAACGGAAACGACATAAGATTTAGAGCTGCCATCATCTGCAGTTACGGTGTAAATAACAGGCATGGTAAAGTTTTGTACAATACCGCTGGCAGGTGATATGCTTTTCCCCTTAAACTCAAATTCAGGGATTAATGCAGAACGGTCAATTTCAGGTAGCAACTTTACGATTACACTATCATTTTTTACTGTGACAGTAAATAAACTAGTAATAGTTGTTCCGTCGCCTAACTTGATTTTCAGGGAAATGATTTCTTTATCGGTGTTAACCGGTATTTCTTTTTTTTGACAAGAAAAGTTAACACACAAAAATGTAACAGCTATCAAAAGCAGGAAAGGGATATTGGTTTTTTTTATCATGCATCAAATATATTATCCTTACGTATTCGACGATGAATTTATTAGGTCTTTTTTTGTTTTATAACATGTTCCTTTAAACAGTGCAATCAATTCGTTTTGATCATTCCTGACTTCAACAAGATATAATCCGGTGCTTCTTGTTATACTAATGCGTTTAGCCTCAGCGATCAATGTATCATTCACTTTAGTGGCTTTCGGAAATGAAATAGAAGTATCTAGCGCTACAGTTATTTTACCATCGCTATTACATGCAAATGCAAAAGCGCTGTCTGCCAGTGAAAAAGCAATACCACCATGTGCAATACCAAATCCGTTGATCATTTCTTCTCTTACAGTCATTTTTATTTTACTGTAACCTTCTTGTATATCCAATACCTCAATACCCAGCCACTGGGAAAATTTATCATGAATCATCATGTAATCAACAACTTGTCTGTATGGGTTGCTCATAAAATAATTTTAAGATCCTTTGAATTGAGGTGCTCGCTTTTCTAAAAATGCCTGTACACCTTCTTTGAAATCAGCGGTATCAGCGGCTTTCTGTTGATACACATCTTCCAATTGTAACTGTGCTTCCAAATCATTGGAAGCGGATTGGTTCAAAGCATGTTTGATATATGCTAATGCTTTGGTAGGCATTTGTGCCAAAGTAGCTGCTATCTTTTTAGAGGATTCTGAAAATTCTTCATCAGCAAATACTTTATATAACATACCTAGTCTTTCAGCTTCCTCTGCAGTTACTTTATCTCCCAACATCATCAAGGCAGTTGCTTTTTGCCAGCCAATCAAACGAGGTAATGTATAAGTACCTCCGCTATCCGGGATCAAGCCAATTTTTGAAAATGCCTGAATAAAGGAAGCAGATTGAGTTGCTACCACGATATCGCAAGCCAAAGCGATATTAGCACCCGCACCCGCAGCAACACCATTCACTGCGGCTACTACCGGTTTAGGCATATTTCTTAATCGGGTAATAATTGGATTATAATGTTCACTCAAAATTCTTTGCATACCCGGTCCATTCGGATCTACTACTTCAGCAAGATCCTGTCCGGCACAAAAACCTTTTCCTGCCCCCGTTAAGTAAACAGCTCTTACTTCATGCAAAGAAGCGCACTCATCTAATTTGGACTGTAGTAAAAGCGCCATTTCACGATTAAAAGAATTGAGCTTATCAGCACGATTCAGGGTAATAAAAGCAATACCATTTTCAATATGGAAAAGAATACTAGACATGTAAGATGATTTATTCAAAAATAAGCTCTTCTCTTCGGAGGGGCAATGAAAATATCAAGATCTCAGTGACATTTGAAATAATCAAAAGGCTCTTTACAATCATTGCATTTGTACAATGCTTTGCAAGCAGTGCTGCCAAATTGTGATACCAATATTGTGTTCCATGAATTACACTGCGGACATTGGATCGCTTCTTCATCCCGAAATGCTTCAGGAGTACAAACCGCTTGTTTATACTGAGGTGGGGCAATACCGTAAGCTTTTAGCTTATTTTTTCCTTCCTCACTCATCCAATCGGTTGTCCATGCAGGTGATAGTGCTTGCTTGATTTCCATTTGTTGATAGCCTGCTTGCAATAGTGCCATTCTGATATTCATACTGATCACATCCATGGCCGGACAACCACTATAGGTTGGAGTAATGGTAATGATCGGTTTCAACTGATGATTATTGAGTTGAGCTAGTTCAACTGATCTAACAATTCCAAGATCAAGTATGGTTAAAACGGGTACTTCCGGATCTGTTACTGTTTCCAGTAAATTCCAGATCTTTTTTTCTTCAGGACTTGTATGTTGAACAGCAATTGTCATAATATTTTACCATTCAGCTCCGGGATATGCTCTTTGTAAGAATTGCATTTCAGCGAGTATGTATCCTAAATGTTCTGTATGAATACCGGTTTTGCCACCTTGTTGTGCCCAGCTTTTTTCTGGGATTTGAATGGTGGCTTCTGCAAATACCTCTTGTACTTTTTGATGCCACTGTTCGCGGATAATGGATAGGTCAACACCGATATCTTCTTGCATTAAAGCAGTTTCATAAGCAGCAGGTAAAAACAATTCACCCGTGAAGTTCCATAACTCATCTACTGCTGTGAGTAATCTTTGTTTACTCTCTTCTGTACCATCACCTAAACGAATCACCCATTCACTGCTCCAACGCAGGTGGTAAGTAACTTCCTTCAAGGATTTAGCTGCAATGGCTGCAAGTCTTGTATCAGATGAGTTTTGTAACTGTTGATAGAAATAATATTGATACGTACTGAACAAAAACTGACGTAAAGTGGTTTGCGCCCAATCACCATTGGGTAATTCTGTGATCAACACATTTTTATACTCAGGAACATCACGCAAAAAAGCAAGAGTATCTTCTGTAGCATTATTGCCCGCAAGTTCTGCCGCATACTGGTAGAAATTTCTTGCTTGTCCTATAAAGTCGAGCGCAATATTTGAAATGGCAATGTCTTGCTCCAGTACAGGACCATGTCCGCACCATTCGCTATTGCGATGTCCAATAATCAGCGCATTGTCTGCAAGGTGTAATGTATAATCGATCAGTGATGGATTCATCAGTAGTAAAAGGCTTTGATTAGATATGGGTCAATTCATCCGGCAGGTCATAAAAAGTAGGATGACGATAGGCTTTGTCATTCGCAGGATCATACAATGCATCTGCTTCATCCGGATTGCTGGCATGGATGTATTTACTTTCCACTACCCAAATACTGATACCTTCATTTCGTCTGGTATACACATCTCGAGCATTTTCGATGGCCATCTGTGCATCAGCAGCATGCAGACTACCCACATGTTTATGATCCAATCCTTGCTTGCTTCTGATGAACACTTCCCATAAAGGCCATTCCTGTTTCGGAGAGCCTGAAGTAGAAATATCGGCAGCACCATTCTTCCCTTCACCGTAATCGCCGTAATAGTATTTTTTTATATACTGTTTCATGGTTAGCTATTTAGCTATGAGCTGTGAGCTTCGAGCCACGAGCCTTTTATTTGATTAATTATTACTCACTATTCACTACTCACTTTTTGACTTTTGACTTTTCACTTTTGATTTTTGACCCTACGCCACTTTCACTTCTTTTCTAGCTACACGTTTTGCTGCATACGCAGAAGCTGCATCTCTTACCCATTTACCGTCTTCCCAGGCTTTTTTGCGGGCATCGAGTCTTTGTTTGTTGCATGGACCATTGCCTGCAATGACTTGCCAGAATTCATCCCAGTTGATTGCTCCAAAGTCATAATGTCCTCTTTCCTCATTCCATTTCAAATCAGGATCAGGAATTGTGAGGTTTAATATTTTGATTTGCTCTGCACAGATGTCTACAAACTTTTGACGTAACTCATCATTGGTAAAACGCTTGATTTTCCATTTCATGCTTTGGATGGTATTCGGACTTTCATCATCTTTTGGACCAAACATCATGATACTAGGCCACCACCAACGATTGATGGCATCTTGTGCCATACGTCGCTGCGCTTCATTTCCACGACTTAGTGTCAACAAAATTTCAAAACCCTGACGCTGATGGAAGCTCTCTTCTTTACAAACCCGCACCATTGCTCTGGCATAAGGCCCATAACTGGTTCTGCACAATGGTACTTGGTTCATGATAGCCGCACCATCAACCAACCAACCGATGGCACCCATATCGGCCCAACTTAAAGTAGGATAATTAAAAATGGAAGAATATTTCGCTTTACCGCTATGTAATTGCTCATACATTTCATCTCTACTAATACCCAATGTTTCTGCAGCGGAATAGAGGTATAATCCATGACCGGCTTCATCTTGCACTTTTGCCAATAAAATAGCTTTTCTTCTCAGGTTGGGGGCACGGGTAATCCAGTTGCCTTCCGGTAACATACCAACGATTTCACTATGCGCATGCTGACTGATCTGACGGATCAAAGTCTGACGATATTTTTCAGGCATCCAATCCTTAGGTTCAATGCGAATTTCTTTGTCAATCTTTTCCTGAAACAATTGTTCCAAATTCTTTTCCATACATAACAGTTTGGGCTGTAAAAATACAAAAAGAATTGAATAATGCTAACAAATGTTAGTGTATTAAAACTAAACAATTTGTCTTTTTGTTAGTTTTTGTTGATGTTTTTACTGCCGTAGGTATAGTGATGATGAACAGGAGATTATCTTTCCGGTATGAAAAAAGGGATACTGATTATAGCTTTTTTACTGTATTGTTTATCTGCAACGGCACAAACACCGCGGTTTAAAAAGGATATTGATGCTTTTCTAAGTGCAGATAGTTTGCAATTTCCTTCCAAAGGACAATTATTGTTTGTTGGCAGTTCTTCCTTTACTTATTGGAAAGACATTCAGGACTATTTTCCGGGATATCCTATACTCAATCGTGGGTTTGGTGGATCTAGCTTACCGGATGTAATTCAATACGCCGATAAGATTATTCTTCCATATCAGCCTAAGCAAATCATTATTTACTGCGGAGAGAATGATATTGCAGACTCAATACCAGCAACACCTAAAATGGTGCGTGATAGATTCAAAACACTTTTGAAAATTATCCGAGCAGAACTAGGGAATATACCTGTTGCATTTATTTCTATTAAACCAAGTCCAAGTAGATGGAAATTGGAAAAGCAGTTTTTGAAGACCAATCGTTTGATCAAAAGATATTTAAAAAAAGATGCTGCAACTGTTTATGTGGATGTTCACCATGCGATGTTACTTCCTGACGGTACTGTGAATCCGGAATTATTTATCACAGACAATTTACACATGAACGCCAAAGGGTATGCAATTTGGCAGAGAATTATTGAACCGGTTTTACTCAAATGATGAATTGCAACAGATGTAAAGATTAGTTATTGTAATCTGCGCATCTGTGGCTAAATAATTATTTCACATCAAAGTCAACCACCACTTTTTCAGACTTAGGGTGTGATTGACAGGTAAGAATAAATCCTTGTTCTATTTCATCAGGTTCCAACCCATAATTTACTTCCATATCCACTTCTCCCTCTATTAACTTAGCTCTGCAAGTACAACAAACACCTCCTTTACAGGCATAAGGAAGGTCTGCTCCATGTTTCAAAGCAGCATCCAATATGGCATCTCCTTTTTGACTCAATTCAAAATCAAAACTGATTCCATCAAGTGTAACAGTGATCTTACTCTTTGGGCCTTTATCAATATCTTCTTCCTGTGGATGATTTTTTTTATGTTGTTGTCCGGCAGTAGTAAACAGTTCGAAATGAATTTTTTGTGCAGGAACATGTTGTTGTTCTAAAACATTTTTTACAGCAAAGATCATTTCTTCAGGTCCGCAAAGAAAAAACTCATCGGTTTGTTGTAGATCAATGGCTTTGTCGCAAAGAACCAAACATTTATCCGTATCAATTCTTCCCGAGTTCAATGGGGTATCCGTTGTTTCTCTAGAAAGAATATGAATGAGCCTAAAACGGTCCATGTATTTATTCTTCAATGCTTCCAATGTTTCTCTAAAGATGATGGAATGTCTATTACGATTTCCATACACTAGGGTGAATGTACTTTCCTGCTCGGTTTGTAAAGTTGTTTTGATGATGGATAACAAAGGTGTTATACCACTACCTGCAGCAAAGCCAACATAGTTCTTTTTTTGTTCGGGTAAAAGCGGTGTAAAAAATTTACCCATTGGTGGCATGACATCTAATTGATCACCGGCTTTCAAAATCTCATTGGCATAAGTAGAAAAAACACCTTGTGGAACTTTTTTTACTGCCACTCTTAACTCATCATCCAATGGGCTACTGCAAATAGAATAGGATCGACGTACTTCTTCACCGCCAATCTTTGTCTTTAGTGTAATGTATTGTCCTTGTAAAAACTGAAATGAATTTTTCAGTGTATCAGGAATTTCAAAAGCAATGGAAACGCAATCATTGGTTTCTCTGCGTACTTCACGAACAGTGAGTTGCTCAAAATGTATAGACATACCGGTCTTTCTCTTATTGTGTTAATCCGCCTACAAGAATGGTTACCATATTTTCTTCCAGTTCAGCAGCGCTGATCTTTTGTGTGGAGCGATGCCAGCTTTCAATGCCGCTAATAGCATGTAGCATGATGAGTACAGCAGTAGGTGCATCAATCTTTTTGACTTCCTGATTGCGTATACCTGTTTCTATGATGGCAGCAAAACGTTTGCGGTAAATGCGACGCTGGTTTTGAAAATTCGATAAATAAGGATCTGCGAGGTGTTTCCACTCACGATCACTCACATATACTTCTTCATAGTGGTGAATCATTTCATTGATATGGAAACGCAATAATTTTTCAATCTTTTCAATCGCCGTAATTTTTTCTGCTTCCACTTCATCAATCTTTTGCAGGAAACGGTTGGCAACACTAAAGCAGAGTTCGTGTAATAATTCTGTCTTCGACTTAATATGATTATACAAACTGGCAGCTTCAACTCCCACCGCTTCTGCCAGATCTCGCATACTGGCTGCTTTGAACCCCTTTTCTCTGAAAAGGGTAGCCGCTTTGGTTACGATCACGTCTTTGCGTGAAATGTTTTTATCAGTTTTGATTCTAGCCATAACACGAAGATAGTCAGCTAACGCGTGTTAGCAATAAATATGGGCTTAAAATATTATTTCGTTAGTTTTTTGTGGAATGCTTGTGTAATAAGCGACTCTAAGCACAAATTAAGCGGCTGTTACTAGCATTTACCCTCCAAATACGCTAGTTTCGCACCCCGATAACAAAAATTAATCTATGTCTTTAGTCGTTGTCGGATCCATGGCGTTTGATGCCATTGAAACTCCGTTTGGAAAAAGTGATAAAATCATTGGTGGTGCAGGTACATATATTGCCTGGTGTGCTTCCAATTTCACGCCAGTTAAGCAAATTTCAGTTGTAGGAGGTGATTTTCCCCAAGAAGAATTAGACCAATTAACTGCTCGCGGAGTTGATTTGTCTGGCGTACAGATCAAAAAAGACGAAAAGACATTTTTCTGGAGTGGTCGTTATCACATGGATATGAATTCACGTGATACATTGGAGACTCAACTCAACGTTCTGGAAAATTTTGAACCGGTAGTTCCTGATAGTTTTCAAGATTGTGAGTTCCTAATGTTGGGTAATCTGGTACCGGCTGTTCAACGCAGTGTGATTGAACAACTCAAGACTCGTCCGAAACTGATTGTAATGGATACCATGAACTTCTGGATGGAAATCATGATGGATGAGTTGAAGAAAACATTGGCGATGGTTGACCTGCTCATGGTCAATGACAGTGAAGCACGTCAGTTAAGTGGTGAGTATTCACTGGTAAAAGCAGCAGCTGCCATCATGAAAATGGGTCCTAAATACCTGATCATTAAGAAGGGGGAACACGGTGCTTTATTATTCCACGAGTCTAAAGTATTCTTTGCACCTGCATTACCATTGGAAGAAGTATTCGATCCAACAGGAGCGGGTGACACTTTTGCCGGTGGTTTTATTGGACATATTGCCCGTACAAAAGATATTTCTTTCGAAAACATGAAGACTGCCATTATCGTTGGTAGTGCCATGGCTTCTTACTGCGTAGAAAAATTCGGTACCCAGCGTCTAAGAGAGATCAGCAAAGAAGATATTGGTAACAGAATTGATGAGTTTGTGCAGTTGGTGAATTTTGATATTGATCTAGTAGGGTAGCGTATGGCTTATGGTTCATAGCGTATGGTTTTTGCTATTTGCTATGAACTATTAGCTAACAAGCCCTCTGCTTTACTAAAAATTCTTTTGGCTCAAAAAACAAACACAAGTATTTTCGCAAAGCAATGATGATCATGAAACATACAAAACGTACCAAGAAACCTCTCTGACCGGGAAGGAGCCTGAACGTTTGTGTATGATAACGAATATACTCAGAGGCCTTCCCTAACAGGAAGGCCTTTTTGCTGTGAATCATTTAACAACAACCATAAACAAAACAAACAAAAACCATGAAAGTAGCAGTTGTGGGTGCCACAGGACTTGTAGGTACCAAAATGTTGGAAGTGCTGGCAGAGCGTAACTTCCCCGTAACGGAACTCATTCCGGTAGCTTCAGAAAGATCCGTTGGGAAAGAAGTGTTCTTTAAAGGGAAACCTTATAAAGTGGTGAGCATGAATGATGGTATTGCTGCTAAACCTGCCATTGCTATTTTCTCTGCCGGTGGAAGTACTTCACTGGAGTGGGCACCCAAATTTGCGGAAGCGGGTATTCGCGTGATCGATAACTCTTCTGCTTGGAGAATGGATCCCACAAAAAAATTAGTTGTTCCTGAAGTAAATGCTGATGTGCTTACCAAAGATGATTTCATCATCGCCAATCCTAACTGTTCTACTATCCAGATGGTGGTGGCATTACAGCCTTTGCATCTTCGTTATAAGATCAAGCGTGTAGTGGTTAGTACTTATCAGAGTGTGACCGGTACAGGGAAAAAAGCAGTGGACCAACTGTTCAATGAAAGAAAAGGCGTAGAAGGTGAAATGGCCTATAAGTACCCAATCGATTTGAATGTGATTCCTCAAATTGATGTGTTTACGGATAATGGTTACACCAAAGAAGAAATGAAAATGGTCAACGAAACCAAAAAGATCATGAAAGATGATAGTATTCGCGTAACTGCTACCACTGTTCGTATTCCTGTAATTGGCGGGCACAGTGAGAGTGTGAATGTTGAATTTGAAAATGACTTCGCATTGCAGGAGGTTCGTTCAATACTAGAAAAAGCACCCGGTGTGATTGTTCAAGACGATCTTGCCAATCAACAATATCCGATGCCATTATGGGCACATGAAAAAGATGAAGTGTTTGTTGGTCGATTAAGACGAGACGAAACACAGCCGAATACATTGAATATGTGGATCGTTAGTGACAATCTTCGCAAAGGAGCTGCTACCAATGCGGTTCAGATTGCTGAGTATCTCATGGAGCATAAATTGGTATAGTTTTTAGCAACAGATTCATCTGTCTATGGCGGATGAATCTGTTGCTTTATTCTTCCAAAGCATGATTTAAAAATGTAATCAAAGGGTGCAGTGTCGCAAACGTGTCTATGATTTCTTTCACCAAATGATCTGATGTCAATAACTGATCAGCTATTGGAGCTGTAGCAACCCAACTTTTCAACTTGATATATTCAATAGCCGGATTGTCTTTTTCATATCCTTTTGGTTCACGACTTAATGCCATGCCTTCCTCTCTTTGCAAAGTTCCGTAAGTCGCTTTGAACTTTTTTTGACTGATGATTTTATTGAATTCATCCCAGTTGTAGTCAATCTCCTGTCTTATTTTCTTGATTACATCCGGTTCGGGCATATACAATCCGCCACCCATAAAACTATTCCCGCCGGGTTCAAGGTGAAAGTAATAACCCGAGAACAGAGATTTTTTCCCTCCTCTGCTCAAATACATGCCCATATTGGTTTTGTAAGGATCTTTATTCTTGCTAAAACGAATATCCCTATTGATACGAAAAGTGCAGTCTTTTGCTTGTAGTGATGCAATAAATGGATCTTTTTTACCTAAGTCTTTGATCACTGCATTCGTTAACGATGTAAAATCAGCCTTCGCAGCTTCATACTTTTTTCTATTGGTATCAAACCAGTCTTTATTATTATTCTTTTTAAGCTCTTTTAAAAAACTAAGAGTAGTCTTTTGTAACATAACATTGATTAGTGTTCAGAAACCAACTGAAGAAATTCAGCTTCGCTGATAATTTTAATACTGTTGATTTTTTTGGCTTTCTCTAACTTGCTGCCAGCATCTTCTCCAACAACTAAGTAATTGAGTTTGTTGCTGACACCACTTAAAATTTGTCCACCATGTGCTTCTGCCATGGCTTCAGCTTCACTTCTTTTTAATTGGGTAAGCGTGCCGGTAAAAAGAAATGTTTGTCCTTGTAAACTACCGCTTCCTCCGGTATCTTTTTTGGTATTCTTGAGTTGAAGACCCAATGATTCCAATTGTTGAAGCATTTCAATATTCTGTTCATTGCTGAAGAACTGAAAAATACTTTTGGCTACTTTAGTACCTACATCTTCTAGTTGTTGTAATTCCTCTTCTGTTTTTTTCTGGTAATCTAATAAATGCTCAATCGCATTAGCCAGTGTTTTCGCTGTGGTTTCCCCCACAAAACGAATACCAAGCCCATATATCAATCGGTACAAGGGTTGTTGTTTGGATGCTTCAATAGCGGTGCGTAGATTATCCAAACTTTTTTTACCAAATCCCTCCAACTGGCCAATCTTCTCAAAGTCAAGGGTGTAAATACCCGGAATATCTTTTAATAATCCCAATTCATAAAATTTACGCACGTTGGCTTCACCAAAGCTTTTAATGTCCATGGCATCTTTACTCACAAAGTGAATGATCCTTTCTACTACCTGTGCTTCGCATTCTATATTGATACATCTCCAAACAGCTTCTGTTTCTTCTTTGAATAAGAGGGAATGACAAACCGGACAGTTTTTCGGAAACAAAATATTTTCTTCATTCCCTGTGCGCAGTTCAGGCATCGACTTAACAATCTGTGGGATGACGTCACCTGCTCTTTCTATTAAAACAGTATCACCGATCTTTAAATCTTTTTCTTTGATGTATTCTTCATTATGAACGGAAATACTACTAACCGTAACCCCCCCCAGATATACCGGGTCTAATTTAGCAACCGGAGTTACAGCGCCTGTTCTCCCAACTTGAAATTCAATACCTCTGAGTTGGGTGGTGGCTTGTCTGGCTTTGAACTTAAAAGCGATGGCCCATCTGGGATGATGAGAAGTCATGCCCATTTTTTCCTGTAGTTGCAAGTCATTCACTTTTACCACCATTCCATCAATTTCATAAGGCAGGTCATCGCGACCAGCTTCAAAAGCCAAACAGTAATCGATCACACTTTGAATGCCCTTGACTACCTTCTTCTCCTTTTCCGGTGAACGAAATCCAAGTTGCCACAATAAGGAGAGATTACCGCCATGAGTATCAAGTAATGAGGAATTCGCCGTTGTAGTATTGGTTTCCTTGGTGTAAAAACTAATATGGTATAAGAAAGCATCCAGTCCACGCTCTGCTACATCTTTCGGATCTTTCATACGTAAACTTCCGGAAGCAGCATTTCTTGGATTGGCTAGGGGAGGAAGATTTCTGCTGGCTTGTAATTGATTGTATTGGTCAAAAGATGATTTACTCATGATCACTTCTCCTCTGATCTCCACTTGCTGAATACCGAAGGAAGAAAAAGCTGCAGAGAGTGGAATGGATCTGATCTGTTTAATATTATTGGTGATCTCTTCACCTTCTACACCATCACCGCGTGTAGCGGCTCTTACCAACTGATCGTGTTCATAAATGAGAGAAATACTAGCGCCATCAAACTTGGGTTCGATACAATATTCAATTTCATCTAATCCCGTTAGTTCCCTGGCTTTACGATCAAAATCTGTTAGATCATCTGCATTATAACTATTATCTAAACTCAACATTGGAACCAGATGACTAACCGTTGCAAACTGACTATTCAAACTGCTACCCACTCTTTGTGTTGGAGAATCCGAAGTGATGAGTGAAGGGTTTTTTTCTTCAGATCGTTGCAGTAGTTTATACAACTGATCATATTCATAATCTGAAACCAATGGCTCATTCAAAACATAATATCTATACTCATGAAACTGTAAGACCTTTCGCAGTTGTTGACATTCTTCGGCAGTATGGATAAAAGTATCTGGGTTGGTTTTTGATAACCAATCACTGGTTGTAGACTGTAATTGCTGGGTAAGTCCGGTCGAATACATAAGTATGGTTTACGCGATAAAGTTAGTGGCTAATTGTTTTAGTGAAAACATCTAATAGCAAGATACAGGCTATGGTTAATCTTTGTATCTTGCCGCACCCTGAGACAGCAAGATTGCTTAAAACGGATACCCCCGATGAAGAAACATTCCGGAAAAAATACCCATGAGCCTCACCAGGTGAAAGATGCTGTAAAACTGGTACAATCATACCCTTCTGCTGCCATTACAGTTGACTGTGTCATTTTTGGTTTTGAAGAAAATAAGCTGAAAGTATTATTGATCAAAAGTGATTTGGAAGTATATAAAGGTCAGTATTCTTTATTGGGAGATATTGTTCAGGAAAAAGAAGACCTGGATGATGCGGCGTATCGTATTTTAAAACAAAGAACGGGTATGAATGATGTGTTTCTGGAGCAGGTGAAAGTGTTTGGTAATCCAGATAGACATCCCGGTGGAAGAGTTATTACAATTGCTTATTGTTCATTGTTAAATATTAATCATCATGAGTTAAAAATTCATGATAATGATTTAGACTGGTACAGTGTGAATGGCATCAAAACCATGGCATTTGATCACATGGATATTGTAGATGTTTGTCACAAATGGTTACAAAAAAGAATTCAGGAACATCCACTTGGTTTTAATCTTTTACCGGAGAAATTTTCTTTACGTGAACTGCAAAATTTATATGAAGCGATTCTAGGGGTAAGTCTGGATAGAAGAAATTTCAGGAAAAAATTTGCTTCTATGGACTTGCTGATTGATATCAATGAAATGGAGCAGGATGTGCCACATCGACCCGGAAAACTCTATAAGTTCAATTTTGAGAAATACGCAAAGAATAAACGTAAATGGGTAGGTATTGATTTTTAATTAGTTGAATCTTTTTTGTTTCAATTCATCTTACTACTTTTCAACAATTTTTCTGTTTTGTAGTTATGTACCTACAACATTGTCATCTGCTGACTACGATAAATACAGTAGTTTTAACTAGAGATGCTCTGGTCCCCCAATGTAATTTTGTACTATATAATTGCAGCATTGCAATTGTAGTAGATAATTTAGTTTGAAATCCAATATACAACCAGTATAAAACTTTATTTACTGGCTAAAATTGGATGATCATGAGAAAGCTACCACACAAATTTTTGTTTTTTTCTTGTCTGTTTGTAATTCCCTTCTTCTATTGTAAAAAACAGATTGATTTCACAGCCACGGTAGCCCATCAACATTTACCGGAATTATCACTTCGGGCTTCATCCTCTAAAATTGTTTTGTATCAATCCAACGCTAAACTGATGGCAGTTCGTTTTGATTGGGGGTACATGGGTCAAACACCTGCGGATGCTATTTATTATTTACTAGAATTTTCATTAAAGGAGGATCAGTTTGCCAACCCTATTGAAATTGCATTGGGTAGTAGTGTAGCCGCCGGTTTTACAGTGGAAGAATTTAACCAGTTGATGCATAAAATCATAGAACCCGGAGATGGGGGTGATGTAATTGCAAGGATCAAATACATGCGTCAGGTAACCTATAATAATATAAAAAAACTCACTGGTGAGGAGATATATTACTCAGATCCTATCTTATTGCAAGTTTCAACTTATCGTAATATCATTCAATATGACGCTCCGAATTATATGACCATACCTGGTAATTATCAATCCTGGAACCCACTACTAGCTCCCAGATTGGTATCTAAACCGGGCGAAAAAGAGTATGAGGGGTATGTTTATTTTCCTATTGAGTATCCTCAGTTTTTATTTATATGGGGAAATCAATGGAGCGATTTTACTTTTGGTCATATTGGGAATAAGAAATTTGGCTTTGGGGGAACACCATTATCGATTTTTGGAGGGAAAGGATTTTATTTGGTTCGAGCTAGTACCAATACGAATACATGGTCTTATGAAAAGATCAAAAGTTGGGGGATATCCGGAACTGCACTTGGCGGGCAGTTATCTAAGGATAAAGATATTGAAATGACACCCGACCCTGCTAATGAATGTATTTGGCGTATAAATGTGAATTTAATTGAGGGCGAATTCAAGTTCAAAGCGAATAATCAGAATAACATAGTGTTTGGAAATAAATGGCCGGCAATTGATCATATTCCTGATTACGATGCAGATGGCATCAGGATCAACAAATCAGGTAATTACACCATAGAGCTTGATCTTTCTATACCGGGTAATTATTTATTTCATATTCATTTAAACAGGCAATAATTGTTTACCTGACTTCTGTATACCTGTTCTCTGTTCAGGTTTGGATCATTTCAAGTACTTTTACTTGCTAACGGAACAGCTATGTTATATTCAATGACCGGTTATGGAAGAGCAGAACAAACATTGGCAGATAAAACTTATCTGGTAGAAGTTCGCTCTCTGAATGGCAAACAATTTGATCTGCGTTTAACCATTCCTTCTTTACTCAAACCTTTTGAGTTTGAGATCAGAAATATTTTAAATGAAGGACTACAACGTGGTAGCGTAGAGTGTAGTATTACCATCAAACAAAATGGAGCCAGTAAGCCGGTAAGTATCAATAAAGAATTGGCAAAAGCCTACTATCAGCCGGTAGCTGAATTGGCAGATGAGCTACAATTGCAAAAAGGCGATATCCTAAGTACCATTCTAAAACTCCCTGATGTGATCACTCCTTCTACAGAAATGATCACAGATGATGAATGGAAATCATTTGAAAAAGTATTGAAGGAAGCCATAGCACAACTCAATGAACATCGCAAAGATGAAGGAAAATCATTGGAGGCAGATCTTAATCAACGACTGGCTAATATTGAAGCGCATCAAGCCACTATTACTACGTTAGAGCCTTTGCGAAGAGGAAAGATCAAAGAAGGTATCATTAAAGTATTGGAAGAAAATGTAGGCAAGGAAAATTATGATCCCAATAGAATGGAGCAAGAATTGATCTACTATATTGAAAAGATTGATATCAGCGAAGAACAGGTAAGACTGAAAAATCATTGTGATTATTTTCGTTCGATTTTAGCGGAAAAAGAAACAAGTAAAGGCAAAAAATTATCATTTATACTTCAGGAGTTTGGCAGAGAAATTAATACCATGGGCTCTAAAGCATATGATTCACAGATCCAACAATGTGTGATACTCATGAAAGATGAATTGGAAAAAGCCAAAGAGCAAATCCTGAATGTTTTATAATATCTCTGAATTAGTGAAAGTTTTCTTGTAATTAATTTAGCATTGTGAAAAATAGTATTTATATAGCCAGTGTTTGTGCCCTGCTATTATCTGCATGTGGTAAAGTCAATTTTTTTGAAAGAACCGAAAGATTCCCTCAACAAGAGTGGTCTGCTGCGGTAGAACCAACCGCCTCTTTTGATATACAGGATACTTCTGCATTGTATCATATTTATGTGGTATTAAGACATACAGATGCATATCGTTATAATAACATCTGGGTCAATGTTATTACCCAGTCACCCAATGACTCACCTAGAACCCAGTTGCTAAATATAGCTTTGGCAGACAATACCAAAGGCTGGTTGGGAAGTGGTATGGATGATATTTACGATAGAAGAGCCCGCATTACCCGTGAACCTATTGCGCTCAAAAAAGGTTTATATACTTTCAAATTGAAGCAAGCGATGCGTGAAGACCCGCTTGCCTATATATTGAGTGCTGGTGTAAGGGTAGAAAAAGTACAGCCATGAGTCTCACTAAGACCAAAGGATTAACAGTTGTGATTGTTGTTTACTGGGTATTACTCAGTTACATGGTGGCAGCATTGATCTGGTGGTTTATTGCGTTAGAACGACAAAATGCCAGTATTACCCAAATTCGTTTGGCTGAGCTTACAAAAGATGATCCTGCATACATTGAAAAAGTAGCTGTGATAGAAGATGCCAAGAAGAGAAAGACGGCTCAATATATTGGTGAAGGTGTTACTTTTTTAGCATTGATTTTAGTAGGTGCCGTATTTGTTTTCAGAGCCACCCGTCGTCAATTAAGACTTTCTCAGCAACAGCAAAACTTCATGATGGCAGTTACCCACGAATTAAAAACACCCATTGCCATTACGAGATTGAATCTGGAAACCCTTCAGAAAAGAAAACTGGAAGAAGAGAAGCAACAAAAATTGATCAGTAATACCTTACAGGAAGCCAATCGACTGAATATACTTTGTAATAATATTTTACTGGCAGCGCAGTTAGATGCCGGTGCTTATACCTCTAATAAAGAAGAGATCAATTTCTCTGATCTGGTAGAAGGTTGTATCGATGATTTTACAACACGATTTCCGCAAAGGGAAGTAAGAGAGTTGATTACAGAAGGCTTATACATTCAAGGCGAAACCTTATTGCTGCAGATGTTGGTCAATAACTTGCTTGAAAATGCCATGAAATACTCACCCAAAGATTCACCAATTCAAATTTCACTGCGTGCAGAGAAAAATGAATTGATACTGAGTATCTCTGATCAGGGAGTAGGTATACCCGATGAAGAAAAAAAGAAGGTATTTGATAAGTTCTACCGCGTCGGCAATGAAAATACGCGTACTACGAAAGGAACAGGTCTGGGGCTTTATTTATGTAGCCGAATCGTTAAAAGTCATAATGGCTACATTTCTGTGACAGATAATCAGCCACAGGGGAGTAATTTTGTGGTAACCTTACAACAGGCATGATGGCATCAAAAGCGAATATATTACTGGTAGAAGATGAAGAGAATCTTCATGAAACACTCAAGTTGAACTTAGAGATGGAAGGCTATGAAGTGAGTTCCGCATTTAATGGAACCGAGGCATTAAAAAAAATAGCCAATGAATACTTCGATCTCATCATCATGGATATCATGTTGCCGGAAGTAGATGGTATAGCAGTCACAGAAAGTATTCGTGTCAATAACAATGAAGTCCCCATTTTAATGCTCAGCGCAAAAAATGCAGGGAGTGATCGTGTGTTAGGGTTAAAAAAAGGAGCAGATGATTACCTCACCAAACCTTTTAACCTGGAAGAGTTATTGTTAAGGGTAGAAAAGCTCATCAACAAGAATAAAAAACTACAAGAAAAGGAAACCATAGGTGATACCTATGAATTCGGTAATAATAAAGTGGATTTTAAAGCACAGGACGCCATTACCTGGAATGGACAACATATAGAGCTAAGCAAGAAAGAAGCCATGCTCTTAAAATTGCTCATTGAGAATAAAGGAGAGGTTGTTACACGCGAAAAAATTCTGCAAGTGGTTTGGGGTTATAATGTCTATCCTACTACCCGCACCATCGATAATTTCATCCTCAGCTTCCGTAAGTATTTTGAAGAAGACAGCAGACACCCACGTTATTTTCACTCGGTTAGAGGAGTGGGGTATAAATACATGGATTAGTTGATCTCTTAACGGGTATTAAAACTTCCAATCTGATTTTGAGCTATGAGCCATGAGCTGCGAGCCTCGAGCTATGCTGGAGTTTTCTAGTTCAAATTATTGCTAATAAAATGTGTATGAGCCCGTAGCTCACAGCTCGTGGCTCATAGCTGATAACAGAAGTATATTCTAAACACACGCTTAAGCTTATCTTTTGTTATTTCTACACAATTTTTGGCGTGACTGAGCGTTATCTCTCTGAAAAAATTACGCATGTCCCTAGATACGATTATAGATTTTTTAGAGCCGGTGAATATTGCACAGCTTTCCAATGATGAGGGTTATAAAGACACGCAGTTGGGTAAGCATATCGCTGTATTTGATGAAAGTTTTCCCGATATTGATCATGCAGATCTGGTAATCGTAGGATGTGGAGAAATGCGTGGAGCGGGTATTCAGTTCACACATACAGATAGTCCGGATACCATCCGAAGTGAATTTTATCGCCTCTATCATTGGCATACAGAAGTAAACGTTGCAGACTTAGGTAATGTGAAATGTGGTGTAACATTGCAAGATAGTTATGCAGCACTTCGTATGGTGTTGCAGGAATTGTTGGCGCTTGGAAAGAAAGTATTGATTTTAGGTGGCTCGCATGATATTACTACTGCTCAATACCAGGCACAAACGGGAGAAGGAAAAATCATTGATGCAGCTTGTGTAGATGCAAGAATTGATATGGATATGGAGAGTATGACTCCGGCAGATAATTTTCTGGTAGACTTATTCACCGGTATGCCCAATTATTTAAGACACTATAACCATATTGGTTTCCAGAGCTATTTCATGCATCCGCAAATGTTGGAAACCATTGATAAGCTTCGCTTTGATTGTTATCGTGTAGGAAAGGTGAAAGAAGATATTTCCGAAATGGAACCTGCTATCAGAAATAGTGATCTTTTTAGTTTCGATATTGCGGCCATTCAACATGCACACGCACCTGCTAATCATGTTACACCCAATGGTTTTAATGGAGAAGAAGCCTGTACATTGATGCAATATGCTGGGATGAGTCATACTTGCAGAACCATTGGTATTTATGGATATATGCCAGCTCAGGATGTTCATCAAATGACAGCCAAACAAATCTCCCATCTGATTTGGTATACTATGGATGGTATTCAAAGAGGAAAGCAAGAAGCATCCATGGAAGACAGAAATGCTTTCAATGAATTTACCCTGGCTTTTGCAGAAGTAGAAACCGTATTTCTACAAAGTAAAAAAACAGGTCGCTGGTGGATGCAATTACATGATGGTAAATATATTGCCTGCAGTTATAGAGATTATCTCACAGCCTCCAATAATGATATTCCTGAAAGATGGATGCGCGCTGCTGAAAGAATCTAGGGGCTTTGACGAAGAGTCAGTACATTAGTCATCATAAAATCACTTTTGTATGATGCCATTCAGGGTGCGCTTTTTACTACTTTCCATCATCTCACTTACAGCATGTTCAGTACAGCGAACCATTCAAAAACAAGCTGATCACGCTATCTTCAAAGAAGCTGACCTTAAATCAGCCCATATCGGTATCAGTATTTTCGATCCTGAAAAAAATCAATACCTCTATAATTACCAGGCAGATAAACTCTTCCTTCCGGCGAGTAATACCAAGCTTTTTACTTGTTATGCTGCCATGAAATATTTGGGAGATAGTATCAAAGGGTTACGTTATTATACTGATCCATCTTCCGGCGTAACATGGGTAAGACCTACAGGCGATCCTACACTGTTGCATCCTGATTTTGTAAGACAACCTGTAATGGAATTTCTTCGCTCAGATACCAGCCGTGTTTATGCAAGAATTGATCTTCCTTTTCAAACCACACAATGGGGTAGTGGCTGGTCATGGAATGACTATCAGCAAAACTATATGGCTGAACGCAGTGCTTTTCCTGTTTATGGGAATTTGATATGGATTCGTTACAAGGATAGTAGCATACAATGGCATCCCTCTACTATAAAAGCAGCGGATGGAAGTAAAGCAGATTATACAGAAGATTTGAATCGTCGCTCAAATATGTACAGCTTTCGAAGAGCACAGCATGTCAATACATTGATATACACTACCAGTACATCTCCTTTTAGACAACAGCAAATTCCTTTTGTAACCAGTGATACTTTTTCAGCTAAAGTGCTACAATCGGAAATCAAAGGGTTAAAGTGGACGAATAGTTATGCATCACAATTCAAATCCATACCTGCTCCATCAAAGGAAGCGATACGCATTCTGCATTCACAACCCACAGATTCTGTGCTTCGACCTATGATGTACCAAAGTGACAACTTTTTTGCAGAACAAATGCTCCTGATGGTAAGTGACGAGATACTGGGTGTGATAAATGACCGAAAAGTGATCGATACATTATTGAAGATGAACTTCTCAGAGTTAGTTCAAAAACCCAATTGGGTGGATGGTAGCGGGCTTAGCCGATATAACTTATTTACACCGATGCATTTTATAAGTCTTTTACAAAAAATGAATGAAGAGTTTTCATGGGAAAGAATAACAACCATCCTGCCTACCGGCGGAACCGGCACTTTGAATAATTTTTATAAGCCTCTTCAGTATAAAATTTTTGCGAAAACAGGAACCCTCAGTGGACAAGTAGCACTAAGCGGCTATCTGATCACGAAGAAAAATCGAAAGCTCATTTTTTCTGTTTTAGTAAACAATCACCAAACATCCGCTGTAACAGTAAGAAGGGCTGTAGAGGCATTCTTGATGAACCTGCATGCTATTTATTGATCTGTAATGTTTTCGTTGCTAAGCCGACATACAGTTAAATACTGTATTTTCATATATGTCATTTTCCAATTTACCCATAACGGATACATCCTTACCGCAGGTGCAGTCTGTCCCTTTTAAAGGCATTCATCCCGACTATCTGAAAGTACTACGGATCACATGGCTAATTACGTTCGGTATTATTTTAGCAGGTCTGATCGTACTTTTTGTATTTGTGACCAAGCTGCAAACGGTGTTGCTTATAGCATTAGGAATCAGTTTGTATTCGATAATAACTACTGTTACCATTGTATCAGGCACACGCTCTTTTAAAAGAAAGAAATATGCAGTACGTGAAAGAGATATTTTGTATAGTACCGGTTGGCTTTTTCAAAATACACATATGGTCCCCTTCAATCGAATGCAGCATTGTGTTGTGAACTCAGGTCCCATTGAAAGGAAATTCGGATTGGCATCTGTTAGTTTGTATACAGCTGCATCGGAGGGTAAAGATATTACCATACATGGCTTGCCGCAAGAAGAAGCTGAGCAACTCAAAGACCTGATCATGCAACAAATTCAACCGCTGCAGTCACATGAAAACATTTGATCAGCCACAACGACAATCACCATTTGCAGTGTTCATGATGTTCTTTCACATTTTTCGTGTGGTGATCGGACAAGTATGGCCTGCTGCAATAGGTTTATTTTTTGGGAAGAAAGAGAATATCGGGATGAAATTCCTGATTATTGGAGGAGGGCTCGTGCTTTTTATTTTGATCAAAACCCTATTAGATTACTGGTTCATGAAGTTTAGTATTCAGCAGGGGCAATTACTAGTGCGAAAAGGTTTATTTACAAAAAAGAAAGTGACCATTCCATTAGAAAGAATACAAGCAGTACATCTGGAACAGAGCTTACTACATTCGCTGACAAAAACATACAAAGTGTTGATCGATACAGCCGGAACCGATGAAGAGGAATTAAAGATTTATGCGATAGCGGCTGAAGATGCTACTGCATTACGGCATATACTGCTTAATGCCATGCAGCCAAGAGGGGATGCTGAACAAGCCATCACTACTGCAACCGGTGGTAATTATGAAACCGTCAGTAAATTGAATATCGGTGGACTACTCAAGTTAAGTCTATCTGCCAACCACTTGGAAACCATGGGTATTATTGCTGCTTTTGTAATCGGTAAATATGAAGACATCAAACCCCTTATTCATAAAATCCCACTATTAAAAGAGTTAGAATCTTATAGTGATACGGTTCAGTTTACATGGACAGTTATTGCAAGTTTGGCGATCATAAGTCTGGTGATTACTATGTTGATCTCCATTGTCAGAACTTTCTTTCGGTTTTACGATTACACGGTGAGAAAAGATGGGAAAGGGTTTCATATACGTTGGGGATTGTTGCAGATCAAACAAAAAATGATCCCATTTAATAAAATTCAAATGGTTAGCTGGAGAAGTAATTTTATCAGACGATTAATTGGAATGGGGTTGCTCCATCTTAAAATTGCAGGTCAGGATAAGGAAAAAGTAAAGTTGAGATTGGAACTGCCGATCACTTCTCCTGAACAGGTTACCGCTATTATTCAAACCTATCAATCATCATTACCGGCACAAGAAGAGGGTGAGGGCTATCAAATGCACCATACTTATATTCTTCAAAGAGCTTTTTTCATCACGCTTCCTTTTTTACTGGTACTCACGGTAGGCGCCTATTTTGTATGGAAATGGAATGCGTTAATCATTTTGTTATGGTGGCCTTTAAGTATTTTAAAAAATTGGTGGTATTGGAATAATTTTCGGTTTTGGATCTCTGATACCGGTGTTCAGCGATATGCCAGCACTTTTGGGAAAAACGAAATATTGTTAAACTGGAATAATATTCAATACGTACAACTCAGACAATCACTCTTCCAAAAAAAGAAAGGATTGGTGACTTTGTTGCTGCATACAGCAGGGGGTAAATTTGAATTGCCTTTTATTCAGTATGAACAAGGGTTACAGATCAGTGACTATGCCTTGTATAAAACAGAATCCACTCAGCAAAATTGGATGTGATCATTTGCCAAACATACGGTCTAAATAATCTTCTTTGAATTCAAGATAAGTAGGAGAACCAGTAGGTGTAACATTCGGACTCGTGCAAGCAAACAGTTCTTCCACCAACACCAGCATTTCTTTTTGCGACAGTGTTTGTCCGGCCTTGATGGCTTGTTGCCGAGCCATACAACGGATCAGTTTTTCACGTTTGCTGAATTTAATATCCGAACTAAAATGTTTGAACTGTTCGATCAATAATTCAATGGCATGCTTTTCATTACCGGGAAGGATATCAGCCGGAATACCTTGAATTACAAAACTGTTATGTCCAAAAGGTTCTACCTGATAGCCAATGCTGGTAAGATCCGGTAATAGGTCTTGCAATAATGCAGCATCAGCAGTAGCCAGTTCCAAAGTAGCAGGAAAGAGACTTTTCTGCGTGGCCATTTGTTGTCCATGAGCAGCTACACTGTATTTATCATACAATATTCTTTCATGTGCCAATTGCTGATGAACCAGTATAAAGCCACTATTGGTAGATGCGATGATATAGGTTTGATGCAGTTGAAGCAAAGGGGTATCCGGTAAAACCTGTATACCTGGCATCTTGGGTGTGATGCTTTGTAAAAGAGAACCGGGAAAATGATCTGTCTTTTTTTCTTCAGGGGTTGTTTCTGAACGCTCAAAAAAGCTCTTCCAATGTTTCAGTTCACCGGATGTTTTTTCTCGCTCAATAAAATGCGCCTGATTTTTTTGTGTGAAAGTCTGGTATAGATTAGAAGAGGCAACCGCTTGTTTTTTATCGTCAGTAAACGGTTTGTTGACTGCATCTAATCCCTGAATATCTGCATTGAGTGTAAAATCAAGTGAAGGAGCAATACTAAATTGGGCTAAAGCATGTTTTACGGCTGCTTGCACAAATGCATAGATGATTTTCTCATCTTCAAACTTGATCTCCTGTTTGGTAGGGTGAACATTGATATCTACTTGTGAAGGATCCAGATCAATGAAAAGAACATAACCAGGGAAACTGTCTTTGGGAATCATTTCATCAAAAGCCGTATTCACAGCATGATTGAGATAAGCACTTTTGATAAATCTGTTATTCACAAAAAAATACTGGTCGCCTCTGGTTTTACGGGCGGTTTCAGGTTTGCCTACAAAACCATAAATATTCATGTAATCAGTCTTCTCTCCAACGCTAACAAGTTTGGCATTGTAAGTATTACCGAGTATTTGTACAATTCTTTGTTTAAGTGTTCCGGGTTCTAAATGAAATACTTCTTGTCCATTACTCGTGAGTGAAAAGAAGATCTCAGGAAAAGCCATGGCTACACGAATGAATTCATCCATGATATGGCGAAGTTCTGCAGCATTGCTCTTGAGGAAATTTCTTCGGGCAGGAACATTGAAGAACAGGTTTTTCATGCTGATGCTGGTACCAAGTGGACAAGCACATACTTCCTGTTTAATGACTTTGCTGTTTTCAATTTCAATATATGTGCCCAGTTCATCTTCTGCACGTTTTGTTTTCATTTCCACTTGGGCTACAGCGGCTATTGAAGCTAGTGCCTCACCCCGAAACCCCATGGTTTTGATACGAAACAGGTCTTCAATTTGACGAATTTTACTGGTGGCGTGTCGTTCAAATGACATGCGGGCATCGGTATCACTCATCCCCTTACCATTATCAATTACCTGAATCAATGCTTTACCGGCATCTGAAACCAATAATCGGATATCAGTAGCACCGGCATCCACCGCATTTTCCAATAGTTCTTTAACAGCACTGGCCGGTCGTTGAATGACCTCACCGGCTGCAATCTGGTTGGCAATGTTATCGGGTAATAATTGAATGATATCGCTCACAAAAAAATCTCCTTGAATTCAGCCTGCAAAAATACGGCAAATGACGGTGGCTTTGAAGTTTTGAAAACTTTTAAAACTTTCCAAACGTTTTGCAGGTACTTTTGCGCTGTAAAATTCAAGATTATGACTTTAAGTGCGGATATCAAAAAACTAGAGCGTCGCTTTGTGCCCAAAGACTTTGTGGTGACTACCTGGGAATCGCTGGAGCCCTTTTTTAAGGATCTGGCAGAGCGCCCGATTGACAACAAAGCTGCATTGGAGCAGTGGATGAGGGATATGAGTGAAGTTGAAGCTGTTGTGAGTGAAGATGCCTGTTGGCGACAGATCAAAATGACCTGTGATACAACCGACCCCAAGCTGGAAGAAGCATTTACTTATTTCTGCATGGAAATTCAACCCAAGTTACAGCCCTATGCAGATCAACTCAATAAGAAATTGATCAATTCGCCTTTTACCAAGGAATTGGATCAGCAGAAATATTTCACCTATCTCCGTGGTGTTAAGAAAAGCATCGACCTATTCCGCGAAGCCAATATTCCGTTGCAGGCTGAATTGAGTGTCATGCAACAACAGTATGGCGCTATCGCCGGTAAAATGACGGTAGAAGTGAATGGCGAAGAATATACTTTACAACAAGCTGCTAAATTTTTGGAAAGTCATGATCGTGAATTGCGTGAACAAGTGTATCGTAAAATTCAGGAACGGAGACTGCAGGATAAAGATGCGATGCATGATCTCTATACGCAGCTTATCACAAAGAGACATCAGGTAGCACGAAATGCAGGTTACGCTAATTACCGTGACTACAAGTTTGTGGAACTCGGTCGCTTCGATTATACCAAAGAAGATTGCTTCCAATTTCATGAAGCCGTGAAATTGCATGTGCTGCCACTGATCGAAAAAATTTATCAGAAGAAAAAGGAAAAATTGAGATTGGATGTGCTGCGTCCATGGGATACAGAGGCAGAACCCGAAGGAGTTCAACCTTTGAAACCCTTTAGCAACGGGCAAGACCTCTATGAAAAATCTGTAGCTTGTTTTGAACAATTGAATCCTTTTTTCGCCAACTGTTTACGCAAGATGAATGAACTCGGGCATTTTGATTTGGAAAGCAGAAAAGGAAAAGCGCCGGGAGGATATAATTGTCCGCTAACGGAAAGTGGGGCACCTTTTATTTTTATGAATGCGGCCGGACAAATGAGTGATGTTACAACCATGGTACATGAAGGTGGACATGCCATTCATTCTTTTTTGGCGCATGAATTGGAGCTGAGTGCTTTCAAAGAGTATCCGATGGAGATCGCTGAAGTGGCCAGTATGGCGATGGAATTATTCAGTATGAATCATTGGCAAGCATTTTTTGATAATGAAGAAGATCTGAAGAGAGCAAAAGAACATCAATTGGAAAGAACGATTACGATCTTCCCATGGATCGCAATTATAGACAAGTTCCAGCATTGGGTGTATGAACATCCCACACATACTATTGAAGAAAGAACTACAAAGTGGATGGAAATTTTGCAAGAGTTTTCGACAAATAGTATTGATTACACAGGATTAGACATGTATCGTGAGATTGGCTGGCAGCGTCAGTTACATTTGTTTGAAGTGCCTTTTTATTATATTGAATACGGCATTGCGCAATTGGGTGCCATTGGTTTATGGATGCAGTATCAAGAAAATCCACAACAAGCTTTAGATCATTATATCAAAGCCCTTTCATTAGGTGGTACGCGTACACTGCCTGAACTCTACGCAGCAGCTGGATTGAAATTTGATCTTTCACCGGCACATATTAAAACATTGATGGAGTTTACTGCGAAAGAGATGGAGAAGGTTGTTTAATAATTATTATAAATTTTACAGTAATCGGTTGTCAACTCGACAGCGGATTTTTTATTGCTATTCACGATTAACTTCAGTAGCGATATGACTCTTAGTGTCCATCTTCTCATGAAGTATGCGAACGATGAACAGCGTATTTTCTTTGTCTAAAGAATAAAAAATGATGTGTCGATTTACTTTGTAACCTTTAATCAATACATCTAACTGCAAATACTTTTTTCCTATTGAGGGATTGATAGATACAGCTTCAAATGCTTGTAAAATCTCATTGTAATATCGATCTGCTTGTTTTTCAGACCAGACTTCCAAACTGTACTTCCAAATATCTGAAAGATCATCCAGTGCTTTTCTTGAAATAATATAATTAGCCACCTGTTTTTGCTGACTTTAAAGATTTCAGGTGTTTTTTCGGATCAAAGTTTTTGACTGCCCCGCTTGTCATACCTTCTTCTAACGCTTTTTTTAAAGCTCTGACTTTCGTTTCTTCTTCCTCTAACAATCTCAGACCTGCACGAATTACTTCACTCGCATTTTTATACCTTCCTTCTTCGACTTTTGCGTCTACAAATTTTTCAAAATAATCTCCAAGAGATACAGATGTATTTCTACCCATAAAACCTGTTTCAGTTAAAGTTACCAAATTTTGGTAACTTTTTAAGTTGCTTTTAATTAACTTCATTTGTTGAGTTTGAGATGAATGATTTTTTTTGAATCATCAAATCTACACTCAACCCATCCGTAACAAGCGTAGTGTAAAAAATCAGGTATTTATACGAAGTAGTAATAACGGCTACAAAAAAAGGTATCACATGAATGATACCTTTTAAATACATTTTTTTTCCTATTAATTAAGCATCCGGCTTAGGCTTCTGCTCTCCACCTTGATTTCCCTGAGGTCTTGGACCTTGTCCCCTTCCTTGATTCCCTTGTGGTCTTGGACCCTGTCCCCTTCCTTGGTTCCCTTGTGGTCTTGAACCTTGTGACTTATTATTGTCCTGCTGTGGTCTTGGTCCTTGTCCTCTTCCTTGATTTCCTTGTGATCTTGAATCTTGTCCCCTTGCCCCCTGCTGCTGCCCTCCGTTTCTTCTATCACCACGCTGCTGATCTTTTCTACGTTTATCATTGCGCTCCAGACTGCGTAAACTGATTTGTCCAACTACATCTACAAAAGCAGGTTCTACTTCTTTAGGTTTACTGCTGGTGACTTCTACCGGTTGCAGTTCTTCTACTTTTTGTCCCTGCTGATTCAGGCGTTTGATTTCTTTCACACGCTGAATGGTGAGTGGGTAGTGTTTGGTATTGTTGGGTAATACATACCACATCAGATTTTTGAAAATATCTTTCTTGATGAGATATGCAGGACCCATCGCAGTATCTAATTGATCGGCATAATCCGGGAAATGTTGCAGCGCATCTAAATAAGTATCCAACTCGTAATTCAAACAACATTTCAAACGACCACACTGTCCGCTGAGTTTGGTTTGATTGATCGATAAGTTCTGGTAACGTGCTGCGGTAGTATTTACACTTTTAAAATCATGTAACCAGGTACTGCAACACAATTCACGACCACAACTTCCAATGCCACCCACTTTTGCAGCTTCCTGACGGATACCAATCTGACGCATCTCTACTTTTACCTTGAAATCATTTGCATACTGCTTAATGAGTTCACGAAAATCAACGCGGTCATCGGCTGTATAAAAGAAAGTAGCTTTTTTGCCATCGGCTTGTACTTCTACTTCACTTAGTTTCATTTCCAGATTCAGGGTACGTGCCATGGCCCGGCTTCTTGCCAACATTTCTTTCTCCCGGGATTTACTGATCTGGAAACTTTCAATATCTCTTTCGCTACTTCTGCGGAGAATCTTTTTCATTTCAGGGTTGAACTCATCCACCCCTTTTTTCTTCATTTGTACACGAACCAGTTCTCCTGTCAAACTCACTTCTCCTACATCAAATCCACTCACGCCTTCTACGGTAACATAATCGCCTTTCTCAAAAAACTGCAGTGTTGTATTGCGGAAGAATTCTTTACGACTGCCCTGTTTGAAACTTACTTCTACTACTTTACAGGAACTTTCGGGGTCGCTGAAAGGAAGGTTCATCAGCCAATCGTGTACATTCAAACGATTACAGCCACCCGTGCTGCAACCGCCATTGCTTTTACATCCGTTCGGTTTACCCGTTCCACATGATCCACATCCCATATTAAAATCATTAATCAGGTTAATAACTGAATAAGGGAGGTTTTATTGTGCGTGGACTGTAGTACTGCTATGTGGCTGCGGTTGTGTCACTCACTTCAACGTTCTGTACACTGGTAATCAGTGATTTACGATGATTGGATGGTCAAATAACCGTTCATAGTTGCAATGATATGATGGATCAGCATTTAGCAAATAATACAACACCACAAATCCTCCCACTCTATTTCCCCAAGCCGCCATAGGCGGCCGGAGCTATCCGTTCAAAATTAGGGTTTTGTTCTGAATGATGTGATAGAGTTTCAGGGTCAAAGCCTGAAACAGCATTTTGGCATTGGCATTTCGCTCAATATAGTAGGAAGCCCGGTCCAATTCCTCAATGATGGCTTGTTGCTGACTTACAGAAGCTATTTTATTCAATCTGTTCGCAAAATCGCGTTCCTGGTCACCGGCTGCCACTTGTTCAGACCCCATAACCCGTATCCGGATACTCATTTCCAGTAAATGATTGAAATAGCGCAGGAATTGTTTTTGCTTTTCCCTTCCCAATTCACTGATCTCGGCAGTAAACTTAATCTGCGCCAAGGGACCACCCTTGAGTGTTGCATTCAACCAATCGCGAAGCAAACTCTGCCAGTCTTCTTCGGCATGCTGCAGTAATTGTAGCGCTTCTCTATAATTCCCCTCAGCAATAGCGGCAATTTGTTTAGCAGTATCCGGATTGGCTTTCGCTCTTTCGATCAATGCCTGTTCAATCTCGGTATCCTCCGGCATAGGAATTTTTACCAGTTGACAGCGGCTTAAGATGGTAGGCAGTATCTGTTCATCATTTTCTGCCACCAAAATAAATAGGGTATTGGGTGGCGGCTCTTCAATGAGCTTGAGCAATTTATTGCCTTCTTTACCCAAATATTCAGGCATCCATAAAACCAAAGCCTTGTAATCGCTTTCAAAACTTTTTAAACTCAGCTTATGGATGATGTCATTGCATTCATTGGCAGTAATATTTCCTTGTTTATTCTCAGCACCAATAAACTGTAACCAGTCGTATACATTTCCATACGGATATTGCTGAATAAACTCACGCCATTCCGAAATATAATCTGTACTGATCGGTTTATCACCTGCTTTTTTGGGAATCACCGGATAAGAAAAATGCAAATCAGGATGCATCAATTGTGCAGCCCTTGCAAATGCAGGTTGGGTATGAATATCATCAGGTGAAATATAGGCGGGCCCCGCTTCCATGGGTGTGAACCCACCAAACAAATCTGCAACAGGTTCAGTAGCATTGGGCTGACAAATGACAAACTGTGCAAAAGCCAGTGCTAAGGGTAAAGCACCACTCCCTTCTTTACCCAAAAAGAGCAAAGCATGACTCAACCGATTCTGTTGAACCATTTCAGCCAGGTGTTGCTTTACCGCCGCTTGCCCTATAATGTCTTTAAATAACATGTACAGAACGAAAGTAAGGGAACTGTTGAATTAATCAGAATAGTGTGGGGAAGTTTCATACAAGTATCGGATAGCGAGTATGGGCTTGGGAAAATCAGTTCTTTACTGTAAGTTGTACACGCTTATGAAAAAAGAAAAAAGCATCTGGAAAGTCATTACAGCATCGTCGCTGGGGACTTTGATCGAGTGGTATGATTTTTACATTTTTGGAAGTCTGGCTACCGTTATTGCCGGACAATTTTTCCCAAAGACCAATCCAACAGCTGCTTTACTTTCTACCTTGGCCACTTTTGCTGCCGGGTTTATTGTTCGTCCATTTGGCGCCCTAGTATTTGGTAGACTGGGAGATATTGTAGGAAGAAAATATACTTTTCTGCTAACACTCGTCCTGATGGGAGGCTCCACTTTTGCTATTGGATTGGTTCCTTCTTATGAAAGTATTGGGTTTGTGGCTCCTGTGATCGTTTTATTATTACGCTTACTACAAGGACTTGCACTGGGCGGTGAGTATGGAGGTGCTGCTACTTATGTGGCAGAACATGCACCGGCAGCACGAAGAGGTTTTTTTACTTCCTGGATACAAACCACTGCAACGCTCGGTCTATTTGTTTCATTAGGTGTTATTCTCATTACCCGACATGCATTGGATGATAATCCACAAGCATCTATCGCCAAATTCAATGATTGGGGATGGCGTATTCCTTTTTTATTATCGATTGTATTGGTGATCGTTTCTATCTATATACGCTTGAAGATGCAAGAATCTCCTTTGTTTTCGCAATTGAAAGCAGAAGGTAAAACAGCTACCAATCCTTTGAAGGAAAGTTTCGGTCATAAAGCCAATTTGAAAATGGTTTTATTGGCATTGTTTGGAGCTACGATGGGACAAGGTGTTGTTTGGTACACAGGTCAGTTTTATGCGCAGTCTTTTTTAGAGAATGTATGTAAGATTGATTTTGATCAGTCGCGTACGATTTTGATCTGGGCTATTTTGTTGGGCACTCCCTTTTTTGTATTCTTCGGTCATTGGAGTGATAAAGTGGGAAGAAAGTGGATCATGTTAGCAGGAATGTTTTTAGCGGTGGTAACCTACAAACCCTTATTTCAGCAATTGTTGCAGTTGAGTGATGTTGAACAAAAAACTGAGATAACGGAAGAGAGAACAGAACAAACGACACTACAACCAATTATCGGTTCAATCGATTCTGTACGTACAATCGAAATACATCAATCCTATACTGACGGCACTCAATTACACGTAATCGCAAAAGATACATTGTATGATGATAACAATAAGTATGCAAAACCAATCGTACAACAAAGCAAACAATTGGGCAGTGGTGTTTACTGGAAAATGGTAGCGATTGTTTTTGTGATGATCATCTATGTCACCATGGTTTATGGACCCATTGCTGCTTTTTTAGTAGAGCTATTCCCTACCAGAATTCGTTATACATCTATGTCGTTGCCTTATCATATTGGTAATGGAGTATTTGGTGGGTTAACACCTTTTATTGCAACACTGTTGACTACAATTTATACGGGCGATCCATTGGTTGGGTTGATGTATCCGATCATCATTGCAGGTATTTGTGTATTGATAGGAGCTATTTATTTGAGTAACCGGAAAACCATCCATTAAAATATTCAATATGACAACACTAAAAAGAATAGCAGGTATTGTATGGATGTTATTAGGTCCATTAGCCGTTTTCTTTTTGATTCGTACAGCAGCTTCAGAAATAACAGCAAAACCATCGGCAGATACTTGGATACAATGGGGTATTTTTGTGTTGGTATTTTTGCCTATCGCTTTCGGATTGAGTTTATTTGGTTATTATGCCATGAAAGGAGAATATGATCAAGAAGATTGAATTTTTAGTGTATCGTTTTGATAAAACAAACAAGTCTACTCACTTCTGTAAATCCAGCTTGTTGATGAAATAGTTGACTGATTTGATTGTTTATCTCTGTATCAGATGCCATTTGATTCAATCCTTTAGAAACAGCCCATGCTTCTCCACTTGATAACAATGCTGTTGCTATTTGTTTTTTTCTATACGCAGGTCTCACATAGATGCCTTCCAAATAAGCAGTGTTATTTGATTCAGCGCCTTCCACATGGTCGTATCGAATACTGATATGAATAAAACCTACATACGCATCATCTATTTTTACCAAAGCACAATAGTCTTTTGCTGAATGCATCAATTGCTCCCATTGATTTTTTTCTTCCTCATAGTTACAGTCTGGCCAGAGTTCTAGACTGAGTGTAGTAATTGCTGCAACTGTTTGTGCAGATACTAATTCTATTGAATAGGTCTGTTCGTGCATGGGATGATACAAGTTGGTTATCAGTTATAAATATCTTGATTATTCAGTGTAAATAGTTATTGCTTTTGTGGATCTATTTTTATCTTTTCTTTCACCCGAGCTACCCCTTGAATTTATATCTTTACCGCATGTCTATTGAAGTTAATGGTATCACCAAAATCTATGGCAGTCAAAAAGCTGTGAATGGGATTTCTTTTTCAGCCCAAAAGGGTGGGGTCATTGGATTTCTGGGTCCGAATGGAGCGGGGAAAAGTACGACCATGAAAATGATCACCGGATACCTATTACCCAATGCTGGTACTATTCAGGTTTGTGGGGTAGATGTGCAGAAAGATCCCGTGGCAGCCAAGCGAAAAATTGGTTATCTCCCGGAAGCAAACCCGCTTTATTATGATATGTATGTAAAGGAATACCTGGCATTTATTGCAGGTGTTCATCAATTAGATCAGGTGTCGAAGGCGGTAGACCGTGCTATTCAATTAACGGGGTTAGGGATAGAAGCGCATAAAAAAACCGGTCAATTATCCAAAGGATATAAGCAACGTGTGGGATTGGCTGCAGCATTGATTCATGATCCGGAAGTATTGATCTTGGATGAGCCTACCAGTGGTTTAGACCCTAATCAAATCATTGAGATCAGGAATGTGATCAAAGAGCAGGGAAAAGAAAAGACCATCCTGTTTTCCTCGCATATTCTTCAGGAAGTACAGGCCATTTGTGAGCGGGTGATCATCATTCATAAAGGCAATATTGTAGCAGATGATGAGGTACGCAATCTGCTGCAACATAAAGGGAATACATTGGAAGAAGTGTTTCGTAACCTAACAGCGGCACAACCAACCGTCTAATTCCGTAAATTGCAACATCATTTATCAACCCAATTGATCATTTAAACAAGCAATCGAAATGAGCTACATTATTGAAGTACACGCCCGTCAAATACTCGACAGTCGTGGCAACCCCACCGTAGAAGTAGATGTATTAACTGATGACGGAGCCTTAGGTCGTGCCGCTGTTCCAAGTGGTGCCAGTACAGGTATTCACGAAGCTGTTGAACTGCGAGATAACGATAAAAAGAAATACGTAGGAAAAGGCGTTCTTAAAGCTGTGAAGAACGTTAATGATACCATTGCTGATGCGATAGTTGGCTTTGATGTGGCTGCACAAGCTGCGATTGATGATGCCATGATTGCATTGGATGGTACTGCCAACAAAAGTAAATTAGGCGCCAATGCTATGCTCGCTGTAAGTATGGCGGTGGCCAAAGCTGCTGCAGAAGAAGCGGGATTACCATTGTATCGTTATATCGGTGGTACCAATGCCAAAACATTACCTATTCCGATGATGAATATCCTGAATGGTGGTGCACACGCAGATAACAAAATCGATTTTCAGGAATTTATGATCATGCCCATCGGTGCGTCTTCTTTCAGTGAAGGCTTACGTTGGGGTGTTGAAATTTTCCATACGTTGAAAAGTGTATTGAAGAAAAAAGGATATAGCACCAATGTGGGTGATGAAGGAGGATTTGCCCCCAATATTCAAAGCAATGAAGAAGCCATTGAAACGGTATTGGAATCAATCCAAGCAGCAGGCTATAAAACAGGTTCTCAGATCGTGATTGCCATGGATGCGGCAAATAGTGAGTTGTGGGATGCCAAGAAGAAAAAATACGTATTCCACAAGAGCAATGGTAAGATCTTAAGTAGTGATGAGCTCGTGAAATATTGGGAAAAATGGGTGAAGCAATATCCGATCGTTTCTATTGAAGATGGTATGGCTGAAGATGACTGGAATGGCTGGAAAGCACTCACACAAGCGATTGGCAGCAAATGTCAGCTAGTAGGTGATGATTTATTTGTTACCAATGTAAACCGTTTACAAACCGGAATCGATAAAAGTATTGCCAATGGATTACTGGTAAAAGTGAACCAGATCGGTACTTTAACCGAAACCATCAATGCTGTAACACTGGCACAACACAATGGATATAATACCATCATGAGCCATCGTAGTGGTGAAACAGAAGATACTACAATTGCCGATTTAGCAGTAGCATTGAATTGCGGACAAATAAAAACAGGTTCTGCATCTCGTACCGATCGTATCGCCAAATACAACCAATTGATCCGTATCGAAGAGATGTTGGGTGAAACAGCAGTGTATCCGAAGGGTAAAGTGAAGTTTGGGAAATAAATTTTAGCCGCAAGCTACACGCTACAAGCTTCAAGCAAGGAAAACATTTCTACTTGTGGCTTGTAGTGTATAGCTTGCAGCTTTTCTCCTATTTTTGAATTATGAAAAAACTCACTTCCATCATTACCAACAAATACTTCCTTGCCGGGGTTTTTTTTGTGGTGTGGATGCTGTTCTTTGATCAGCGTGATTTTTTTCAGCAACGAGAACGGAATGCCGAACTCAAAAAGTTAGAAGCCAAGAAACAATATTATCTCGACGAAATCAATAAGACCCAACAGGAATTAAACGATATTCAAAGTAACCCCGCTGCTCTCGAAAAATTTGCCCGCGAACGCTACCTCATGAAAAAAGATGGGGAAGATATTTTTATCATTGAAGATTCTGTAGAAGCGAAATAAGCTTCAGGCGGCAAGCTACAAGCCGTAAGTTTTATTGAAAATTAATAAGTTGATTTTCAGTAAGTTATTCCTATTTCTTAGTAATTCTTTGATTTGAATGACTAAATTACTGATTACAGAAAGGACTGCCGCAATAATATTGTTTCGCCTCCCGTTTTAGTACATACCGTATCCTCTTAGCTCAATTAATATAACCCTGTTATGAAAAAGTTTACAGAAGAGGATTTGATATTGTACCTGTATAAGGAGTGTTCACCTGCCATCGAAAAGGCAGTAGACGAAGCGCTGGAAGAGGGAGATATTGAATTAACCGAGAAACTGTCAGTTTTAGAAAGAAGCATTCGTCAGTTAGATCAACTGAAAATGAAGTCTCCTTCCAAACTTTCTATCAAAACCATTATGGATCATGCACGTGCAGCCATAAAAAGGAAGTGAACTTGCTGTTTGCATGAGTGTTTGTAAAGCCATAGATTCATCCGCTTTGGCGCACGAATCTGTGGCTTTATCATTTACATCCATCGAAGTTTTTATTTTTGAAGAAGGTTATGACAAAAAAAGAACGATACGCTCAGGTCATTGAGTATTTCAGCAAACAAATACCCATTGCTGAAACAGAATTGGTATATGATAATCCCTTTCAATTATTGGTGGCAGTCATATTATCGGCCCAGTGTACCGATAAAAGAGTGAATATGACTACCCCGTCTATTTTCGCTCATTATCCAACACCACATACGATGGCGCAAGCCAGCTTTGATGATTTGTTTCCACTCATCAGAAGTATCTCATATCCCAATAATAAAACCAAACACCTCATCGGAATGGCCAATATGCTACTCGATCAGTTCAATGGCGAAGTACCTATGACAGTAGAGGAGTTGGTGAAATTACCGGGTGTTGGAAGAAAAACAGCGAATGTAATTACCAGTGTCATCGATCAACAACCCAATATGGCTGTTGATACCCATGTGTTTCGGGTAAGCAAACGATTGGGATTGGTCACTGAAAAAGCAAGTACTCCATTGGCTGTTGAAAAAGAACTGATCAAATACATCCCAGAAGAATTGGTACACAAGGCACATCACTGGCTAATACTCCACGGACGATATACCTGTCTCGCCCGAAACCCTAAATGCAACAACTGTGGACTTACGACACTTTGTAGGTTCTATGCTAAAAACAAGAAGAAGGAAGTTTGATCTTTGATTTCTTGATCTTTGATTTTTTGATTTGTATGTAAACTTCTTCTTCAATCAAGAAATCAAAGATCAAGAAATCAAACTTTAAAAGTCAAATCCTATTGCAAAATAGTAAACGGGTGCTCCCTTAAATATGCCCTTCATCGGCCAACCTGCATCAAACTTCATGAAATAGCCAAGCAAGGTACTACGTGCACCAAATCCATAACCACCGGCAAATGGACCGAGTCCACCCGCATCAATACGAACGATCACAGGTGAGTTAGGGTCACTAATGACTTCACCCGGACGTTTAATGCCATTGTATTTACCATTCCATGCACTTCCCAGATCTACAAACTGTACCAGTTGGAAGTTTCTCAGGAAGGCATTATTAATGGGTCGGTTAATGAGTGTAGAGAACAGCGGGAATCTAAATTCACTGTTGATCACAAATGCATTATTACCATTGGCAATATTCTGTCTGTAACCACGCATATTCACAGCCAAAGATTGGAAAGCATAAGATTGATCCGGAGCAGGGGTGTTTTGGCTATTGAACTTAGGTCCAATCCATCCATCTACACCACCGAGGTAGTAAATGAGTTTTTGTCCACCCCATGAGAAATCAGCAGCGGCACGTCCGGCCCAAATGAAATTGCGATAAATTTTGTGATAGTAGCGTCCATCAAAACCAAAATTGAAGGTTCCTTTTCCGTTATTCAAAGCAGTTTTGAAAGTTGGCATATTCACATCGAAATACACTTTATAGCGCAAACCATTCCAAATATTCTGTGTTGGATTAATGGTATTGTCGTGTACATATTCAATTCTGGAAACAATATATCTACTGATTGTATCTTGAAATGCCAACGCATTAGGATCTGGTGAACCACTGGCATTATCAAAGGAACGAAGTATGCCACGATCTGTTCTCAATGCAACAGTAGCGCGCAAACTCTTCACTTCATTGAAAGGATAAGTAATATTACCCTGATACAAATTTGTAATCAACATACTGTTAAATGGTGTGTTGAAGAAGTTGGTAACATTACTTCTGTAGTAAGTCATTCCCCAATCAAAACGTTTACGCAAATTTTGATAAGAGAAGAATATATCTTTATCACTCAAGTTGGTTCCAAATCGGAAGCCTCCTACAAATTTCTGATCTTCAAATAAATCACTAACACCTACACGGAAGGTGAAGTTGAAATCATTACCATTATTCAATTGAATAGGTCCTGAACCTCCTGCATAGGGTTGATACCTGTTGACAAGTACATTATTGGTAAATCCACTAAGGATATAATCACTACTGAATTTTAAAGTATAATCATACAGTCGCGATCTTTCTAAAACAGATTTCTTTTGTGTAACCACTTCTGTATCATACCTGCGTAAAGTATCTGGTTTTTCATTCGCGAACTCATTTTGGAAAAAGTCTTTCGAATCACGGTTGGTAGTATCATTGGTGGCAACACCATTGTTATAAATGATCGCTTTACCTTCAGCTGCTTTTTTCTCATCCATGATTCGTTTCATGTATTCTGTAGGTCGGCTATTGACATTTCGTTTATTTAATGCCTGTTCATCTACACGCAGTTTATACAAGAATTTAAAATCACCTTCTCTTCTTACCTCACTTACTTGTCCGTTATCACCTGCGATTCTTGTTTCTAGTAAGGAGCTTTGATAATTCGTGATGGGGAAGGTATAGGTAGAATCTTTATATACCTGAAAATAACTAACACTATCCGGTTCATCTTTCTGCCATGCGCGTAATGTTGAATCGAACTCTTTAGGGGAAGGATTTCTCAACAATTCTTCACCGATATAGTACAAGGTGTCCAATCCATCGCGTTTGGTAGAAAAGAATCCTGCCCAGCGATTGCCAATACCATTCTCATCTGCTACAAATGTGAAGTGATTGGTATTGTATTGCATTGGATAAGAGGCATTACCATATTTTAAATTCGTGAGTTGGGTAATCTGTTTTTGTTTGCTGGTATTCAGTATATCCACCATGAACACATTGAATCGATAGTTACTGGGTAGTACGGTATCGGCATTGGGTGCATCTGGTGAAGGTCTATTTGAACTAAAGATGATACCTGATCGATTGGGGAAAGAAACAAAAGTAGGGTTCAAATCATCATACACATCATCTGTGATTTGCTCCAATTTATTTTGTTCGATCTTATAAGTGAAGATATCAGTATGTCCATTTTTCACTGCACTGAAAACAAGTGAGTTTGCATCTAACATAAAACTCGCATCCAGTATTTGGTCTACACCTTCAATTTCCTGCTTGTATCTTTTGATACGTGCAATCAGATCATAGACAAACATTTTGATTTTGCCGTCTTCCCAATAAGCCACCAATAAACGAGTGCCTTTCCCATCCCATGCTAGGATAGGGTAATTGGGATTGATATCACCTTGATTGGTTCTTACGCCACTTTTTAATAAGATTTTGCCATCATAAAAATTCTCCATCAGTTTTACGCAATAAACCCCTTTATTGAATTCTACTACGGCGTAGGTAGTGCTACGTGGATTTGGGTTGGCTTGAAAGCGGAAGAAATCTTTTTTGGTTACTTCTTCAGAAACATTCAGTTGTCCTCTCGGTGCATTTCTTCTCTGACGAATATCTCTCGAATAACGCTCTTGTTGAAATTGCATAAACTCTTCCAGTACTTCCTTGAATTTCTTTTTGCATACACGCATACAAGCCTGATTCAAGTTTTTATAGATACGTGCTAGGTATAATAAGTAAGTGATATTCTCTTTACGGTATTTTTCACCGATATACTGCCAAAATGAGTGTCCCGCAAGAACAGGCTTTTCAAAAGCAAATTGATAAAAGGAACGATACGTACCACTGAGTATAGCACTTTTGAGTTCATCATCTTTAGCTGTACTCCATGGCTCAGCAGCATAGGAAACATATCCATCCACCAACCATTTCGGTAAATCTAACAATGCCTGATTACTGGCGAATTCGCCAATGTCGTCTCCAAACAATAAGTTATCAGTTAATACCTTGGCAATCCCTTCTCTGATTTGTCGCTTCAGGTTGGCATGGTTACCATCAAAATACACGACAATCTTATTGTTTACCAGTTTGGTAAGTCCGCCAGAATTCTGCCAGTCGATGCCCAAGCCGATATTGCTACTTTTATAATCATTGTAATTATTGTACACAACGATATTAGCACGGCGTTGTAAGGAATATTCAATAAAGTTTTCCAATGAACGAAGCTCTTCTTCGGCGACTTGGGCAGCGAATTTGCCTAGTTCTACACCACCCTGACTGGTATAGGTATTAAAATTGGGCGACTGATAGAACTTCCATATCAGTTTCTTATGTTGTACCCTGTTTTTCCCAAATTCAACTGAGTTTACCTGGGCCATGGAAAGGACTGGAAATAAAAAAATGGCCAAAACCCATCCTTTCATCATTCGATTCAATTGCATATCCGAACTTTAGTGTTTTAAAATTAGTCAATTACCCTGTAAAACCTTCATAAAAAACGTCATGCTCAAGGTAAAGGCCTTTATTTTCAGTCCTGTTCAGGAAAACACCTATGTGGTGTATAATGAACAAGGCAAAGCTATCATAATTGATCCCGGTTGTTACTTTTCCGCTGAACAGGAAACGTTAAAAAACTTTATAAAAGATACGAAGCTGGATCCTGTTCAGTTGCTCAATACACATTGTCATTTAGACCATGTTTTTGGTAACAAATGGGTGTATGATGAGTTCAATCTGGAACTTTATTTACATCCTTTGGAAGAACAGGTATTAGCCCATGCCCCGCGTTCAGGAGAACGCTGGGGGCTGCCTTTTGAAAATTATGACGGCCCTTTACACTTTCTTCAGGAAGGAGATACCGTGAAACTGGGAAATGATGCTTTGCAGGTGATTTGGGCACCCGGCCACTCACCAGGAAGCATCTGTTTTTACCATCAAGAGCAACAACTATTGATTGGAGGAGATGTATTGTTTCATCAAAGTATTGGCAGAACCGACTTGCCGGGCGGTGACCATCAAACCTTGCTCAATAGCATTCGGGAAAAATTATGGGTATTGCCGGATGAGGTCAAAGTATTCCCTGGTCATGGTATTACCACGACCATCGGTTATGAAAAAAGAAACAATCCATTTTTAGTTTAATCCGCTTCCGTTTTCCATCGCCTTATTAAAGGCCATAATGAAAATGGCGCCCAGGTTTTTGTGTGGGGGAATATAGTCTTCAAACTTTTCTTTGTACCCGCCGGTTACACGGCTCTGAAGTTTTTGCCAGATCTCTTCCCATATCAGATCTTTATTCAGTCTGATTTGGTCAGTAATAGCATCAATCAAAGCTTGATTGAGTACACCGGCTGCTACTTGTTTAGAAGATATGATATGGGCGGTTGGACAAATATCCAATACCAAGTTTAGTTTTTGATAGCCTCCACAACTGCCCAACAAGACCACTTTGGCTGAAGGCGCCAGTTGGTCAATGGTTTGCTGGAGATAATAGCTATGTCCGCGATGGATGACCATGGTTGGTTGTAAACCGTTTGTTTCCAAATAATAGTTAAGACTGTCTTGGGCCATTGCATCGAGGTCTTTGGTTTCATCCAGTGGAAGATTTGCATAGATGGTGACAGGGGCGCCACGTGCAGAACTGATCTCTACCCAATAAGGTTTGCGTACAATACGCCAGTTGCTATTACTAAAGCGAGCCAGAAAAGCACCAAAGTAACTTTCTGCATCCTTATCGCCATACGCATATTGCTGAATGATGATTCTTCCTGATGCATTCTGTAATTCCTTCAATGGCATATTGTATACCGTATTGATACCAAGTGATGCGGAAAGATTTGTTTTACCGGATGAATCTGCAGAAACAAAAATAGTGTTGAGTAAATGATAAATCACTTCTCCTCTTTTGTCTTGCTGTGTTTTACTGCTTCGAAGGTTTTGTTGTACCTGCGACAGGATGAGTTTACGGATATCTTTATTGTAAATACTGGCATAAGAATCTGCTACATCCACTGCATCTTCAAGAGAACCGGTTTTCTCTAATCCATTAACAAAATTTCGCATTAGTTTTTGGGCAGCAGGCTTACTCATGCGTTTTAAAAAGTCATCGAGCGTATTATAAGCTGCCGACATTTTTAAAAATTTACGATAAAAATCATAATGCAATGTTTGTAAGAGTGAATCAGCATCTCCATTTTTAAAGCGTGCAAAAATGCGTGGGTATACTCCTGATACAAAACTGGAAGTATAAATTTCCTCTTCTCCCAATACAGCTAAATAATAGAGTTCCTGTGGATTCAATGAATCTATTTTCTTAAAACGAATGGTTGGGTTTGATTCATCATGCAAAGCATTGATTTCATTGATATACAGCTCTACAGCTTTGCCACGAAGCTTACCCACCAAGGTTTTAGCAGCCATAGGCGTGTCGCCCTTCCTCATTCTTTCAGCATAACCTATCCTCGTTTTCACCAATAATTTATAGTAGGCATTAGAAGACTCATTATTCAATATTGGCGCAATTTGATTGATGGTGATTTTATTTTGATAGAGGTCATCTAAAAAAGGAAAATACATTCTGCCATTTTTTGACCTGGCCAATGTTGCAATCAATTTCACCAAAGGATGTTGTACCTGCTGAATTTTTTGTCCGAGTGCATTTTGTGCAGCTGCATAATTATACAGTTCTTCCTGGTTCCTGAATGCGCTGATGGTAATCAAACTATCGGCATATCGGTTATTGGGGAAACGGGTAAGGATTTTGAGGATATTATCAGGCTCACGTTGACAGGTCTTCAATACCAATACGTCTTTTGCTGCTTCTATGCCGCTATTGTTTTTAAGGCAATAATTTTGGATCAATACATTTCCGATTTCCAATTCATTTTGTTCAATTATGGGAAGAATGGATTTTCCTTCCAATTCCAGTTGCATACACTCATAAAAGGCTTTGATCAGTCCGGGATACATGATATTACGAATGATACGGGCCTGCCAAGCAGACTGAAAACCGGTAAGCAGATCATTGATACCTCTTAGCCAGATATATTTTTCATTATCACTCAGCTTCGAACTCGATTCAACGATCGCACGCATATTGTGTACATAGGTTCGAATGCTTTTATGGATGGACTGATTGAGTTTAGGATCATTGGTGACGGGGAAAACAGTGTCAGCAATACTGCTCAGTTTGGCGATATTACGAAGACTGGTTTCGATATACGAATGGTGTACCTCACGCATCAACGGAATAGGCGGCATGGCCATTTCCTGTTGTGCAAAAGAAGTGATGGATACAGCCCATAACAGAACGATCAAGTAAAATTTCTTCATGCTCATACACTTATACAAAAATACTGCCAAATGATGGAATAGGAGGATTTGCATAAAAAGGCTTATAACTCCCTCATTTAGACAGCTTAAAAGCGGCTTAATCAGTTAACAATAACATAATAGTGCCAAAAACCTTTTATGCCAATGTTTAAAATTAATTTTGTGTAAACATAAGGTTAACAATGGAAGGCAAGCCGAAACAGATTTTGATTGCAGACGACGAGCAGGACATATTAGAGATCATCTCTTATAACCTCACCAAAGAAGGGTATGAGGTCTACACCGCCAAAGATGGAAATGAAGCCATCGAAAAAGCCAAGCAAATTCATCCGGACCTGATCATTTTGGATATCATGATGCCTAAAAAAACAGGTGTGGAAGTTTGCCAGATACTCCGTTCACAACCTTTGTTTCAGGATACCTTGATCATTTTCCTTACCGCACTCAGCGATGAAGCCTCGCAAATTAAAGGACTGGAAACGGGTGCGGATGATTATGTGAGCAAACCCATTAGTCCGAAAGTACTGGTGAGTCGCGTCAACGCATTATTTAGACGCGTGAATTCAAAAGACACCGGTAAAACCATCAAAATCGCCAATATCCAGATTGATCCTGTAAAATTCAATGTCATCATTGATGAACAGGAAGTGGTATTGGCGAAAAAAGAGTTTGAGTTGCTGTACTTGCTGGCATCTCGTCCGGGACGAGTTTTCCTTCGCAATGAAATCCTATCGCAGATCTGGGGTAATGATGTCATCGTAGGCGACAGAACCATTGACGTTCATATCCGCAAAGTGCGTCAAAAATTAGGAGTGGATTGTATTACGACGGTGAAAGGGGTGGGGTATAAATTTGAGTTGTAAGCTTCAAGCTACAAGCCATTGCTGTCCGGTAAAAAATTAATTTTAATACAGGATGTCTGGATATACTG
>VFQO010005348.1_pt1 | contig 51369 bp, 81 predicted proteins | sample 3512331 | NCBI WGS metagenome assembly VFQO01 (sample SAMN10412371, study PRJNA504923) | tailings metagenome | isolation source: Replicate 3 from Balatoc abandoned mine | place: Philippines: Itogon, Benguet | collected 2017-08-28 | reverse complement strand
AGCCATCTTGTAAGTTGCCGTCACTGTGCTGCTGTGCCTCACTGCTCAAGTGCTGTGCTTCACGTGATAAGTCTGTGTTTCATTGGTTGATTGCAGCCTTGGAGAGGGCTCGGCTTGAGAACGAGCTGGGCCACGCTCGTGAGACGAACGATGAGGAGCGGGTGGCAGAGTGAGTGGTTGTCAGAGGGCTGGGGGCCTGCTAGTGTAGGCTGTTTTGGGTACCTGGACATGCAGCTGACCCAAGCTGAGGAACGGCGGCAGACTGAGCACGAGTTAAGTCTGAGTTGCAAGGAAGGCTGCTAACCCACCAGCTGCGCACACCACAGCTGCAAGCCCTGCCTGCTCCAGGCCCACTTCACAGGTTGTCATCTGTAACCACCGCGCGCTGTTGTTCCCGCCACTTGTTTCCCTGCAGGCTGGAGGCGCAGCTGGCGCAGCTGGAGGGGCTGGTGGCAGAGGTTGAGCAGGTGGGTGAAATTGGCTGGCTTTTGTGCTGTATCAACAGGCTGTGCACTGCATCAGCCGCTACGTGTTCATCCCAGTTGCGCCTGTAATCCTGCTGGCAGAGGCGGAGCAGGTGCACCAATTGGGTTGGCTTGTGCTTGCAGGCTCAGCCAGCACATCCAAACACAGCACTTGGCTCATACTCACACTCTCCTCCGCTGCCCTGCTCTCTTCCGCAGACCAAGCGGCGCGGCAAGGACCTGGCCAGCCTGAACAAGCGCAATGCCGAAGCCAACTTCAAGGTGCGCTGAGAAGGGCTGCGGTTTTTCGGGATAGGGTTCACCTGCAACTGAATCCAAGGGTGGACCAGCTTTGAACAAGCGCCATGCCGAAGCCAACTTCAAGGTGTGACAGGATGGCGATGGGAATAGGGGCAGCGCTGCAGGCGTGCAGTTGCTGAGCTGAATTGCGTTCACCCTCTCATGCAATCGCTCCCGTTTCTTGTGACACCAGTTCCGGTCTCGGCAAGCCAGCTGGTACCCACTTCCCCCCTGCCCCTGCCTCCGCTTTGCAACAGGCTGCGCTCGACAATGTGAGCAACAAGGTCGGCGGCGTGGCGGGAGCACAGGGCGGCGCAGAGGCCACCCGCCTCGACCCCTTCAGGTGCGCAGTGCTGCGCTGCGCTGCGCTGTGCTGTGCCGAGCCGCACAGTGCTGTTCGGTGCCATGCTGCGCTGTGCTGTGGTGTGCCACTCTTGCAACCGCCATGCCACATGCACTGCACACCCACCCTCTTCCCACCCTCTCTCTGCCCGCCCACCCACAACCGTTTCCAGCCGCCGCGCCACCCGGCCCATCATTTACTGGAGCACTGGCCGCAAGCAGGCTGAGGAGGCTGAAGCAGCCGCAGCGCAGCAGGGGGCGGCGGCCAACGGCGACGCCAACGGCGCAGCGGCACGCACAGCGGATGGCGATGAGGATCTCTCTCCAGAGGAGCAGAAGCGGCGGGCGCGGCGGGGAGGACTGGATCTGGATGCGATCGTGGACCTGAGCCAGCTGGACCTGTCCATACTGCAGCGGCCCGCGCGCATGCCGCCGCTGGCGAGGGTGAGGAGGCGCTTTACATGCTGGGGTGTGGTGATGGCTGGAGTTTCGTGGGAGTGGGGGCTATTCGGCTTGGCAGCTGGCTGAAAGGCCGTCTGGCCAGCTGGCTGAAACGGCAGTGCCTAAACCCAGCACGCCCGCGGGCGTCAATCGGCAAGCCGGCGCTGCTTCCAACCGATCTTACCTCCCCTGCCTCCCTCCCACCAATCGCAGAAGCTGCTGGGTCCCACGTGGCGGCCAGCGCAGCCGCCCCCAGGCGCCCGCATCGTTTCGCTGGAAGAGTTCAAGCACTCGCACGGCTGGGCGTGATCAAGCGGGGACCAGGCCTTGAAGTAGGCCTTGATCAGCCGTCAAAATTAAGCTTGCCGAGTTGCGCCGTCGTGCCAGTGCATTTCATGCCTGCATGCCCAAATCCGAATCTGACGAGCACCCATGCAACCCAACGCATCAGCCAGACTTTGCAATCGGCGTGAAATGTCGACTCATCAGTGAGCAGTGGCACATGACAAGATATTGCTACCGGAACCTTAACAATACCAGCTGTCGCAACGGTTCAGCAGTCTTGCAAGATGGCTTAGATCGCAGGCCCGCGCTAGCCGCTCACGCATACACTGTGCTGCTACCGAGTGCCGGAACCGCCGCCGTCCTAGCTGCAGCTGTCCTTGCTGCAGAACAGGCAGAAGGGGCTGCTGCTGTTGTCTATCCGCTCAACCTCTACGGCCGCCTCCATGCGCTCCCGCAGCGCACGCTGCTCGCCTGCAATGGTAGGGAGGATTGTACGGGCAGGGCGAGGGAGATGAGGGGATGGGCAGTGCAGAAACGTGGGCACGCGTCGCCAATCACGTCGCAAAGTCGCATCCTGCACACCTGCATGGCTCACCTCCCTGCCTTGCCTGCTTCAACTGCAATAGCATGAAAGCTTGCCCACCTGGCTCTAGAAAGGTATAGTCGGCTGCCGCAAGAGCCAGCTGCGTCAGCTGCTCGTTGCTGCAGGGCAAGTGGAAGGGAACAGCAGCCAAGGGTTGGTTGGCCATGGCTGAACAGCCAAGGCAGTGTTGCCGAGCTGCGGCTGGTCCATCCCAACACCCGCAGCATTCAGCAACATGCGACCATTTGAACGCCGGCAGCGGCGATGCCAGACCGCAGCAGACATGCACCCCGCCTTATACAAGCATAAGCATATGCGCCCTGGCCTCTGTGCCCACCTTAGGCCAAAGGCGGCGGCTGCCAGGGCATATTCCCGGCTCAGGCTGGTGGCAAACACGCCTGTGTCGTCGGTGCACAGCACAACCGGGTGGCCTGCAGGGTGAAGTGTAGAATTCGTTGCGGACTACACCTTAGTATGAACAATAGACGTTTGGCAGCACGCCGCTCCAAGGGGTAACACAGCAGCGGCACGTGCACACCACCCACCAGTGGCGTGGAAAGCGGAAAAGTGGTGGGCCGCGTAGCTGGGCACGCTCTCCGTGCACACGTTGCTGCTGAGGCACAGCTCCAGCGGGATGTAGGAGCTGCGGGCAGGGGGTTGGGATAAAGGGTATGAATAAACAGAGGTCAGCAGAGAGCTGTGATCCACGCAGCGGGGCAGCGCTGCTTCACATGCAGCAAACGTGTGAGTGGGCAAGCCAGTATGAGGTGCCGCCAAGGCAGCTTGCGCTGTACGCAGCTGCCCGGCCTGTCGACAGGCCGCTACCCCACTTCTGCAAGCGCCCAATGCAGCAACCAGCACATCGCCCTCTCAACCCAGCAGCTGATTTTCCAAGCAACACATGCGGCAGGCGCTCCTCTGCTACTGCAAGTGCCAGTGGGATACCCAAATCAGCACTCACTCCAGCAGCTGCTTTTCCAGCGTTTCATCCAGGCAGCACATGTGGCCGATGCGGTCAGGCCGCCAGGCCAGGATGGCCGCCGTCTCCTCTGCATCGAGCAAATGGTGTTGCAGTTTAGAGCAGGTGGCTGGAAGGCAGGAGTGAAGTGCCTGGGGTTGGGCCAAACACAGAGGAAGGTTGGTGGCCAAGCCAGGATGGCTGCCGTCTGCTCTGCAGCCACGGCAGTGGGCACATTTTGGGCGCACTCTTTTCGGGCAGCAACAGTGGCATCAGAGGCACGGGGCACGGACGCACGCTCACGAGCACAGCAATGGGCCAACTGCAAGTGCAGCTGCGTTTCACAATCAGCATCCCAATTTCCCCACCTGGGTTCCAGACCTCGCCGGCGTGCACCGTCACCTTCAAGCCGTGCTGCCGCGCATAATCCAGCGCCGGCCGCCAGGTGCCCCACTGGAAATGGTGCAGCAAAAGTGGCTGGTGAGCAGGCACCATAGCGGTCAGTGCAGTGGCTGCTGGCAGTGGCTGCTGGATTGCCCCATGCTAAGGATACCGCAGAAGCACCGTGCTTCCAGCCTAATTGCTCCCATGCAAGTCAGCTTCCACTTGTTATCACCTGCCCCACGCTGGGGTCTCCGCTCTAATCCAGGCCCGCCACCCTTCCATCCTTCAGCCAACCTCAAGCGGGCAGGCAATTTTACTCATGTTGGATATGTTGCTTACCTGCCCCAGGCTGGGGTTGCCGCTCAGATCCAGGCCCGACACCCCTCCGTTTTTCAGCCACGCTAAGGCAGCCAGCTTTTACTGCAAGTTGCAAGAACTCTTCACCTGCCCCACACTTGGGTTGCCGCTCAGATCGAGCCCCGCCACTCCCTCGTCCTTCAGCTGTACCGCCAGGCGGGCTGTGTCCATTGCTTCCTCTGCCGACTGCCGCCGGTCGATGCTGAGCAGCAGGCGGACCTGGATGTCTGAAAGGAAGGCAGGCGGGACATGAAAGAAAGCATTCTTACAACCACTGGTGTAATTGGGAATGCCGCCGGTTGATGCTGAGAAGCAGGCGGACTTGCATGTCTGGCAGAAAAGGGAGTGGGAGAGGCAGAATTGCACCTTCCGCCACCTGCAGATTCGATTGCAGATTCAGGCAGGCAAAGAGCATGCAGCAGAAAGGACGCCGCCAGCCAAACGGACACCTGCAAAACCCACGGGTCACCTGCTGCCCTGCGGCTGCTGGCGTAGTAATCTGCAATGCCGCGGAACACCGCGTCTAAATAAGATTCTTTGGTCATGCCCTGCTCCGGTCGCGCCTGCAAGGTGTGCATGCAGTTTAGCGGCAGTGGTGAGACGGCAGCAACTGCCGCCAACGGGCACGCAAACCGCAGCGATCCCGTTATCGCCGTGGTGCTGAAAAACCTGGGGCACGCTCTGGCCTGCACACAATCAGCCCAGGGCCAGAGCAGCTGCAGCCCCCACCTTGGGCGTGGTGCGCAGCTCAGCATACACCACATTGTCCGCCGCCATGTCCTCCAGCACCTGTTGGGCGCAGGTGAACGCTTTCATTTGGTGATCAAAGGGCCTCGCTACCATTGCAGCCCCCGGATCATGCAGCTCGAAATGCCTGATCCCCGCACTGCCGCCTGGGCCAGGACAGGCCTGGTGTCTGTAAGGCACGCACCTCCCGAGTGATGCGCTGGATGGCTTCGTGCGTGGTTGTGATGCGGTGGATCACATCAAACAGCTTGAAGCACTCCCCAAGGGTGCGGCTGGCTGCCAGCAAGAGGGTGGGAGAAGCAGAAGGGAGTGGGAGAAAATGAAAGCCGATCATGGTGGCTGGAATTACACAGCCAGAGGCACGCAGCTGGCATGTGGCTGGCTGCAGCCAGGTGGCAGAAGCTACTCAAGCAATGCAAAGAGTGCATGAGCCCATGTCTCATGCCGGCAGCAGTTGATACCTGCTGCAGCTCATTCCTCACAACAAGCGCTGAGCTCACTCTGCCGGATGAGCCGCTGCAGCTCGGGCAGGCTGATAGGCGCGCCATCCAGCTGCTGCGACAGCTCCCTGCAACCATGGAAGAGAGAGAGAGATGCTAAATGCCTGTCATAGCCAGCCGTCCGGCGCAAGCTGCAGTTTGTGCTTCCAGCACCAGCGCATGTGCCGCCAGCTGCAGACTTGCACATGCTGTGTCTGCATCGGCAGCACCATGCCCCGCCGCTGCAACTCCTTGCTCACTCCATGGTTGACGGCCGGATGGATCCATTCAGATGCGCATGCTGCGGGCATGGAAAGGCAGGGAGTGAGCACGGGGGCTGCACTTGGCGGCGGCGGCAAAGTGGCGGCAGTGCTCGAAGAGCGGTGGCAGCCTGCTGTCAAGCGCATGGGGGCCTCAGACTCGCCAGCTCGATCTTGGGCAGGGCCTGGCAGAAGGCAAGCTGCTCGGGCGTGAAGAGCGAAGTTCCGTCGGCGCCCATGTGGCTCTGCGCGGGTTGTGGGGCTGGAGAGCTATATGTGAAGACGAATGGATCACTTGAATCGCAGTTGCAGCCGGCACGGGCCTCTCCCTGCGAGCGCACTGTGCATCGGGACGCTCGTGCTGTCACGGGCGGCCATGGCGCGCCTGCACTGCACTCCTAGCAGCCTCAATGTCGCTAGCAACTTGAGAGGCTAGCGGCGGGGCCATGGAGGTGCACCTCGTGCCCAGCCCACAGCCCCTGGCGCCAGAACAAGTCCGCTGGTTCTCCTTCCGCGCCGCCTGGGACCCAGCCGATGCGGCCAAGCTGCAGGACAGCTCCGTGCCGCACCGAGGCTCCTTGCTGCGCTTCGCCGCCTGCGACTCTGCCGCGCTGGAGGCAGCGTTCCGGTGCGCCGCCGGCGCTCGCCTTCTGCTCTGGCGGCCACGCCTCTGACTCCTCATTTCGCACACATACAGCTCACACCGACCCCCATGGTCAATCTGCATTCTCCAGGCAGCGGCAGGATGAGCTGGAGCGGGCCTGGTGGGAGGAGGAAGCGGGGTTGCGAACGAAAGCCGGCAGCGCCGCTGCCGCTCATGCCGTACCGGCGGCAGGCGAGGGGGCAGCGGCAGCAGGCGCAGCGGCGGCAGCAGCGCGGCAGGCTGACACGCTGGATTGGGCTTACTTTGTCAGCGAGTGCCCAGGTAAAGAAGCAGTGGATGGAATAGGGCGTTGGCACGCCTGCTGGTGGCCAGTCGCCTCCTTCATCCGTTGCATTGAAGGCAGTAATCATTCAGCATTGCGCCTGCCGTGCTGGACAAGCCACGCTTTCTGGGGCATGTTTGCTCGAGTGTTCATGCCGACACTGACAGCCTGCTTGCCAAACCCTGCTGCCACAGACGAGGAGCCAGCGGTGCTGGTCCGCTCCGGCGCCTTTGAAGTGTGCCTGCGCTCCCGCCTGCTGCGCCCCTGCTACTGGCCCGCGGCGCGGCACCGCGTGCTGCGCGGCACATGGTTTGCTGAGAAGGGCGGCGAGTGGGTGCCCCTCAAGGTGCGGGCAGCTAGCTGCCCGCCAGCTGCTGCAATGTTGCTGCTGCAGTGTTGGATGCTGAGGTGGGACAGGAGCCTCGGCAGGGACGGCACCCCAAGTGGGCAGTGCTTGCTTGCAAATCTGCATGCCTGTTTGGTTGGCTCTCGCACTCGCTCACCCGGCCCCGGGCATTTCCACAACCCGACACAGGAGTCCCTGGCAGACCAGCTTGAAGAGGGCTATCAGCAGGCCATCTGGCTGCCGGCCCGCGGCCGCCTGCAGGCGCAGCCCGGCGGCGGCGAGGCGGCTCGGCTGGACCTCAGCTCGCACGTTGACAAGGGGCTGTATGCCCTGTTTGCATCAGGTGGGCTCAGCCATATGTCTTGCAGGGAGTTGACTGGTGAAGGAAGTTGAACCTCAGCTCACGCTGGACAGGGGGCTGTACGCCCGGTTTGCATCAGGCAGGTTCACTTGGGTTTCTGTGTCAACGCTGTTCATTAGCCCCTGGCGTCATGCACAGCTGCCGAGATCCCTGCTGCCTGCTCTCTTTGCAGACATTTGCAGACATTGAAATGTGGCTGTGCCATGAAACGGGCTGGGCCTGGCTCCCCAATCAGTGCTTATCCGCCATCCTCCCTTGAATGCAGACAGCGAGATGTGGCTGTGCCAGGAAACGGGCTGGGCCTGGCTGCGCAAAGTGGGCGTGTCGGCCTCGGCAGGAGAGAGCCGCCTGCGCCTGCGCCGCGGCTACGAGCAGCCAGCGAGCAAGGTGAGGCGGGGCAGGGCGGGGCGGCATGGACACAGCAGCGAGAGGGCTGGCCTTGCAATAGTGTTGGGTGCATGCCTGCCGCGGCTACGTGCAGCCGGCCAGCAAGGTACGCGGAAGAGCATGGATGGTATGCGAGCAGCGTCGAAAAGGCTGTCAATGCAAAGGTGTTGTTTGCATGCCTGCCGCTGTTTCGAGCAGCCGACCATTAGGGTGAGGCCGTCCAAGCACGGTGCAGTGCAAGGGTGCAGGTGTGGGCTGTCGTCGCAAGTGGCTGCGTCTTCCCTCCTGCAGGCTGCGCTGGACAAGGAGGCAGACCTGCGCCAGGAGGAGCTGGACGATGCCAGCGCTGGCTCTCCCGTGTCGCGCCTCGTGCTGGTGGTGCATGGGATTGGCCAAAAGCTGGAGGCCGCCAACATCGCCCAGGCACGCATTTGCTGCTCATTCCAAGTGCTGGCTGCGTTGTTAGATCCTGCTGGTGGTGCACGGGATTGGGCAAAAGCTGGAGGCGGCCAACATTGCCCAGGTGGGTTGGCTGGGTGCCGGGATTGGTGCCCAGCTTCCGCTCAGTGCAGTTGTCGCAGTTATTTCCTGTTGCATTGCACGCATACTCACAGCGGGTGCCTGTTGCATCCCATGTGCCCATGCAGGACGCGGCCAGCTTCCGCAGCGTGCTGCGCCAGGTGGCCCAGGACCAGGGGCAGCAGGGCACGCTGGACGAGCAGGCAGCTGCAGGTAAATGGTGTGCAATCCAAGCCAGCCACAGGGGTTTGAGGTGGATGGCAAAGCAAGGCGGCAGGGCGCGCTAGGCAAGCATGCAGCTGCAGGTGAGAGGCTGGCGGGGGTGCTGCGAATTGCTGCGAGGAATCTGCACATTGCTAGGCTAAGCTTTGGACAGATAGCACTTTGGACAAAGATACTGTTGCATACTTTCTCTTGAGTGTAGGCCGCACCGAGGTGCTGCCGGTGCAGTGGCGCAAGACGCTACACATTGAGGCGGACGCGCTGTGCAGGCAGCTCATGCCGCCTGGCATCCCCTCCCTGCGCCAGGTGCAGCGGGTTGGCTGAAGCGATTGAAAACGTGATGCTTTTTGGAGTGCCTCCTCACTGCTCTGCGGTGCTTTTGCCAGCTGAGGCCGCCCGGCATCCCCTCCCTGCGCCAGGTGCCGCATCGTTTGCTTTCTCGTGTGCATTTCTGGGCTCTCTTGTGCATTTCTGGGGCTGGGTGTGCTCCGTTTGATGCAAGTTCTGTGGAAGATGCTCACGATTCCAACAGCCGCTGCGTGTAATTTCTTAATCACCTGCAGGTGCTGCACTCGACCGTGGTGGAGATCCTGCTCTTCATGACCCCGCGGCATCGGGCCGACATCGTCGCTTCGCTTGTCGCCTCGCTCAACGGCGCGTACCTGCGGTTCATGCGGCGCAACCCCGGCTTTCAGGTGCGTGTTTCAAGTTTGTGTATTGATTTCGAGTCAGTCCCCAACGGCGCGTACCTGCGGTTCATGCGGCGCAACCTGGGGTTCCAGGTGGGGTCTACGTGGTTTTGAATTCAATGGCGGACCTGCGCTTCATGAAGCGCAACCCCGGATTTCAGGCGAGCACTGCATTTGAGGCTGTTCGGCCGCGATGGTTGCACCTGCCGACCGGATCCAGTTAATGTCCAGCTTGATCGGTCAGCTTGGTCGAGTTCAATTTGGGACTCAGCAGCCGGCAAATGCGCAACAAACCAGGGCTGTGCCAGCCAGCGCCACAACCAACACAACATGATAGTCCATGCAACTGCTCGCTACCGCGTTGTCCCTGACTCTGTCCTCTTATCCTCCGCAGGGCACGGTCTCCATCCCGGCCCACAGCCTCGGCTCTGTACTCTGCAGAAATACATCTGAAGCAGATTTTTCTGTTCTCTGCTTGCAGGGCACCGTTTCAATCCTGGCCCACAGCCTCGGCACCGTGCTGTGCTACGACATCCTGTGCTGCCAGCCGCCCGCGCCGCCGCTGCCGCCGCCCGGCGCCGGCACTCCGCCCTCGCCGCAGCAGGCACAGCAGGCGCAGCAAGCAGAGCAGGGCGGAGAGGAGGATATGGTCATAGACTTGACCGCCGACAGCCCCACCAGTGCCCTGCAGCAGGAGCTGTCCCGCCTGCGAGCCCAGAACCAGCGGCTACAGCTGCAGCTGGAGGTGGCGCGGGCAGAGGGCCCCAGCGGTGCCGGCCCTGGCGGTGCCGGCACCGGCAGCGGCAGCGGGGCTGAGCAGCAGCAGCAGCAGCCAACAGGGGCGGGCAGCGGGGCAGCAGCAGGAGGAGAGGGCGCAGGCTCTGCTCTGCCACCAAAGCTGCAGTTCAGGTGTGCTTTTTGTAGCAGTTGCTGAAGACCGAAAGACCTGCACCTGTCAATGTCGTGGCATACCCAGGTCGGCTCTGTGCCGCGCCATGCCAGGGTGTGTACTGGCATTCCTGCCCACCATGGCTGATTTTGCCTTGTCGATGCAGCGTGGACCAGCTCATTCTGCTGGGTTCACCCCTCGGCTGCTTCTTGGCGCTGCGAGGCGTGAGCCATGCACACGGCACGGGGCTGGGCAGCGCAGCATCGGCTCCGCTCATGCAGGTCTGCCTCGGTATAAATGTAGAGGGAGTGGGTGTCCGTCTGAATTTTCCAGCTGATAGGGATGCTCCTGTATGTAAGCCATGCGCACAACACAGGGTGGGTGTTGCTGCACTGCGCTGCCCTGCCATTCCCTGCTCGCTCGCTACTGTGACGTCACACCTGCGTGCTCTGCACTCCTCCCACCGCAGCTGGCGCCGGGGCTGCCCTACACGCTGGATGGCCTGCCGGCTGTGTCCCGCCTGTTCAACCTGTATCACCCATACGATCCAGTGGGCCACCGGTGCGCTGCTCGGAGTTTCGATGCAATAAACTGATTGGGTTTATTGAGCCGGGGAATCCAATCGTTGGCAGGCGGAGCAGCCTGCCTGACACGAGACACCGGGGCTTGCGGTGCTCTCCTCTTACATGCAGCGCACCAGCTTCTTCCAGCTGCTTAGTACACGGCGTGTTTGGCCAAAGTACAACATTCTGGTTTGCCCTGTGCAGGCTGGAGCCGCTGGCGCAGCCGGCCCCCAGTCGCAGCGCGCACTGCAATCCCCCCTGCACAGTGCAAAGTGTTGCAATCTAGTATTACTGTTAGTTCCTGGGTGCAGGCTGGAGCCGCTGGCGCAGCCGGCGTCCCAGGTGCAGCGCAGTGCAAACCCCCTGCACAGTGCACAGTGCTACAGCCTATTTATGCAACCATTTTGGCTGCAGGCTGGAGCCGCTTGCGCAGCCGGACACCCAGGTGCAGCGGGCGCCCTTCATCCCGCTGTTCAAGGGCGGCAAGCGCATCCACCTGGCGGTGCAGGCAAGCAGTTTTAGTGCAACTGGACTGTGTGTTGATTTGTGCCAGTTGACTTCAAGGACGGCAAGCGCATCCACCTGGCGGTGCAGGCAAGCCATTGGAAGTGTAGAGGGGCTGTTTGTTATCTTGTTTTGCCAGCTGTGAAATGGCGGCAAGCGCACCCACCTGCCGGCAAGCGCTTTTGATGGTTGCCTTTGCTCCACAGCGCTTAGCATGTTGGCATGATCGTTGTGCCATGCACCGAGATGCAGAGCGACCCAGCATGGTTATTCGAGAACAAACCGACACGTGTGTGTGCCCACGGCTCTTTTTGTCTGCAGGAGTTTTCAGAAGACATGGGCAGTGCGGCCAGCCGGCTGGGCACCTCCTTGTTTTCCAGCCTGGCCTTCTCAAAGTTCAAGAGCAGCAAATCGTTCAAGGACGCAGCAGCCGCAGCAAGCGCCTCTGCAGCTGGTGACGAGAGCGGCGGCGATGCCGCCGCCGATGTGTCCGCAGCGGCAGCAGCAGAGGCGGCGGCGGCAGCAGCAGCAGAGGAGGAGGCGGCGCGGCATATGCCGGCCGCCAGCTCTGCCCCTGTTCTGGCCGGCAGCAGCAGTGGCGCCGAGGGGCTGTTTGCAGAGGGCTCAGCGGCAGAGGGCGATCAACAACCCTACACCTCCCTCACCTTCGGCGCTCTGGGCAGCGCCAGCGTAGCGGCGGCGGGTAGTGCCAGCTTGGCAGTGCCTGGCAGCCCTCCTGGCGCCTCACCTGGGCTCCGCTCCCCTCTGGGCGGCAGCGCACGCAGCAGCGCCACGGGGTCAGCGAGTGCCGCCGGCGGCACAGGGGCAGCGAGCGGCGGCACGGCAGCGGGCGGCGGCGCCGGCATTGCGCGGGTGGCGGGCGGGGCGGTGCAGCCCGGCTCTAAAACTGCCCAGGGTCGGCTGGACTTTGTGATGCAGGTGGGCCATCCTAAGCATCTCTGCCTGCAAGCCGCCTGCTTGCACGCGCTGCTGCACAAGCATGCCCTGCCGGCTGAAGCCTGTTGCTCCCTTCCACTCCCATGATCCTTCACCAGTATCCCTCACCACCACCATCCCTCACCACACCGCCTCCTAAAACTGCGCAGGAGTCGTCCCTGGAAAACCAATACCTATCGGCCCTGTCCGCGCACTTCAACTACTGGACCAGCGCTGATGTCGCGCTGTTCGTGCTGCGCGCTGTGCACGGCCTGGACGTGCTGACCGGCGCAGCACCACAGCAGGCGGGGCAGCAGGCGCAGCAGGCACAGCAGCAGCAGGCGGTGCAGCAGCAGCAGGCGGCGCAGCAGCAGGCAGCAGGCAAGGCTTCCAGCCCTGGGGCAGAGGAGGCGGCGGCGGCGATGGATGTGGCGACAAGCCCCGTGGCAGGCGTGTCTCGCAGGGCGCCCGTGTCGCCACGACACCTGACTCCCGCCCTGTGAGGGGCTGTGCCACACAAATGCGCCCTTTTGTACCATAAACCACTACTGTACTCTATACCACCTGCTGGTGTACGGGCCTAATCCTCTTTGCATTCGTTTGTATATGCGCTTTTGTATGTGTGCACTTGTGCTGTAGACCGCTGTAGCGACCAGGTGTGCTGCACTGCCTCCGCCGCCGCCACTGTTTCTGGGGACCAGGTGGCCAGCAGCAGCTTTTGATGCGCAGTGGGGGTTGCCTCTGACGCCTGAAATGAGCAGACAGGAAACCCACAGGCTGTTGTCATTTTAGCCGAGGCCAGTCGGCGGCAGCAGCAGCGGCGGCGGAGGTGGCGGCGGTGCTGCAGCCCTCCCTGGCGCCGTCAGATCTCGCTATCGACTGTCCTGATGGTGCTGGAAGCTGCCGATCGTGCATGCAAGCAGGTTTGACGGCTGCATGGGCGCGACCCAGGGGGCTGGAAAGGCGGCTCTGCTCGCTGCCCAGCCCTCTCTGCTGCCTGCCTACCAGCCACCAGCCAGCCAGGAGTCCAGGGCAGGCCACAGGGCTCCAGAAGGGGCAAGTGAGGGCTCAGTGCAGGGGCGTGGGGCGGCTGCACGGCCCTTTCACGCCCATCCAAGGCCGTCAGAGTGGCTTGCAGGACGATCGTGTTGCAGGCAGCCCGCCAGGGGCGCGGTTGCTGCCCACCGGCAGCAGCGGCGGCGCCCGGCGGCGGCCGCCGCTGCCGCACCTGCCCGCACAGCAAAGCGCTCAAAGGCGGCTTGCGTTGTTGCTGGAGCGCCGCACTCGTCTGCTGCTGAAATGCGTGTTCTCATTCCCGCTGTGATGCAGACCCAGCAAGCATGACCACGAAGCGCAGGAACAACGGCAGGTGAGGGCGGGCCGTCGAGCCAAACTGGCGGGTTGCAGTTTTGGCAGAGGCAGGCCAAATTGAAGTGCAACCAGTTTGCCTCGCGCTCAGCAATGTACATTGCAAGTGTAGAAGGCAGGCAGCTCCCGGCTCCCGGCTGTCTGGTGTCAAGGCGGGTCATGGCTGCCGCCCGCTGCCCCGTGCCCGCTGACCTTCCGCCCCCCGCCAACCCTGGCTGCCGCCCTGCCGCAGGAACAAGCACGGGCGCGGCCATGTGAGCGAAGCAGATGCTTGCACTGCAGCCCAGCAGCCTGTGTGCTGTGTATCAACTGCTCAGCCGCGCTTGACGGCTCACACCGCGCCTGCGCTCGGCGTGCTGTCACAATGCTGACACGCCACGCACCTGCTGCTGCAGGTGAAGCGCGTGCGCTGCGAGACCTCGGCCGCCATGGTGCCCAAGGACAAGGCCATCAAGCGCTTCCTGGTGCGACAGGCTGCCTGCATGCTAGCAGCATGTGCAGCCCGGGGGATTCAGAAAGCCAGCCGCCACGGAGCCCCACCAATACACTGCCGGCATGCACACCAAAACCGATCATCATTTCAGGTGTGCAACATTATGGACGCCCTCGCAATGCATGCCACATCTCGGATCAGCGATCAATGCTGACCGCCCCGCCCAGCTTGCGCTTCCAAACTTACTTATACTCCGTGCGCTGTGCAGGTGCGCAACATTGTGGACGCCTCCGCGCTGCGCGACATCTCGGATGCCTCGCCCATCGAGGGCTACGCCCTGCCCAAGCTGTACCGCAAGGTGTACTACAGGCAAGCTTGTGGCGAAACACTCCATGAATGCTCAGCTGGTCAGGCATGTCTCAGAGGGCAGATGGCATTGCGTCCAGCTCGCCGACTGATAGCTTTGCTTGCACTTCCGCTGGAGCGTGTCGGCCGCCATCTACTCGCACATTTTACGCATGCCATGCCCTGTGTCTCATTGCAATTCATCAATCCTCCCCCTTTTGCAGCGTGTCTGCCGCCATCCACTCCCGCATCGTGCGTGTTCGCTCCCGCAAGAACCGGCGCAACCGCGAGCCGCCCGCCCGCCCCTTCTTCAGGCAAGCTGCCCACCAATCTGTGCACACGCTGTGGCTCAAGCGCTGCTGAGGTGGCCACATTGGTGGCACCAAAATGTGTATCCTGTGCAAGGAGCGCAGAGCTGGCATTCATGACGTTGAGTTGGTCATTTTCAACTGCGACATGCAGGGGTGGCATGCGCGGCGGCGGCCCCGGCGGCCCCGGCTTTGGGGGTGGCGGTGCAGGCGGCGGCGGTGCCGGTGCCCAGGCCGGCGGCGGTTTCGCCGGTGCCGCCCGCCCCTTTGGTGGCGGCGGCGGCGGCTTCTGAGCTGCTCCCAGCAGCAGTTGGCTAGCGGGCGGTTGCAGCTGAGTGCAGCAGGCGGCGGTGTGTAGCAGGCACGGCCGAGCGCTTTACCTTGGCAGCAGCAAATGCTGCCATCTCCCCTGGTTCGTGCCTGCATGCCTGCAAGAGGCCGCGAGCCAAGCCGCCGCCATGTGCCTGCCTGCTGCCATGGCGCAACACCCACCAAACCGCTGTGCCTCATGAGCAGTTGCTGGTGTATTGCATCCCCGCCAGCAGCACATGTAAGAGCTTGGCTCGGCACATGTGGCATCCATTGGTGGGCAGAGCTGCAACCGTGCGGCAGAGGCGCCGTCCGTGCCGCCCCGGGAGATGCCAGGCAATGCCCCCGCTGCCTGATCTGCGGGCAACTGATCTGCAACGAGACCCACGCATTGAGAAGAGTATCGATGGGGCGCTTCGAGCAGCGTGGGCGCTGCTCAACCAGGCCGCGGCCCTGCTTGCGCGGCAGCGTCCCAGCCTGATGCCCCGCACTGACTGGATGAAGCGCGTAACGGCCAACTAACGCGGTACCAGCTGGCGCAGCCAGGACGGGGGGACAGGTGGCAAAGGACGCGGGTCGGCGCTCCTCTAAAGCCGCGCTGCTGGCCGTCCCGCCATTCCGGACTCCTCACATCAACCACAGCTCACTCTCAAAGAATCAACCCGCCCTGCCAACCCTCTGCCACACCATGGCGGCCACCGCCTCCCGCTGCCGCTGGTTGCTGGCCCTCGTGCTGCTGGCCGCCGTCTGCGCCCAGTGAGTGGTTGCGATTCTATGTCATTTGTGAGAGACTCCGGCAGTCCGTCTGGGTCGCGTCCTCCCTGCCATTCCGTTCCTGTCCCAGCTGACGTCCCAGCACCCCGCCCCTGTTGTCCCTGCCGCAGACCTGCCGCCGCTCGCACTCTCAAGGGCCGCTCTCGCTGGGGCCTCTGCGCCTACGGCAAGAGCAAGAACTACGTTCGCTGCTGCCGGTGGGTGGTGCTGCGCCAGCTGGCAGGCATGGAGAAAAAATCAGGACATGCCGCCAAGCGGCGCCGCAGCCGCCGCTGCTCACCTGCAACCGCCGACACCAACTGCCGCTCAGTGGCATGCAGCCTCTGTCTGCCTCTCCCTGTGCTCCAGCCCAACCTTACAACCAACCATCCCTCCCTCCCTCCTGCTCCTTTCACTAACAGGTGGAAGAGCTACAACGACGTGTACGACCCCTCCTGCCCCTGGCGCGGCCGCTCCTGCTCCAATGTGCCGTGGAAATATTGGAAAGCCTGCTGCGCCGGCAAGAAGGCAGCAGGCCTGTACGACCGCGCCTGCCGCGCTGGACCAGTGGGCACCACCTGCGCCTCCCGCGGGCCCGCCAACCTGGACGCCTGTGAGTTGTTGGTGGTAGAGGCATTAAGTTTTGCAGCCATCGCCAGCTGGATGTTTGCCAGCTTTGGCAGCTGGCTGCACATGACAGTACCTCCAGCTGCATGCCCATCTGCTGCTGCCGTCCATGTCGACCGACAAAGCGCGCCCATGCCTGCAAGCACTTCCAGCTTCCCCATCGTCTCGACTCACCGCCCACCACCGCCCCCACCCGCCCTGCCTCGCAGGCTGCGCCTCCCGCAACCCCTGGACTGACTCCTCCTGCTCTGCTTGGACCACGGGCTCCTGCTCCGCCGTCAGCTACGCCTGGCAGGACGCCTGCTGCGCGCAGAAGTGGCAGGGGCAGGACCGCTGGTGCGACCGGCGCAACAGCCCGCCCGGCTCCTCGTGCGCCTCTGTGGTGAGTTCTTGGGGGCTGCTTTTGGAAGATCTAGAGTCTGAAAAATCTAGAGTCAGGCGTAGCCTAGCTCAGCTTTGGTGTTGCTCGGCCTTGCAGCTGTGGGGCCGCCGCTGGATCCCGGCGCTGAGGCAGCAGCTTGCGCAGCAGCATGGCCAGCTGGAACGTGCGTTTGCCTTGCTGAAGCAGCAGCTCCTGCGCCTCCCTTTCTCGAAATCATTGCTCGCTGCCGCCGTCCCATGCCTTCCTCACTCCCGCCCCTCCTCCCGCTACAGGGCCCCAACGCCCTGGACGCCTGCTGCGCCAGCAAGGACCCATCCACCGACCGCAAGGCCTGCTGGGCCTGGCTGCCCAGCGGAGACTGCTCCACGGTGGCCGATCAGTACCGCCCCGCCTGCTGCCAGGTGCCGATGGGAGGCATGCTTTCCTGCATGCTTCAAGCATGCTTGCAAATTGTTGCCATGGGAGTGCGATGAGTTGTGGCCTGCCCAGCGCTGTCTGCGCTGCATTGCCTGGCCAAGTCAGCATGGCATGTGCTGCTGGAATGCCACAGCTGCCGCCGTTCTGCCGCCCGTGCAGCACCATGCCCGCCCCTCTCCCCGCTTGTTCGTCCTTCCAGGCCGCTCCCTCCCCCCTCCCTTTCCCTAATGCGCAGAACAAGGCGCTGACGGCCCCCGGCTGCGTGGCCCCTAGCCCAGTGGGCACCACCTGCGTCAGCCGCGGCCCCGCCAACCGCGACCAGTGCTGCTACGAGCTGCCCGATCCGACCACCGACCCCTCCTGCTCCGCTTGGACCACGGGCTCCTGCTCCGAGGTTGCCAGCGACCTTCAAATGTCCTGCTGCCTGACCAAGCCTGACGGCCAGGACGCCGCCTGCGACTCCATCCTGGGAGCGCAGCCCGGCCTGCTGGCCACCAGCGCGCCTCCAGAGGACGACGACCAGCCCACCACCGATGCGCTGCAGACGCTGACCGACGGCGGGGATGGCGGCAGCATGCAGCCCTCCCAGCCGGAAGAGCAGCAGCAGCAGCAGCAGCAGCAGCCGCCTGTGGTTGACCCCACCGGGCCGGCCGACGAACCAGAGCAGCCGGAGCCGCCCGCCAGCCCTCAGCCGGAGCCGCCCCGCGGCCACAAGTCCCCCGCCAGCCCTGACCCAGAGCAGGAGGAGCCCGTTGTGCCTGAGGCCGACCCCACCACTAGCAGCGCCGCCGACCCAAGCGATGCACCAGGCGAGGAGGGGCAGCCGCAGCAGGCGGCTGGGCCGGAGCGCCGCCGCCGCACGGCGCTGCGCCGCCTGGCGGCTGAGGAGGAGGAGCAGGCTGAAGAAAGCCAGGAGCAGGAGGGCGAGTATCGCGGCACCATCTTCTCGTGAATGCCTCGTGCCTCCCATCTTCTCTTGACTAATCACCTAATATTGCCTCGCGCCCGCTCTGGCCTGAGCTGGATGCATCATCCACACGGCTTTTCTTGACCCGATGTTTCGTACCCTTTGAGCTTGATCCTCGTAGCCTGCAGCCTTAAACAGAGAGACAGCCTGCCCCAACCTCTGCTCTGATTGTATTTTCGTGCCAGCGCCCCTCACCCTCTGTCGTAGCCTTTTGTTTCTCTGCCTGTGCCTGCATCCACCCTTCACGAGTACCTGCCTTACATGCTCACAATCGACTTTATCGGCCACCGTTCACCTCTGCACTTTCATCAGCCCCGCCCTTCACCCCTGCACCCACATTCAATCCCTCAGCCTGTATTGCGATCCGTCCTGATCCGTCCCGCCATGCCTCGTGATTCTGTATATCCCTGCACTTGCACGCATCCGACTCATCCTGTATTTCCTGGCATATGTTCATCACAGTGCGCCGCTTGTTACCAAAGCAGCAAGGCAGTGCTGTTGTAAAATATATATGACGTGTGCCACACATGGGCGGGATACAGAAGCGTCGTGGCAAGGAAGAATGCATGCAAGTCAGGAAGAATGCATGCAAGTCACAACCTCAAAACTGCTGCACCGAAAAAAAAATCCTACAGATCACAGCACCCAGCGCTGTGCCCTCAGCACAGCGGCATCGCCACCCGCCCGCTTGGCTAACCGAAGAGCCCAGCACTTGGCTGTTGTTCGCCAGCAGCCGTTGCTATGCACGCTGCCTGCCGGCCTGGCCGCCGCAACAGCCTCAGCCGCTGCAGCGAGCAGCTGCCTGCTGCTGCTTGCCGCAGCGGGCTGTAGCCCCTGCCTCAGAAGCTGCTGCTCCTGCCAGTGCTGCCGCAGAGCCGCGACCAGCGCTGCATCCTGCTGCTGCTCATTCCCTGCTGTCGTCTGCAAGGAAAGCGCCTGCTGCTGCTGCTGCTGCTCGCCAGGCCGCTGCCCATGAGTTGCCTTGCTGCTTCGTGGGGGCTTGCTGCTGGCGCCGGTGCTGCCGCCAGATGTGCCTTCTGCTGCTGCTGCCACTTGCAACACGTGTGCCCCTGGCTGCAGTGCCATGTCTCCGAACTTGAGTGTCGTGGCCCGCACACCAAACTGCTCCAAACGGAGCACGCTGCAGAGGAGCAAGTGGGCGCAGTGGGAATCCGCACTCATCAGCCAATAGAGTGCAGGGCGGGAGCGGCTGGATGTTATCAACAGGCGGCTGCCGCATCCAGCAGCACAGCCTCCCGCAGCTTAGCATCGTAAAAACGCATTTGAGCTTCAGGCACCGGCGGCAGTGCGGGCGCACCGGGCAAAGAGATCGGCGGCCAGCAGATTGATGTTGCCCCACAGGTCTGCGAGGTTGTCCACCCAAATCTGGACAATTTCAGGCTTGAACACCGCCTGTTGAGCAGGGCAGGCGGGCAGGCATGCGCAGGTTGATGTGGCAGCAGCACAGACTGCTGAGGAAGTTTCCTGCAGCGTGCACAGCAGTTGGCACAGCGCAGTCCAGCTCCAGCGCCGGCCAACAAGATGGCGCGGTTTTTTCGCATGCAAGCGGCCATCCAATTTGTCTATGCATGCAAGCTCACCCAGTAGAAATCGATGCAGGGCAGCGGGCTGGACACAGCGGTGCGTTCAAAGTAGTGGTTGCCCTGCGGCAGAAGTAACAAAGCGAGCAGAGGGGACAGATGAGGCGGGTGGGTGGTGTGGCCGGCAGCACGCAGAAGGGTGCTGCTTCTGTGTGGTGCCACCCTTGCACTGCTGCTGCCTGCCGCCCTGCGGAGTCAGTCACTCAAACTGCACATGCAATGCCTGCAACTTGCAAGGTTGCAGAGTCAAAGTGCACCTGCAGCGCCGCGCCCGCAAGCTTCATGGCATGCTCGCCGTCCTTCACCACGACAGGGCGTACCGCCTTGCCACGGCTGTCCAGCACCTGCGCATGGCGGTGATAAGCAAGCATCAGCAAGCGGGCGCAGCTCTGCACACTGTGGACTCAACAACCCCAGCAGCGGCGGCGGTGGCTTTGGTGCCAGGCGCTGGCCGCTGCACACTACGTAGCACCACGCGGCACCGACAGGCATAGAAAGCAAGCTCACCCGGGAGGAGAAGAGCTGCCCGCCAAAGTCGTAGCGCACGGTGAGGAAGGTGGCCAGACCCACCAGCTTGTCCTCTGCGGGAGGTTTGGAAGCAGTCCAAAGCAGGCAAGGGTTTCGATGGTGGGACGTGCCGCAAGCAGGCAGCAGTTGCAGGGGCAAAGCGTGGCCCCGCCACCGTCTTGTGGAATAGCTGCCGCAACAATCAACTACATACATAACGTGGGCCGGAATCAATCTTTCCAGCAGCTGGCGCACCTGATGCATCTGCGCACACGCTGACGTTGAAGCTGAACTCGGTGGTGCGCGGCAGCGGCGCCAGCTCGCTGATGTTGAGGCAGCGGTCGGAGCGCAGCGCGGCGTGGAACATGTCGTAAGTTACCCACCTGCCAGGTGGTTGATGGGTAGAAGGGGTGAGGTGATCAAGGATACGTAGGGGCAGCACGCAGGCGGCGTGGTCAACCGCGGCAGCTGCGGCGGCAGGCGGCGGCAGCGGCGGCACCGCGGCGGCACCGCATCTGCACTCTCGGCACCCCATCGCACCATGGCGGGCTCAACCCTTGGGCGCATGCAGGTGCCAGGCAGGCCAGCAGCAGGGCCCAGGCGATAGTTTGGGCGACCATAGGGAGGTGTCTCTCAGCAGGAGTGCTGCAAGGCCAAGGCTCCCTTGCCGATCCGTCGATCAGGTCCTTGCAAGCAAATCAGCCGCGCCGGACGTTCAACCGAGTTGAGCGAGCTTGAGTGCATCTTTGTGGTCGTGCTGCGCACGTGGGGCCGCGCTGTGGCCTTTGTATCGACAGGAGCGCGCTTCGCAGGGCCAGAGGTCGAGCTTTTGCCCGCGCTCCCTCCCTTTTGACCGAGGTGGGAGACTCCCAGGCGCGGCCAAGCACCTCCGCCACCTCCCCGCGCGCTCACGGGCCTCGGAAGCCCTGCTCAGTGCCATCAAGGCGGTGCTGTTTCGCGAGAGCGGTCCCGGCGGGCGGCCCGGCACCCTCCACCACCCCCTGCCGCCTATGGCAAGCCGCCTGGCGGCGTCCACCGCAACATGCAGCAGGCGTAGCCATGGCCCGGCCCAGGTACCCTGCCGGCGGCGGCGGTTGTCGCCGCCGCTCGCACCAGGCGTCGCCCGAGCGGCACACCCGCACCGCAGCCCCAGCCAGGACGACGCCTGGCTGCCCTCCGAGCTGTCGGGACAGTGCCAGTGCTATGGTGGGTGCTGCCGACTGGTGCACCTGTGCACGGGGCTGGCGCTGGGCGGTCGCAATCATGCTGCCGCCGCCTGCTGCCGCTGCCGCCATTGGATTGAGCTCACGCCGCTGCTGCTTCCTTGCTCTCGCCCCTCACAGACTCGCCCACCTGCTCGGTGGACATTGTGAGCGGCATCTCGCCGTCCCGCCCCGGCTGCCAGCACGATGCCAACACGCGCTGCTCGTTGTGCGACCTGACCGTCAAGGCGCCGGTGCGGGCCCGTTGGCTGTGCATCTGCACGGCTGGGGGGATGGCCGCTGCGCGGATTCGCTTGTCTGCCAGCTTTGGCTCTGCGTGGGCTCCACTGTGCGGATGCACTGTTGTAGCCGCCGGATCTGAATGCCGTTGCTCCCAATTTGCCTGCCGGCCTGCATCACCTGCTCCATCACTGCCTGCTTGCAACTCGCAGGTGCGGGACGCCGATTGGACAGCCATGATCGGTGCCCTGTTCCGCAGCAGCCCTCACGACAGCGCCATTTTCGCGCTGGCGCTGCCCGCGGTGCTGGCGCTGGCGGCCGACCCGCTGCTCAGCATGGTGGACACCATTTTTGTGGGGCAGGTGGGTGCTGCTGATGCGCCGCTGCCTGTTGTGACGCTGCCGCTGAGCTGCTGCCTGGTGCTGCAATTGCCGCCTGCCATGGCACCCGCTTGCATCGAGAGCATGCTGATGCTGCCGCGCCTGCAACAACCAGCGCCCCTGCCACACTGGCTTTTGTTTTCTGCACCCCTGCGCTCGTCATTGCCACCTGATTTGTGCACCGCCGTTGCTGCCGCCGCTGCGCAGGCGGGGACCGACGCGCTGGCGGCGCTGGGCGTCAACTCCGCGCTCTTCACCCTGGCGTTTGTGGTGTTCAACTTTTTGGCCACCGCCACCACGCCCATGGTGGCCGCCTCGCTGGCTGTGGGCGACAAGGAGCGCGCCGGCAAGGTCACGCTGCAGGCAAGTTGTGGCAGGTTGTTTCGCAGACGTGGGATTCACCCGGGATACAGGTAGCAGGCCGGCGTTGGCCGCTGCCGGTGCCGCACGTACTGCCCCCCTGCTGTGCCGTGCCTGCTGCCACAATGTCGTCTGAGCACTCTGCTCCTCTGCCATTTAATTCCTCGCAGGCACTGGGCCTGGCCACGGTGCTGGGCGGCGTGCTGGCTGTTGTGCTGGTCACTTGCTCCGATGGCGCGCTGGCGCTCATGGGTGCTGGGCCTGAGACGGGGCACGTGCACGAGCTGGCCACCGAGTTCCTGACCATCAGGTGGGTGCTTGTTTGCTGTGCAAAGCATGTGGAACGCAAGGTTGATGGCAGCTGGCGTGGTTGCATGCTTTTGGGCCTGCGGCAAGCCAGCAGGGGCGGCTGGCCGGCTACCTGCATTCTGTTGGGTTTACTGCCGCGCCTGTAGGCCTTACGCCTCCCACCCACCCACCCGCTTGCCTGCAGGGCGCTCGCGGCCCCCGCCGCCCTGCTCATGACCGTCGGTCAGGGCGCGTTCCGCGGCCTGCAGGACATGCGCACGCCCCTGGCCATCACCCTAGCAGCCAACGGCATCAACCTGGCGCTGGATACCCTGCTCATCGTTGTGCTGGGCTGGGGCGTCAAGGGCGCAGCCACAGCCACCACCACGGCTGAGTGGGTGGCCGCGCTGGCCTACCTAGGAGTGCTGTACGGCCGGAGGGACGCGCTGGGCGGCCTCTCTCCCCGCCTCGTGCTGGGCTCCAGCATGCAGGCGGCGGTGGCGGAGATGACTCCGTTCCTCAAGGCGGGAGGAGCCATGCTGATGCGCACTGGGCTGCTGCTGGGCACCAAGACCCTGGCTTCGGCCACCGCTGCTAGGTGGGTGGGGTTCAAGTGGCAGCTGGGTGCAGGGCGGGCAGGGTGGGTGAAGATCAGACGGTGCCAGCTGGCTGGCTGGCTTGGCGGCTCTTTTGCACTTCCAGCTGCAGGCAGCAGCTGGGGCTCAGCTTGCTACCTGCTTGCTCCCTCTGGACGCGGCTGCGTGCGCGGGTGCCTGCCATCAACCCAGAGAGTCGCTTGCCCTTGCCCCGCAGGCTGGGCGTGGTGCCCGTGGCGGCCCATCAAGTGGTCACGCAGCTCTGGCTCCTGTCTTCACTGGTCGTGGATTCGGTGGCCATCGCGGGGCAGAGCCTGGTGGCTGTGCAGGTGCGGCGGCACGGCTTGCGGCCGGGCTTGGGTGTAGGTCTGACTTTGCCACTGCGCTGCCTTTGCACCGCTGGGTGCAGGCAAGGCGCAGGCTGCCAACTGTGCGCGCTCCAGCAGCCGGCTTGCAAGCCGTTCTTTTCACCTACCCTGTGCGCAGCTGGGGCGAGGTGACGTGGCCGAGGCGCGCGCGGTCAGCAACCGGCTGCTGGGCATTGGGCTGGGTGCGGGCGCCGCGCTGGCGGCTGCCTTTTGGCTGGCGGAGCCCATCATTCCGGGCATTTTCAGCAGCGATGCGGGTGCGGGTTTGGGGGTGGCTGTGAGCTGGGTGTGGCGTGGGACGGCTGGGTGCATGGGTGTGACTGCCGAAGAGCCTGTGCCGGCTTGGCTGCTGAACATTCACAGCAGCGCTACGGTGCTGCCCCCCAGCTGTGGGCGCTCAGCTGAGGCCACGCTCACTCACTCCAGCTCTCCCCTCCCTCCCTTCCCTGCCTTCCCTTCCTTGCAGAGGTGGGGGATGCGGTGCGGGCCATCCTGCCCATTGCGGTGGCCATGCTGCCGATCAATGCGGCGGTGTACGTGTTTGACGGCATCATCACTGGCGCAGCTGACTTCAAGTTCATGGCAGGCACGTGGTGGACATTATATCAACCTGCTATTTGGCCTTGGCCTTCCGCCTGCTGTTTATGCAGCGCCTCTGCTTGGCTTTGTGCAACGATCCAGGGAGCGCCTGGAAGCGCCAAGGCTGCGGGGCTCAGCTGTTGCACGGCTGCCGCCTGGCTGTCACCTCCCCACCTCAAGCGTCCTCATTCGTCATTCACGCATTTGTGCCACTGCTTACCCTGCACGGTTGCCCATCCTCCGCCCTCCTGCAGGCGCCATGGTAGTGGCTGCCGGTACCGCGGTCGCCCTGCTGCTGGGAGTGGAGCCCTTGGGACTGGGCCTGCCCGGCGTCTGGTGAGCTTTGCCTGCTGTGTTGCAGTGTGCTGCTGGGAGTGGGACCCTTGGGCCTCAGCTGGCGTTGCATACCCTGAGCCCAGCCTCGTGCTGTGCTGCCCGATTGCTGTGCCGTGCTGTTCTGAGCTGTGCTCCCACCGCATGCCACCACCTGTGCATTGAAAATGATGCACCCTGCCCCTGCTCACCTGTCATCTGCAGGTATGCCATGGGACTGCTAATGCTCAGCCGCCTAGGTACCATGATGTGGCGGTACCAGAGCGAGGACGGTCCTTTGCCGCCCTCAGGTGCGTGCCACAGCCATATGACTTAGTGCAATCATGGGAGTGGCTTTCCAACCGTGCTTGAGAGCTCAGCTGGCCGGCTGTGTGCCATTTAAGGCATGATATCGTCAACACGGAGCAGGAATGACGTGCAATGCAGCTGCACCCCTTCGCAACTACCAATCACTCCCCTGCACCTGCCACTTCCCTGTTCCGCAGCCGAGCTGGCGGCGCAGCAGCAGCAGCTCATGGCGGCGGCTTCCGCAGCCGTTCTAGAAAGCAGCAGCAGCAGCAACGTGGCTAGCAGCAGCAGCCTTGGCAGCAGCCTGGAGGGCAGCAGCATAGATGGCAGCGTGGACGGCGGCAGCGGCGGCGTGGCGCTGAACAATGCCGTGGCGGTGGATGGGCCGTTGCTGGCGCCGCAGCAGGGCAGCAGCTCTGGCTGGCGGGATGCCAGCAGGGCCACTCGCTCCCGATGAGCATGCTATGCCGCATGCTGTGCCGCATGCTGCGCTGCACGCTGTGCTGCTATTATCTCCCCTCCTGATAGTGTCCTTTTCCTCCCCCGCTTTTCCTCGGGCCGCCGCCGCTCATGTGCCGCCGCGCCCGCTTCCTGCCCCTCACTTGATCGCTCGCTAGCACAGCCGATGCATCTATCAACCGCTTGTCCAGTCGCTTCCCTCCCCCCCTGTGCCCTCCGCTCCCTCACTGCTATCCCTCCCCCACTCGTGTCCCTTGCTTCGAGCTGGATTCCATCCCTGCAGTCGCCGCTCTGCTCGCCGGCATCCTTGCTGCCCCCCCAGTTTTCCGCAACAGTGTCCTCAGTTGTTGTATACTAACAGTGTTGTATCATGCCAGGCTCGAGTGATGGAGCCGCCCCCGGCATTTGCCCCGGGGTGCCGCCCTGCCCTTTCATTAACCAGTGCTGTAACTGCTGAGCATAAGAGGCGGACTGGGAGGCAATGTCTGCGGACGCCCACCAAATCAGCCAGCATGAGGGATGATGCTGGAGAATGGCTGGTGGAACAGCCAGTCCGTCGGCCCCGCCACCTCCGCCGGTCCATGCGGCCGCCCTGTAGTGCCGATAGCGCGCTGTCTCGCGCATCGGGCAACTATCGCAACTACACACGCTCCTGGCACGCACTTTTGGCAGCGCCCAAGCCTGCAAGGCGCACCCCAAAGCTGCGCGTGCACCACACCACCGGCTAGGCGGCTCTTTGCTGTTGGAGTTCGCGACTGTGCGCCGATCTAAGCTCGCAGCTAGCCCTGCGGGCGCCCGCCCGCACCGCTGTGCTCCTTTTGCCGCCGCCGCTCGCACCGCCAACGGCGGCAACCAAGCTCACCTCGTTCGTTTAGCAACCCCCGTGCAAGAGACAACCCCCGACAGCGGCTGCTGGTCGGGACGACTGACCGTGTTGGGTTCGTGTGCGGCTCCAGCAGCAGCGTCGGCCATGCTGTCGGCCAGGTGGGTGTGCAGCAGCAGGCGCCGCCGCAGTGAAATGCTGCTTTGTCTGCTCGCTGTGGAGATGCTCTCTGCTGGAATGCACTGCTCACAACTGCGCTTGCATTATATGGTTGCAGGTGCCAAACGGCCATGCATAGCGCCGCGGGTCGCAGCCGCAGCACAGCCATCGCAGCACCGCACGGGCAGCTGCAGGGGCGGCATGTTAGCAGCAGCGGTCGCGGCAGCAGCGCCAGAGGCTTTGCAGCACGGCGACAGTGGCAGCAGCACAGTGCTGCACAGCTGCTGCCGCCAGCCCTGGCAGCTTCAAACGGCAGCAGCCTAGCAGGGCCAGCGGCTTCTGCGGCAGCAGATGCAAAAGAGTTGCCGCTGTGGCGCTACCTGCTGCAGCAGGGCTTCAGCGCAGGCAGCATCAGCCGCATGCACCGTGCAGCACCCATCGGCCGCAGCCGAGAGGGGGAGTGGTGCAGCATCGTGAACAACACAGCCATGACGGAAGCAAAGGTGCAGCGGGATGTGGCGCCCAAAGTTGCGGCGCTGCGGGCGGAGGGCCTCGACACAGCCAGCATCGGAGCCCTGTTTGAGCAGTATCCCGTGCTGCTCACCACCAAGCATGCCACCTTTGCCAGCGCTCTTGCTGCGTTGCGGCAGCTGGCTGCGCGGCTGCCGGACGACCCCCGCGCCGTGCAGGCACCGCCAGGGGCCACGCAGCTGGGCGTGGCGCTGTGGATCTATCCTTCAGCTGCAGCACTCCTGCTGACGCGAACCAACCTGGGCAGCCTGATTGAGCGCAACCTGCGGCTACGGCAGCGGCTGGGCATCAGCGATGCAGCCACAACCAAGGTTCTGTTTGAGCGGTCGTCAGCGCTCGTCAGCAAGTTTGAGCGGGCGGAGGCGATGGTGGCCCACCTGCAGGGCCTGCAGGCCAGCGGCGCGCTGTCCTAGGAGCAGGGTGAGGGCGCTGGTAGGGGCAGGGTTGCCAGTCTTTCGGCTTGCTCTGAACAGTTCTCGGTTTCTGATGCCAATGGGTCGCATTCCTGCACCATGGTGCCTCGTGGGCTGTATGCCAATTGCCCCCCTGCCCCTCCTTGCAGTTGCTGCGTTTGCGTTGTCCAACGCGCTCAACCTTACCCCAGCCCAGTTGGACCAGCGGCGGCAGGGCAGTGGCGACAGTGGTAGGAAGTCGTACCCGCAAACCTTGAAGGACCCGGCCGGTCGGCAGCAGGCGGCAGCAGAAACCCTGGGTGAGCTGCTGCAGGCGGCAGACGGCTTGCCTGGCCCGCTGCAGCAAGGGTACCGGCAGCAGGGCAAGGAGCTAGTGCAGCGCAGCCTGTCGGTCTGGACATGTTCGCCAGCTACTCTGCGCGCCAGCTGGGCCAGGCTGCGGCAGCTGGGCCTGAGCGACAGCCAGCTTGCGGCGGTGGTGGTCAAGCAGCCGGCTGTGCTTGCTTACAACTGGGATGGTGACGCTAAGCCCTGGCTGCTGGCCTGGGTGCAGCAGGAGCTGGGCTTGAGCCCGTACGAGTTCCTGCTGCACTTTGCACATTATGTTACCAACAGCGTTGCCACGATTGCCATGCGGGCCGACTTTCTGCGCCAGCACCGCCACGCCCTGTGGCAGGAGTTTGCCTCCCGTGGCCCTGGCCCGCTGCTGTCGCTGCTCACTGACCATAGGCGCTTAGCCCGCGTCGGCTGCACAACAGCCGAGCTTGCTGCCTTCAACCGGGCCTGGCTGGCCACGCCTGCGGGGCGCCGCTGGGGCGCCAAAACCCGAAACGCGTGACGCCCTGACCAGCAGTTGCGTTTGGTGCGGTCTCCTGTGGCCGTGTGTGCCTCTGCTCTTTACCCCTGCTCCATGTATTGCTCAGAAGTGTAAGGAGCTGCTGCCAGTTGGGTGGTGAGCGAGAATTGGTCGGGCAGGTGCCGCAGCACATTTTCATAATGCTCTGATGACAAATTGGGTTTTTGCGGGTTGCATAAGGGCGAGAATGAACCATTCCGGGCAATGCAGTCACAGTACTGACTAGTCACGGGGCACTTTAGTCGGCAGCCTCAGCCCGGTACCGCCGCACGCCGCCAATGCCGCGCAGCTCAACAATGGACTCGTACAGCAGCCTGCAGCGAATGAGGAAAACATGCGACGTGTGTGCATGGTCAGCAGCACACGCAGCCGCTAGATATGAGCAAGCAGCCGGCTCCCGGGGCGGGGTTGTGCGATCGTGCATTTGCCAGATATCTAGCTAGCGAAGGCCAGAGCAGGTGCATTCAGTCCCCTGGGTGTGATCAATGCTACACAGTCACTGCAATGGCATGTGCCACACGCTCCGCAACGCTATGCAGGCAGCCTAGGTGTGCTGCCATGCAAGCAGCTCACCTAGTGGCTGCAATGGAAGGCGCCACCTTGGCAAAGGAGGACAGGCTGCCCCGCCAGAAGCTGCGGATGCCCTCCTGCCGAAGCATCTGCAATGCATGGCAGCCAAACGGGCAGGCACAGCAGCATGGCTGGAGAAGATGAGCGTGGCTGGCCATGCACAGGCAGGCAGCATCTGCAGCGGGCAAGCGGGCAGGCACGGCAGCACGGCTGTGGGACCGGCCTGCAGGGTCTGGTAACCATCCGCTGCTGTCCGGGCTGCCTGCACTTGCAATGCCGCTGCATGTGGCTTGCCATGCCGCCATTAGCTGCACCCAGCGCACCTGACCCGCGCAGTCCAGCATGCCAGAATACTTGCGAGGGAAGCCCGGCTGCCCCTGCACCTGCAGCCGCCGCGTCAGCTGCGATGAGTGGAGGTGCACAGGAGAGGTCAGCGTGCGCTTTGCTTGTGTGCAACAGCATAACTGCTGCTCTTGTCATGGCGCTGAAACTGCGCACAGCAACAGGCTCCGGGCGCGCGCCTGCAGGTGCAGCCTCTGCACAGCAAGCAGCAAGCAGCTGGCCAGCTATGCGGCAGCACCCTCAGCACAAGCGCCTGGGTCCAAAGCATCAGCATGATGGCTGGTGTGGAAACAGGCACCCCAAAAAGCAGCTCACGTTTTCCAGCGGCATGGTCGCCACCATGGTCAGCAGGGCAGCAGTGCCGCCCACAAGCCCTTTCTCGCCGCTGCTGGGCGGGGCACCCCGCCAGCGGGCATAAGCTGAGCAAAGCGCCTATAGGAAGGGGGCGGGTCGGCAGCACCAGCATGTCGCAGTTCTGAGCAGCTGGAGGAACGGGTGTGCATGTGGCATGCCTGCTTGCAGCAATAGGTACGACTGCGTGCTAACCGGATGGAACCACCTGGAACGGCACACAGCAGAGCATGGCACAGCGGACCATGGCGCAGCATGTAAAGCACTTGCGTCATAGCTGGCAAAGCCCAGCGGCATGGCACAGCAGAGCATGGCACAGCAGACCATGGCACAGCATGTAGAGCACTTGCCTCATAGCTGGCAAAGCCCAGCGACATGGCCACCGAGTTGTTGGCCAGGGAGGCGGGGTACCCCTGGTACAGGCCCCGCATGCCGCGCTCTGCAGGACCACCAGGACGGAAAGAAAATCGGACGATGTCAGAGCCTCATGTGAGAAACCACAGAAAGCAAGCACGGCCGCGCACGCCGCGCTCTGCAGGAGCGCCAAGCAAAGGGAGCTCAAGTGCCAGGGAGGGAGATTTTCATTGGTGCAGGCCAAGCAAGCCGTGGTGTGCGAGGGCGCACTGAGATGCGGGTTTCGAAAAGGCGGGGCTACTCCTGCTTGCCAGCTGCAGTTTCTGCTCCAGCTGGTCGGCAAATGAGGCGCGAGGCAGGCCGCTGCATGCCCACCTGCCAGCGTGCTCCTCACGATGGCCAGGTAGCTGCTGCCCGCACCGCCCTGCGCCACCGACACCTGAGTCCTGCACACAGGCACCGATGAATGCAACAGCAGCAGGGCGGTTGGCATCGCTGGCAAGTGTGGCGGCGAGTGTGGAGGTGCCATGGTGCAGAAAGTCAACTGCGCTTCCAGCAGGCACACCAGCAACCTCTGTTTCTGGCTGTCCTGAGGCGCTAGGATACATGCTGCAGCCCACCTGAGAGCCTCCAGCGGGTACGTGGCAGTGCATGCCACTGCCCCCGCCGCCAGTCCGGCAGCCATCTTCTCCTGGGGACTCAAGTCGCTGACGCCTGCTGGGTCGCAATGGGGAATTCGGTGCAGTGCTGCAGCCTACCAGGGTGGGCCCCTGGCTGTGGGCAACCCCAAAGCAGCGTGTACAGTGAGCAATGCCGACAGGCATCCAGACCCGGTTGACGCAATGCGGTGCACCTGGAGCGCACCTGGGCCGCTGTACGCCAGCATCACATCCTTGCAGGCATCGTACACCTGCAGCACGAGGCCGAGGAACGATCATCGATGGTGATTGGCCGCGTTCCGGCCGCTTTCAGCCACTCCCGAGTCAGTCGTGAAACAATCCAGCTTGGTAAGCCAGGGGTGCAGACGGCTCACCGCAAACTGGATGGCACTGCTGGGGAACACCTTGATGACCTGCAGTAGGGGGCAGGACACAACTGCTTTGGCAGTTTTTTAGGGACTCATTCAGGAGTATCGCTGAGCGGCTGCCATGCTGGGAAACACCTTGATGACCTGCAGACAACGGGTGACAGCAGGCCACATCTAGTGTTTCGACATTTTATCTCGTGGCACGAATGAAACAGCGCTGCTGGGGAACACCTTAATCACCTGCAATGTTTGCATGGGCGGCAAATGGCAGCAGCTGGTGGCTATCTGCACTTCCTCCTGCAGCCTGGATCACTCTGCTGCATTCAGTTCATGCTACTTACCACCAAAGCAGCATGCAACCCGACTCACAGTGGCCATGTTGCCGCGGAACAGCCCCCGCGGCCCGCCGTCGGCCCACATGCGCCGCAGCACGGGGCCCAGCTGTGTGGCGCTCCGGTCCTGCAGGGGAGGAGCACAAAAAGCAGGCTCGGCAGCGCCCTGACCGGATGCTGGCTTGGTGGCGAAAACACTGTTGAAGCAGCTGCGCCAGCTGAGCTACCTCCTGACGTGTCAATCAGCACACCGGACAGGCCCTCTGCCCCTCTGCCCTCTGCCCCCTCCGTCGCCTGCCCTGCAGGCAGGCATCCAAGCCCACTGCGCCTCACCGCCATCATTATCTGCAGGGCACCGCAGGGGCAGGAAGCAGGTGCATTGGAGGGCCATCAGGCCACTGGGTACTGCGCAGCTGGCAAGACTGCTGCACCTGCGACAGGCTGCCAAACCCGCCAGGCCTTGCCTCTGCCTGGTCATGCAGCGGCCAACCTCATACAAGCAGTCATAAAAACCCTCTGTGAATCAGGGAGCAACCGAACCAAACGACTCGACCCACCGTGCGAAGCCGCTCCAGTGGGGCTACCACTGTGCGTGAGACTGCGCCCGCCACGCCGCCCGCCAAAAAGCGCTCCTGCAGATGCAGGCAGACAACTCCTAGCACGTGACACGCAGCTCAATCAGCTGGCTGGGCGGTGCATGCAAGGCGGACTGTGGCAGCTTCCCTGGCCTGGGGCATGGAAAGGGGTAATGCAGCAAGCCACCCACCAGTGGCAGGCTGGGCGAAGCATGCAATGCAGTGTGCAACAGCCGCCCCAATGCTTGCACAGCGGTATGCAACAAGCCACCCACCAGCGGCTGCCTGGACGGCGGATGCAATGGGGTGTGCAACAGCCATTGCAGCACAAGAGAACATGGCGAGCAGCGAGCCACCCAGAGCCACCCACCAGCGGCTGGCTGGGCGGCACGTGGCCCAGCCGATACTCCATGGCATTCGCCCAGGAAGCCGAGTCGATCCATGCCGACAGGATCTGCCCCCGCGACACGTGCGCGCCTGCAGGCGCGGGGGCCAGTTGGAAGGGGGAGGGGGCCCGCCAGGCTCATCTCAGCGAGCAGAGGATGATTAGCTGTGCATGGCAGTGCAGCAGGGATGCATGTCATGGGTGCATCAACAGCAGGGCAGTGGGTTGATGAGATCGCTCCAGCAGTGGCAGCCCAGCACCACTCACCCGGCAGCAGGCACACAAACTGCCGGAACTCAGCATAATCCACGCAGCCGTCCTGCAAGGATAGGGGAGCACAGCATGGTGGTGCTTCCAGCAGCGAGTGGGCCCCGGCCATGTCTGACCTGCTGCTTACACCACCAAACAGGCTGCCCTGTGCTGCAGCCACTGGACTGCGGCAGCATCACAAGCCCAGCGACGTGGCGACAGTGAGGGCGGGATGTCAGCTTGCTGATGTGCGGATGATGACTGTGCGATTGGCACGCAAGGAAGTTCAGCTGCCCACCTTGTCGATATCTAGAAGCTCGACCATCCGCTGCGAGTCCTCAGGGGCGACGCTGATCCCCAAGGCTGCAAGTCAAAAAAGATAAAGGAGCCCAGCTTCATTTGCTGAAGTGCAGCAGAAACTGAGCACCTCGCAGTGCGCAGGCAAGCCTTGCTGTGCGTGCGGCGCAGAGCAAAAGGGTTGAACGGCTGCCCGACCCACCCCACCCTGCTGGAATTGGCGAATGCCCAGGCAGCCACGAGGTGCACCAGCTGGCCGGCATCTAAATCACAGCCAGCCTCCCTGCAACAGCCACCCACCTGCTGCTGCACGGTGCACTTCTGCCACGCTCAGCTGCCCGTCGTCGTCTATGTCTATCGCCTCAAAAACCGCCCGCATGCGCCGCTCCTTTGACTGCACGTATCTGCTAGGAGTAGATGTGCATGTGCAGTATGAAGTACTAAGCAGGAGTGCGGCATCAAATGTGCGCGCACCGAGTCACTGACGGTATGCACGCAGCAGCGAATCGGCAGGACCCAAAGCTAGAGATCTGCAATGTCGTGAGCGGAACATAGCCTGCAGCGCACCGGCGGAACTCGTCAAACTCTATCTGGCGGTCACCATCCCGGTCGTACTGCGACAGCAGGTCCTGCACAAACCGTGCGCCTGCCGGCAGGCCCAGCTTCCGCAGCGCAACCTGCAGGCAAGGGGGAAGCAGCGGCGGCCGGCGGCGGCAGGCGGCGGCGGCAGTGACACGGTAGCGGCGAGACCAGCCGGGTCGCGTGAGGTCTCGACGTCACGTGGATCGCCTCCCAGCGGCCCGCCTGGCAGTATAAGCGCGGTCGGGAGCCCTAGCTTGCCTGAACTTCCTCGACCGACAGCCGTCCGTCACCATCGGCATCCAGAGTTGCAAACTGCGACCGCAGCTGCTCATCCGTGGCGTCTGGGGTGCCGCCGGCAGGGGCGGCAGCCGCCTCTTCCCGCATACCGCTGCGCTGCCGCTTTAAATAGGTATAATAGGGTCACAGCAGTCTCGATCAAAGATCACCTACACGATCGGAGCACCGCGAAATGAATGCTGGCCGCCGCCGCCGCCGCCCGCTTGGCGCCTGGGCTTGGGCGGCCAGGGCCTGCCATGGCCAGGGCTCGTGCCCTGTCCTTTTGCAGCAGCCTGTCACCACGGCAAGGCTGTGACCACACGTGCTGCTGCGCTGCACTGCTGCATGGTTGCTCGGTAAATCTGATGCCGCCAGCACTGCCGCACGACCGCCGTTCTGCCACCAGCGGGATTGGCTCCCAACATTCTGTGGTCTGGCTGGCTGCCGCTGGCAGGAATGGGCACCCTCGGCACATCTTCTAGCCACTGCAAACTGCTGTGTCTCGAGAAGATGCGCCACTGAAAGGTCGCGCTGCTTGCCCCTGCTGTTCTGCCGTGCACACCGCATGCTGAGACGCCAGGCGACGGAACGAGCGCTGCCCCCGAAACGCTGCTTGCTAAGCTTGCAGCTCGCACAGCAAAGTTGAGACCCACGGGAGGGCCAGAGTCGGTGAGAACTGACGGCTTCCTACCCAACAGAGGCCGGCCCGAGGGCGGCAGCCAGATGGCGGCGCCTCCAGGACCGGCCACAGCGCAGCGGCGGGCCGCCTCTGCCCGCGTCCCGCCGCGGCCTCTTAACGCGCTTGGCGGCCTCCATGACATTCACACATACTCTGAAGCCTTGTTTGAGCCACACCCTAGCCTCCCGACGCACCTCCACAATGCGTGCCCTCTCGGCTTCCCTGCTCCTGGTCTGCATCGCCTGCACCCGCGCCAGGTGCGTGCTGCTGTGCACTGCGTGAGGTCTAGGTTGTGCCGTGGCGTCGGAGGCTGGGTTTGCAAGGCTCCGCCCAGCCCGTCGCCTGCTGCCGGGCTGCGCCCGCCCGACTTGCACTTGCACTTGCCGACCGACGCTGCCACCTTGTGCCCTGCCTGCTGCAGCAGGCTGCTGCTCCAGGACGACCCCATAGGTGCGCTGGACAAAGCGCTCCAGAGCCCGCTGGAAAACATTGGCGGAGGCGGCGGAATGATGGTGGGCGGCAGCTGCTCCAGCCGGGGACCTGACAACTTTGCCCAGTGCTGCTCCGACAAGATTGCATCCGGAACGTGCCTGGCGGACTCGTCCTGCCGCCAAGCCAATGCCTGCACGCCCCCTGGTGAGCTGCTGTGAGGGAGGAGGTGGGTGGAGCAGGCACCTGTTGGTACATTGCGCCTGCACTTGCAGTTGAATTGGGCCTCCGCCCTGCCCACCTGCCCACCCGCCCGCCTTCCCTCTGCCCGCAGCGCCCGTTGGCAACGACTGCTCCAGCCGCGGTCCCGACAACTTTGCTCAGTGCTGCGCCGACAAGGTCACAAAGGGCACCTGCCAGGCCGATCAGTCCTGCCGCAATAGCAACGCCTGCACGGCCCCGGGTGAGGTGGATGGGCACAGCTGGCAGGTGGCGGGTGGTAGGCGCCATGTGGCGTACTGCTGGCATGCTGCTCACCCACCATCCCATCGCTCACTGCCTCTCCCCTCTGCAGGCCCCACCCCAGGCTCCCAGTGCGTGTCCACCGGACCCGCCAACTACGTGCAGTGCTGTGTGCGCAAGGGCGGCGCCACCGCCAATCGAGTGGACTCGTCGTGCCCGCCGCCCCGCTGCGGTGCCCTCAACGGCCAAAGCCAAGGTGGGGTTGGTTGTGCTGTGCATGGCAGTCGTATCGTAGTTATGAAGGGCAATGCTTGCAGGCATCTGGTGCATCTCTGACTTGAGCCAGCTGCTGGTTTGGGGCGGCAGCAGCGGCAGCAAGCCACTCGTGCCGCCTGTTCTCCCCTTCCTCCCTGCCGCAGCCGACTTCAGGACCTGCTGCACGGTGCTCAAGAACCCGGCAACCGACCCTACTTGCCCCCAGCCTACACCGCCTTCTCCTCCGGCTGTCAACATCACCTGTTTCAACATGGGTGCACTCCTGAATGGATTGGCCACAAGATTCAGTCCGACACAACTCCATCCCTGAATGCAGCCAGCGACCCCGTCCAGGTTCGAGGGTGCAGGCCGGGTTGTTGACCGTGCGCACTGCCCTGTCGCTCCTGGTTAGCTCTCCTGGTGACCCTGGCCGACCGCCTACAGCCGCCGCACCACCCGTTCCCCCTTGCAGCTGCGAAGCATCGCAACCTTTGGACTCCAGCAGATGTACGACTGGGTTCGAAACGCGACCACAGCTGTCAAGGTGCCTGGCACCAGCTACACCCCGTAGCTGCCGTGTGCTGCGCAAACCAGCCCTGCCTGAGAGCACGGCAGGGCAACACACTGTACTAGGCGCGGCGGAAACACCCATGCACCGCCCGTTCCCGGTGCCGTTTGCGATTGCCTGCCTGCATTTTCATTGCGAGATGTGTGATTGATGTGCTATGCCTAGTCTATTATAGCTCGAGGGGCTGTTATTAACATGACAGAAGCGCACCCAAGGGAAATGGTGTTGATGCAAGGCGGGCCTGCCGCCGGACCGCCGACCCCATCTTCCCCCCACCAGGCTGCCCAGCGGGCTTCAGTGTTGCCTGCCCCACCTGCACGCCTCGTGAGGTTCAAGGATGGCTGGGTGCAGGGGTGCCTGCTGGGCTGCCGGCCTCCTGGCCTTCCTGCTCGTCGGCTCCGCCAGGGCCGAGCGGTGAGTGCCGCCAGCTTTGTGACATGCTAGGGAGGACCGAGCGCTGCTATTGAAGCGCTGCAGGCTTGGGGTTCGGCCGTTCTCGGGCTGTCGCCGCCGCTGCCGCCGCCGCCGCTGCCGCCACTGCTCTCCCGCAATCTGGAAGGAAATTTGCTGCTTCCCACTCCGAGCTCTGCTTCCACCTCTATTCCGATTCCGCAGGAAGCTTCTGCAGGACCCCATTGCGGCGCTGGATGCCGCGCTGGATTCGCCGCTGGAGAGGAGTGAGTAGCTCTGCAGCATGCCCTCGATCGCCACAGCCTTCCTGCTGCCAACCCCACTGCCGTTTCCCTGCCCACCTGCCGCAGCTCCTCCGAGTCCCCCCACCCTGGTGGGCACCCAGTGCATTTCCACAGGACCCAACAACATCCAGGGCTGCTGCGAGCGCAAGCAGCTGGAGGGGACCTGCACCTCTGACCCAACCTGCGTCTCGCCCGTCAACCGCTGCGGCGGCGGGCCCCCTCCCCCTCCTCCCCCGCCGCCGCCCCCTCCCGGCCCCGCCCCAGGCTCCCAGTGCGTCAGCGAGGGGCCTGCAAACTACGTGCAGTGCTGCGTGCGCAAGGGCGGCGCCACCGCCAACCGAGTCGACTCGTCGTGCCCACCGCCCCGCTGTGGCGCCCTCAACGGCCAGAGCGCAGGTAAGCACTGCCGTGGTGCAACTGATGTGTAAGAAGCACTGCACAAGCAAACAACAGTCGGCCGCCCGTCTCTGTGTTGATGCGCCGCACCGCTGTTATTTTGCTCTGGAGCTGACTCAAGAGCCCTCCCCACTTCCTTCCCTCTACCTGCCGCAGCCGACTTCAGGACCTGCTGCACGGTGCTCAAGAACCCGGCAACCGACCCTACTTGCCCCCAGCCCACGCCTCCGCCGCCGCCTCCTCCTGCCCCTGTTGTGATAGTCACTCCTGCACCGCCTGCCCCTCGCGTCACGCCAACCACTAATGTGGCCCCGCTGGCGCCTGCACCCGAACCCGAGGCTGAGCCTGGTGCTTAGAGGCACAACAAATCCGTGTGCGCACGTGGGCTGACCAACGCAACAGTTTGGCCAGGCGTTTGAGAGGCACAGCAGCGGCAGCCATGCTGGCTGACCGCACCACAATGACTGACACCTCATGCCATGGCAACAACATCGGTTTGGGATTCCGAACTTTTCTTCAGCAGGCCACAGCTGCAGCTGCTCACTTTTGTTCATCACTTGCCCAAAGCGGTTTGCTGCGGGCGGCATTGCATAGTTGGACGAGTAATAATGGTTGTAAATTGCACAGCAACTGCGCAGGCAGGTGGCTCAAAGCTTGCCAGCCGGGCGGCACGAGAGGGCCGGGCAGCCACACTGCTGCCGCCACCGCCGCCATTGGTCGGGCTGCCTCTGCTCCTGCAGGTCAGCTCATTCATCTCGTGCTGCAGTCCCTTCTGCCCTTCATCGGAGCTCCGGGACCGAGAGCTGGCGCATGTGCGGCAGCACGCCCAGCATGGTACCGCGGTGGTTGAACACCGCAAAGTCGGTTCGGTGCGGCCGCGCCACCGCCACCCTGCAGGGACGCACCAAAGGTTAAGGTCAACATCAAGCGGGACCGGGTGGCTGTAAACGGCGGCGCGTCTGCAGCTGCGTTAGCGAGCCGATCAGCAGACAAAGCGCAGGCTGGCCAATGGCGTGCTCAGCCGGTGCATGAAATGCTTGCCTGGGCACGTCTGCGATGCGGATCGGCTGGAAGCTGCCCCAAGCCGCCAGGCTGCCCAGCAGGCAGGCTGCAACTGCCGCCACCAGCTGCGCCAGCAGCGGCAGCGGCAGCCCCTCAAACTCTTGCTGCGTCAGCCGCAGCGTCTCGCGGTCTGCGGCAGGAGGTGGTGGTGCAGAGCAGGGAGGGCGCTGGGGGAGGCCGAAAGGAGGGCTGCAGCAGGCGGCGGCGGCAGCGGCGGGCGGCGAGGTCGCTGTGCGCTGCGGCCGGCTGGGATGCAGCAAGCAGCGGCGCCAGCTCTCGCATGCTCGATGCCGCGCACATATCGTCGCCTGGTAGGCTGTGTAGGCGAGCAGCGCGAGGCCCCCAAGCAGCACGAGCTTTCCGAGCGCCGTCATGTCTGCAAAGTCGTCAGGATGCGATCGGATCGCCGATGCAGGAGCGGTGGGCCAAGAAAGTCCGTCACCGAGCGGGGGCGCACAGGCGTAGTCGGCAGGAGGGCGGGGAGAGGGCGTTTGCAGGCTATGGGTGATGGATCTGATCCACGGACAGTGATGCGGCAGGGCCTGCCGCCGACGCCCTGCTGCCCAGCGCCCGCCGCTCCATGCGCTCAGAGCGGCAGCCGGTGTTGCCCAAACGAATGTCAGGGGCAACAATTTACAGGGGAAAAAAAATGGAGGACAGGTATAGTGAAATGGGCCTGAAAAAGGGTATCATTAGTGCACAGAGGCAGGCATGGGGCGGTGCTCAGAAAGAGGTACAATGTTTCAATCATCAACAGGTGAGGAAGCATCAGGGCGTAACAGGGTGCAGGTGGCATGAGGGCGGGGGTTGGCAGAGGGGACAGACAGACACCAATGCTGCCCACGGCCTGTGCAAGAATTGTGGGAGTGGCGATAAGAGATGCCGAGAAACGGATCCAAGGATTCAATGAGCACCCAGCAGCAGCCGAGCGGGGCAGGGCGAGCAGCAGGCTCCAGCTGCCGCACCAACATGGTGCATCGTATCCGCCGGCAGCAGCAGCGTCATCCCCAGCTGGGCAGCCAGCTGCTGCGCCGCCCCAGCTTCTGCTCCATGTAGTCAAGCCGCTCGTCCATGCGGTGCAGCTGCTTGGACAGCGTGCGCAGCTGCTCCCGCAGCTCCTGCACGGGCGCAGGGGTGAAATGCATCGAGGCAGCTCTTGGGCAAATGCGGCGCGGCAGCAGCAGTCAACGGCCATCAAAAGCAGCCTCAGTAGCTGCAGCAAAAGAACATCCCCACCCAGCAGCCACTGCCAACAGCCGTTGCCATCAGCAGCCATCAGCGGCCAGCCCACCTTTTCGGTGTGCAGGTGCCGCTCGTGCAGCTCCCGAATCTGCTCCTTTTCCTCCTGCTCCTTCTCCTTCTTGGCCGCATCCTCCTTGTTCTTGCGATCCAGCTCCACTACCAGCAGGGCAATGCCCATCTGTGGGGGTGGTGGACACGGGTTCGATGCAAGGTGAGTGCCCGGGAATGCACTGCTGCGCGCCTGGCCTCCATCACAGGCAAGATTGGCACTGTAACTTGCAAGGCGGCAAGGAAACTGGGTGTCGACTACTAAAAGCTGTCGACTGTCTCCATGCCTCACAGGGCCTCACCCCGTGCAGCAAGCCTACGACACAACTCCAGCAGCCATCCCAAAGAATTGTAATGAGAGCATAACACGCCTCACCCCGTACAGGAAGCCCTCCGAGGCGACTTTGGAGGCCAGCTCCATGGCCTTCTCCTCGCTCATGTCTCCCACAAACGCCCGCCCCGTCTTGCCCTCCGCGCCGCGAGTGATGCCGACCTCCAGGCGGTGCAGCCACTGCAGGAGGGTGGGCAGTATGGGGAGATTGAGCATTGGAAGAGCAAGATGGAGCTGATTCAGGGCCCCACCGTTGCTTTCCAGACGCCCAAGCAGCAGATACACTGCCAGGCTGCGGCCTGCCGCTGCACCCTGTGCTGCTCTGGGCAGGTGTTGCATGCCACGGGCAAGCAAGCTTCTGATGCACGTACAAGCAATATACAGCAGCCAGCAATATGGGTTGCCTCGTCGCCGCACCTGCGCCAAGTTGATGACGTTGCGGCGCAGCACCGGGTGCCCCATCACAAAGCTCTCAAACTGCTTGGCCAGCGGCTTGGCCGCCGTCTTCATGGTCAGCAGACCGACCTGTGAGGGTTTCAGCAGGCCAAGAGAGAGCTGTGGAAAGGCAGCCAGGCGGGTGGCAGGGAGGCGAGGCGGATGCCGCTGCTAGAAGCATCCCAGCCCACGGCACGGTCGGCACATGTTGGAGGCGGCAGCAGCCACGCAGGGGCGCTGCAACTGACGGCATGCCATGGTCCATGTGGAAACAGGCCACCCTCAAAGCCCGCACCTTGAATATGAGGGCCACCATGGTGCTGCAGCCGGCGGGCGCTCCGTTGCCGCCGTCGCCGCCTCTGCCGCCGCCCGGGCCCTGCTAGCCGCCTGGCTTCCCGACGCGGTTTGCGGTGCGATCAGGGGTATGCTGATGCCTATTTATGTGCCCACAAGCTGCTGCAAAGCCGCTGGACAGCCGCGTTGCTGAAGGGCCAAACGAGCAGGTGGCGCACGGGGCAGGGCTGGCTTGCAGGGCCTGCACACGCGCCCACCAACGTGAAATGGTGGTCCTTGAGCTTACAGGGCCAGTCAGCGAGGCACAGCAGGTGGCAGCAGGCCCAGCGAGATGAAGGGCTAGCACGAGCAGCGCCTTTGAAGGGCCTGGACGGCTGTACGTTTTTCTTGATCTTCCTAAATTTTGTTAAACGAGCGGGAAGCGCTGCATTGCACTATGCAGTGCGCTGCCGCTCGCCCCAGCGCAGCCCCTGCGGGAGGCCGGCGGGCCACCTTTTCACGGTCCTCGGCATACCAGCACCATGTGGTTTCGCCCCGCCGGGTGGCGGTCCGGGCCGCCACCGAGGAGAAGGTGAGGCTCGCGCCCTCCCTGCGCTGCCTGGGCCGCTGGGCGCGGCTTAATGCCCTCCAAAACTGGTAATGTGTCAGCTGGGACGCGTAACCAGCCGGTCCCAGCGGGGCTACCAGCCGCTGCACGTCGCCGCCACCGGCGCCGCCGCCGCCGCTCTCCCGCCAGCGCTGACCTGCCCGGCCGGCCCTGCTCCCACCTCCCGTGTGTGCAGGAGGAGTACGATCTGGACCAGAAGATTGACACCGGCAAGCTGATTGACTCTGCGGGTGCTGGGCGCTCCATGTTCAGCCCCGGCTGGCTCACGCAGCTCAACCAGCTGTGGGGCGGCAAGTCGGTGGGTGCTCTGGGGCGCGAGTCACTGGGGCCAGCTGCATGGGCGATGGGTGCAGAGCCATCTGCTGATGACAGTGTGTGCATTGCAGCAGCCGTGCCATGCATGCAGACGATGTGGCTGTTGGTTGATGTGGCATGCGTATGCTGCCAGCTCCTGCTGCTGTGCCTGCTGCCGGCTGCCGCCATGTGCTGTCAACGTGTGCGCCACCGTCCACCCGCCTGCACTCGCCTGCTTTGCATTGCTTGCTTCAATTGCAGAACGTGCCTGCGGCTGGTGCTAAGCCGGAGGACATCCATGCTCTGTCGCATCAGCTGCCGTGCTGCAGCTCAGCTCCTGGTTAAGACATTGCCCACATGTGTGCTCAACTGCAGAACGTGCCTGTGGCCAACGCCAAGCCTGAGGACATCCAGGACCTGCTGTGCTGGCCGCCGTAATGCTCTCACGCTGCACTCACTCTCTGCCCTCTCTGTGCAGAATGTGCCTGTGGCCAACGCCAAGCCCGAGGACATCCAGGACCTGCTGGGCGGCGCGCTGTTCAAGGCGCTGTACAAGTGGATGCTGGAGAGCGGCCCAGTGTACCTGCTGCCCACAGGTAGGATTGGTTGCCTTGAAAATTGACCGTATGGCGGGCTGGGCGCTGGGTTGTTGCAAGCCGCCTCCACTTGTGGATGGTGGAGAGCGGACTAGTGTACCTGCTGCCCACTGGTAAGCTCAGCTTTTCTTGCTGCGGACCTGCGTGCTGCTTGCAAGGCGCCGGCGAACTGGATGCTGGAGGCCTTGGTACAACCCACCACCGCCTTGTCTTGACTGCAGTTGATCCTCTGCTTGTGCCGCAGGCCCTGTGTCCTCCTTCCTGGTGATTTCCGACCCCGACGCAGCCAAGCACGTGCTGCGCGCATCTGGTGGGTTGAGCACGGGGCCGGAAACTTGGCTGCACATTGGTGTAAGTCGCTGGTGGCATGTGGGACTGGCCCACTAAGCGGCAGCTGCCTGCAGCCGTTACTTGCTCTGCTCTGCCTGCTGCTGCTGCTCGCCGCCAGCACCTCAGGCCCCGCCTGCGGATGCTCGCCACCCTCACACGCTGTGCCTGCTGATGGTGTGCCTCCACCTGGTGTGCAGACGACCCAGCCAGGTCGTTTGCGCTGTTTCCAGACAATGTAACCCTAAGTGCACTCCTCACTCTAATCTGCAGACAACCCCAACCGTCCCATCTACGAGAAGGGCCTGGTGGCGGAGGTCTCAAAGTTCCTGTGAGCTCTTCTATTTTTGTACTGTTTTTGTGCTGTGGATTGCTGATGTTTTTGTGTATCACTGGCGGAGGTCTCCAAGTTCCTGTGAGCTCTTGTGTTCTGCTAGCTTCAACCGCCTGTGTTGCTGTGGATCGCTGATGTTTCGTTCTTGTAGCAGCGGCGGAGATCTCCAAAGTGCCTGTGAGGAGTGGCTGCACATGCTTGTCTTGGCAGAGCAAATGTGCCACTTTGGGCGGCGCCCTTGGGGGTCGTGTTCACCCGCCGTTGCCACTCCGGTGTCTCTGAACAATGCCTAATCCATCCATGCCCCTGCTGCAGGTTTGGCGAGGGCTTTGCAATTTCGGGCGGCGAGCAGTGGCGCGTGCGCCGCAAGGCGGTTGGCCCCGCGCTGCACAGGTGCGAATTCTTGGTGGCTCAGCTGATTTGCGCGGACACCAGAACCCTGCAGGAACCGAAAGTGGCAGCAGCAGCAGCAGCAGCAGCAGCGAGGCAGCTTCGCTGCACTCGCTTGCTTATCTTTGCGCAGGGGCTACCTGGAGGTGATGCTGGACCGCGTGTTTGGCGAGTCGGCTGTCCCATTTGCTCACTTGTAGGGGCGGTTTCGTGTCTTTCCATTGTGCAGGGGTTACCTGGAGGTCATGCTGGACCGTGTGTTTGGCGAGTCGGCGCTGCACCTCAACAAGAAGCTGGCGGGAGCTGCGGCATCAGGTGTGCAGCGGTTTGCTGGGCATGGTGGCAGCACACTGCCTGTGCTGGAGTCAGCAGCTGCTCAGCCGATGTGGTTGTGGAGGGTCCCAGGGCTAGAAGCCGCACATTCAGCGCGCCTGACCCAGCTAAAGTTGCGCCACTCGTGCACGCATTTGCCATGCCATGCAGTGTTCAATTTGACCAAACGCCCCTCCCTATGCAGGCGAGGCCATTGACATGGAGGCCTGCTTCAGCCAGCTGACCCTGGACGTGATCGGCAAGGTAATGAGAGGACTTGCTGGCATTTTGTGCTTGCTGTTGGCACACCGCAGGAGCAGGTGGCTCTCCTGACGGCACGGTTGGCATTGTGCAAGCACAGCCCAGACTGCCTGTGGGTTGCCGTGACAAGGCCAGCCAGTAAAGCTGCGTTTGTCCGCTCTTGCAGGCGGTGTTCAACTACGACTTCAACTCCCTGAACAAGAACACACCGGTGATCCAGGTGCGCCGTCTGCATTGAATGCCGCATGCTGTGCTGCCATGTGATGCCGCAACAGAAACCACGCCACCTGGCTGGTTACCTCATAATGCTGTCTGACTTGCAGCTTCAAGGTTCCCCTGAATGCAGGCGGTGTGCTGCTTTGAAAGGGGACAGAGACGCGCGCCGCAGACCTGCTGCCCCACTCCAAGCTTCCACCTGCCGTTCCACTTCCAAACTGCAGGCCGTCTACACTGCGCTGAAGGAGACCGAGACGCGCGCCACAGACCTGCTGCCCTACTGGAAGTTCCCCCTCATCAACCTGTTTGTGCCGCGCCAGCGCAAGGCGGCCGCCGCGGTGGAGCTGATCCGGTGTGTGGGTTGGTGGGGTGGGCTTGTGGGCGAGCTTCTGGGCTGCAGCCTGCCCAATCTGCTGGGGGCTGGGCTGCTCTCACCTTGCGAACCACACAGGCGCTGGGTGCTTGAGCAGGTTGGCCGTGGAGGATGCACAGCGTTTCCCCCCTCCTCTTGTGACAATGCGCATGCACTTGACATGTGCACAGGCAAAGCACGGAGGAGCTGGAGGCCAGATGCAAGGCTGTTGCAGAGGATGCCTGCATGTGCGACTTACGCTGTTTGTGGCATTCTCGCATGCTGCCGCCTGCAGGCAAACCACAGAGGAGCTGATTGCCAAGTGCAAGGCGATGGTGGACGCGGAGGAGGCGGCCAGCTTTGAGGAGGGCTACATCAATGAGGCAGATCCGTCAGGTGGGTTTGATTCAACCGGTGGAATGGAAAGTGCAGGGGGCGGCTGGCGGCTGGCGGCTGAGGTTTGAGAGTAATACACTGAATGAGGCCTGTCACTGAATGAGGCCGCTTTACCCATCGCAATGATTGCTGTGCAGTGCTGCGCTTCCTGATCGCGTCCCGGGAAGAGGTGGACTCGGTGCAGCTGCGCGACGACCTGCTGTCCATGCTGGTGGGTTGCATTTGTTGCGTATGCGCTCGCTGCCGCACAACCTGCTGCCCAGGCTGTCCTGCATGCATGTTGCTAACTTTAGTGCGCCACACGTGCACTGCCACGTACTCAGAATCATTGCTCTTGACATGCGTTCTTCTGCTGTGGCTGCCTCCGCAGGTTGCCGGCCACGAGACCACGGGCTCGGTGCTGACCTGGACGGTCGACCTGCTGGCGCGGCACCCCGAAAAGCTGCGCAAGGTGAGCGAGAGATGACGAAACTACTCTGCTGCTGGTTATTTTACAGCTTCTCCCTGCTGGTTGTTTTGGTAGGGCAGCTGCAGGCCCCCTGTGACTAAGGCAACCCATCGACTGCCTTTGCAGGCCCAGAGGGGGCCGGACCGCGTGCTGGCCAAACCTGCTGCGTTCTCGGCCCAATTTGCAACTAATGTTTTACTGATCGTTCTGGCTCTTGAACACCACCTGCTATCTGCAGGCCCAGGAGGAGGTGGACCGCATGCACCATTTTCCAACTCTGATTAGCTTTTAAACTTCGCACTCCTTGTTCCTCTGCAGGCCCAGGAGGAGGTGGACCGCGTGCTGGGCGACCGCAGCAAGCCAAACATGGGTGAGCGCTGCACGGGGCACAGCGGGGCACAGCAGGGTGTTGCGGGGCGCAATGCCGCAAAGAGGCACCGAGCATGGCAGGTATGCAGCCCACAGCCGCTGTCAAGGCCGCCACGGTGTGGCTGGGTGCATGCGGCACCCGCCTTGTGCCTCTCATGCCTCTGACCCACCCACGCTGTCTTCCTTTCTGTTGCGCAGAGCAATACATGAACCTCAAGTACGTGATGCGCTGTGGCCAGCCATCTGACCGCTTCCATTCTTTCGTTCACACTCCTTCATTTCTTCTTTTCTGCGCAGAGGAGTACATGAACCTCAAGTACGTGATGCGCTGCGTGAACGAGAGCATGCGGCTGTACCCGCACCCGCCTGTGCTGCTGCGCCGTGCCATGGTCGAGGATGAGCTGCCTGGTGAGATTGCTTTGGATTTAGTGCATCATTGACGTGTCATTTTGCCCTGCTTGTGGCGTGCTGCTGTGCCGCGCGATGGTCGAGGAGAGCTGCCCGGTGGTTTGTTCCGCCGAGCCTTTGGTGCATTGCGGAGGGCTGCAGAGCCTACGTGCGCCGCTGGCCGCTCAGCATGGATGCCGACACCTACCTGCACCCGCACAGCATTGCCCGCCCTGATTGCCTGCAGGCAGCTGCAGGGTGCTGCTTCAGATGCTGTTTTCCTCACCACCGCTTTAAGTTCTGCCTCCCGTGCAGGCGGCTTCACCGTTCCGCGCGGGCAGGACGTGATGATCTCGGTCTACAACATCCACCGCTCGCCTGCGGGTGAGCCTTTGGTGCCGGCTGATGGGGTGTTGTCGGTTTGCAGTCTCATCTGGGGTGGGGTGACTAGCATGGTCCATACTGCCAGCACCGTTGGGCCAGAGTGCTTCCGGTTTGGATAGCCTGCGCTCGCGCCCTCCTTGGGTCTCTACAAAGCGGGAGCGGCCAGAGCGCTCCTCATGGATGCACGGCAGGGCACCATCATTTCCTGCCTGCTGCCCCTGTTGCCTGCATGTGGGAGTGACTTGAGCCCGAACGCTTCCCAATCGCTGCACGACACTGCAATCTGACTTACCGACATCTCTGTCTTACTCAACAGCATTCCATTTTACGTCCATTTCTGCAGTGTGGGAACGGCCCGACGACTTTGAGCCGGAGCGCTTCCCGCTGGACGGCCCCGTGCCCAATGAGCAGAACACGGACTACAAGTACATCCCCTTCAGGTGGGTGGTGATTGGCGCACTTGGTTGCTTGTTGGGCACTGCACTGGCTGACAGGCCAGGGCAGGCATGGTGGCGACCAGGTGGGCTGCCTCGCTCATAGTGCGCCTGGTCCTCTTTTAAGTGCCGTCCCTGCCCTGTGCTCATCTCTGGCCCCCGGCTTGCTACGCCTGAATGAAGTGCTGACCACAGCACCATTTTGCCCTGCCCCTGCCCGCAGCGGCGGCCCCCGCAAGTGCGTCGGCGACCAGTTTGCGCTGATGGAGGCGGTGGTGGCGCTGGCGGTGAGTCGACTGCACTTTCAGTTCAGTTTGGGCTGCACATGCTGCTCGTGTTGGTCGACGTAACGTGCGTGTGAGGGGAGAAAGCAGTTGCGCTGCTGGGGGCGGTGGTGGCGCTGGCGGTGAGTTGGCAGCTGAGCCGTGCAGCTGGCTTGCCCTGGAACCAGCTGTGATGCTCAGCAGCAGCGGCGGCGGCGGCAGCGGCAGCTCTTGAGCCTGGGTGTAAGCCGTGCACAATCGAGTCTCACTGGAATTTGTTGCTTCTGTTTCCCAACTGGTCATCCTCAAGGAGTATGACTTTGCGCCCAAGCTTTGTGCTATCTGCTCAACCTGAAACTATCTTTTGCTCACCTTTATTTCGTTCGCAGGTCATCCTCAAGGAGTACGACTTTGCTCCCAAGCCCGGCCACGACCCCGGCATGACAACTGGAGCCACCATCCACACTAAGAATGGCCTCTACATGAACGTCACCCGGCGGCAGAAGGGCAGCAGCAGCGCGGGCACGCAGCCCGCGGCGGCGGCAGCAGTGGGTGCGGCGTGATGACTGTGAAATCTGACTGTGCTGAGAGTGCGCTTGTGCGGCGCTGTGTGCTGCAATTGCCAGGGGGCGGCGGCATTGCGCCGCCCCGGTGGTGCTTTGATGTGTCGCTGTACTTATTCCCCCGCTTCTTTTTTCAAAGCTGCCATTCTCAATAATTGCTAGCTATAACATGTCAATTGATGACGTGCACTGGCGCTGACAGGGCTTGCGAGTTGGTCAGCATAGGTGCAGCACGTGCGCCACGGCCGCTGCGGCGCTGCCGCTCTGGTGTCTGCTGTGCACAGCCTCCTTCCGCTCGCAGCTTCGCCTGCAGTGCATCGTCTTCTCCAGTACACAAGCAGCTCGGATCCACAAGAAACGCCGTGCAGCTCGCAGCTCAGAGTGTCGGTGGCAGCGGGAGGCGCGGGAGAGACGTTGCAACAGGTTTCCTCTACTCAGCCGCACATCCAGCAGCTACTGCAGGTAACAATGGAGGCTGCGCCGCCGGGTTCTGCGCAGTTGGCACGAGTGCCGCGTGTACCCGCGGCTGCAGCGCCGATGGCACGCCTCCACAGGTTCATTGGCGTATGAGCGTACTGTTGGAGAGCCGATCGCACCTCATCTGGCCAGCCCCCTGCTGCCGCCGCCGCCGCCGCCAGCCCGACCTTGCCTCCTGCTGCCCGCACCCCCTTCCAGGCATGCTGGCCGTCCGGCAGCAGTCACGCGGCCTGGCCCGCCTAGCACAGCTGCTGCAGCCGCAGCTGCCACTGGCATGTGCAGCGGTGCAGCAGGCGGGCTGGGCGCAGCAGCCGGCGGCGGCGCTGCACGCCAGCGCGGCGCAGGCGGCACTGGGCGGCGGCGGCGGCATCACTGGCTGGCTGACCTCCAAAGTGTCTGGGATGATGGGTGCTGGCGAAATGGAGGACCTGGACATTGTCACCTTTGGCGACCAGATCAAGAAGGCGCGGCGCCTGGGCAGCCTCACCGGCTTTGTGCACGGCACGGCAGCCGTCAACGACTCGGCAGCTCAGGGCACCATGCGACTGTTTGAGCAGATTATCGAGTGAGCTGGGCAGTACTATCGTGGCATGGAATTGGTTGCTGCTCTTGCTGAGTGCTGCTGCTTGGCTAGCCTGCTGCGTCTGCAGCTGCCGCTCCTGAAATGCTGCTGCTGCTGCCGCGATCGCTCAAATGCTGCTACTGCTGCTGCCGCCACGGCCACCCCCACCACTGTGGCGAACGCTGCTGCTCTGCCTGCTGCCTCATCCCTGCAGTGCGATGACAGAAACGGAGAAAAAAGACTTGCAGCTGTTTGGCAGGAGGCTCAGCATGTTCTCAACCCTCTGCCATGCATTCATTGTGTGCCCGACTGTGCAGTGCCATGACTGATGCAGAGAAGAAGGACTTGCATCTAGGCTGTCACGTTTGCCATTCATTTACCGATTTCACCCTCATTTGCCTGTGCAGCGCGATGACAGACGCAGAGAAGAAGGACTTGCAGCTCTTTGGCGCCGAAGCACGGGCACGCGTGGCGCAGCAGGTATGGAACAGGAATAGGGTGCGGAGGGGCAAATGGGACGTGTAGTGAGGCGTACAGCGAACCTGTCTGGTTGGGGCTGTAAGACAGGAAGCGTGATCCCTGTTCCATGGTGGATGCAGCTGGTGTGGCCGTGCTGCAGTGCTTGCGGCGGGCAGCACAACTGTTGGTCAAGTCATGGTAGGCTGGCATTGGCCAGCCTGCAATTGGCAATTCACATGACGACGTGCCGGGTGCCTATGGCTGCCGCTCGCCTGCAGGTTAAATGCACGACCAACCAGGTGGACGACTGCATTGCTCGGTACCTGTGGACGAGGCAGCTGACACAGTGAGTCTGTGTGTCAAATGTGTCAAGTATGCCGTCTCGCACTTCCATGTGGCGGTCAGCATGCAAGCTGGCAGGGCTGGAAAGCGCCGTAGGACCAAAACCGCACACTTGTCTGGCTGGCTGTCATGCCTGCCATGCGTGCTGGGCCTGCTGCGCTGTCCCTGTTGAGTGCAGTGGCATCAACCCAACCCTTTCCCTACCCGCGCTGTGCAGAATGCTGGCGCAGCGCAAGCGGGAGGGCAAGCCCATGCCCAAGGACATGCACGAGCTCGAGTCGACGCTCGGCACCTGGCGGCAATGTGAGGCTCCAGCACCTTGGCATCTGCTCTGGTATCCACTCCCAAATTCCATGCTGCATGACAGGCATGCAGCACGACTTGCACGCTGCAGGACTTGCATGCTGCGAATTGCATGCTGCTCGACTTGCACGCTGCATAGTTTGCGTGCGACATGCATGCTGTTCGAGTTGCATGCTGCTGCTCCGCCCAGCCCGCCGCCTCAGCTCCGCTGATCTTTGCCCCGCCGCACCACCCATGCCGCCCGCAGACAAGACGCAGCATGAGAATGCGGATGGGACGGCAGCGCCGGCGGTGCCGCTGGATCACTTAGGTCCCAAGGGGCAGCCGTGCGGCCTTGCGGGGCAGCCGGTGGGCAAGAACACAAAGTGAGGGCTGAACTGCAATCTGCATGTGGTGCTCAGCAGCTGGGCTGTGCAAGGCAGGGATGGAGGCAGCAGCAGTTGCCAGGCTGCGGCAGGCCTGCCCCAGGGCCACTACGTTGTGGAGCGCTGCCTCAGCATGAGAGCATGACTGCTGAACTGCACAGGAGACAGCCGCTTGCTGCTGTTCACACCGGCCCTCTGTGCATGCCAATACTTTTGCTGCCGCTTGCAAGGCTTTTACCCGAGACCATGCCTCCATCCAACAATGCAGGTGCCCGGTGACCAAGAAAGCGTTCAAGGCATGCTGCGGCCGCACGCTGAAACTGGGATGAGGCGGTATGGCGTGCTGCGTATTGAAAGGCGGCTGCCATGTAACATGCACACGGATACAGTTACCCAGCAGTTGTGGCGCAGGGAGCAATGTCGGAAGCGCAGCAACGGGCCCGCTACCGACAGCGCGTCGAGTGGGGTTCCCGCCGGTGCCAAGTGGGCCAATGCGCGGCACTGGCGCCCATTCCTTGCCACTGAGCAATGCGCTGCCTCGCCCAGAGCGCGTGTAGGTCCCTCCTGGTGCGGTCTAGTCCCGCTGCCACAGCGCTCAGCCGCCCGCCACACCTCAGCCAGGCCGCCGCCCCTCGATCCGTGCCCAGGCAGCTTCTACGAACCATCTGCAGCGCCGCCAGCGGCTCCAGCAGCGCCAATATGACTGGGGCTCCCTCGGCCGCTGACCAGGCGGTCGCCAGTGACCTGCTGGACTACCTGAACGCCTCGGTGAGGGACGGCAGCCACTTGTGCCGACGCGATCGCTTGTCACGGCCTGCCGCCTGGCGCCGCCGCCGCCGCCGCTGCCTGCCGCCGCCACTCCCGAGCCTCGCTCCTCATGCCCGACTCACGCTGGCTCGTTACTGCCTGGCCATGTGCATCAGGTCACCGAGTTCCATGCCGTGGAGGAGGCCCGGCAGCGCCTGCTCAAGGCAAGATGCGGGCCGCACCATGCCCCCACGGCGCCTGTCGAAGCTTGCTCGGCATGGCTGTGCCGGGTTTGCCGCCCCCTGCCATCAGCATGCAACATTTGTACAGAGCAGTTGTGCAGATCGACTAGCTGCTCTGGCCATGTTCTTGCCGCTGAGATACTGACCAAGGCACTGCCTGCCCCTGCTCCGCCCCACGCCTCTCCACTGCAGGCCGGCTTTGTGCAGCTGTCGGAGCGGCAGGGGTGGGAGGGTGTGGCAGCGGGCGGCCGCTACTTCTTCACTCGCAACGCCTCGACCCTGGTGGGTGCTTTGGTCTGTACCGCTTGCTGCGTTCGTTGCTTGTTGCTGGCGCCTGCATGCTGCAGCTGCTGCATGCCACTTGGAACCTCACAACGCCTCGACCCTGGTGAGGCGGCGATGCAAAATTCTCATCGATCAAATCGCTGCAGGCAGGGTATGGTTTTGGAGTGCATGCAGGTGGTGCTTGCAGTGGGCTGCCGCCGTGACCGGCTGTGCCTGGCATGCCCTGTGCAGGTGGCGTTTGCAGTGGGCTGCCGTTGACCCACCATGCATCCCATCATGCGCCTGCCCTGTGCAGGTGGCGTTTGCAGTGGGCGCTAAGTACGAGCCCGGCAATGGCTTCATGATGGTGGGCGCCCACACTGACAGGTGGGCCCTCACATACTGCACTTTTACTTTGTTTTCTATAAGGACTGTCTGCAGTGGTGAGCTGTATGATGGTGGGTGCCCACACCGACAGGTGAGCTGGCACCCTGCTGCCTGCCAGGGTGTGTTATGGCAGGTTCGATGCCATGGTATAACATATCAAGAGCTGACTGTGCTCCTGCCATGCCGTGCCGTGCCGTGCCATGCCGTGCCGTGCCGTG
>VFQO010005347.1_pt1 | contig 51468 bp, 48 predicted proteins | sample 3512331 | NCBI WGS metagenome assembly VFQO01 (sample SAMN10412371, study PRJNA504923) | tailings metagenome | isolation source: Replicate 3 from Balatoc abandoned mine | place: Philippines: Itogon, Benguet | collected 2017-08-28 | reverse complement strand
TGGGGGTGGGTCAGCTTACAGTGAAATGGGTGGGTCAAGATGAGTGAAATAACCACTTGGGGAAAATGCAATAATCCATAAGTCTGATAATTCCCTTTGTTTTGAACAGCCGCTAATTGAAGTCAAAAAATTGACATATAATTGATGGGTTTCCTCAATAAATAGGCATTTATATCGGAGAGATAAATAACGTGACATCTCTCTAAATAAATCAACTTCTCCCGATGAGGGATTTAAATGCATGTAACTATTAAGTGCGCGCTTCACAACTTTTCTATTTACTTTTCTTCAAATACACCGCTACCCGCTAATACTAACTCCTTTTGATAAATATCCATGATATTAACTATATACATTCCATAGAACAAATTAATTAACCCAGTAGAGTTAAATCCTGGAAATGCCAAGTGCCCAATAAAATATATACAATGATATTTATACGGTAATAACTAGGTGAATTTTAGAAGGCGACGTTTACAATAGGCTTAGGCTTTGCTTTTAGTTTAAATAAAGTGTTTTAGGTTTCTTTTTACAGATTATAGGCAAAACTTAAGTTCAAGCTGTTCAACACTTGAAATATTGGTTGTCAGGATAAATCAAGTACCTCTAGAATTTTATCTTCAATCTTTTTAGATATTACAGCAAAATAGTGATTATTAGGATGTAGTTCATCAAACCAGCCAGTAGATACATCAATTGTACTGCGCAAGTCCACATAATGGACATTAGGGTATAGTTGGGATAATGAAATTAATATGTCATTAAATCTATCCATAAAGACCTTCATAATTTCTGATTGTAAATGCACGTCAGTAATTCCTCTATTAGATAGGGGTATTCCGAGCCATTTTTGGTTATTTGGGATCGGGTAATCATAACCGTGACAGATAACTTTTAATGCAGAGTCTTCCTTTGTAATATTTCGAAAAAGGTGATTATAAAGTGTATACATGTCCTCAAAAAATCGTTCTCCTTCTTCATTTATATAATCTTTTGGTTCTAAATGATGTTTATAAGAATGAACTAGAGTGCCAAACCTATTTTGACCCGCTAAATCATTACCGCCAGCGCTTATCAAAAATACCTTGGGTTGTTTTTCTCTTATCGCTTTTAAATATTCTTGTTCTCTGTAGATATTTGATAACCAATCACCGCCGTAGGACAAACAATAAATAGCAAATGCATTATTTTTGTCTAAATTGTCAATAACATCGTTTAAAAAAATTGGATATTGAAACCAAGAATCTCCTTCACTCACTATTCGAATTCCTTTAAATCCGTTTTTTATTTTTCTTTCATATTTATGCTGCCTTTTGCGTCTTGTTCTTTTGTTTAAAGATCCAAGAATGCCCTTATCAGCCTCAGATAAATTAAGGACAGTGTTTGGCTTAATTTTGTATGATACTTCAAAGGCATCACTTCTCTCTGTGTCAATCTGTAAGTAATTGGCTAATTCAGAATCATCTAATTCAAAATCTTCAATCTTTTCGATTAATTGCGCTTTAGTAATCATGAGTTTTATTAGTTAGGTTTATGGTTTGAATATTTGATTGTTTGATAACTAAGTCCCTAATCCAATGGATTATTAGAGTTTTACTTCATTCTATCTAAGCAATTTTAGTCCTGTTAGTTTAAAGGCAATATATCTGCATTTGACCAAGATTAGTTATTTTTTGTGCTATTCCAAAATAAAATATACAAGTTGCAATATAAGCAACTGGCCTTAGAATAAAACAATTACTGTATTAAATATTTTCTCGGTTTAAATACTTTGTAATCAAATGATAATTCCTTGAAAGCTTTTGATATTCATCATTGCCGCTTTTATGGTCAGTTCTTACCGAATCTCATTACTTGTTATGGTCCGCGGGTTGGATGAGCTAATTCTATTCATCCTTTGATCCGCGAATGCTAAGCCGCATGAATACTTACGTTGTACCCATTACCCCCGCAACTTCAACCACAACAGTGCTGTGGCATAGGCATCGCCGGGGGCGGTATGCTCGTCGAGCAGGGGCAGCTGGGCGCGGGCGCAGCAGGAAGCGAGGGTGTAGTAGCCTGCGGCTTGCTCGTGCTGGCCGTCGAGGCGGCGGGCGAGGCGCAGGGTGTCGGCGGTGGGGGGACGAAAATACCCCCAACCCAATTGCTGCATGCGGTGGCGGAGCAGGCGCACATCCATGTCGATGCCATGGCCTACCAGACGCTTGCCGCTGATTTTTTGGAGGAAGGTTTCGAGTGCCTCGGCTTCGGGCAAACCGCCGCTGAGTTGTTTTTGCAAAATGCCATGCACGGCCACACTTTCGGTATCGGTGTCGGGTTGCTGCAGGTAGCAGTGCCACAGGCCACCCAGGTCAATCCACCCATCGGTAACCGGCAAAACGGCGATGGAAAGGATGCGGGCTTTGCGGTGGTCGAGGGCGTCGAACTCAAGGTCGATCACAGCGGCGGGTTCTGGCGTTTTGAGGCCACGCACGCTCTGCTGGTAGGCATGCAGGGCAGGATGTTTGGGTTGCCAGGGCCACCAACTCATCGCAACCACGAGGTTTGGAAACGCACTTGCAGCAGCTCCTGCAAATCGTGGATGGGCTGAAAGCTGCTGCGAAGCAATTGGCGGTCGATTTTGCTGAGCTTTTCGGGATCGAGGGGCTGCCCGCTGGCCGCTGCCAGGGCGCGGTAACGCAGCAGTACCTCGTACGAACGGGCGGCTTCGCGGAACAACTGCTCTTGCGCTGGCTCGAGGCGGGCGAGGACTTCAAACCGTTCGGGCGTGCTGTAGGCTTCGGGCAGGGCGTGTTGCAGCCACAATACGCGGGCGGCATCGGCCAGGGGCATCATGGCGCGGGCCTTGAGGTCGAAGTGGGTGCGGTGCTCGCCATCCTTCTCTACCATAAATTGCCTGAAAAAGCCCAAGGGCGGCGGATTTTCGCAGGCATTTTTGGCCAAAGCACTCAAATACAAAGCTGCACGTGGCAGTTCGCCAGCAATGTGGGCGCGCAACTGCTCGGCCAAGGAGGCATCGCCTATCACCGGGCGGAAATCGAAAAAGATGGTGGTGAGCATCACCGCGCGCGGATCGGGCTCTGCCAACCAGCGGCTGAACTGGGCCTTCCACTCGCTGAGCGACAAACACCATTGGCGGTTGCTGGCCATCATCTGGGCCGGACAAGGCACAAAGCCCAACTGCTCCAAACCGGCTTGCATGGCCTGACTGTAAGCCAAAAAACTGGTGCGTACCGATTCCAAAAGCCGCGGATCGGGATCTTCGAACAGCAAGGCATGGTCTTGGTCGCTGGGCAACAACTGCTCTTTGCGGCCCCCACTGCCCAATTGCAACCAAACAAATGGCAGTTGGGGCAACTGCTGGCCCTGGGTACGGAGCTGGTTGGTTACCAATTCCGACAAACGGCGGAGCAACATATCGTTCAAACGGGCGGTGAGGCTGCCCAGCCAAATGGTGTTGAGGCCGCGCTGCAAACCACTGCGCACCCATTGGTTGAGGCGCTCGCGGATGGCTACCAGTTGGTGGGTGTCGCGGGCCAGGCGAATGGCTTGGTGCAGGGCACCGGCGCTGCTTCCCTCGGCAGCAAGCAAATCGTGGTCGGTGATCACCCCTTCGAGGCGACCCTGGGGCGTACCGTCGGTGGTAACCACCAGGTGATGCAGGTTGCGTTCGAGCATGTCGAGCTGCAGTTCGCCCAGGCCCAAGCCGGCCTTCACGCAAAAAACGGGCTGCGACATGAGCAAACTCACCGGCGCCTCTATGCTGAATTGTCCGGTGGCTACTTTGTTGCGCAAATCGGTATCGGTGAGTATGCCCAGGGGCTGCTGTTGCTCGTTCACCACCAGCAGGTGGTCGGCACGGGCATCGCGCATGATGGTAGCGGCCAGCATGATGGGCGTTTGGGGAGCGCATTGCGGAGCGGGGCGGTGGGCCACGGGCAGGCTAAGGCGGCTGTCGTCGGTGCCGTTGAGCACCTGCGCGGGTTGCTGCCACTGCAAGCCGTGCTCCAGCTGGTTGCGCACCACGGGCAGGCCGCTGGCGAATCCGGCGGCAAAAAAGAGGGCGAGACCGGGCACATCGTGCAGCCAGGGCGCAAAAGTAGCCCAGGGAAAGGCGTACAACACGCTCTCTTCTACCACTTCGGCGCTGGCCATGTAGGGGTCGTTCACCAGCATGGGCCGCACGCCAAATACATCGCCCGTATCGCACAGGTCAATGAGCACTTCGGAGGGGCCTTCGCCAGCCACCAAACGCACCGAACCTTGGGCCACCATATAAAAATGCTTCCCGGGTGCTTCGTTTTGCTTGAACAGCACCGTTCCCGCCGGGGCATAACGCACTTTGGCCACTGCTGCCAGTTGGCGGCGCTGGGCGTCGTTGAGCCGGTCGAAAGGCGGGTAATCGGCCAAAAAACGGGCAATGCGCCCGGCAATGGGCTGTTCTTCCATGCTCAGGGGATGAGGTGGTGGGGTTCAAAAGCCTGTCCGATTTTGCGGGCGGCCAGGGCATCGTGTATTTCGGTGAGGATGGCGGGGTCGTCGATGGTCGACGGCAAGCTGTAGTGCTGCCCATCGGCGAGCAAACGCATGGTTTTGCGGAGGATTTTGCCCGATCGGGTTTTGGGCAGGCGCTTCACCAGCACGGCGTTTTTGAAGACCGCAACGGCGCCAATTTTTTCGCGGATGAGGGCCACCAACTCTTTTTCGAGCTGCAGCGGGTCGAGGCTAATACCATCTTTGGCCACCACCAAACCCAGGGGCACTTGCCCGCGCAGGTTGTCGGCAATGCCAATCACGGCTACTTCGGCCACAGCGGGGTGCTCGGCCAGCAGTCCTTCCATTTCGCCGGTCGATAAACGGTGGCCGCTGACGTTGATCACATCATCGACCCGGCCCATGATGTACACGTAATTTTCTTCGTCCATATAGCCCCCGTCGCCAGTGAGGTAATAGCCCGGGAAGGTGCTGAGGTAGCTATCCACAAAACGGTCGTGGTCGTTCCACAAAGTGGGCAAGCAGCCGGGTGGCAAGGGCAGTTTTACGGCCACAAATCCTTCTTGCCCGGCAATAAGGGCATGCCCGTCTTCACCCAAAATGCGGATGTCGTAACCCGGCACGGGCACGCTGGCCGATCCGGGTTTCACGTAAAGGGCTTCGATGCCCATGGGATTGGCCACCATGGGCCAGCCCGATTCGGTTTGCCACCAGTGGTCGATAACGGGCACCTGCAAATGTTCCTGCGCCCAGTGGAGGGTATTGGGGTCGCAACGTTCGCCGGCGAGGTACAGGGCACGCAGGCCGCTGAGGTTGTAGCGGGCGAGTTCAAGTCCATCGGGGTCCTCTTTTTTGATGGCGCGGATGGCAGTAGGGGCCGTGAACAGGGTTTTCACCTGGTGTTCGGCAATCACCCGCCAAAAAGCACCGGCATCGGGGGTTTTAACGGGTTTGCCTTCGTACAAAAGGGTAGCACAGCCGTACAAAAGTGGACCATATACGATGTAACTGTGGCCCACTACCCAGCCTACATCGCTGGCGGCCCAAAACACCTCTCCAGGCTGCATATTGTACACGGCCTGCATGCTGTAGTGCAGGGCCACGGCATAGCCGCCGGTATCGCGCACAATGCCTTTGGGCTTGCCGGTGGTGCCCGAAGTATAGAGGATGTAAAGCGGGTGGGTCGACGGCACGGGTACATAGCCCACCGGCTGGGTTTGGCGCATGCAAAGGGCTAAATCTGCGTCGCGACCAGCCCGCAACTCAGCCGCTTCGCCCTCTCGCTGCCAAATGAGTACGTGCTCGGGCTGGTGCGTGGCTTCTTGCAAGGCCGCGTCGAGCAGGGGCTTGTAGGCAATGCGGGTGTGCACCTCGATGCCGTAATTGGCCGAAATCACCACCTTGGGACGGGCATCGTCGATGCGGATAGCCAGCTCGTGGGGCGCAAAACCGCCAAAAACCACCGAATGCACCGCTCCCAAACGGGCGCATGCCAACATGGCCATTACCGCCTGGGGAATCATGGGCATGTAAATCACCACCGTATCGCCCACACCCACACCACGGGCTTGCAAAACGCCGGCCATCACGGCCACTTCGTCGCGCAGCTCGGCATAACTGTAGCTGTATTTTTGGCCGCTCACCGGCGAATCGTAGATGAGGGCGGTTTGCTTGCCGCGACCTGCTTCTATGTGCCTATCGAGACACAAATAAGCCACATTCAGCTGCCCGTCGGCAAACCAATGGGCGGTGCCGTCCGATTGCAGCTCGTAGGCCTGCTTGGGGGCCCGGTGCCAGCGCAAATCGGCGGCGGCATCGAGCCAAAAGGCAGCGGGCTTGGCCAAACTGTCGGCATGGGCCCGATTGTATTGCGCATATTTTTTCATGGGTCGTTGTTTTGGTCAGGGGTTAATGAGCTGTCGGATGTCGTCTAACAGCTTTTTGGTAGCAAAGGGCTTGGTGATGTAATGGTCGGCTCCCAGGGCCATGGCCTGTTGGATATCGGCTTCGCGGCTTTTGGCCGACAGCATGATGACTTTGGCGTGGCGCGTGGCTTCGTTTTCTTTCACCTGTCGCAGCACTTCGTAGCCATCTACCTCGGGCATCATGATGTCGAGCACCAGGCAGTCGGGCCGCTCACGCTGCACTATGTCGAGGGCTTCGGCCCCATCGCGGGCAATAAACACGGCATAGCCGGCCTTTTTCATCAAAAAATCGAGCGAAAGGAGGATGCTCGGGTCGTCGTCTACTAGCAATACTTTGAGGCTCATGGGCTGGGGAGATTTTGGGGGATGGTGAATGAAAAACGGCTGCCTTTGCCGGGCTGGCTTTCTACCCAAATGCTGCCACCGTGCAGGGCCACAATGCGCTGGCAAATGGCCAGGCCCAGGCCGCTGCCTTTGGGCTTGCGTTTGGTTTGGTGAGGCGCTTGGAAGAATTTATCGAAAATGAAGGGCTGCAGCTCGGGGTCGATGCCGCGGCCGTTGTCGCTCACATTGAATTTGAAATCGCCGTCGAGGTAATAAGCCGACACCTGGATGCGGCCACCTTCGGCAGGCACAAATTTGATGGCATTGCCCAGCAGGTTCACCATCACCTGGGTAAAGCGGTCGCGGTCGACCGACAACAGCGGCATATCGGGCTGCAGGGCCACATCGAGGCGGATGCCTTTTTCGCTGAGCAGCTGCTGCAGGGCTTCTACCGATTCGTTCACCAGCTCATCGGCTGTGCAGTCGCTGCGCTGCAGCTGCTGCTTGCCCGATTCGTATTGCTCCAGGTCGAGCACCTGCGAAATGAGCCTGCTCAAACGCTCGGTTTCTTTCACCAAAGTGGCCAAGAAGTGCTCGCGCTGCTCGGGCTCCATGTCGGGATGGTCGTGCACAATTTCACCCAAAGCCCTGATGCTGGTGAGCGGGGTGCGCAGTTCGTGGGTGACGGTGTACAGGAATTCGTCTTTGAGCTCGTCTTGCCGCTGCAGTTTGTCGTTGGCAGCCGATAGCTCTTGTGTGGCTTTTTGCAGGGCTGCCGATTTTTGCCGCAGCTCTTTGTTTACCAACAGCAGCTGTTGCGATTCACGCAGGATGTTGAGCACCTCTTCGAGGCTGATTTCTTCTTCTTTTACCACCCGGGCCACCATGATGCGGGCCGATGCGGTGCCAATAACCCCCGCAAGCAGCTTCTCGGCATAGGTTACCAAGCGTGGATCGGCCAGTTGCGAGCTGCTGAGGTCGATTTTGTACTTCTTCTCAAACTCGAGCAGGGCCTTGCGGGTGCGGCTTTTGCCCAAAAATTGCTCGAGCAAGCTGCGGAGGTCGGGCATGTAGGCCGTTCCTTTCCATACAATGCTGCTTTCGTACACGGTAGAGTAGCGGAAAATGTCGACAAACACCTCGGCTTGGTTGCGTTCTTTGCTTCCCTGCGCCCATACAAAAGAGGCGCTGATGTAAAAAAGAAGGTTGCTGCCCAGGCTCCAAAAAAGGCCGTGCGAGAGGGTGTCGAGCCCCTCAACGCCCAACAAGGCGGTGGGTCGCAGCCAGCCCAGGCCCAACGGACCTTCGGTGATCCAACTGGCGGGCAGCAAATCGGCCCCAATCACACCGGGTATGACGAGGGTGTATGCCCACAGCACAAAGCCGCTGCTCAAGCCGATGATGGCGCCCAAGCGCGTGCCGCCTTTCCAGTACAAACCACCGATCATGGCCGGGGCAAACTGGGCCACGGCGGCAAAGCTGATGAGGCCAATCGACACCAGCGAATAGTACTCGCCCACCCCGCGATAGTACACGTAGGCCAACAGCAGCACCCCCACAATGGCCGCCCGGCGCACGCCCAACAGCAGGGGCGAAAGGCGACTGCCGAGGCGTTTCGACAAAGGTTCGATGCCTGCCAGCAGCGGCATAAACAGGTTGTTGCTCACCATGGTGCTGATGGCGATGGTGCTCACAATGATCATGCTGGTAGCGGCCGAAAAGCCCCCGATGTAGGTGAACAGCGCCAAAGCTGGTTCGCCAGCTGCCAGGGGCAAGGCCAAAACATAGGTATCGGCATCGGCCATGCTGCCCAGCACCAAACTGCCACCGGCTGCTATGGGCAGCACAAAGAGGTTGATGAGAAAAAGGTAGAGCGGAAACAGCCACATGGCCTTGAACAGGTGCTTTTCGTTCACATTTTCTACCACAGCCACCTGGAATTGGCGCGGCAACAAAATCACAGCGCCCATGCTCAGCAGGTTTACCCAAAACCACTCGCCATAGGCAAAATCGCCCTCCAAAACGAGCAGGTGCGAAAGGGTGTCGCGGGCAGCTATTTGTTCGAAAATGGCGGCGGGACTCTCAAACAGCACAAAACAAACGTAAATGCCGATGGTGAGAAAGGCCACCAGCTTGATGATCGATTCGGCAGCGATGGCCGTTACCAAGCCCTCATGCCTTTCGGTGGTTTCTACGCTGCGGGTGCCAAAAAGAATGGTGAAAATGCCCAGGCCGATGGCGATGTAGAGTGCCGTATCGTGTACAAAGTCGGAACTGTCGCCCACTGAGGTGCCTGTGAGCACTTCAAAACTGCTGGCGATGGCTTTTAGCTGGATGGAGATGTAGGGGATGATGCCAAACAAGCAAACCACCGTTACCAGCATGCCCAAGGAGATGTTCTTGCCGTAGCGGCTGCTGATAAAATCGGCAATGGTGCTCAGGCGCTGCACCTTGCTCACACGGATGATTTTGCGCAAAACGGTCCAAAACAGCGGCATCATGAGGCTGGCACCGGTGTACACCGCCAAAAACTGCATGCCGCCAGCCGCTGCCCTGCCCACCGAGCCGTAGTAAGTCCAGGCAGTGCAGTACACCGCCAGCGAGAGGGCATACACATAGGGATTGCTCACCAAACTGCGCCCGTTTTTGCCGCGTTTTTCGGCCCAAAAGGCCAAACCAAACAGCAAAAACAAGTAGCCGAACGACAGGCCAAGCACCAACCAACTGCTCATACTTCCTCCTCCCGTTTTTGACGGCGGCGCAGCAAAATGCCTATGGCCAGGATGAAAAGCGCCCACAAACCAAACAGCCCCACATACAGCAGGGGAATACCGCCCACCAGCACCTTTTTGTTGAAGATGCTCAGCAGCGGAAACTGACTGGCTGCCAAAAAGAACAGCAAAACCACCAGCAGTTGTTGTATGGTACGGCGCTCGCGCATGATGGGTTCAATTTACCAAATTCCCCGATGCTTGCAGCGGGGGTGGAGACTTATGCCTGGATTTTAACCGCAGAGAGGGGGAGGGGTTGTTGGCTAAGAAGGAATGAAGTGCGTAATTCAGGGTTCATGTAGCTCAGAATGAGATTGTTGGTGCAGTTACCGGCTTTGGGCTGGCCTTGAGGGAGCGGAGGCTTTCGACCCAGCAGCTACGCCGCTGGGCCGGAGCCCGCAGAGACGAAATCGTTGATTGGATGGTAATCCTTTCCGGTGGTTGAGCGGAGCCGCCCTTCGACGCAGAGACCAAGAGTCCTGTAAGCCATCGAAGGGCGACCGTTTAAGCCTGTGCTCAATGCACCTGCGCACTGCCGGCACCGCGGGGAATGCGGATATCCTCAATCAAATCTTGGATGTGTGCCGGAGGAGCGGGGGTGAGGCGACTTACCAAAAGCGATACACCAAAATTCACGATCATACCCAGGGTACCCACGCCTTCGGGCGATACACCAAACCACCAGTGCTCGGCGGTGTTGAGGTCGGGCGCCAAAAACTTGAAGTATACAATGTAAGCCGCTGTAAATACCAAGCCGGCAATCATGCCCGCAATGGCGCCTTCTTTGTTCATGCGCTTGCTGAATATGCCCATGATGATGATAGGGAAGAAACTCGAAGCGGCCAAACCAAAGGCAAAAGCCACTACCTGGGCTACAAAGCCGGGGGGATTGATGCCGAAATAACCGGCAATCACCACCGCCACAGAAGCTGCTATACGGGCTGCTATCAACTCATTCTTTTCGGTAATCTTGGGCATGATCGACTTCTTGAGCAAATCGTGCGATATGGAGGTTGAAATAACCAACAATAAGCCGGCAGCTGTACTCAAAGCAGCTGCCAAAGCGCCCGCTGCCACCAAACCTACCACCCAGTTGGGCAGTTGGGCTACTTCGGGATTGGCCAATACCATGATGTCTTTGTCGATGGTGAGCTCGTTGGCTTCCTTATCGGCCACATACTGTACTTTACCATCGCCGTTTTTGTCCTCAATGGCAATGAGTCCGGTTTTGGTCCAGTTGTTCACCCACTCAGGCAAGCTCGAAATCTCTTTTTCGGAAGTGCTGTTGATCATGTTGTAGATACCAAAGGCGCCAATGGCAGGGGCAGTGGTGTACAATATGGCGATGAAGATGAGGGCGTAACCGGCCGATTTGCGGGCATCTTTTACCTTAGGCACTGTGAAGAAACGCACAATCACGTGGGGCAAACCTGCTGTACCTACCATGAGGGCGGCCGTGATGAAGAAAATGTCGATCATGCTTTTACTGCCATCGGTGTAGGCCGTAAAGCCCAATTCGGTGAGCATGCCGTCGAGCTTTTCGAGCAGGGGGGTGCCGTCGGCTACATTGCCGCCAAATCCGAGCTGGGGAATCGGATTGCCGCTGATCTGCATGCTGATGAAGATGGCAGGTACCATGTAGGCGAAAATCAACACACAATACTGGGCCACCTGGGTGTAGGTGATGCCTTTCATGCCGCCTAAAACGGCGTAAAACAGTACGATGATCATGCCGATGATTACTCCGGTGTTGATGTCAACCTCGAGGTAACGCGAAAACACGATGCCTACGCCGCGCATTTGTCCGGCTACATAGGTAAACGACACAAAAATGGCACAAACCACGGCCACCAAACGGGCGGTGCGGCTGTAATAACGTTCACCCACAAAATCGGGTACGGTAAACTTGCCAAATTTGCGGAGGTAGGGCGCGAGCAAAAGTGCTAACAACACGTATCCACCCGTCCAGCCCATCAAATACACCGAGCCGTCGTAGCCCATGAAGCTGATGAGTCCGGCCATCGAAATGAAAGAGGCAGCGCTCATCCAGTCGGCAGCCGTAGCCATGCCGTTGGCCAGTGGCGATACACCACCGCCGGCCACGTAAAACTCTTTGGTTGATCCGGCACGCGTCCAAATGGCGATGCCGATATAAATGGCGAAGGTGATGCCTACAATGATGTAGGTCCAGGTTAAAATATCCATGGTCGTAATTATTTTTCGTCTACGTCAAAGTCCTTGTCGAGTTGGTTCATCCAGCGTACATACACAAAGATGAGTATCACAAAGGCGTAAATGCTGCCTTGTTGGGCGAACCAAAAGCCCAGTTTGAAGCCGCCCAGCTTTATGGCGTTGAGGGGGTCGACCAGCAAAATGCCAAAGCCGAACGACACCACGAACCAAATGCTGAGCAAAATGAGCAGGAAGCGCAAGTTGCGGCGCCAGTAATCCTGCATGCTTTTGTTGTTTTCCATAGGGGTGTGTTTTTAGAGGTAAATCATGGTTTGAAGGGTAATTTCGGGACGGTAACGCAGGGCGTTCACATTCGTGAAATCGGGCCTGCTGCGGTAATTGAGGGTGATTTTGGCATGGTGCCCATCGAGGAAGTAGTTGCCCCCAATGTCGAGCACCTGTACAGGCACCACCTTACCGCTGGCATCTTTTACACCTTCGAAATTGGCGTGCGAGTAGGCCAGGTAAGTTTGTAACCGGCCTTTATTGCCAAGCCAGCTTTTGGGAAAAAGATAACCCGCTTGGGCATACACAATGCTGCCGGTACCCAAAAGGGGAAAGGCATTGCCGCGTAAGCTTCCGCCGCCGGTGGCCGGATTCAAAATGCCGATGTTGCGCACCTGGTTCGGACCAAAATCGTAGTTGTAGTAAACGCCATACAGGGTAAGGGCGGTGCCTTTTTCTTTGTTCAATGGCAGGTCCAAAAAGGCATCGAAGCCCAGCAGCAATTGGTTGTGGTAGGCGGTATCGCCCGTGGCGGTTTTCGACCACATGGCATCGCTGTTTTGCAAAAAGCCAGCGCCCAGGTTAAAAACCTTTTTGGTGCCGAGGTAGCTGCCCACGGTAAAGGGCAAGTAGTTCGATTCTTTGTCCCAAAACTGCCAGAAGGCATATCCCTGGTACACTTTTTTGTTGTTGCGGGGCGAATATTGGGCACGGGCCGAGTCAATTACCCCCCCTGTATTGGTTAAAAACGGATCGTTGATGGCCAGGCGGTAGTCGAGCTTGCCGATTTGTCCCTTGGCATACACCCCCAACATACGCGCAAACTGGTCGGTGGCTTCAATAGTGGCCCAATTGAAAATAGGTGCGTCCATGCTCATGAAGTTGAGGGTACTGGCACTCGTCATGCGGCTGATGCCGTTCCAATAGTGCAAACCCATGCCAATGTGCAGGTAGTTTTTGAGGACGCGGTACTCGGTCCAGGCGTCGTGCACATACAATTGCGGGCGTTTGCCATCGGTACCCAAATAACCGCCACTCACGGCATTTTGGTTGTTGATACCAAAGTGGGTGAGGATGAGGAAGCGTGGATTGAGTTGCACAATGGCTAGAAAGCGCGATCGGCGGATGCCAAAATCGGTGGTGCTATTTTGCGCCTCGCCCAAACGCGTAGAACCGCTGTTGTTTTCGTTGTAGCGCAGCCACATTTGGTGCCAGGTAATAAAACGGATGTGTTTTTGTCCGCTTTCGTCCAAATTCACGCGGATACCTTTGCCGTAGGTTTCTGAGCCCTGTGCGTGCAAGTCGGCGTTTGCCAACAAAACCCAGCCCGCCAGTGCTATCCAAAAAGTTTTTAGGTTCATAAACAGGTGTTTAGCCCGACCGAAGTCGAATGCCCAAACCTTGGAAAAATTGATGATGTGAGAAAAAGCGCTATAGTTTGGTGGTAATTATATAGCTAATGGTTGAATGGGAAGAGCGGTTTTGTTCAAAGTTCAAGGTTCAAAGTTCAAAAGGGGCTGGCGCTTTGAGGAGGAGGAATTTGGTATTCGGAATTCGTGATGCGCAATTGATTATCAGCTGCGCTGCATGAGAAAATCCTTATTGCCTACCATTAACCAAGCCCAGTGCAGGATCCCATACCCATTGCCAGCACAGGCAAATAGGTGGATGCTAGCAATTAACCGCACACCTATCAGTGCCTGAACCGCTCCCACTTAATCAGCATATACTTATCGCCTATTTCGGTGATGATCATGCCAAAGCCCTTGGTGTTTTCGGGTTTGGCCATAAAGGCCGCAAGTTCGGCATGGTTCAAGATTTTGTAGGTGGGGTGGTATTCGTTCTGCTGCGGTGCTTTGATGCCGTATTTGCGCACCCAGTTGATCACCGATACGTGACTAACCCCCAGCAAGCGCTCTATTTCGCGGTAACTTACCCCCTCCATGTACAGCTGCAGCGCTTTGATTACGTAGTATTGGTCGATTTGCTTGCCGGCCTTCAACACCGTAAAATGATAGCCGCATGCCCCGCATTTGTAGCGTTGCCGCTCGTTGAGTATGCCCGATTTGGTGAATTTTTCGCGGTTGCCGCAAGAGGGACATTGCAGTTCAGTGGGTTGGCTATGCATATTTAGCAAAACTATACTAATTCAGCACAATGCCAAATTTTTCAACCTAACAATTTTACCAAATCAGCAGAATTTGTGATTTGGGTTCATTGTCTTTAAACTTTATGTCGCTCAAAACATTACCGAATATCCGATGTATATTTATGGTGTCAAGAAACCTGTTATGAATGATGTATTAGCTACCACCCTGGAGAAAGCGGGCGACCGCAAAACTCCATTGCGCGTGATCAAGCGCTACCTGCGCCTGAAATACCGCATCCTCGTTTCCGACGAGGTCATTGCGCAACGCGTTCGATCGCTCGGCCTCAAGGTGGCCTGAAACTCATGGACCGGAATTGAAAAATTCCGGTTTTTTTTTACCCAAGCCGTATCTTGGGAGCATGTTCAGGCAGTTGGTTATTGGAGTAGTTCTTTCGCTTGGTTTCATGCACGCAGCAATGGCACAAAACCCTATTGACGTTCAAGGCCATCGTGGCGCGCGTGGTTTGATGCCAGAAAACACCATCCCAGCCATGCTCGAGGCGGTGCGCTTGGGCGTTACCACGCTTGAACTTGATGTGGTCGTAACTGCCGACAATCAAGTACTCGTTTCGCATGAGCCGTGGATGAACCCGGAAATTTGCCTCGATCCATCGGGACAAGAACTCAGCAGCAGCAAAAGCAGGCTGGTTAACATTTACACCCTCAGTTACGACGAAATTACCGCCTACGATTGTGGCTCAAAAGGCAACAGCCGCTTTCCCGAACAGCAGAAAATACCAGTGCACAAGCCCTTGCTGGCCGATGTGTTTCAAGTGGTAGAGCGCTATTGCAAAGAGCACAAAAAAGCACCCATACAATACAACATCGAAATCAAATCGACGCCCGCCGGCGACGACAAACAACATCCTGCACCCGAAGTTTTCGCCGATTTGGTGCTGGCCGAAATCGCCAAAGCCGGCCTCATTTCGCGTAGCACCATCCAAAGTTTCGACATGCGGCCTTTGCGCTACATCAATAGCAAAAACAGTCAGGTTAAACTGGCCCTGCTCGTAGAAACCCAACTCAATTACGAAGGTGCCATCCGCGAATTGGGCTTTATTCCAACCATTTACAGTCCGTACTACCGCCTGGTCAACAAAAAACTCCTCAGCTATGCCGCCCAAACCGGCATGAAGGTCATTCCCTGGACCGTGAACGAAACCGACGATATGCGCCGCATGCTCGAATTGGGAGTCGATGGCATCATAACCGACTATCCCAACCGCCTCCTCGATTTGTTGCATGCCACACCCAGCGCCGGGCAGTAATGGTTAACCTGCCACGACAAAAGCTTGCCGCCCAACGTCTTCATCCAAATTTAACCCGCCATTCCTTTTCATTTTGGTAGTTTTGCGGGCTATGAAAAAATGGACCGCCCTCTTTCGCGAATCACTCCAGGGTGAAGACCAAGATTACACCACCGGCAGCATCCGGCGGGCCATTGTGCTATTAGCCATTCCCATGATCCTCGAAATGATCATGGAATCGCTTTTTGCAGTAGTTGATATCTTTTTTGTGGGAAAACTGGGGGTTGCGGCGGTAGCCACCGTAGGCTTAACTGAGTCGGTGATTACCATTGTATACAGCATTTCCATTGGTTTGAGCATGGCTGCAACGGCTTTGGTGGCGCGCCGCATCGGCGAAAAAAACCCGAAAGCAGCGGCCGATACCGCCTTTCAAGCCATCGCCCTCAGCAGTATTTTGGCTGTGGCTTTGGGGGTGGTAGGCTTTTTCCAAGCCGAAAACCTCTTGCGCCTCATGGGTGCCGATGAGCAAGTGATTGCTCAAGGAGCTGGGTATACCAAAATCATCTTTTTGGGCAACTTGCCCATCATGTTGCTGTTTTTGATCAACGGTATTTTCAGGGGAGCTGGTAAGCCAGCCATCGCCATGCGCTCTTTGTGGCTGGCTAATGGCCTTAATATTATACTCGACCCCATCCTTATTTTTGGCTTGGGAGAGTTTATTCCCGCCTTGGGCATCGAAGGCGCTGCCTGGGCCACTACTGGTGGACGAACCATTGGGGTGCTCTATCAGCTGTACCATCTGTTTGGTAAAGACAGCCAAATACGGCTTTCGGCTGCCAATATGGTGCTCGAGGCCAAAACGGTACTTACCATTTTAAAGGTAGGTGCGGGCGGCATGGGTCAATTCCTCATCGAATCGGCCTCGTGGATTGCCCTTACGCGCATTGTTGCTGGTTCGGGCAGCATTGCCGTGGCTGGGTGGACAGTGGCCATACGCATAGTCATCTTTGCCCTCTTGCCTGCCATGGGCTTGGCCAATGCGGCCACCACCTTGGTGGGACAAAACCTGGGAGCCGGTCATCCCGAAAGGGCCGAAGCCTCGGTTTGGAAGGCGGCCTTGTACAACGCCATTTACCTCGGTACCGCATCCATTTTCTTTATCGTATTGGGCAACCCCATCATAGGCCTGTTCAACAGCGATCCGGGTGTGCTGAGCATAGGCCGAGAAGCGCTTTTTGTACTATGTTTGGGCTATGTGTTTTTTGCTTACGGCATGGTCATCGCCCAAAGTTTTAACGGCGCTGGCGACACCTTCACCCCTACCCTCATCAATGTGGTGATGTTTTGGTTGTTCGAAATTCCATTGGCATGGTTCCTGGCAGTGCGGCTTCAGTGGGGCGCTTCCGGTGTATTTTGGTCGGTAGCCTTCGCCCACAGCCTGCATGCCCTCGTGAGCATCTATATTTTCCGCCTCGGGCGTTGGAAAAAGGTGCAGGTCTGAGCCCTTTTTCGGTTCTTAGCAATATGCAACTCAACCTCTGGCTCATCTTTGCCCTGCTGGGCGTGCTTTCGGTAGTAGGTTATGCCGTTCATGCCCAAAAAGCGCCCTCGGGCCTGGTGCTGGCCACTTACAACATTCGCTATTACACCGAGAAAGACGGCGACAATGCCTGGCCCAAACGCCGCGAGCGACTGGTAAAAGAGCTCATGAGCCACCAGCCGGTCATTGTAGGCATGCAAGAAGTTTTGCACGGGCAGTTACTCGATTTGCGCGATTTACTGCCCAAACACTTTGCTTTTGTGGGTGTAGGCCGCGATGATGGCGCTACCCAAGGCGAGTATGCCCCCATTTGGTACGATACCACCCTCTTCGAATTACACGAAAGCGGCCATTTTTGGCTTAGCGAACAGCCCAACGTTCCTGCCAAAGGCTGGGATGCCCACCTGCCCCGCATTTGCACCTGGTCTGTTTTGCGCGACAGGCAGCAAGACCGCTCGCTTTTGGTGATGAATACCCACTTTGACCATGCCGGGCAGGAAGCACGCCTGCAAAGTGCCGCCCTAATAGCACGTTTTGGCAGCCAGTTGAGTGGGGGACTGCCGCTCCTATTTATGGGCGACCTCAACTGCACACCTACCGAAGCACCGCATGCCCATTTTCAACAGGCAGGTTGGCGCGATGCCCGCAATACCGCGCAAGCATTGTCGGGACCCATTGGCACCTTCCCCGACTTCGATGGCCATCGCCCCGAAAAGCGCATTGATTACGTTTATTACAAGGGCTTCGAAGCCCCATTGAGTTATCTGGTCGACGGTCAGCCCGACCGCAAACCGCCTTTTGCTTCCGACCATTTGCCGGTGGTGGTGCGCTTTAAATGGTGAGCCACATAAGCTGCTAGCCGTTTATAAACGCTTACAAACGTTTACAAACGCTTAACAACCGAATAGCGCCCAGTATGCTGCCGAACTTGCAGTTATGAAAGCGCTCACTCCCGAACAACAGCAGATCATTGCCGCTCAAGGCGATTTGAAAATCAATGCAGTCGCCGGTTCTGGCAAAACCACCACCTTGGTGGCCTTGGCAGCCAGCTTGCCCCCTACCGACAAGGTGCTCTACCTGGCCTTTAACCGTACTGTACGTGATGAAGCCCGCGAGCGTTTCGATGCCGCCGGCTTGGAGCGCGTGCGGGTGGAAACGGCCCATTCGTTGGCCTACCGCTCGGTGATTCGGCAGCAAAAGCTGCAGCTTACCAACAACTACAAGCCTTACGAAATCACCCAGCAACTGCAAATCAAATCGAAAGACCCTGAACTGCGCTACCTACTGGCAACCCACACCCTCAAATACTTGCAACTGTATTTAAACAGTGCCGAAGCCGATCACCGTGCTATCAATTACGCCGGCAGTTTAATGGATCCGAAAGCCCGCAATTTCGCCGACCGCTTTGCAGGCGATTTGGTAGGTTATACCACCCGGCTGTTAGAACTCATTGAAAGCGGGAAAATCGCGTGTGTACACGACTACTACCTCAAAAAATACCAACTCAGTCGCCCCAAACTGGCTTACGACCATGTGCTGTTCGACGAGGGGCAAGATGCCAGCGGGGTAATGCTTGAGGTGCTTATGGCCCAAAAGGCACGGAAGGTCATTGTGGGCGATGTACATCAACAGATTTATGCCTGGCGTCAGGCGGTGAACTCGCTGCAGAAAGTACCTTTCCCTACCTACCAACTGAGCACCAGTTTCCGTTTTGGCGATGAAATTGCCGAAATGGCCCGGCGGGTATTGGCCTGGAAACAGCTTTTGCCCGATCCAGGCATGGTTACCGAACTGCGGGGTTGTGGAGGAAGTGGTGCAGGAGGAGGTGCCAAGGCGGTATTGGCCCGGTCTAACCTGTTCTTGCTCGACCGGGCCATTCAATGCCTACAAGGCGAAGAATCGCACAAATTGTGGTTCGAGGGAAACCTTACCGCCTACACCTTTGCCGCCGATGGTACCAGCATTTTCGATGTATTGGCGTTGCAGCAGGGCCGCTCCGACCGGGTGCGCGACCCCTTGCTGCAATCATTGGGTAGCTTTTCGAAGCTCGAAGAATACCTCGAAAAAGCCGAAGACCCCGAGCTGGCCATGATTACCGAAATGGTGCGCAAATATGGCGATGACTTGCCAGCCTTCATTCGTCAACTAAAAGAGCGGCAGGTGGCCCCCGAAGCACGGCACGAAGCCGACCTCATTTTTAGCACCGTGCATCGTAGCAAAGGGCTCGAATACGACTCGGTTGAACTTACGGAGGATTTTATCACCCACGACAAATTGATGCGCACCCTGTCTGATGCAGAAGCACACAAAGTGGACCGTTTGAACGAGGAAATTAACCTCCTGTATGTGGCCATAACCCGCGCCAAAAGACGGCTCTGGTTGCCAGCCAGTTTGTGGCCCCAAAGCGCGGTGATGCCCGTGATTGCTGCTTCCCCCGACTTCAGCTTCCGGCGGCGGCGACCACAACCTTACCACCGTGCCGACAAAAATGCTTGGGAGTGGGGCCAAGCCCTTGCCGGCAGGGTTTCCGATACCGAAGTTTCCCACCTGTACCAGTTGCTTGTTGACGAGCAGCACGAGTGGTTGGCCGCCACCAACGACTCGGGTGCAGGGGGCGACTCGCCCGATGAAGAAGACGGCTAGGCAAACAAGCTGTGCACTTGGCAGTTATTTTTGCAGCCTCAAACGCAATAAATGCCTGCAAAACTCAGTGTAAACGTGAATAAAATTGCCACGCTCCGAAACTCGCGGGGAGGCAATGTGCCCAACCTGCTGCAAGTGGCACTCGATTGTGAGCGTTTTGGCGCCGATGGCATCACCGTACATCCGCGTCCCGATGAGCGTCATATCCGCTATGCCGATGTTTATACCTTGAGCCAGCACCTCAGCACCGAATTCAACATTGAAGGCAATCCGAAAGAAGCCAAATTTGTTGAGTTGGTACTCGCCGTAAAGCCGGCGCAAGTAACCTTGGTACCCGATGCCGGCAACCAACTCACCAGCGACCATGGCTGGGATACCCTGGCCGAAAGAGCCTACCTCACCGATATGATTGCGCGTTTCAAAGAGGCCGGTATTCGCACCTCCATTTTTGTTGACCCCAACGAAGCCATGGTAGAAGGGGCAGCCCAAACCGGTACCGATCGCATTGAATTGTATACCGAAGCCTATGCGCACCACTACCCTACCGACCGGGTAAGTGCCTTGGCACCCTTCGTTGCCGCAGCTCAAAAAGCGCAAGCAATTGGATTGGGCTTAAATGCCGGTCACGACCTATCGCTGCACAATTTGGCTTACTTTGCTGCACGCATACCTGGCTTGTTGGAAGTTTCTATTGGCCACGCTTTGGTGGCCGATGCCTTGTACTTGGGCCTAGAAAACACCATTCAGCTCTACAAAAGAGCCTTAGCACAACACGAATAACGCAATAAGACACATTTTTTCTAAAAAAGCTATTGTCACATCAAGATATAGGTATATTTTTGTCCAATACTCGACCCAATGTTTTCAAAATCTTGTGAATACGGCCTCCAGGCGATCCTGTACATCGCATTGCATGCACGACCTGATCGCAAAGTCGGTTTGAAAGAAATCGCCGACAACCAGGACATTCCTGCCCATTTTTTAAGCAAGATTCTCCAGATTTTGGTGAAGTACAAATTGCTGGTTTCGGTTAAAGGCCCCAATGGTGGCTTTGGTTTGTACCGCAAGCCCGAAGACATCACCTTGTTAGAGGTAGTATCGGCCATCGACGGTCTCGATATTTTCGACCGTTGCGGCATTGGCCTCAAGCAGTGTGATGATGCGCATCCTTGCCCCATTCACAACAAATTCAAGTTTTTGCGCGAAAGCATCCGCAATACCTTGATGAAAGAAACGCTGGCCGACCTCATTTTCACCGTGGAAGAAGGCAAGTCGTACGTTACCCTCAAAAACCTCATCGAAGAATAAGTTTTGGCGCGCCGTAAACTCCAGCATTTCGCCGAGATGGACGAAATGCGGCATGTATTGCAGCATCCCGAAAACATGGCGGGACAATGGGCCCATCATTTTGGCAACAACCACCCCCTTGTGCTTGAAGTGGGTTGCGGCACCGGGCGTTATACGGTAGGTTTGGCCAAAATGTTCCCCGAACAAAACTTCATAGGCACCGACATCAAAGGGGCCCGCATGTGGCACGGCGCCACCCAAGTGCGCGATGAAGCCATTTCGAATGCCGCCTTTTTGCGCACCCGCATCGAACAAATTGATAGCTATTTTGCCCCGGGCGAAGTGCAAGAAATTTGGATCACCTTCCCCGATCCGCAACCCCGCGAAAGCCGCGAGCGCAAACGTTTGCCCGGTACCCGTTTCCTGAATATTTACAACAAATTTTTAGCTCCTGGCGGGTTACTACACCTTAAAACCGACAACCGGGTGCTGTTCGATTATGCAGTGGAGTGCTGGCAGGCACACCCGCAACTCGAAGTGGAAACCGTGATGCATGATTTGTACAGCCATGGCGACCAAGGTACTGCCACCGCCATTCAAACCACCTATGAAGAAAGGTACCGGGCGCTGGGCATTCCGATCAATTATATGCGTGCCCGGTTGGTTGAAGGCCGGTAAAAAAGATCAAGCGTGCAGGAGGATAAAGGCCCAAAAAATAGGCTTCTTACTGTTCAAAGGCCGTTTTTAATCCTCCAGCGCTTCCAGCTTCTCTTGCATATCGGCAAACTCGCGGATGCCGGGGCGTTGTTCTTGTCCGCCATACAAACAAATGGCATAAGGGTCAAGCGCCGCTACCATTTCGCGCAGCTGCGTTGTTTCGGCCGGAATATCGATGATGCAGCGGGTTTGGGCACAGGCATCTTGCAGCAATTGAAATAGCTGGCGGTTTGCTTTGGTGAGCGTCCAATTGGGGAAAAGCGCATCGGCGTGAAGCAACAGATAGTCGCCGTCGAAGTGGCGGATGCCTGCTTGGTCGAGGGCCGATAATTTGAGCCGCATGATGGTAGGCGCATGCACCGAAAGGGCGTAACCAGCGTAAATTTCGTAGGGTACTTCTACCGCTTCGAGGCTGTATTCGGCAATTTCGCGGTTCAATTCATCGGGCGCAATGAGGTTAAAATTACCAACGATCTGCGGACCACTCAGCCAGCCACGCATTTCCATCATGCGCGAAGGCTCTACGTAATTCGATGAAGCGGGGTCGAACGAAAAGCCAACAAAATCGGCATCTGCTGCTGCCGCAAAACGGGCATCGCTCAGGTTGGTAATGTCTTTGAAGTATAAACGGGTGATGCTTGCCATGTGTGTAAAGTTAGTGGCTGGTGGTGGCATGCACAAGCTTGACGAGTATTTAGCCTCATCCATTGCACAACCGCTGTGCCTCACTGCTTCACAAAGCTCCCCATTTTGTACTGGCCTTGGGCATTGCTTATTTGCAATACATACATGCCCGCTGGGAGTTGCACCAGCGCTATGCCTTGTTGGGTAGCATCTACATCAAGTACTTGTTCCAATACACGGCGGCCTTGTAGGTCGTGCAACACCACGGTAAGAGGGAACTGTAACTCACTTAAGCCGCCAATAAACAAACGCTCGGTAGCCGGGTTGGGATAAACCTTCACATAACTGTGGAGCTCCTTATCTGCCATACCTACGGGGAAATACCATTCAAGTATTTCCGAGCCACGGTAAAATCTAGCATCCGACGTAGGGTATTCAAGATTGTCCAATCTTATGCATTTTAGTAATCCACGAAACCTCCCTTGACCATGCTGCACCATGTCGCCCAATGGCATACGGCCATATTCGTGGGCATAATTCGTGCGGCCATTTCCAAGATTATATAATTGCAAACCCCTCACTACATAAAAAGGCACCGAATCGTTTTCCAGCAGAATAAGTTTGGTGTACACCGAATCGCCATTCGCCACATCAAAATCATAAATAAGCGATTCTACGCCCGGTGGGCAACTGCAAATGCTTGAATCGGTAGGGCGCAAGTACACTTTTTGTTGTGCTTCGCGAATCAAAGCAATAAGCCTTTGGCTGGTGGTGTAGGGTGTATAGCCTACAAAATCGAGCCGGTACAGCTTAAAATAGCTTTGGCCGTTAACAAGGGTATCTCCCAAAATAAGGTGACCCCAAGCGGGGCCCGGACCGCCTTGTACATAAGCGCCCTCGCGCCAAAGGGTTGAATCGGCTGCCAAGGGCTGGTATTGCGCAAAAGTATGTTGACTTGCTAAGAGGACCGTTAAAAGAAGTAGCAGCTTTTTCATGGGTTTGGCTGGGGTTAAACACAATACTAAATAAAAAACATAAAAGAAACAAGCGGCGATCGCATATTTTAGCCGTTGCTGTCGTAAAAGGGCCTTGTTTCGTTCATCTTCCGCCATTCGAGTGGTTGACTCTGGCATGGAAGACACAGCTGACAAGCTTTCTTCTATTTTTACAGCATGACCAATTCGGGCAACGACTTTTACCAAAATGTTTATGAGGTGGTACGCCTCATTCCTCCGGGCAGGGTGACGAGTTACGGCGCCATTGCACGTTATTTGGGCACCGGGCGGTCGAGCCGTTTGGTGGGCTGGGCCATGAATGCTTCGCACGGACTCGCAGCACCTGTACCTGCCCACCGGGTGGTGAACCGACTGGGCTTGCTGAGCGGCAAACATTTTTTTGGTGGCCCCAACCGCATGCAAGAAGTTTTAGAGGCCGAGGGTGTCGTTATTTGTGACGATCAGGTTCAAGATTTCGACCGCATTTTCTGGGACCCCGCGAAAGAACTGGCATTATGAGCAACGCCCGGCAATTGTATGCATGGATAGAAGAAGGCGAACACGACCGGCAAGATTTTAAGGAAACCATCAGCAGTTCCAAAAAAATTGCCAAAACCATTGGTTCGTTTGCCAATACCCGCGGTGGCCGCATTTTGGTGGGGGTGCGCGATAACAAGGCGATTAGGGGCATAAAGGTCGACGAAGAGCAGCACATGCTCGATGCGGCTGCCAGTTTTTTTTGCAAGCCTGCAGTGCCCTTGCAGTACGAACGCATAGAAATAGGCATCAAACAAGTGCTGGTGGCGCATGTGCCCGAAGTGCCGCAAAAGCCCATTTACAGCCTGGGCGACGATGAGCAGTGGTGGGCCTATATACGTGTGGCCGATAAAAGCCTGCTGGCCAGCAAAACCGTACTCGACGTGATCAGGCGTGAGCAAAAGGGTAGCAACAGCCTCATTGAAATGGGCTCAAAAGAAACCGGACTGCTCAAATACCTGGGCGAAAACGAGCGCATCACCCTCAAGCAGTTTTGCAAACTCATGAATATTTCGCCTTGGCGGGCCCGCAAAATACTGGTGAACCTCATCACCGCAGGCGTTATCAGGGTGCATACCACCGAAAAAGCCGAGTTTTACACGCTTTCTTGAGCGCTTTTGGGCCTAACCAATTTATTCACAAGGCCCTGTTGGAAACTCAAAATGCTTCCTCTATATTTGCAGTCCTTTTTGGAAACAATCTAATCAATTCAATTTAAGCAGTGAATACGTTAAGTTACAAAACTGTCTCTGCCAACCGCAACACGGTTGACAAAAAGTGGTATCTGGTAGATGCCGAAGCAGAGATTGTGGGTCGCCTTGCTAGCAAGGTTGCCGGTGTGCTTCGTGGCAAGCACAAGCCGTCCTACACCCCACACGTAGACTGCGGCGATAATGTGATCATTATCAATGCAGACAAGGTGAAGTTCACAGGTGACAAAATGCGCGAAAAAGAGTACTTTTTCTACTCGGGCCATCCCGGTGGAAAGCGTCTCGTAGCGGCCAAAGACCTGATGCAGCGTCGTCCTACCTACGTGGTGGAGAAAGCCATCAAAGGCATGTTGCCCAAAAATCGTTTGGGTCGCGAAATGTTCCGCAATTTGTATGTGTACGCTGGCAACGAGCATCCGCACGCTGCCCAGCAACCCGAAAAATTAACCATCTGATCTCACCATGTCTGTTACCAATACCATCGGTAGAAGAAAAAATGCCATTGCCCGCGTGTACGTTACCGCCGGCACAGGCAACATTGAGGTGAACGGTCGTCCGTACACCGAGTATTTCCCCCTCGAGACCCTCCAGCAATTGGTTCTGAAGGCTTTCGCTGCCACCAACACCATGGGTCAGTTCGACGTGAAAGCTACCCTCAACGGAGGTGGTGTTAGCGGTCAGGCCGAAGCATTGCAGTTGGCTTTGGCACGTGCGCTCGACGAAATCAATCCCGAGCACCACAGCGCCCTCAAAGGCGAGAAGCTGTTGACCCGCGACCCCCGCATGGTGGAGCGCAAGAAGTTCGGTCAGCGCAAGGCCCGTCGTCGTTTCCAATTCAGCAAACGTTAATCTCAGGAGGAATCAAATCATGTCAAGAGTTACATACCAGGAATTGCTGGATGCAGGTGTACATTTTGGTCACCTCAAGCGTAAGTGGCACCCCAAGATGGCCCCTTACATTTTCATGGAGAAAAATGACATCCACATCATCGACCTGAACAAAACCCAGGTGAAATTGGATGAGGCTGCCAACGCCATCAAACAAATCGTGAAGTCGGGCCGCAAGGTGCTTTTCGTAGCCACCAAGAAGCAGGCTAAAGAAATCATCGAAACCGAAGCCAAGCGTTTGAACATGCCGTTCGTAACCGAGCGTTGGTTGGGTGGTATGCTTACCAACTTTGCTACGGTGCGCAAGAGCATCAAGAAGATGAGCAACATCGACAAGATGGAGCAGAATGGCACCATGCAAACCCTTTCTAAGAAAGAGCGTTTGATGATTGCCCGTGAGCGCGAGAAGCTTGGCCGTGTATTGGGTGGTATCGAAGACCTTACCCGTTTGCCAGCTGCTTTGTTCATCATCGACATCAAAAACGAGCACATTGCCGTAAAAGAGGCCCAGAAGTTGAACATCCCTACCATTGCCATGGTAGATACCAACTCTGATCCTACCTTGGTTGACTTCCCTATTCCAGCCAATGACGACGCCACCAAGTCAATCGCCCTCATTTCGAAGGTGATCATGAAGGCCGTTGAAGAAGGTTTGCAAGAGCGCAAGCACGACAAGGAAGCAGAGGCTGCAGAAGCTGAAACCAGCAAGGAGGAGGCCGCACCGGCAGCCACCGACGCCGGGGCCGAAACTGCCGAGGCATAATATCGGATGGGTTGGCGCAAGTCAGCCCATCTTTTTTTAACGCAAAAATCAAAAACTCATAACATGAACATTACAGCAGCTGATGTAAACAAGTTGCGCCAATTGACAGGCGCCGGTATGATGGACTGCAAAAAGGCCCTCACCGAAGCCAATGGTGACTTCGAAGAAGCAGTAGTAATCCTCCGCAAGAAGGGCCAGAAAGTATCGGCCAGCCGTGCCGACCGCGAAGCCAACGAAGGTGTGATCATCGCCCTCACTTCGGCCGACAAAACTTTCGGTTTGATTGCAGAAGTAACTTGTGAAACCGACTTCGTTGCCAAAAACGAAGATTTTGGCTCACTCGCACACGAAATTGCCAGCATTGCCATGGGCAAAAAAATCACCGACAAGGAGGCCCTTTTACAGGAACACATCGGTGGTATCACCATCGCTGAAAAATTGATTGAGTACACCGGCAAAATCGGCGAAAAAATCTCTTTGCAGAGCCTTGCTACCATCAGTGGCGAAGGGGTGGTATCGTATGTACACAGCAACAACAAGCTGGGTGTATTGGTAGCCCTCAGCCAAGGCGTAAATGCCGAGGTAGAAGCTGCAGGTAAAGACGTAGCCATGCAAATTGCTGCCATGAATCCGGTTGCTGTTGACAAAGGCGATGTAGATCCATCGGTTGTTGAGCGTGAAATCGAAATCGGCAAAGACCAAGCCCGTCAAGAAGGCAAGCCTGAGGCCATCGTAGAAAAAATTGCTTTGGGCAAACTCAACAAGTTCTACCAAGACAACACCTTGTTGAACCAGGCTTTTGTGAAAGACAACAGCGTAAACATTGCGCAGATGTTAGACAAAGTAAGCAAAGGTTTGACTGTAAAGGCCTTCCGTCGCGTTGCGATTGGCGCTTAATACCCGCATTTTTTAAAACGAAGCCACCTCCGGGTGGCTTTTTTTATGGCCTGGGCTACGCACATAAATTTTGGGGGCGGTCACGGCTAAAATTATTTAACTTCGCAGCCGGCATGAAATACAAGAGGATACTGCTCAAACTCAGTGGCGAATCGCTGATGGGCGACAAACAGTTTGGCATCGACCAGGCCATACTTGACCAATACGGCAAAGAAATCAAACAGGTGGTTGACCAAGGCATTCAGGTAGCCATTGTGGTAGGAGGTGGCAACATCTTCCGCGGGGTACAAGCCGAATCGGGCGGCATGGAACGTGCCCAAGGCGATTATATGGGCATGTTGGCCACCATGATCAACAGCATGGCCTTGCAGGCAACCCTCGAAAAAATGGGCATCAGCACCCGTTTACAGAGCGCCATCAAAATGGAGCAAATTGCAGAGCCGTTTATCCGCCGCCGTGCCATTCGCCATTTAGAAAAGGGCCGCGTGGTGATTTTTGGTGCCGGCACAGGTAACCCTTATTTCACCACCGATACCGCCGCCTCTTTGCGTGCCATCGAAATCAATGCCGACGTAATTTTAAAAGGCACCCGGGTTGACGGCATTTACACTGCCGACCCCGAAAAGGACAAAACGGCTACCCGCTACGAAACCATCAGTTTTGCTGAAGCCATGAGCAAAAATTTGAAGGTGATGGACATGACGGCCTTTGCCTTGTGCCAAGAAAACCAATTGCCCATCATTGTGTTCGACATGAACAAAGGCGGCAATCTTGGTCAGGTAGTAGCCGGAAACAAAGTAGGAACCTTAGTATCGTAATACGCAAAAGCACATTGCCATGAACGAAGAAGTTCAGTTTTATATCGAAGAAGCGCAGGAAGGTATGGAGAAAGCCATTGGCCACCTGCAGTCGGAATTGGGTAAAATTCGTGCCGGTAAAGCCAGCACTGCCATGCTCGATGGGGTAAGGGTTGATTACTACGGCGCACCCACCCCGCTCAACCAATTGGCCAGCGTAAACACCAGCGATGCCCGCACCTTGGTGATTACCCCTTGGGAAAAAAGTGCCTTGTCGGCCATTGAAAGAGCCATTATCAATGCCAATTTAGGGTTGAACCCCAGCAACGATGGCACCCTCATCCGCATCAACGTACCGCCTTTGACCGAGGAGCGACGCCGCGAATTGGTGAAACGCACCAAGGCAGAAGGTGAAAATGCCAAAGTAGCGGTGCGCAACATCCGCCGCGATGCCAACGAAGCCATCAAAAAACTTCAGAAAGACGGCGTGCCCGAAGACATGGTAAAAGATGGAGAAGGCAAGGTGCAGCAAATCACCGATAAAATGATTGCCAAGGTTGACGAGCTATTGGTAGTAAAAGAAAAAGAAATCATGACCGTTTGAGGTCGATTTGAATGAAGAAGGAGCTTTCGGGCTCCTTTTTTGTTTTTCAAGCCCTGTACTTGAGTTATTGACGCTCAATTATTTATTAATTTTGGTTATGCGTTTTTCAGTTGAATATGTAAACGATTTGCAGGGAAAAGCCAAGGCAGTTCAAATTCCTGTGGCAGAGTGGGAAAAGCTATTGCTGAAATTAAAGCAGTATGAGGAGGCATTTGCACTCCGCAGCAAACTTTCGGTTGCGCTTCAAGAAGTTGAAAAAATGAAGGGCACGAAGGAATCGCACGCTACCTTATCTGACTTGTTAGATGAATTATAGGATTATTCCTACACCAGGCTTTATTAAAGATGCAAAACGCTTGGTGAAGAAGTATCCATCGCTTAGAGAAGAACTTAGGCTGCTAAATGATGCGCTGCTTAAAAAACCCGATTTGGGTACTCCTCTTGGCGCTAACCTCTATAAAATCAGGATATCGATAGCGAGCAAAGGAAAGGGAAAAAGCGGTGGCGCACGGGTAGTTAGTTATTGGGTAAATCAAGCTGAGGAAATTTACCTGCTCACCATTTATGATAAATCAGAATTCAATGTCGTTTAGTTAAGCATGAAAGACCCGAAAGCACACATGATTACCCGCTTTTACCGCAGATTACGCCGAAAACGCAGATAGATCGAACGACATTAAAAAGCAATTACCTTACTGTGCTGTAGTTGGCATAGTTTCATAGGATTTTAACCGCTTTTGCTGCGCAAGGCGCGTTTTCAACCCCGACCCTAGCGTCGGGGGGATTACGCAGAAATGACCGTCACAAACAGGGCATGCCTATTCAATCAATGAATCGTTAACTAAACGACATTGAATCAGAATTTGCGACTGTCGATCATAAAACCCTTCAACAAATAGTTCGAAGCCTATAGCCTCAGACCTTAAAGCCAATGAGCTTGCGTTCGGGTAGCTCGGGTCGCATGAGTTGGCGAATGGCTTCGAACACGGTGGCAAATTGTTGGTCGTAATGGTTTTCGAGCTGTTCAATTTTTTGCCATAAATCGGCCTGGCCCGCCAGCAAATGCCGCATCTGTACAAAAACCCGCATGATGGCGATGTTTACCTCAATGGCCCTTTCGTTGGAAATGACACTCGATAGCATGGCCACCCCCTGTTCGGTAAAGGCAAAAGGCGCGTAACGGATGCCACCCCAACTTGAGGTGCCATTTTGGCACCTCAAGTTTTCCCACTCTTCGGGCGTGAGCTCAAACATAAAATCGGCCGGAAAACGGGCCATATTTCGTTTCACCTGGCGTTTGAGCATCTTGGTTTCTATGCCGTACAAATTGGCAATGTCGAAATCGAGCAATACTTTTTGCCCGCGCAACCAACAAATGCGGCTGCTAATTTCCAATTCAGGGAGCGAGAGCGTTTCCATGCAGCAATTTAGCCACAAGCAGGCATTCCATTGTTTCGTGTTTTGCGCAAAAAATAGCTCGAATTGCGCAAATTTTAACTCAGAACAGCTCTTTGAAAAAGGCTTTGGCAAATTTGCGGCGGGGAACCGAATTCATGATGGCCAACTCTTGTAAGAAATGACTTTGGTCATCGAGAAAATCGAACATGCGAGGTGCTGGATTTTTCGAAAAAAGTGTTTCAAACAAATCGGCGCCGCGCATTTGCTGATGCACCAGCACATGCAACAGGGTGTTGTCGTAAAGCGAAAAACGCCGCTCCCAAGCCGAGCGCGACACAATGGGACTTTGGCCATTGAGTAGGCGGTCAACAATGGCATCGCTGTGGCGCTGTATGTTCATGAAAGTATAGCCGGTAGAGGCTTTGGTTTGTCCGCCTGCGGTACCGATGAAGACCACCCGCCCCTCACTTACCGGAAATTTGTAACTGCTCATGGGAATCCGTCCTTGCTCGGTATGCAGAATGTCGAAGTCGGTGAGATTGTAAAACATGCGCAGGTACTCCCGCGTGGCTTGTTCGTACACCTCTTTGTCCCACACCTCGGGAGAAAACACCGTGTATTCAACCAAAGCTTCGAATTTGCTGAGCGGTAAAACGTACACAAAGCAACTGCCGTCGATTTGGGGCACCCGAAAGTCCATCATCACCGGTTGGTTGGGATCGAATATCGGCTCTTCACACCGGATGTTCCAGCCCAAGAAATGCTGCCATAAAAACAGTCGCTTTTTGGCGTCATGAATTTCTTCATTTCCCAACAGGCTTGAAAATACCCATGGTGCCGTAAAGCTGCCTTCTGAGGTGTTTACTTCAGCATCGGTTCCACTGAGTCCGATATCGTAGATCTCGGCTTTTTTCACCACTACATTGGGTGAGTCGTTCAATTTGTTGAGGGCATAATCGTAAAAATCGAGTCCACGCAACATCTTGTAACGGTATGGGGCCATGCGGAGGTCGAGGGCGGCATTGGGACCGTAAAACTTCACAACGTCCCAACTGCGGTATACGACTTCATCATACATGCCCGGACCTTTTTCCCAGAAACACCAAGTGCGGTCGTTTTCACGCTTGGCCGAGCGGTCGAGCAACAACACCTGCTTGTTGGCAAAGGGCTTACTGGCCAGGCGCAGGGCCAAACTTAAGCCGGCAGCTCCAGCCCCGGCAATGATGTAGTCGTAATGGTTATCGCTCACCGCTTTTTGGTCAGGTATTTCCGGAACATGGCTTTGGTAACGATTTCGTAAGTGGTAGTGGTGGTAAGCACCATTGTAATGGTACTAAATATCACCACTGCCGCAATAAAACCGGGGCCGCCCGTTCCGGCGATGCTGCCCACCATATCTAACACAGCCGCAGCAGGTTTGTTCATTAGCAAGCATGCGGCCAAAGCTGCCAATTGCAACAAAGCAAACTTCCACCATTTGGCTTGGCGAATAGGCAGCAAGCCCACAATGATGGAGCCGCCCACAAAAAAGGCAAATTGATGGAGGTTCATTTGCACATGCACGAGCAAAAACAAGCTCACGGCGTATAAAAAGAGTTCGGGTTTGATGCGCATGGCTTAGCGGTTAAAACGAACGGTGGTACGGTACAAATCGGGGCGGAAAGTGCGCTCCAAGCGGGCAGCATGGTAAGTGCCACCGAGCCAATGCAGCACTTGATCGCTGTAATTGGCGCTGTTGAATCGGCCGCTTTGGCCACCCGTGAGCATGAGCAAAGCATTGGGACCTTGGGGCGTTAATTCAATGATGGTGCGCATGCTGGCGGCGTGGGTGCTGGGCAATTTGCTGGCCACATTCACCGTGCGATTGTTGCCATTGCTGGCAAAAAGCGGCATGGCCAGTTGCGGCAAGCGCAATAAGTGCTGGATATTGGTTTGGTGGAATTTGGCATACACCCAATCTTGTTTGTTGGCACCAAAACGCTCGTTGAGTTGGAGCAAACTGCTGTCCCAAGCTTCCTGTGCCAAGGTTTGAGCGGCCAGCCAACCAGCCTTGAGCGGTAAAGAATCATCGAGCGCCATGGTATTGAAGATGTGCTGCTCCGATGGGGGAAGTCGCAACTCGCCGCCCAAATGCCTTATCAAAGCCTGCACCAGGTTGATTTTGAAATTGTAGAACAGGGTAGGCGCTACCAGGGCGGTATCCATTTGACCCTCCCAGCCGCTGAAGAAACTGGTATCGGCGCCAGCTACAGCCAAGAGGTGTTTGCCCAGCAAGCGCCATTCTACATCTACCACATCCATGTGCAAGGCACGTAGCTCGGCAACGCCCAGGCTGTCGCGGGCTTCGAGCAATTCGGTAATGCGCTTGCCGCGGGCTGCCGGTTCGTAGCGGGTGCTGATGTGTGCCGACAGTGGGTGGTTGATGTGCTCCTGATTGGCGCTGTACACGTAAGCACGTGGGGTATTGAAATGATTCAGGTAGTGCTGCATGGGCGTATAACCAATGCGTTGCTCCTTCTTTACCCCTTGGCGGATGCCTTTTTCGGGCGAAGGATGCAAGCAGGCCATACCCGAAGTCATGAGGCCGATATTGCCGCGGTGATCGGCCAAAATCAAGTTTTGCGGCGGCTGCATGAAATGCTGCAGGGCAGCTTTGGCATCGTCGATGTGGTTGGCACGCTCCAAACCATCAAAGGCCATGGCCTCGTTGGTTGGCTGCATGGCAATCCAGTTTACGGCCAGGAAGCGACCAGCAGCGGTGTCAACCGGACCAAAATACGAACGGTAGTAGGTTTTTACCACATCGGGCTTGCCTTTAACGGCAATCCGTACTTCAAAGGGCTCTAACTGCTCCCATGCACCATCGAGTTTGTATTCGGTGGCGCCTTTGTTGACTTCGAGTTGGTAAAAATCTACCAGGTCCCAAGTGGCATTGGTCATGCCCCAGGCAATGCTGTCGTTGAAGCCAGTAATGACGAAAGGCGAACCGGCAATGCTGAAACCCCGGGTGATGCGGCCGCCAACGGCCTTGTGCACCTCATACCAGGTGGAGGGGAAGGCCAGTTGCAAATGGGTATCGTTGCACAAAAAAGGATTCCCAGTAGCCGATTTGCGGCCCTGCACCGCCCAGTTGTTGGAACCCAAGCTCAGCTCATCGTTGTTTTTGATGTAGGCTTGGGGGTAGTTGTGGCCAGGTCCACCCACCAGCACCTCTTCTACATCGGGCAAGAGGGCCTGCATCAGGCTGTCGGGCATGCTGAAATCGGGATAAATGGCATGTGGGGCACGGCTGTAATGCGGGTACCAGAAATTGTAGAGTGGCAGTCCCAACTGACTGCGAATTTCGGTGGCCTTGAGGTCGTCTTCCGAATAGGTGAGTACATGGGTCATGTACTTGAGCAGGTAAAAGATGTTTTCGGCCTTCCACTCCATGGGGTCAATGCCCAAGAGGTGGTACTCGAGGGGCATCGAACCATAAGCCATCAAACGGCGGTAATCGTTTACGCCGGCAGCGTAGGCTTCGAGGCGTTTGGCCAAATCGGGCAAGCTATCTGCCATGGCTGCGTACCAACCAGGCACCAAGCGCTCGAATTCAAATTTACGCCAAAATAAATCGCTGTTGAGAGCGGCTTCTCCGGCTACCGCGCTCACCCGGCCGGTCACCACCCGCACAATCATTTCCATCTGAAAGAGCCGATCGCGGGCATGCACATAGCCCGTGGCATAATCGGCAGCCAATTGCTGCTCGCTGAAGATGTGCGGCACGCCCAAGCTATCGAAACCCAGCTCCACGGTGCCGTAGGGACTTTGCCGCAAATCGAGGCTGTTTTCGAAGCGATTGTCGATTTGCAAAGGCGACGTGGCATAAGTAAAGAAGCGAGAGAGCAAGGGCAAGTCGCCCCAGCGCTGTTGTACGGCCCACAGCCAGCCCACGGTAACCAACAGGAGGAGGAATTTTTTGATCATGTCGAAAGATTCTGTACGAATTAAGGCATTATTTGGCACACAAGGAAACGGGCCTATTTTCATTTTTTTGCGAATTCCTTAAAATATAGCTCAAACAGGCGGTTCGATGCCTTTCATTGCTTAATATTGACCTTCCTTAAACCGGTATGAAGACTTCGCGCTGTTTATTGGCAGCTATTATGCTGTTGTTGCTTATACAATTTGCTGGTGCTCAAGCCCAACAACCACTTACAGGTCAAATCAAAGACCAGCAAAGTGGTGAAACACTCATTGGCGCTTCGGTCATCATTAAAGGCACTACCATTGGTACCACCACCGACATCAACGGCAAATTCAGTTTGGGCCACAACCGTACTTATCCGCTTACCCTGTTGGTATCGTACATTGGCTATCAAAATACCGAAGTAGTGGTGACGGGTGCCGACAAGCCCTTGAGCATCAAGTTAGCTCAGAACAATGTGCTTTTAAAGAGCGTGGAGGTGGTCGATAGCCGCATCACCGAAAAGCAGCGCGAATCGGCCCTCACGGTGGAAGCCATGGACGTATTGGCCATCAAAGAAACGCCAGCACCCAGTTTCTACCAAGGACTGGGCAACCTCAAAGGGGTGGACATGACTACTGCCAGCTTGGGCTTTGTGGTAATCAATACCCGGGGCTTTAACAGCACTTCGCCCGTTCGCTCCCTGCAGTTGATTGACGGGGTAGATAACCAATCGCCTGGTCTCAACTTCTCCTTAGGCAATTTCCTGGGAGCCTCCGAATTGGATGTGTTGAAAGTAGACCTCATCGTAGGTGCCAGCTCGGCATTTTACGGTCCGAATGCCTTCAACGGCGTCATCAACATGACCACCAAAAGTCCGTTTACCCACCAAGGCCTTTCCGCCAGCATGAAAGCGGGTGAGCGCGCCTTGTTTGAAACCGCGGTACGTTATGCGCAAGCATATAAAGACAAAAAAGGCAATGATAAATACGCCTGGAAATTCAATATGTCGTATTTGCGCGCCAACGATTGGGTGGCCGATAATATGGACCCTACCGAACAATCGGTTGGCAGGGTTGGCGACCCAGGGGGTTATGATGCCGTGAACCGTTATGGCGACGAAAGGCTGTTTGAAATCAATTTGCCCGTTTCGCACCCCGCCTTATACAAGTTTTACCGCACGGGTTACGAAGAACGCGATTTGGTGGATTATAATACCCGGAATTTAAAGACGAGTGCGGCCTTTCACTACATGATTAAGCCCAAAGTAGAATTTATTGCGGCATCTAACTTTGGCTACGGCACCACGGTTTATCAAGGCGATAACCGATACAGCTTACGCGACGTGCTTTTCTTCCAGAATCGACTTGAATTGCGCCAAAAAGACAAATGGTTTGTGCGTGCCTATGCCACCAACGAAGATGCTGGAAGATCGTACGATGCGGTTTTTACAGCACTTTTATTGCAGCAAGCGGCCAAGGACGATGTGACTTGGTACGATAACTTCATTACCCACTGGCAAACGGTCATTGGACCCGAATTGCGGAACAGCAGCATCCACCCCGATTTTCCGAATTTAGGTAGCTTCACCAGCTTACAAGCCTACCGCGATGCGGTTCAAACTTTTTTCAACAACAACCCCCAGTTGATGCAAAGTTTGTACGGCCGATCTCGTGGGGTTGCCGACCGGGCCGCCACCGGCGTAACCTTTAATCCCACTTTCGATCGCTTTGAACCTGGTACCATGCGCTTTGACTCGGCATTCAACGCCATCACCTCACGCACCAGTTTTGAAGAAGGCGGTTCGCGTTTTTACGACAAATCGGCCTTGTACCACCTCCAAGCTGAGTACAACTTCGACACTACCAAAATTGGCCTATTTAAGATTGGAGGCAATGGTAGGCTATACCGTCCCAATTCGCGGGGAACCATCTTCAGCGATACCAATGGAGTGGTTTTGAGAAACGCTGAGTTTGGTTTGTATTCGGGTTGGGAAAAACGAACCCATGAAGACAAGTGGATTTACAGCATTACAGCGCGCTTAGACAAAAACCAAAACTTCAATTACTTGGTTTCGCCTGCTGGAAGCATTGTGTTCAAATGGAAACCCGAGCATATTTTCAGGGTATCGGCCAGTGCAGCCATTAGAAACCCGACTTTGGCCGACCAGTTTTTATATTACAATGTGGGTACAGCCCGACTGATCGGGAATTTGAATGGGTTTGATTCGCTGGCTACGGTGGAATCGTTCAGAAATTATTTGTCGAGTAAATCGCCGGCCGATTTAACATATTTCAATGTAGACCCCATCAGGCCTGAGCGCGTACGTACCTTGGAATTCGGCTACCGGGGCACGCCATGGGAGAAAGTGTACGTTGACGCGAGCTACTACTACAGCTGGTACCAAGATTTTATTGGATTCAACTTGGGGGTAACCTTTGACCAAGCGCTTGACTTCGGCTTGGCGGCAACCAATATTCAAGCCTTTCGTATTGCCGCCAATGCAACCGACATAGTTACCACCCAAGGTGCAGCTATTGGCATTAACTACTATTTCCACCGCCAATATGCCCTCATCGGAAATTACAGCTGGAACCGCCTGGATTTACGGGGCTCCGACGACCCTATTATTCCAGCCTTCAATACGCCAGAGCATAAGTTCAACATTGGTTTGAGCGGCAAAGACTTGATTGTGAACCTGGGAAAGCTTACTTTGCCTGGCGTTGGGTTTAATGTAAACTACAAATGGATTGAGGGATTTTTGTTCGAAGGATCTCCTCAGTTTACTGGATTTATTCCTACTTACGACCTGGTAGACGCCCAAGTAAACTATTACCATGCCGCTTGGAAAACCACTTTTAAGCTGGGTGCTTCAAACTTACTGAATAACAAAGTGTTTCAGGTGTATGGTGGTCCAAGGGTAGGAAGGCTTGCATACATCTCTATTTTGCTCGAACTTGATAAAATTTAAGTCTTTAAACCAAGAATTATAAACACATTAACTAACTTCAATTGTCTAAAACCTCAAATTATGAAAACAAGCTTACTTAGAATGGGCTTGCTGGGTGCAGGATTATTCCTGTATAACAGCAGCATGGCTCAAACGCGTTACATCGACAAGGTGTTTCAAGACGTTACCGTAACAGCCGACGTAACTTACGGGCAGAACTACCAAGTACTCACCGGTACCCCAGTGCTCATACCGCTTCAAATGGACGTATACCGCCCGGCTGGCGATAATGCCACCAACCGCCCATTGATTGTGTACTTGCACACAGGCAGCTTTTTACCCCCGATTGTGAACGGTTCGGCAACAGGCTCTCGTAAAGACAGCGCAACGGCTGAAATGTGTCGTGAGTTTGCCCGCCGTGGTTATGTGGTAGCATCGGTTTCTTACCGTTTGGGCTGGAACCCACAAGGCAACCAGGAAGTGCGTACAGGCACTATCCTCAATGCCGTATATCGCGCCAATCAAGACGTAAAAACCGCCATTCGTTTCTTCAGAAAAGAAACGGCAACCAATGGCAACCCTTACGGTATCGATACCACCAAAATTGTGGTAGTTGGTCAAGGAACGGGTGGTTATGCTGGTTTGGCTGCTGCTTACCTCGACAAAACGAGCGAATTAAATTTGCTCAAATTCATTGATCCTACTACCAACCAATCGTATGTAAATCAGGCCATCGTTGGCGACTTTGACGGTTTCGGTGGTGCTGTTGGTGTGGCCAATAACCCCAACCATGCTGGTTACACATCTAACTTCAACATGGTGATCAATTTGGGCGGCGCCATTGGCGACACCTCTTGGATGGAACCAGGCAACATCCCTGTTATTGCCTTTCAAAGTGTAACCGACCCCTTCGCTCCTTTCAACAATGGTATTGTATTGGTGCCAGGTACCACTTTCCAAGTAATTGAAGTAGGTGGCAGCGGTGCCTTTACTCCACGTGCCTTCCGTTTAGGTTTGCAAAGCCCCATGGCCGACATTTCTTTGAGCGATCCGATTTCACAAAAAGCAAGAAGTTTGAATAATGGAGTTAGTGGCTTATATCCTTTGTTTATTGCGCCCTTCACTCCTCAGGCTGGCCCTTGGGAGTGGTGGGATTCGACCATTGTAAAGACGTTGACGGTAGGAACATCAAGTGGCCTCACTGCCCATAATAACTCTATGCTAACCAATCCGAACATGTCAAAGACCAAGGCTTTGAACTACATCGATACCATTCAGAGATACTGTGCGCCTCGCATTGTGAATGTTTTGGGATTGCCAGGCAATACCGTGAGTGTGGCCGAAAAACAAGCCAACGAAGCCCGGGTTAACGTATTCCCTAATCCTGCTACCGACTACCTCACCATCCGTGCTTTGGGCGAAAACGACCGCATCCGCAGCATCGAAGTAATGGACGTAATTGGCAAGCGCGTACGTTTTGAAAACAACATCCTCGAAAGCAGCCACACCTTCTCGCGCGAAGGCCTGCCTGCGGGATTGTACTTTGTGCGTGTAACCACCGACAAAGGTGAAGCTACCCACAAGGTGAATTTCAAATAAGCATCTATCTGTTAGTAAGAAGCCCGGGAAGCAATTTCCGGGCTTTTTTTATGACCTTTGCAGCAACCCAACCCAAACCCTATGAGATTATTGTTTTTATGGCTGCTGCTGCTGCCACAATTGGCGTTATGCCAAATGTATGTACCCGGACAAACCTACTGGTCGGCCGATGGCTATATAGAATACCGCTGTGGTAGTTTGCCCTTGATCATTACTGCCCCACATGGTGGCTATCTTTCGCCCGACAGCCTGCCGACGCGTGCTTGTCAAGGCGCCACCACCGTGCAAGATGGCTTCACCCTGGAACTTGCCCAGGCCATCGATTCGATGTATGCATTGAATCATGCCTGTCGACCGCATGTGATCATTTCGCATTTACACCGCCGCAAATTAGACCCCAACCGCGACTCAAGCGAAGCCAGTTGCGACGATGTACGCAGCATGGCTATTTGGCGGGCCTTTCACGGTTTTGTACAGGCCGCCCGCGATACTGTGCAATTGAAACACGGCAAAGGAATCTTGCTCGATTTGCATGGCCATGCCCACACCAAGCAGCGCATAGAGCTGGGCTACCAGCTTACGGCCGACCACCTACGCAGTGGCGATTCGGCCATTAACAGTGCCTTTAGGGTACAGCGGAGCGGTATTCGCAGCTTGGTGACCTTGAATTTGGGTGCACAAACACACAGTGAGCTCTTGCGTGGCCCTCAGGCCTTGGGCAGCTGGTTGCATGCCTCGGGCTACCCATCGGTTCCATCGCAACAAGATACAGCCCCTTTGGTAGGAGAGCCTTTTTTCAGCGGAGGATACATCACCGAAAGGCACGGAAGCATGTTTGGAGGAAGTGTTGATGCGGTGCAGTTAGAGCATTACATGACTGGAATACGCAATACGGCCGCTAACCGGGCTCGATATGCCGATACCTTGCGACTGGTTGCCAACCGCTTTTTGGCTACACACTATTTTGGAAGCACTGCGTTCTTATCGGCTTGTGTAGCAACGCCCAATGCCGTGCGATTCTCGGAGCAGCCGAGCCCTTGGTTCAGGATTTACCCCAATCCCAGCAGCGCTTTTTTTGTTGATAGCGACCTAAACGCCGAGCTAAGCATGTTTGATGTGTACGGTAAGTGCGTCATGAAGCAGTCATTGGCAGTGGGCAAACAACAAGTTTCGCCTGCCCTACCAACAGGGATTTACCTGCTTTTGGTTGAGGCACCCACACAGACCTCGGGCTGTATACGCTGGATAAAGACGCAATAGACGTCCTTTATAGAAGGCCGATAGTGCTGTATATGTCCTTATTATAAGGACATAAACTAGAATTATTGATTTATGAAAAGGACAATTTTGCTATATTTGTGTGGTGATACGCAAAGAAGTCATACAGCAACTCATCAAGAACTTCCAAGACCGGCATCAACCAACTTTGGTGGCGCGCGAAGAGGCTTTGCCTTTGCACACCCGCAAGGTAGTGGTAGCCAAGGGAGTGCGGCGCTCGGGTAAATCGAGTGCCATGCTTTTGGCCGTAGATGCTTTGTTGGCCGAGGGCGCTTCTATAGAGCAGGTGCTGTACCTGAACTTCGACGATGAACGTTTGCCTTTCACCACCGAAAGCTTCGACCTCATACTACAGGCCTACCGAGAACTCTATCCACACCAGCCCCTGCAGCAGGTGTATGTGTTTTTAGACGAGGTGCAGCAATGCGTAGGCTGGGAGCAGTTTGTGCGCAGGTTGTACGACCAGGAAACGCAAAATGTTTTTGTGACCGGTTCTAATGCACGGCTGCTTTCGTCGGAGATAGCCACCTCGCTGCGCGGCCGAACCCTGCAATTTGAATATTTCCCGCTGTCGTTTGGTGAATATTGCCGCTTCAAAAAAATAGCCCGGCATTACGGCAGTGCGCGTCAGAACGCCCTGCTGGAGGCTGCGTTCAAAAACTATTACCAGCAAGGAGGCTTCCCGGAGCTGGTGCTCGACGAAACACCTTACCGCGACAAAATACTGCAGGAGTACTACCACCTCATGCTGTACCGCGATATGGTGGAGCGTTACGATATTCGCAACCTGCCTGCCCTGCGCTACTTCATACGCCGCCTCATCGTCAACATCAGCAAGCCCACTTCTATTCAGAAAATATTCAACGAACTTAAATCGGCCGGACTGGCGGTAAGCAAAAACTCGCTCTACGAATGGGTAGAACAGCTCGAGGCCATCTACCTTTTTTTGCCCTTGCCCAAATTTGAGCCGTCGATGGTAAAAGAACAGAGCAGCGAAAAGAAGTACTACCTCATCGACAATGGGCTGTTACGTGCGTTAAGCCCGGCTTTGAGCGAAGGTCGGGGCGTGATGCTCGAAAATGTGGTCTATTTACAGCTGCGCCGATTGGCTGATTTGTCGAGCCAGTTTTTCTTTTACAAAGGCAAAAAGGAGTGTGATTTTGTGGTTGCTCACAACCAACAAGTAACACAATTGGTGCAAGTGTGCTGGGAAGTTTACGAGGCCGACACCCTCAAACGCGAAGTCGCCGGTCTGCTCGAAGCCGCCCAAGCCACGGGCTGCAACAACTTATGGCTGGTAACCGATCACCAGGAAGACGAAATACAACAAGCTGGCTACACCATTCGCATGGTTCCGGCCTGGAAGTTCTGCTTGTTGCACGAGCGGAGGTCGGTTTGACCTTGGTACTTCTGAACAAAAGCGCCTGTACGGCCCTTTAACTCAGCCCCCGTTCTTTTTTGATCTGGTCCCACGCCTGGTTCAGCTGCTGGAACTTCTCTTTGGCGGCTTGCTGTACTTCTTCGCCCAGGTGGGCCACTTTGTCGGGATGGTGTTTGATGGCCAAGCGGCGATAGGCTTTTTTCACTTCTTCGTCGGTGGCATCGGCACTTACTTCCAAAACGGCATAAGCATCGGCAGTGCTGTGGCCATACATGGCACGGATGGATCGGTACTCGGCATCTCCCAGTCGGAGCAAATGCGCCATGGTGGCCAATACGCGTTCTTCGGCTTCGCTGATGCTGCCGTCGGCTTGGGCCAAACCTACGAGCAAGTGCAGCAGTTCTCGCCGGGCTGCTACGTCCATGTACTGGGCAATTTGGCGGCATACGGGCTGGTAGTCGAAGTCTTTTTCTACCACGTCGCGCAGCAGCAGGGTCATGTCTTTGGCTTGCTCTACGCCGAAATTGCGCTTGAGAAAGTCTTTCACAAAGTCGAGCTCGGCGCGCACCACGCGGCCATCGGCTTTCATTACTGCCGCGGTAAGTACCAGCAAACTTACGCTGAAGTCGGAAGGGGTGGTTTCAGGCCGGCGATACGGTCCTTGTTGTCCGGCAGCCCGCTTTTGGGCATCCAGATTTTCAACTACTGAACCCACCATAAAGCCCACAATGGCACCAATGGGTCCACCAAACACCCAGCCCAGCCCACCGCCGAACCACCTTGCATATTTTGACATGGCGTAAATTTAAGACGATGGCCGCAGCTTTTGCGCTAGTGGGGGCGATTTGAAATTGTTTTCTGCTTATCCGCATCATTGCCAATAAAGAAACGGCTTTTCCTTTCTCACCGCAGAGAGCGCGGAGCCTTTTGTTAATGTCTCGCAGCTCTGATCGCTTGTTTGCACTTTTATGCCCTGAAACGACCTTTTTGCTCAGTGCTACTAGCAGCTTTGTCTGGCCGCGTACCGACGCTTCGGTCGGCATCTAAAGAAGGTAACGGAGCCTTTTGGACTGCGCTGCTCACGCAGCTTGTCCGGAGCACGAAGAGCCAAGCCTTCGGCTTCTCGGCTTACTGGTAAAGATGCGGATGAACAGTAAATGCTTTAACTAAAAATGAGCATCAGCCAGACTTCTTGAAGCCCTCTTCGGGCAATGTGATTAAGATAAGCCTTCATCGGCGATGATAACCGTTCACCACTAGCATTTCAGAGTGCGACCCCTTCAGGGTCGATTTCATTTTGGTAAATCATCAATCTATACACATGGCACCCCCTCGGGGTGCTCTGTTATTCGTTTATCCACAAAATCAATCACAAAACATGCATAATCGTAGCATAATGACGTCTCAAAATGACCCCGAAGGGGTCAAATGTGTATAGAAATTCGGCATACAAAAGATTTCCGACCCCGAGGGGGTCGCACCAGACGAATCATTGATTAGACCGTCATTTTGGTTTACGCACCCTTAACTTCATAACATTGCTCTTCGGCGGCCTTTCGCAAGTAAAGGTTGCCTTTAGCCCAAAGCAGCAGCGTAAATACTAATAAGTAAACAGCCAGGTATTCGTGGAAGTAGTTTGCATCGCCATGGGCGCCGCTCATTGCATAGGTTTGGGGCAACCAGGCGGCTAAAACAACCGCTATGGGCAGCACCCACCAACGGCGATGGCCGAGCTGCCACCATTGCAAGCAGGCCAGTTTAAAAGCCGCACCCAAAAAAGGCCAAGCCAACAGCAGTGGCAAAGCGAACAAGCGGGCCTCGCGGGCAAAGGCGGTGCCAAAAACCAGCAGGCTGTTGAGCACCACCGTCAACCAAAAAACTTGTCGCCATGCCTTGGGCCAAGCCTCTCCGCTTTTCACACTCAGCAGCAAGGGCAGGGCGAGTACAAGCACCACAGTCCATACCGTTTCACCCCAGCGATCGGCTGCAAAATTCTGCTCCAGTAGGGTGAAACGCAATAAGACCTCGTTTGCAGGCTGTTGGCTAACACCATAAATGGCGCTACCGCCAAACCACCAAGCCAGGTAAGCCAGCAACCAAAAGATCGAAAAGGCCCAAAAGCGCGTTGGATGTTCACTGTGCCTACCAAAGAGCCAAGCCAAGGCGGGCCACAGCAGCCAGCCCGTTTCACGTGCCCACAAGCTGATACCGAACATCAGCATGGCTCCAATCATGGCTTTGCGCTGGGCGGCCAGCAGTGCACCTAGTATAAAGGCATACTGCAAAGGTTCATCGAAGGTGTACACCGGCGGAAACCAGGCGAACAAGACCGAAAAACTGCTAAAAAAGACTGCCTGTGTCCACCAGCCTGCTGCACTCGTGGCTGCCAAGTAATAAAGCAATACGGCCACCACCAACCAACCTAAAAATTGAGTCAACAGCCACACATAGGCAACCGGCCATCCGCTCCAATGGTGTACGAATAAGATAGTTTGTGTAGTAAGCGGCCGGCGGGCAAAAGCGGGTTCGGTTTGGTGGTATTGCACCACCTCCGACAGGTAATTGGCACTGATGCCCTGCGCATCGGTGGCATATTGTTCATATTTCAAATTAAGCATGCTGTTGGCCGAAGGCTGCATATGCAACCACAACATCAAAGGCAGGCAAACCAGCGGCAGCAGCAGGGCTTTCAGAAAGTCGCGCAGGCGAATCATGCCGCAAGATAACCAGCCACTGCCAAAGCGCAACCTGCCTGTAAAGACCCTAATTTTGCAAGATGCCACAGCTGATTCACCTCCCTAAAAACCGGCGCTTTGTTGCTGCCGACCTCAGCATTACTTCTTGGAGCACCTTAGCGCCCTATTTCGAACAATTGGCTGCGGCCACCTTATCTACCCGCACCGAACTCGAAGCATGGCTGGCACAGCGCTCCGAATTGGAAGCGGTAATCGATGAAGACCAGGCCTGGCGCTACATCCGCATGACCTGCGATACCACCGATGCCGGCCACCGCGAAGCCTATCAGTTCTTCATCAGCGAAATCTTCCCGCAATTGGCCCCGTGGGACGACCGGCTGAATCGCAAGCTGCTGGCAAGCGAGGCCATCGACAGCATCAGCGACCCTGCCTTTGCCCTTTATCGCCGCCGGGTAGAAGCCGCCATCCGCCTGTACCGCGAAGAAAACGTAGCCCTGCAAGCCCAATGCAAGGAGCTCGAAAGCGCCTATGGTGCAGTGATTGGCGCCATGAGCATCACCCATAACCAACAAGAACTCACCCTGCCGCAAGCAGCCCAGCTGCTCAAGTCGGCCGACCGCAACGAACGGCAACAAGTATGGCAAGCCATGGTGAGCCGGCGCGCCGAAGACCAAGAGAAGCTCGATGATTTGCTGAGCCAGCTCATTGCACTGCGCCACCAAATTGCCACCCAGGCGGGCTTTGCCAGCTATACCCAGTACCGTTTTTTGGAATTGGGCCGATTTGATTATACCGAGGCCGATTGTTTGCAATTCCACGACACCATCGGCCGCCTGGTGGTGCCTCTCAAAGCCCGCTTTGATGCCGACCGCGCCCAAGAGCTGGGCCTCAACCAACTGCGCCCCTGGGATGTGAAAGCCGAAGCAGCCGGTAAAAGTCCACTCAAGCCCTTTGCCAACGAGGCCGAGTTGATTGAGCGCAGCATTGGGGCCTTTGCCAACATCGACCCTTATTTTGGCGACTGCCTGTACAGCATGCAGCAAATGGGGCATTTCGACCTCAGTTCACGCAAAGGAAAAGCGCCGGGCGGCTACAATTACCCCCTGCTAGAAAGCGGCGCCCCCTTCATTTTTATGAATGCGGCAGGCAGCATGGAAGACCTTGAAACCATGATGCACGAAGGCGGCCATGCCGTGCATTCGTTCCTCACCAAAGATTTGAGCCTGAGCGCCTACAAAAGCCTGCCCAGCGAAACGGCCGAATTGGCATCTATGTCGATGGAGTTGATTTCAATGGACCAATACCCACTCTTTTTCGCCACCGAAACCGAACAAAAACGCGCACGCTACGAACAAATCCAACGTGCGGTGAGTGTGTTGCCTTGGATTGCTACCATCGATGCCTTCCAGCATTGGTTGTATGCCCATCCCCAGCACACCGTGGCCGAACGCCGTGCCCAATGGCAGCAGCTTTTCAGCCGCTTTGCCTCGCCGCTGGTTGATTGGAGCGGCTTAGAGCACTTTTTGCCCATGCAGTGGCAAGCACAATTGCACCTGTTTGAAGTGCCCTTTTACTACATCGAATACGGTTTTGCGCAATTGGGCGCCCTGGGGGTTTGGAAAAACTACCACGAAAATCCATCGAGCGCTTTGGCCGCATACAAAGCCGGCTTGTCGCTGGGCCATACCCGCACCATCCCGGAGGTGTATGCCGCTGCCGGAGTGAAATTCGACTTTAGCGCCGAATATCTTGCCGAGTTACTCACCTTTGTTGACAGCCAACTTAACAGCATCAACAGTAATGAAGCCCGAGCTTAACTACCTTTTGAACCGCCTCTATCTCTTTGAGCCATGTTGAAACGGCACAAACCATGAGCAGTATTGAGCGCTTGCAGCGCCGCATTGCGTTTTTAGAACAACACATTTCGGAGCATCGACTGCAGAAAATTCAAAACGTTTTAGCCCAGCGCACCCGCTTTCTCACGGTGGTGCTCGAAAACCTGTATCATCCCGAAAACGGCAATGCCGTGATGCGTTCGGTAGAGTGTTTTGGCTTGCAAGAAATGCAGGTAATCCAAGAAAAATACGACTGGAAATACAGTCTCAAAATTGCGCGCGGGGCTGCTAAATGGACCGAAGTGCAAACTTATGGCCAGGAAGAGGGGGGTGCAGCAGCTTGTTATGCCCAATTGAAGGCTCGGGGCTACCAATTGGTGGGTACCGACCCGCAACCCGGCAGCTGTACCGCCGAAAACCTCGATTTAAGCCAACCCGTAGCGCTCATATTTGGCACCGAAAGCACTGGTGTAGCCCCCGAAACCTTGGCCTTGGCCGATGCACGCATCCACATACCCATGGTGGGCTTTACCGAAAGCTTCAACATCAGCGTAAGTGCCGGCATTTTACTGGCCCAATTACGCCAACGCCTCGAACGTGAAGTGCCCCACTGGCAATTGACCGAGCAGGAGCGCTTGGAAATATATGCCGACTGGTTAGCCAAATCGGTAAGGCATGCCGATGCGCTGTTGAGGGCCTTTGAAAAGCAGGAATGAGGCCGGGCCTTGCGGGTTCAAGGTTCAAAGTTCAAAAAAGCGTTGAGCTGCGCTCCACTGCTTTAGCCTATTGGGGCAACCTCTGGGTAACTCAAAAGATCTATTATCGGTCTTACATCCTTGTGGGAGGCCCACAATCAGCACTGCGTTGATTGACCATGTGTGTCACTCGTTACCCGTCACCTGTCATCCGTCACCCGTGACGCTACACGCTTCATGTCAAATCATGCGCCGATACATAAGCCGGTTTGCTGCGCAACGCGGCTTCCATGCCCTCGCTGAAATTCCAGGTGCGCATCAGTATGTCGGCCTTTACGGCTTTGTTGAGCCTACCAATGATGCCTCTTTTTACATGCTTTTGTACGGCAGCGAATACAGGCGAGGCAGCGTCGTCCCAAAAAATGCTCACATGCAAACCCAGGCGCGCGGCACAACTGGCAAAAAGGGCTTCAAGTAAATGTTCGTAGCCGGGTTGGTACCACAGTCCTTCCATAGCAGCATAGCTCAGCTTGTTTTTGGGGAATAGCTTTTTGAGCTTGGGCAAATAGGGAAATAAGTTTTTCACCAACCACCCTTCAACGCCAGGAATTTCAACTACTTCCCAATCGCTCTGAAATACAAGTCCACCCACCACCGGCTCATCGGCTTCATTGGTAATCACATAATAGGTGCCGTGGCCAAACAGCTCATTGGGAAAGAAAAAGTGATACCCCGCATATTGTACTTCTAGCTTTACCAGCATATCGCGCCTTTCGTTTTGGTGTAACGCCCTAAAGCGAGGGTGAATTTTAGGGTCAAAGCGAGAAGAAAGATAGGTGCCTAACTGCCTGTAAGCTTTCATGCCAAAGGAGGCGCAAAGTTGCTGCGATGGGGTATTGTCGGCTTCCACATAGGCAAAAAGCACACGCGGAAGGGTGTGGTTGGGAGCAGGAGCGGTGGCCAACTCGCTGGCCAACAAGGCCCGCAAGTGGTTGTGTTGCTGCCTGCGTTCGCGTAATTTAGGATTTTGCGGGCCCTTGGGAATGCTCAAATAGCGTACGTAGGCCGTACTCACGTTTTTGCCACCCACCCCACAAAGCCGCTCCAACATGGCCGCATTGCCTAGCAATTTGCCGTTTTTTTCGAGCAGCAACCAGCGAGTATTGGGTAATTTCGCGCATTTATCGGCCGCATCGAGCTGGCGATAGCGCAATTTACCCGGTAACCCATAAACAGTTTGACGCAGCACATCGGCCACATCGGGCCGCATGGCTTGGGTGCTGTAAACGCGAAGTGACATAACAGGTTTAGGCTGCAATGTTAATTAAAAGCCATGGTTCAACATTGTAGCATTGGGTAATTCACGCGACAAAATTTGTAACCCAGATGGCTATCCGTTGTTTGCTATTTTGGTCAAACCCAACAATGACGCCAATGCCTCCTTGTATGAAGCCCAAAAAACCCAATTTGTACCCCAAACGGGCCTTTTATACTTACGCTTACTCGTGCTGCTTCAAAGTATCGTAGCCGCCCTGCTCTAAAAAAAGCTGCTTTTGCATGAGTTGCAAGTCGCTGTTCATCATGTCGCGAACAAGGTCGGCCAAGGTGTGGCGGGGGCTCCAGCCCAGCTTGGTGCGGGCCTTGGTGGCATCGCCAATGAGCAAATCTACTTCGGTGGGTCGGAAGTAACGTGGGTCAACAGCTACAACCTCCTGGCCAATACTCAGTTTGCATGTATGGATGTTGAGCGCTGTGAGTTTATCAGCATCAATAGCTGCTACAAAGCCTTTTTCGTCGATGCCTTCGCCTTTGAAGTCGATGGTAATGCCTACTTCGGCAAAAGCCATGCGGATGAAATCGCGTACATAGGTGGTTACCCCTGTGGCAATGACAAAATCTTCGGGGGTGTCTTGCTGCAAGATGAGGTACATGGCCTCTACATAATCTTTGGCATGGCCCCAGTCGCGCTGTGCGTTGAGGTTGCCAATGTAAAGCTTCTCTTGCATGCCCAAGGCAATTTTGCTGGCAGCACGGGTAATTTTGCGGGTTACAAAGGTTTCGCCTCGCAAGGGCGATTCGTGGTTGAACAAAATGCCGTTACAAGCATACATATGGTAAGCTTCGCGGTAGTTCACCGTAATCCAGTAACCATACATTTTGGCTACGCCGTAGGGCGAGCGCGGATAAAATGGCGTGGTTTCGCTTTGAGGCACTTCTTGCACCAGGCCGTACAACTCGGAAGTAGACGCTTGATATATACGGGTTTTTTCGGTAAGTCCGCAAATGCGCACGGCCTCCAAAATTCTAAGCGTGCCCAAAGCATCGGCATTGGCAGTATATTCAGGTGTTTCGAAACTTACCTGCACATGGCTCATGGCGGCCAGATTATAAATCTCGTCGGGCTTCACTTCCTGGATGATGCGGATGAGGTTGGTGCTGTCGGTGAGGTCGCCATAATGCAACTTCAGGCGCACCCCTTTTTCATGCGGATCTTGGTACAAATGATCGATGCGATCGGTATTGAACAGCGATGCGCGGCGTTTGATGCCGTGCACCATGTATCCTTTTTCGAGCAGCAGTTCGGCCAAATAGGCGCCGTCCTGCCCGGTAATGCCGGTAATTAGGGCTACTTTCATGGGAATAATGGGTTGCTAAAATACGGCATTTAGCCGAAAGGAGCGTTGCTGCGTTTAGCGCAAAAGCTGATAGGCCAGTAATGAGGCCAAATAAGCCAAACCGGTCATGTAGCCGAATTGTAAGGCCGGCCACTTCCAACTCCTCGTTTCACGCCAGGTGATGGCCAAGGTGCTCATGCATTGCATGGCGAAGGCATAAAAAAGCAGCAGACTGAAGGTGGTGGCCAAATCGAACAACGGCAGGCCTGTGCGTGGATTGATGTCGGCCAACATTTGTTCGCGGAGTGTATTTTCTTCAAAATCTTCACCTCCCAAACTGTAAATGGTGGCCATGGTGCCTACAAACACTTCACGTGCCGCAAAGCTGGTGACCAGGGCAATGCCAATTTTCCAATCGAAACCCAAAGGCGCAATGGCGGGCTCCATCCACTTGCCAATGCGGCCCGCATAGGAGGCTTCGAGTTTGTCACGGTCGAACTGATGCTGTAGCTCTGCACTGAGTTCGCCATCTACCATTTGAGCGGCATACTGGGTTTCAAGTTGGTCGAAGCTGTTGTCCGGACCAAAACTGCTCAAAAACCAAAGCGCCACACTCACAATGAGGATGATTTTACCTGCACCCAACACAAAGGCATTTCCCTTTTCAATCAGGGTCATGCCCACATTGCGCCAACGAGGCCATTGGTAAATGGGCATTTCAAGCAAGAAAAACGAGCTGTTGCGCTCTTTGATGAACCACTTCATCACCAAGGCAGAGCCTATGGCTGCCACAAAACCCAAGAGGTAAAAGGCCATCATCACCAGGCCTTGCAAGTTGAAAAGTCCCAGCACTTTGTCGTCGGGAACGCTCATGCCAATGAGCAAGGTATAAACCGGCAAACGGGCACTGCAGCTCATCAGCGGCAAGACCATGATGGTGAGGATGCGCTCTTTCCAGCTGTTGATGCTGCGCGTGGCCATGATGCTGGGCACGGCACAAGCATAGCCGCCAATCAGCGGTACCACCGATTTGCCATTGAGGCCGAATTTCCGCATGAGTTTGTCCATCAAAAAGCTCACACGCGCCATGTAGCCGGTTTCTTCGAGCAAACTCAGGAACAAAAAGAGCAAGACTATCTGTGGCAAAAACACGACGACACCGCCCAAACCAGCCAAAATACCGTTGATGAGCAGGTCCGACAGCCAATGTTCGGGTAAATAGGCACTTCCCCAAGCACCCAGTTGACCAAAAACGGTCTCAATAAAATCCATCGGCCAGCTGGCCCAGGAGAAAATGGCTTGGAATATGAAAAACAGGATGCCCAAAAAAACCACATAGCCCCATACCGGATGCAGTAATACTTTGTCGATTTTTTCTGACCGCGATTTTTTGGCGGCAGTGGTGCTGCGTTTTTCGATGCTCCCCAGCAAGCCAGCTATTTGCTCGTAACGTTGCACGGTTTCGCGGGCCTGCAGCTGGTTGATGTTGAGGTCGTGTTTTTGGACAAGCGCCTCAATCTCTTGGTGCTGCTTGTTGCTGATGTGCGACAAATAATCGTGGTTGCACAAAAAGATAAAAGAGCGATAGCCGGGCTTCATCCCGTTGATAGGCTCAAGTTCCTCAAGTACTGGTTGAACTGCTTCTGTTGGCAGGTAGAAAGGCAAAGCCAAGCCGAAATTTTCGTCGGCCAGCAATTGCTTGAGTTCTTTTACCCCTTGTCCGTTGCGGGCGTCGGTGGCCAATACCGGAATGCCCAATTTGGCCGACAATGCCTGCAAGTTGAGTTCATAACCTTGCTCGTGCGCCAAGTCAATTTTGTTAACCACCAAGGCCGTGGGCAAACCCAAGTCGATTATTTGGGTGATGAAGAGCAGGTTGCGGCGCAAATTGGTGGCATCGGCAACCACCAGCACGAGGTCGGGATGCGAAGCGTTGTGCTGGTCGAGCAGTACGTTAAACGTCACTTGCTCGTCTTCCGAACGCGGATACAAGCTATATGTGCCGGGCAAATCGGTGATTTCGGCTTGTAGCGAGCTACTGAGCCATAAATTGCCCGTTTTTTTGTCGACCGTTACACCCGGAAAATTGCCTACTTTTTGGTTCAGACCAGTGAGGGCATTAAAAAGCGACGATTTTCCGCTGTTGGGATTGCCCACCAGCGCTATGCGGAGGGTTTTTTTCACGGCTGCACAAAATTGGGACGAACTTCCACTTCTATGGCAGCAGCTTCATCGAGACGCAATGCCAATTCATATCCTAAAATTTCGATGGCCATGGGGTCGCCCAAAGGAGCTATGCGTCGAACCCGCACCCACTCGCCCGGCAAACAGCCCATTTCGAGCAATTTATTGGCGATGGGATGATCGCCCAGATTTTTGATCAAGGCTACCTGTCCGGTACGGAGTTGACTGAGCTGCACGTTTATTTAGAATCGTTTTAAAATGCAAAAGTACACATCTGCTCGAATAGTTCCACTGCTTGGAGAGAAATAGGAGAATAATTGAGGGGCTAGGCCGAGGCAAAACACGGAGGACACGGAGAGGTTTACTGGAGAATATGCCGGGTTAGGATAAAATACGGAGGACACGAGGACACCGAGAGGTTTGCCAGGGACTTTGCAGAAATGGCCAAATGTATGAAACACCATACAGAGACTATCCCATAAAGTGTGTAAATAGCTTTTTGGGTGTTTTAGATTTTAATAC